>ENA-OQHL01000020-OQHL01000020.1-human-gut-metagenome-genome-assembly--contig:-NODE-20-length-119616-cov-9.754120_pt1 | contig 119616 bp, 106 predicted proteins | sample MGYA00242565_ERZ504723 | MGnify/ENA primary metagenome ERZ504723 (study PRJEB26092, sample SAMD00036211) | human gut metagenome | host: Homo sapiens | study: EMG produced TPA metagenomics assembly of... | reverse complement strand
AAGGGGATTCTATACGACAACTAACTTTGAGCAGGCAAAAAAAATGGGCTTTACTCAAAAAGAACAGGGAACAAAGCGATAGGGCAATTGTCTCGGTCTATGAAGTGCCTGATAATATCCTTGAAGGAGAATTTGTTGTTCGCCATTTCGCAGGCGCAACAAAAGAATGGTTGGAGTTTGATTGTCAACAACCGTAAAGGGAAAAGTACAGAAGAATATGAGTTGGTAATGGGACCTGTCGCAAATGATCAGTTATATGCTACTATCAGGCTCTATGAGCAGGGGGTTATTACAGCTGATGCTGCCATTGAGATGCTTAAGACGCACAAATTATTCAATCAGCTTTCATTCCATACGGAAAGAGTCGCTGTGTTATTAAAGTTCGTAGAAGCTGTCAAGATAGAATGAGGTATAAGAATCTTTGAGGTGCAAAAAATCAATTATGGACGAGCTACAATTAATCCAAAGCAAGATATATGAGATCCGGGGCCAGAAGGTAATGCTGGACTTTGACCCGGCAGAAATGTACGAGGTGGAAACACGAGCTCTCAATCAGGCGGTGAAGCGTAATATCGAGCGTTTCCCGGAGGACTTCATGTTTCAACTGACAAAAGAAGAAACATAGAATTGGAAATCACAAATTGTGATGTCCAATTCTATAAAGATGGGTATGAGACGTTTTCCTTATGCTTTTACGGAATTAGGAGTTGCCATGCTTAGCAGTGTTTTAAATTCAAAGGCAGCTATACGAATCAATATGAGTATCATGCGTGCCTTCGTCGCCATTCGCCAGCTGATAGCCAATCCATCGGTAGACAGAGTGGGGGAACTGGAAAAGCAAATGCAGAAACTTCGAGCCTACATGGAAGAAGTTTTCACTGATTACAACGACATCAACGAGGATACCCGAATGCAACTGGAAATGATCAACCAGACGTTGGCCGAGCTTCAGGTCAGGAAGAAGGCTGAAGAGAAACCACGTAACCCGATTGGATTCCGGACCTATGAATATTAGTTATTCCCTATCAGTCGAATTTTAACGACATTAAAAATATGAACACACAGTAAGCGATAACAATATAGACCGGTATGGCAATTATAAGAACTGGTCACTGTTTTGGGAAAGAGCGAGTAGGGAAGATAAGAAATTGCTTTTGAATTATATGAACTAATAACAGGAAAGATATAATAATGAGGAATCAAGGAGAAATCATATTATACCAGCCGGACGAAGAAATAAAGCTGGATGTTCGTTTGGAAAATGAAACGGTATGGCTTTCTATTGATGAAATGTCTCATTTGTTTGGCCGAGATATTAGTGTCATTGGAAAACATATCCGGAATATCTTCAAAGAGGGAGAATTGATAAAGGATTCAGTTTGGGCAAAATTTGCCTATACTGCTTCTGATGGTAAGACTTATCAAGTGGATTATTATAATCTTGATGTAATTATATCTGTCGGATATCGGGTAAAGAGTCAACGGGGTACTCAATTTAGACAGTGGGCAAACAAGGTGTTGAAAGAATACCTTTTGAAAGGCTATTCCATCAATCAACGTATTAACCAACTGGAGAATAAAATGGATTCAAGGCTGACTGCCCATGACCGGCAACTGGAAGAGCTAACAAATAAAGTCGATTTCTTTGTCCGCACATCCCTTCCTCCGGTAGAGGGCATCTTCTTCGACGGCCAGATCTTCGATGCCTATAAATTCGCTTCGGATCTTATCAAGTCTGCCAGACAGTCGCTTGTACTCATTGACAACTATGTTGATGAGAGCGTGCTGCTCATGCTGAGCAAACGGCAACCGGGAGTAACGGTCACCATCTACACGCAGCGCATCACTCCACAGTTCCGGCTCGACCTTGACAGACATAATGACCAGTACCCGCCCGTCGATGTCCGGACATGCAAGCTCTCTCATGACCGTTTCTTGATTGTGGACGATGCTGTATATCATATTGGCGCATCACTGAAGGACTTAGGAAAGAAATGGTTCGCGTTCTCAAAGCTGAGCTTGCCCGCAGAAATGATAACCAATTTACTTTAGAATATGGAAGCAACAGAAATTAATCATAAGATACGTATAGGGAAAAGAATTGCCGAACTCCGGAAGGAGAAAGGGTTGTCGCAATTTAAATTAGCGCAACTAACTGGAATAGATTCATCTAACATTGGAAAAATAGAACTTGGCAAATATAACCCAAGTCTAGAAATATTGAGTCGTATAGGTGATGCTTTAGGTGTTGAAATTGATTTCAGACCCATTTAGCGACTAGTGTGTTATAAAACATAGCATATATCGGTAATTTTTATTACGGGTGTATTTACCCATGTTCTTTTTATTTGTATCTTTGCAGAGTAATACTAATAAAGCTATATAAATGAGAACAGCGACATTGATTGAACCCTACTTAGGGTACCGGAACATTATTCTAATCGAGAAATGGGATACCAAGTGGAAAGTGGAGATTTGCGGAAGTGGCAAACATATTTGGGTGTATGAGGATGAGTTCATAGAGGACAAATAAAACAGAATGGTTATGTTTGAAAGAGAGATTGAAAGGTATAATACCTTATTGAGAGAGTATAAAACCACCGTCATTGATAAATTCAATGTAGAGGATCTGAAAGAGTACAATGAGATACTCTTCTCAGCTCATAGCTGTGCAATCGAAGGCAACACCTTCTCTGTAGATGACACAAGAGCTTTGAAAGAAAAAGGGCTGGGAATGATACCACAAGGCAAAACTCTCTTTGAAGCATTTGAGATACTGGATCACTTCAATGCGTATGATTTTCTAATGGGGCAAACAGAGCTGCCACTAACAGAACAGTTAGTTAAGGAGACACATCGGATTCTGACCCAGCATACGCTAACATACCGATATAAAGATGCAGTGCCAGGAGAATATACCAATACTGACATGGGAGCTGGTGATACAATTTTTGGCGATCATGAAGAACTGATTGCCCGTGTTCCTAAGCTAATGGAAGCTACACAGAAAGCAATAGAACAATTGCCGGTACATCCCATAGAAATTGCAGCACAGTTCCATAAGCATTTCATTTTCCTGCATCCGTTCCGGGATGGGAATGGACGGCTTGGACGATTGTTGTCTAATTTCATTTTAGTCAAATTAGGATATCCTATGCTCCTCATTGAAAGTACAGATAGGGAAAAATACATCGGCGCTCTTAAAGCATGCCGGGATGAGCGTAACACAGCCCCCATGGTGGAATTCTTTTTTTCCATAGCCATTGGACGGATGGAGAAGGAACTGGCTCGAAAAAAATCTATGAATGAAGACTATAATTTTGATTTTAAGTAAAATGAACAATATGAAAAAACTGATTATTCCCAGCATTATGGCAACATTGCTTCTCCTGGCTTCCTGCGACAAGGGAAATGACCCCATTCTGCCTGAACCGGAGCCTACTCCTGAGCCTGCACCGGAACCGGACAAGCCTAAAACGATGTTGTGCTTCTCTACAAGCATAGAGATGTTGAACGAAGTGACCACCAGGGGCACTATTTCCTCTTTTGAACCAGACAGCGAGATAGGGCTATTCTATAATGACACATGCATAAACAGAAGATTTGTTTATGATGGCAAAATATGGAGTGGGGGAGAAGTGGCACTTGCTGATGAGATGAAGGATATTATCTGTTACTATCCCTATTCGTCTGTAATCAAAAACAGCGGAGAGATTCCTATTGACATTGGCTCCCAGACAGATTACTTGGCCGGTTCCGCATCGGTTGGAGCCGAAAAGCCTGAAGTGGAGGTCAAGATGAAACATCTGCTCTCCTTGGTTCGGATAACTATCAAGAAAAACAATTATATCGGAGATGGGCATATTGAATCCCTAACCTGGAACGGCATCCATACCACTGCAAAGTACAACGCTGCAAACAATACCACCACTCCGATGGGAAGCAAAGGAAGCTTACGGGCAGGTGGCAACTATTACCTGGATGACACAAAAGACCCCATACCCGTTGAAACGATCATGCTTCCGGTAAACTCCGCAAAAGGAATAACCCTTACAGTTGTTGTGGACGGAGAAGAACGTGTCTATGACATTCCCGAAAGTCACCAATGGGAGGCAGGAAAAGCCTATACCTATACATTGACGCTGAAAGGAGGATATAATAGCCCCATTGACTTGGAGGAGTTTCCGATTGATGTAGGCTATTGGAGCACTTTTGGCAAAACTGATGATATTGTCCTTGGCAATTCTGAAGGTAACTGGTTTGATATTGAGCCTGGAGTAGTACCATATGGTACCGACATCTATCGGAATGAGGGATTTATGTTCGGATTCTACGGATACTGGACCGGCTTGGATCTGGAAACCGGGAATATGCCGGATATATGGGAAGGGGACTTCCGTATGGTGCTCATGGACAATGCCGGGAATATAGTGGATAAGTTCCAGCCATGTTCCATTGTTGCTGAAAATGGCGCCATGATGAAAGGGACTGCAAGAAGATCCTATGTAACGGCTCCAGCAGGGACTTATGAACTCGGCGTGCTTTTCCGGAAGAAAGGGGAAACCGTCTGGCAAAAGGCCAATCACCTTGATAAAGTAACCAGGGAGGATATGACATTTGCCATTAAGGAGCAGACTGATTTGCCGGCGCTTCGTATGATTCAGGTGGAGGAAGAGACCAATACAGGAGTAGTGATACATAACCGACCATACGACAGTAATTTCAACATTACCTATGTTCTGTCCAATCGGGGGAAAATTCCATTGAAAGGTGAGATAAAGGCTGTATGGGAACGAACTTTTGATTATACCGGGCACTGCTATCGTCCGTCTTCAAAGAGGACAAATACAGTGAATGATGACGAGTGGCAGGATGAAATTGGCCGAATGTCTATCGACCTGCAGCCGACAATCCGTTTCTGGAAAGGGAGCATGCCATGTAGATTCCCACAAAAGAGAGAAATGCCCAGAACTTCAGATGGAATAGGGTATGCGACACCGATGATACACCTATATTGGAAAGCGGAAGGAAGTGGCGAATGGGTGCTGCTCCGGTGCGATTTGGATGAGATACTAGCTGCAAGAGTTAACAATAGCCAAGAGGAGTCAAATCTATTCTTGAAGGCTCTCAATTATTTAAACTTTGAACAATCTCATTGGCATAACTAACTTATTGCATTAGTGTAATCAATCGGCAATAAATTCTTTATGGACGAGCTACAATTAATACAAAGCAAGATATATAAGAACCGGGGCCAGAAGGTAATGCTGGACTTTGACCTGGCAGAAATGTACGAGGTGGAAACACGGGCTCTCAATCAGGCGGTGAAGCGTAATATCGAGCGTTTCCCGGAGGACTTCATGTATCAACTGGCAAAGGACGAATGGCAAAATATGTCATCACAATTTGTGATGACATCACGAAATAAACGACCAAAGACTGCTATTCCATTGGCTTTTACAGAGCATGGGGTTAAGTGTGCTCAGAAGCAATATAGCTATCCAAGCAAGTGTTTTAATCGTTCGTGCCTTCGTCGCCATCCGTCAACTGATAGCCAATCCACCGGTAGACAGAGTGGGGGAACTGGAGAAACAGATAAAGGAACTCCGAGCCTACATGGAAGAAGTTTTCACCGATTACAACGACATCAACGAGGATACCCGGATGCAACTGGAGATGATCAACCAGACGTTGGCCGAGCTTCAGGTCAGGAAGAGGATTGAAGAGAAACCACGTAATCCAATTGGCTTTAGATGATAGTAGAAGAGAATAAATACAGATTCAAATTGGAACTGGATGTTGCAACCGGAATAGAGTCTTTCCCTATGCGTACCCTTTCCTTCGGCTACAAGACCTTAAAGATGCTCAGATAAGCAGCAGCAAGGAAAAAGGAGAGATACTTCGTTTTAGGGGAAAGAAAGTATATCCAGAATGATAAAGGAGAATACGAGCCATTTGCGGTATTCGGGACTACTATTGTCCCACTGTCACAGCTCATGGCCGCTTCCGTCCGGCTTCAGATGGAAGAGGAAGAGAAATATCATCCCGACCAGCCGGAGAAGAGTAAGCAAATTCCCAAGACATGGAAGTGATGAACTATATTCGTCATTTTTAGATAAGTTGAAGAATAGTATTCATCAAAACAAGAATAAAAAATGAGAGATCAAGTAATATTGGCCCGCAATACGCTTAAAAACGATATACCATTGTTTACCCTGGTAGGGAAGGATAAGTTTGCGTTGCAGACATTGGAATATTATTATTCCTTGGCAAAAAAGGAATGCAGTAATGAATTCATTAAAGACCTTGAACTGCTCACAGAGGACTTTAGGAAATATCAAGAGGATAATCAGGCTACAGTTAAGGTGCCTGATTTATAAATATGCAAATGTACAAATATAAAGATACTCAAATATCCAGATATTAAAATGTTAAATATTACGATGATGAAAGAATTACAAAACAAAAGCTATGAGGAGCTTGTACAGCTTCAGCAAGACGGTAAAATTACATTAGTAGAGTTTGTTGAAGCACAGCCGGAACTAACTGATGCATGGAAAGAATGGATTGATACCCGGCCGATAAGTGACGAGAGCGCCAGAGCCTTTCTTGCTTGGCATGAAGAGTACGCCATGAACCACCAAGAAGAGTAACAAACAATAATCCCCTTACTCCAATTGAAAGTAAGGGGATTATTATATTTGAAAGGGTAGGGAATGCCCTTTTGAGGGGGGACTTCCTCAACTACCTTATAAGGTGCAACAAGTTCAAATCATCAGTGACTAACCCATCTAATACATTTTGGATTTTATCAGATATGGCCTTATCTATGCCATACGTGGCGCATAACGATTGAAATTTACTTACAGCATCGAACACTTGTAATATCTTCTTTTCGGGTTCCTCCACAAAATCCTCGGCAAAGTTGACGAAATCACTTGTGGCCAAGGCAGACCTTTTACCCATCACGCCCATCGAATGAATGTGCGCAGAAGAATTTTCCCATATATTTGCCGTGAACATCACATCGTATGCAGGTGACAAACGCCATACCCCTGCCTTGTCCATGATAAACGATATGTTCTTATTATGATCATCAGATATACCTGCGACATAATTAAATACCATTCTGATAAATATCTGATCTTTGTCTTCCTGGGGAAGTTTCAGAGTCTCTGCTATCCAACACAGCTTCATATAATCATCTGCACCCGGCATAATGGCCGCAAGGGTCTGACTAAGGATCTTTTCTCCATTCTTACGATCAAATCTTTCCGTTACGAAATGATTTCTTCCATCAATTTCTTTCAGGAAGCATGGCATCATATTGATTCCTGCCGCCTTTGCCATTTCGCTATATACCATTTCTATCTCTGTGGTAGGAGAGTCATCTGCTTCTTTAAATTTTATGATATACTGCTTAAAATTTTCAGGCAAATCCACCTGGCCGGAACGGAACTCTTCCGTTTCGAGGTTATAGGCAATCACCGCCTTCGGGCGCATGCCACCGGCAGAAGTTCCGAGATATATTAACTTCTTCATCGTGAGGCTATCCTCCGGTGATATGACAGCAGCATCTCGATCATTATATATTTTAGAGGCCAAAGTTGCCAATGATGACATATTTACTGACTCATGGATGGCATCATCATTAAATTCCGGTTCAAATTCCAATGCTCCCATAGCCCTCTTGCCAATATAAGAGAGCTTCAATAGAGGCAATGATTCCTTAACCTTTATATTGTTATCCGTGAGCCATTGGTCAAATAGGGAAGCCCCCCATTTGTCGGGAAGCGCATCTGCAAGAAATTCCGGAAGCCCTTGATATAGTTTATCTTTATTTCCATAGAAAGACGCAAACAAAGGGGTCCTCTTAGGATGTGTGGAAGGGCATATATCATAATCTTGTTTCCTATATTCATCCGTAAATTGGAATACAGAACAATGCTTTTCAAAATCCCAATTCAATTTGCCAATGCAAGTTCCCCACAGATATACATTCACTATAATTGGCTCTTTCTTCATACCATCTTACGTTTACCGTTAATTCTTTGTTTTCTTTTACCTGTTTTTTCATTGATAAGGAAAGGGGAATCCGGAAGTTCTGGTACCAAACCGACAACGCCTTCAAGGGTTCCACTTATACGCAAAATCTTAAGCAATGTACTCAGGGCAATATCACTTACTTTGCAAGATTCTATTCTCTTAATAGTAACAATAGATACTCCTGCCTTATCCGCAAATTCTTGCTGAGAAAAACAACAACTAAGTCTTATAGACTTAACTCTCTTGCAGATTTCCTTAACAATACATTCATCTGAGAATTCATATATTGTATATGTATCATATAATATTTTCATAGAAAAACATATTTAGGTATCATTTTTGATACAAAAATATCGATAAATCTGAAAATCACCAAATTAGTAGGCACTTTTTTATTTATCAATTTGTTTATAGATTGAAAGGCTGTTCAACTAAATATATAGGAAATTCTGAAGGGAGAATATATGGTGAAAAACGATTCAAAAATTATATGATACATTGTCTCTAAAAAAGACTATAACGAATTAGCCGAAAAAATTGCATAATTAAAATATAATATTTATATTTACGCCGTGATAACGCAATGAATATTACAAATTCAAAAATAAAACTATCTATATCGGTCAATACTTTGGTGAAATTTTACGAAACCTTTAAATTGAGCACTAAAATCAGCTAAGGCTGGTTCAAAAATACTAAGGAGAACATTGAAATATTGTCAAAAACGAACAGTTAAGCATTAAGAATTGTTCTTGGAAAAAGAGGCTAAATTGCTGATGACGAAGTATAGTACAGTCCGTTGTTTTTAGTAAATTAGAAGTTTATCAATTCTTCTGATTATGGTTAAAGAAACACTTTTTGTACAATCTCAATATAGATCATAGTCCCCTCAGAACAGTTGTGAATAAACGCAAACTTTTATGCAAAGCCTTGTCGTATTAGGCCGCATCAATTTCCCTCAATAGGGTAGATATGGGTGCTTTTCAGAACAGATATACCGTACTTTTTTAAGAAATAAACATTCAATTGATTCGCGTTCAACGATTCAATGTACGGAATACGAGATTAATAAAAAACTTATGGATTGAAGGTGTATGTGAAAACTCTCAAGCGGTACGTAACTTTATTTATCTGGTATTTGATGGACAGTGGATCGGACAAGTGCAACTGTATTTCTCTACGACGATTCACTGGATATATGTGAAGTTCAGGATTACTACAGAACTAGGCCCTAATTGGAATTTTGCTTTAGTAATATGTAGGGAGCAGCAACTGTTAGTTAATTGACTTTAGAAAGCTGTTTTTTCATTTTAACGCATCACTCACAATTGTTAATTTGATCAAAGCGGTATGCAAGAGGCTGGAAATGCCATTCTTCATGCAAGTCAATCATACACGATGCTTATATGCTTAAACGATTTAATTGTGTATCCGGTATCAGGCCAGTTCCACAAGTTATTGACAAATTCTCAAAGGACTCATTTTTATTTACTGCCAAAGCCGATTAGGTTTGGCTAATTTTTAATGAATTATTGATTGATATGTCGTCACTAAAAAAAATATCGCTGAAGGATATTGCTGAAGCTGCAGGCGTTTCAACAGCATTGGTTTCGTTCGTTTTGAATGGGAAAAAGAAAGAGTATCGCGTGGGAGAAGAGACTGCCCAACGCATATTGAAAATTGCCAATGAAATGAACTACCAGCCTAATCTTGCGGCCAAAAGTCTCCGTAGTGGCAAAACAAAAACAATAGGATTAGTGGTTTCTGATATTTCCAACCCATTTTTTTCTCAATTGGCACGTGTATTGGAAGATGAAGCAACCAAACGGGGATATACCGTACTTTTTGGAAGTTCAGATGAGGATAAGGATAAGATGACCCATGTTGTTAGTAACCTTATTAATAAAGGGGTAGATGGACTCATCATTGTTCCTTGTGACAATTCTGAGAAATCCATCGCTTCACTTGTGAACAATAATATTCCTATTGTTTTGTTCGACCGCTATTTTCCGGAAATCAATGTCAGCTATGTGGCGTTGAATAACTTCAATGCTTCCTATATATCAACCAAACATCTTTTGAATGCAGGCTATAACGCTCCTTGTATGGTGGCTTATGATGTCAACCTTATCCATATGAAAGAGCGTATCCGTGGTTATAAAAAGGCTATGGATGAAGCCGGTAAGAGAAACTTGGCTAACGTGGTCTTTTTGAGGCAGGATGCTCCCAGAAAGTCCGCAGACCGTTTGTTGCCTAAAATGATTGATGGCGGTGTAGACGCTTTTCTTTTTGCTACCAACATGATTTCATTGGCTTGTTTATATACAATAAAGGACATGGGAGAGGGAATTATTGGTAAAATAGGTTTAGTGGGTTTTGACGGTAATCCGGTATTTGACTTTTTTGATGCCCCTATATCCTATATTCAGCAGCCTATAGATGTTTTAGTACAGAAAGCACTTGAAATACTGATAGATATCATTATTAACGGTAATACAGTGCAGTCTGTGCTTGCCGAGGGAGAATTTATTGAAATGGCTCCTTAGGAGAGCTGTTTTTTTTACATGATAGCTTAATCGATTTAGTTAATTTTTATATTAATCTCAATAAAATCAGTTGAACCATGAGAAATTCAAGATTAATCGGTGGAAAGCCGAAAATTGGTATCAGACCTATTATTGACGGTCGTCGTGGAGGTATCCGTGAGTCATTGGAGGATATGACTATGGCCATGGCCCATAAAGTGGCCGAGCTTTATTCTTCTGTCTTACGTCATAGTGACGGCACTTCCGTAGAGTGCGTCATTGCAGATACAACTATTGGTGGAGTGGCTGAAGCTGCCATGGCGGCTGAAAAATTCCGTAATAGTGGAGTCGGTGTTGTACTTTCTGTAACTCCTTGCTGGTGTTATGGATTCGAAACTATTGATATGGACGGAGAAATGCCAAAAGCCATCTGGGGCTTTAATGGTACAGAACGTCCGGGTGCGGTTTACCTGGCTTCAGCATTGGCAAGCCATACACAGAAGGGATTGCCTACTTTTGGCATTTACGGACGTGATGTACAGGAGGTGACCAATATGGAGATACCGGAAGATGTACAGGAAAAATTGTTGCGTTTTGCCCGTGCAGGTATAGCTGTGGCTACAATGAAGGGGAAATCCTATCTTTCAATCGGCAGTGTATCCATGGGCATTGCAGGCTCTATTCCCAATCCTGATTTCTTCCAAGAGTATTTGGGCATGCGTAATGAGTATGTGGATGCCAGTGAGATAGAACGTCGTGTCCAGTTGGGCATTTATGACCATGAAGAGTTCGCACGTGCCATGGCATGGACAGAAAAGTATTGCAAGAGTAATGAAGGGACAGACTTTAATCCGGAACATCTGGTATATTCCCGTGAAGAGAAAGATGCCCGTTGGGAATACGTGGTAAAAATGACTCTTATTTTCCGTGATATGATGATTGGCAATCCCAAATTGGCTGAAATGGGGTTCAAGGAAGAGTCAATGGGACACAATGCGATTGCTGCGGGTTTCCAGGGACAGCGCCAGTGGACGGATTATAAGCCTGACGGTGATTTTTCAGAAGCTATACTGAATACTTCTTTCGATTGGAACGGTATCCGTGAAGCATTTACTTTCGCTACGGAAAATGATACGTTGAATTGTACTTCAATGCTCTTCAATCATCTATTGACCAATACTGCACAGATATTTGCGGATGTGCGTACTTATTGGAGTCCGAATGCCATAGAACGGGTAACGGGTAAGAAATTGGAAGGTAAGGCGGCAAACGGTTTCATTCACCTGATCAACTCCGGCTCTTGTACGCTTGATGGAACAGGCTGTCAGACACGTGACAATAAACCGGTAATGAAGCCTTTCTGGGAAATTACGGAAGAGGAAGTGGAAGCTTGTCTTTCTGTAACCAAGTGGCATCCGGCCAGTCGCGAATATATGCGTGGCGGTGGTTATTCTTCCCAGTTCCTGACTCGTGGTGAAATGCCGGTAACAATGTGCCGTTTGAATCTCGTAAAAGGTCAAGGTCCGGTATTGCAGATTGCCGAAGGCTGGACAGTAAATTTGGATAAGGATGTTTTCAAGGCTATCAATGAACGTACTGACCGTACATGGCCTTCCACTTTCTTCGCTCCACGTCTGACAGGTAAGGGGTATTTCCGTGATGTATATACTGTTATGAATAACTGGGGGGCTAATCATGGCGCTATCAGTTATGGTCATATCGGTGCTGACTTGATTACTCTGGCTTCCATGCTTCGTATCCCGGTATGCATGCACAATGTTTCTGAGGAAAATATTTTCCGTCCCAGTGCATGGACCGCTTTTGGCGAGGATATGGAAGGCAGTGACTATAGAGCTTGCAAGAATTATGGACCTCTCTATAAATAAAGGAAACAGGCGTTATGTTGAAATCAACCAAACTGAAAAACACTCTGCTGGTAGGTGCAACTGCAATACTTGTATCATGCGGCGGACAAAAAGAAATCAAGATGGGAAGTTATGCTTATGATGCCCAGTTCTTAAAGGACCACGGCATTGAATATACTGAATTGGTATCTGCTGATGGGAATTCTAAAGTGATGGTTATTCCTGCATGGCAAGGCCGTGTAATGACTACTTCTGCTTCCGGCGATGAAGGTGATAGTTACGGCTGGATTAATTATCGTTTCATAAATGAAGGCAAAGTCAGTTCTCAATTTAATCCGGTAGGAGGTGAGGAACGCTTCTGGCTTGGTCCGGAAGGTGGTCCGTTCTCACTTTATTTTAAGGAAGGACAAGAGCAGGTTTATGATAATTGGATAGTTCCTCCGGTACTTGATACTGAAGCTTTTGACATAAAGTCGCAAGACAACAGTAGTATCCGTTTTGTGAAAGATACTCGTTTGACAAATGCTTCCGGTACTACTTTTGATATGAATATTGACCGTACTGTATCGTTGATGGATGCTGGTGAAGTTGCTGCCGATTTTAATATCCAGCTTACAAATGATATGAAAATTGTAGCTTACAAGAGTGAGAATAAGATTACCAATACAGGTGACAAGGCATGGACAAAAGAGGGTGGTCTTGTATCTGTGTGGATGCTCGGCTGTTTTAATCCTACACCGACCACTACTGTATTCATTCCTTATAAGCAAGATGCGGAAGGAACAATTGTGAATGATGAATATTTCGGTAAGATACCGGCGGATAGGCTGATAAAGGAAAATGGTATTATCTATTTCAAGATTGACGGGCTCTATCGTTCCAAGCTGGGATTGCCGGCTTCACGGGCAACGGATATTTGCGGAAGTTATGATTCGTCGAAAGGCGTACTCACAATCCTGTGGTGTAGTCTTCCCGAAACTCCTTCAGTCTACGTAAATGGCCAATGGGGACCTCAGGAAGATCCGTTTGCCGGCGATGTAATCAACTCTTATAATGACGGTCCGGTAGAAGACGGTTCTATAATGGGACCTTTCTATGAAATTGAAACGTCTTCTCCTGGTGCGGAGCTGGCTCCCGGTGCCTCATTGGTCCATACGCAAAAGGTGATTCATATACAAGGTAAGGATGAACAATTGGTTCCTATCGTGCAAGATTTATTTGGAGCAGATTTGAATGTAATAAAAACAAAGTTTCAATAGGGTAACTATATAATGGAGAATTCGTATGGAATCAAATAAAATAATACCGAAAGGAATCCTCTTCCCATTCATTCTGCTCACTACTCTTTTCTTTGCCTGGGCTGTGCCGAATAATCTGACAGATACTATGCTTGCAGCTTTCAAGCGCATCATGAGTATGAGTGATTCAAAAACAGCTTGGATACAGGTAGTGTGCTATTTGTTGGGATATGGATGTTGTGCTGTTCCCGGTGCCTTGTTTATCAAGAAATACACTTATAAATCAGGCGTGATGCTGGGGCTTGGTCTATATGCATTTGGGGCTTTACTGTTCTATCCTGCCATGCTTAGCTCGGGAGTGAATGTTGATTTCAGCTTCTTTATGTATCTGCTGGCAATCTTTGTTCTCTTTGCCGGACTTTCAGTTCTGGAGACGTCTACTAATTCTTATGTATTGGCAATCGGTCCTGAAAGTACCGCGACACGCCGTTTGAATCTGTCTCAGGCCTTCAATCCGTTCGGAGCGATTACGGGAGTGGTGATCAGTCAGATTTTCATCCTCTCACAACTGAATGGAATGACAGCGACAGAGCGTGCCCAACTTCCGGCTGAGGAGCTGGCCGCCATCCAGGGGCAGGAATTGAATGCTGTTACTACTGCTTATGTGGTACTTGGTCTGGTGATGTTGGTGCTCTTACTTGCTATTCGGCTTACCAAAATGCCTAATCTTAGTGAAAAAGGTGAAAAAATAGAGTTTGGTGCCACTCTTCGTCGTCTTATAAAGAATAAGAATTATGTATGGGGTGTAATAGCACAATTTTTCAATATTGGTGCACAGATAGCCGTATGGTCATTCGTGATCCGTTATGCTATGGTACAGCTGAATTTTGACGGTGTATTGGCTTCTTTAGGAGAAGCCGCTTCTGCAGATGCTGTTGTAAATGCATTACGGGGAGTGGAACCGGTAGCTGCCGCATTCTATAATTGTTGTGAATGGCTTGGATTGAATGATTTGCTGCCACGTACAGCAGAACAGGCTGCAGCTACTTACTATATCATGTCACTTATTCTCTTTGTAGTAATGAGATTCGTATGTACTGCCATGATGAAATATGTGAAAGCTTATAAACTCTTGATAGGACTTGCGCTTCTTGCTGTAATGTGTTGTTTGGGTGCCATGTTCGGCAAGGGCAGTTTCGGCGTCTATTGCCTGATGGGCATTTCTGGTTGTATGTCATTGATGTTCCCGACCATTTATGGTTTTGGTCTTACAGGTTTGGGGGATGATACTAAGATTGGAGGTTCATTCATGGTAATGGCTATTGCCGGTGCTGCCGTTCTGACCCAAATTCAGGGTATTGTCTCCGACCAGACGGGTAGTATTATGGCTGCATATGTTGTACCGGCCGTTGCTTTTGCAGTGATTGCCTATTATGGGTTCTTCATTGCAAGAAAACAAGAGTTAACAACCGAATAATGCTTTAGACTATGGAATCAAACAAGAAATACGTTATTGGTCTTGATTTTGATACGGATTCTTGTCGTGCACTGGTAGTGGATACATGTTATGTGTCTTGCTACATCAATAGATATATGGGGTAAACATTGAGGTCAATTGCCAACCGGAAAGATAATGATTTCTCGTCTATGAAGCACTCTTTAGGCAAGATTCTTTGACCTGGCAAAATTTGCTAAAATATTACTTATACAAACTCTTAATTTATTTAAACTATGAGAATCAAATCATTAATTTTGGTGGCTTTGTATATGGTCACCGTGGGTGTTTACGCCCAAAGCAACTACCCGTTCAACGGTCTGGACATGAACATGGGCAACCTGTCAAGACTGTCCGATGCGAAGACACGTTCCATCAGTCCCGAGAACTTCACGGGTGAGAAGGGCAAGGGCGGCATGGCCGACCCGGTCAGGGACAAGGACCAGCGGAATGTGGCCAACGCCCACCATGCGGCCAAGGACCTGGGCAAGGGTTGGAAGGTAAACCCCTTCATCATCGTGAAACCGGGAGAGACAATCACGATTGCGGAGATCGAGGGTCCGGGAGCCATCCAGCAGATCTGGATGACACCGACCGGGAACTGGCGCTTCTCCATCCTGAGAATGTACTGGGACGACGAGAAGGAGCCTTCCGTCGAATGTCCGGTGGGTGACTTCTTCTGCAGCGCATACAATGAATATGCACAGCTCTCCTCACTGGCCGTTTGCGTGAATCCGGGCAGCGCCTTCAACTGCTACTGGAAGATGCCTTTCCGCAAGAAAGCCCGTATCACGCTGGAGAACATCAACACCGCCGAGGAGATGCGCCTGTACTACCAAATCAACTACACCTTGACAGAAGTTCCTGAGGACGAGGCCTACTTCCACGCGCAGTTCCGCCGCTCCAACCCGACCCAGGGGTCGCTGCACACGCTGATTGACGGTGTGAAGGGCAAGGGACAGTACGTGGGTACCTACCTGGCATGGCGTGTAAACGACAACTGCTGGTGGGGTGAAGGGGAAATCAAGTTCTACATGGACGGTGACAAGGAATACCCGACTATCTGCGGGACCGGGACTGAGGACTACTTCTGCGGCTCGTACAATTTCGAGAACCAGAAGACGCGCCAGTACCAGGAGTTCACCACCCCCTATGCCGGCATGCACCAGGTAATCCGTCCCGACGGGCTGTACCGTGCGGTGACCGCTTTCGGGCTGTACCGCTGGCATATCCTTGACCCGGTACGCTTCGACAAGGACCTGAAGGTCACGATACAGGACCTGGGATGGCGCCATGACGGACGCTACAACAACCAGAAGTCGGATATCTCGTCGACCACTTTCTGGTACCAGGCCGAGCCGCATGCCAAATTTCCGGCTTTGCCGAGCAAGGACGGTTTGGAAATTCCAAGATGGTAAGAGTACACTCAATATTCAAAATCACAATATTTTTTAATAGCAATTAATATGAATCAATTCTTGATTCTTTGTATAAATTTAAATTTTATTATTATGAAAAATGGACTAAAAACAATTAGCAGTACTTTTTGTACTCTTTGTGTTTTCCTGTTGTTTTTTTTATCGGCAGGAATAAGAGCACAAGTGAATTTCATTGTAAATGGAAAGGTCACGGATATTTCCGGGGAGCCTCTTATCGGTGTAAATGTATTTGAGAAGGGTACTTCAAATGGTACTATTACAAATGTCGATGGAAGATTTTCTTTAAATGTATCTTCCAATTCCACTTTGACATTTAGTTATATAGGCTATAAAACACAAGAGATCATTGTCGGTACTCAACAGGCTATTTCCGTAACATTGACCGAAGACTCTGAACAATTGGAAGAGGTTGTCGTAGTCGGTTACGGCGTTCAAAAGAAAAAAGATTTGACTGGTGCCGTAGGCAGTATATCTCAAGCAAAGATGGAAAATACTGCCACAGTGGGAATTGGGAATAATTTGCAAGGTAAACTTGCTGGTGTTCAGATTACCCAGAATGACGGTACTCCTTATGGGGGAACAACAATACGAATAAGGGGTACAGGGTCATTTGGTGCTACAAGCGCTCCCTTGATTGTTGTAGATGGTATGATTACGAATGATGGGTTGACTAATCTGAACCCCAATGACGTAGAAAATATCACAGTCCTAAAAGATGCAGCTTCAGCTGCTATTTATGGTTCCAGAGGAGCAAATGGTGTTGTAATTATAACGACTAAGAAAGGAAATTTTGAAAGCCCTTTAAGAGTAGATGTTTCCGCTTATGCTGCTATAGACAATATTCGCCATAAGATACCGACACTGACTGGCGAGCAGTATGCGAATTTGGTAAATGATTATTATGCAGCAGCCAATTTACCAATTCCTTTTACTCAAGATGAAATCGACTCATATGGGAAAGGTACGAATTGGTTGGATGAAATTACACAAACTGGAATGAAGCAGAACTATTCGGTAAATATTACTGGAGGTACAAAGGTTAATTCATATGCTGCATCAATGAATTTTTATAAAGGAGAAGGACTAATAAAAAATACGGATTTTACACGGGGAAATGTTAAGCTTAGTAATGATATGCGAATTTTATCCAATTTAAAATTCGGTGTTAGTATGAATGTAAACTATGGTGTTTCCAATAATACGGATTGGGGGCAAGCAATCGATCGTGCTTTAATATATCCTTCTACTGTACCTGCTTATGATGCTGATGGAAATTATGGTATTTCAACCCATGCAGGAGAGCCAATTACCATGTTACAACCACTGATTGCTGTCAATTTATGGACTTATAATCAAAAATGGAAAAAATTTTTAGGCAACACGTACTTAGAGTGGGAAATTATAAAAGGCTTATCAATAAAAACATCTTTTTATACTGAATATACGCATTGGGGGCAAGATCATTTTATACCTTCTTATAGCTATGGCCCATCAGGGTTGATTAGTGATCATCCGATAGCAGAACTTTATGTTAATTCAAATGAAAGTATCAATTATGAGTGGGATAATATTCTGACATATACAAAGACTTTCAATAAAGATCATGGATTGACAGCAATGGCAGGGTATACATTTCAGAAAACAGATGCTTCACAATTATCGGCTTCAAGAAATAATTTCCTAAGCAATGACAAACATCAGCAAGTACTGAATGCCGGTTCTGACAATATAAATAATAATGGAAATAAATCAGAATGGGCAATATTGTCCTATTTGGGTCGTATTAACTATGATTATCAAAAAAAATATTTACTAAGTGCGAGCATACGTGTAGATAAGACCTCTCGAATAGCAAAAGAAAATAGGACTGGTGTATTCCCTGGCGTATCTGCGGGTTGGATCATATCTGAAGAAGATTTTTTACAAGGAGTATCTTTTTTGAGTTATTTAAAATTAAGAGGAAGTTGGGGAATGTTAGGTAATCAAGATATCGGTATATACCCATATCAAACGACTTTAACCTCAAGTGATCTTTATTATCCATTTGGATCAGGTAATGAAGGTACTACATTTACTGGAGTTGGTTCCACTACATTAGGGAATTCTGCCTTATTGTGGGAAAAGACCTCTACTTATGGTGTAGGACTGGAAAGTAATTTCTTTAATAATAAGCTTTGTTTTATTGCAGATTTTTATAAACGGAATACATCTAATATTTTAGTCCGGGTTCCAATTTTAGGTACAGCAGGTGTAGATGCTTCTCCATATCAGAATGCGGGTAAATGCAGCAATACAGGAGTAGAATTATCCGTCACTTATGGCAATGCAGTAGATAATGTACCTTTTACTTATGAAGTTAGTTTGAATTGGACTTATAATAAAAATAAGGTAACATATGTTCCCAATCCTATCGTAAATAATTTCACGAGAGTCTCAGAAGGAAAAGCCATCAATGATTGGTATGGCTATATTCAAGAAGGTGTTTTTCAAACGCAAGAGGAAATCAACCAGTCACCTACTCAGCCTAACGCGGCACCTGGTGATATAAAATTCAAAGATCTGAATGGCGATAACGTAATAGACTCAAATGATCAAACATTTTTAGGGCATTCTGTTGCTCCACACAATTTTGGAGCCAATATTTCTCTCGCGTATAAAAACTTTGATTTAGTGGCTAGCTTTTACGGACAAATAGGAGGAAAGAACTCAATCGATGCTCCGGGATTTGCTATAACTAGAGGAGGAGAACAAACATCTGCGTGGATGTATGAACAAAGATGGACAGGACCGAATACAAGTAATTACGTTCCTAGAGTTGTTGCTGGGGATCCGAATGACAACTATCGTCGTTCATCTTTCTGGTTGCGATCAACAGACTTTTTACGGCTACAAAACATACAAATTGGATATAATTTCAATGATCTATTGAAGAAAACGTCTGCAGGTTTCATTAAGAAACTACGTTTATATATTGCATCGCAAAACTTGTTCTGCCTCAATTCCTATCCGGGTTTTGATCCAGAATTGGGAGTGAATGGATATCCTATACCTCGCTCTTTCTATGTTGGTTTGAATATTGGTTTTTAATAAAATAAATATTATGAAAAGAATTTTATCATTAATATCACTAATAATATCATTAATTTCTTGTGATAATCTTTTAGACTTGCAACCTTATGGAGTTGTATCAACAGAGAGTTTTTATCAAACAGCGGAAGATGCAGATAAAGCAGTTACAGCCGCTTACAAATCTTTTCAAGTACTGGATGGGCAAAATACGTGGAACACAAGAGCTGGTTATACACCGATGGGAGATATAACTTGTGCAGATGCTCAGGCTCATCCGGATCTTGTATGCTATTACCAGATACAGCAATCTATAGTACGGTCGAATTCAGATCAAGTATTGATGTTGTATCAAAGATGTTATAAAGCATTAAGATTGGCAAATATGGCACTAGAAGAGATTCCTCATATTAATATGGATGAAAAATTAAAATCTCGATATTTAGGAGAATTATATTTTATAAGAGGTTTCTGGCTGTTTCGATTAGGTTATATGTTTGGGACAGCTCCGGTTGTTACTAAAACTCTGAATGTATCAGAATTGAATATACCAAATTCTACTAGAATTGTCAAAAAAGATAATTCAAAATCAGTCAATAATTATAAAATAGAAAAAAGTGATTTGTTCGATCAGGCAGAGGCTGACTTTTTGCAAGCTTTACAGCTAGGATTAGCAAATAGGAATTCAGGAGATATGATGGGACGTATAGATAATGGAACTGTTAAGTCTTATCTCGTTCAAATCTATTTGTATGAACATCGTTGGGAAGAAGCCAAAAGACAATTGGAAGATATAATGTCCTATGGCTATGAGTTACTACCGAACTATGCCGATTTGTTTTGTGGCTTATATGACAATAATGCAGAATCTATCTTCGAGGTACAATATACAGCATTAAACCAAAAAGGAACTGATAATTTTGGTACTGTATTGAATGCCCCTAATGGGGAAGGATTCGTTGCTGGAGGAGGTTGGGGATGGACACGCCCGACTCCTGATCTTGAAAGAGAATATGAAGAAGGAGACCCCCGTCTGGTTTGTACTATGTTTCGCAAGGGTATAGATGACTTTTATGGACAAGTCTTTGATGATAAAGTAAACGGTACAGGTTTGGGAACAAGAAAATGGTGTATCAGCAGTGATGGTGGAGTTACTGTAGATAGAGTTAGTTGGAATAATTCTTGTAATTATGCACTTATACGTTACGCAGAAATATTGTTATGGTATGCAGAAGTTGTGAATGAGTTAGGTGACCAGAAAACTGCAGCAGAGTATGTGAATATGGTTCGTGCAAGAACAGCTACAACTCCCAATCCCAATACTGTAAATGTAACTGAGACAAAAGAGATGAAACCTATATCCTCAAATTTGACATATGAAGAAATGTTTTGGGCTATTGTACATGAACGAAGAGTAGAACTGGCAATGGAAGGTAAGTTTGGATGGGATTTAAGAAGATGGGGTATTGGTGAAAAAGTCTTATTAGATCCTGACCGTTGGCAAAATGAAGTAGTTGCAGGGTATTTCAAATATGATGAAGATAAAGATGTCATATTTCCTATACCATTATTGGAAATTCAACGATCAGATGGTGTATTACAACAAAATTCTGGATACGAGTAATAATACTCAATACTTCAGATACACAGAAATCATTCAATATGGATTTCATTATATAAAGAAACATATTGATAATAGCGTATATTTGTAATATAATATATCTAAAATAAGGGGCTGTTTATTTTTTTGTTTAAGAGAAATCTGAGTAAAATTTAAATAGCCTCTAAAAGAAGTTTAATTTAAAAAAATATCTAATATGAAAAAGATCTTAGCTTTAGGGGCTATTACTTTATTCTCACTTAACTCTTGCCAGAATCAAAAGGCAAATGCAATACAACAACAAAGTGAGTATATAAAAGAGTACAAAGGAGACTATTTGAATCGCATAGCATTTCCTATTGGTGGAATGGGTGCCGGTATGTTTTGTCTGGAAGGAACCGGAGCCATTTCAAATATGTCAGTCAGGCACCAACCCAACATTTTCAATGAACCTTGTATGTTTGCCGCCGTACATGTGAAAGGTTATGAAAACGGCTCAAAAGTTCTGGAAGGCCCTGTCCCTGATCGCAAGAAGTTCGGTGGTCCAGAATCAGCTTTGGGAGGCCCTCTCACTTCCTGGGGACTACCCCGATTTGAAAACGTAAGTTTCAGTTCACGCTTTCCTTTTGCAACCGTTCGTTTATCGGACAAGGATGTCCCTCTAGATGTAGAACTAAAAGGATGGAGTCCATTTATTCCGACTGACCAGGATAATTCCAGCTTACCCGTCGGAGCCCTTGAGTATACCTTTACCAATACATCAGATCGGGATATAGAAGCTATTTTCTCTTATAATACACGTAACTTTATGGCCATGAACGGTGCTCCACAGTCCATTCGGTCAATTAAGAACGGCTTTATTCTATCCCAAGCAGCTTCTGATAAAGATAAACACTTGAAAGGAGATTTTGCAATCTATACAGATATAGACAATACAAAAGTAAATCATTGTTGGTTTCGTGGTGGATGGTGGGACCCCCTGACCATGGCCTGGAATGCTATAGCAGATGGAAACATAGTAGAAAACGCTCCCATACAAGGAGAAGCTCCCGGAGCATCTCTATATGTACCTTTCAAGGTAAAAGCGGGTGACACTTATTCCATCCGTTTGCATATGGCCTGGTACGTTCCTGACTCAGACATCCGCATCGGCGCTGATGCCACTGCCGAGAATGATAAATCTATGGAATGCCCTACTGTGACAAAAACAGAAACTCCTCAGAATTATCGTCCTTGGTATAGTACACGTTTTAGCAGTATTGATGAGGTAGCAACATACTGGTCATCACAATATGACAATCTTAAGAATAAAACAGAATTATTCACCAACACATTCTATGATACAACTTTACCTGCAGAAGTTATTGATGCCGTAAGCTCCAATCTCTCCATCCTTAAATCACCGACTGTCATGCGCCAACACGACGGACGCCTATGGAATTATGAAGGATGCGGAGATACCTGGGGCTCCTGTCATGGTTCTTGTACACATGTATGGAACTATGCACAAGCCATTCCCCATCTTTTCCCCACGATGGAAAGGACACTGCGCGAAAGTGAGTTTTTCATAAGCCAAAATAAGGAAGGCCACCAAATGTTCAGGACAAATATTCCTATCCGTGCTGTAAAACATGACTTTCATGCAGCAGCAGACGGACAATTGGGTGGCATCATCAAAATATACCGTGACTGGAGAATCAGCGGGGATACAGAGTGGCTACGGATGATGTATCCACAAGTGAAACAAAGTCTCGACTATTGCATCAACACTTGGGATCCTCGTCATGTAGGTGCTTTGGAAGAACCTCACCACAACACTTATGATATAGAGTTTTGGGGAGCAGATGGCATGTGCACCAGCTTTTATGCCGGAGCTTTACATAGCTTTATTAAAATAGGAAAAGCTTTGAATGAAGACGTTTCCCAATATGAATCTCTGCTGGCAAAAAGCAAAGACTATATGGAAAATAAACTATATGACGGTGAATACTTTATCCAAAATATCCAATGGCAAGGTCTGAAATCCCCCGACCCGATTGCCATAGCCGAAAAGAACTGGAACAGCGACTATTCAGAAGAGGCGCGTGCCATTCTCCTGAAAGAAGGTCCTAAATACCAATACGGGAAAGGATGTCTGTCCGACGGTATTATAGGCTGTTGGATGGCATTGGTTGCCGGTATGGACGAACCCATTGATAAGGCTAAGGTAAAAAGCCATTTGAACTCCATCTATAAATACAACCTACGCCGGGATTTAAGCGATCATGCCAATCCCCAGCGTCCCACTTACGGATTGGGCAAGGATGGCGGTGTATTATTGTGTACTTGGCCAAAAGGGGGTAAACTGAGCCTTCCGTTCGTTTACAGTGATGAAGTGTGGACCGGAATTGAATACCAAGTGGCCTCTCACCTGATATTTGAGGGTGAAGTCGAGAAAGGTCTTGACATCGTCCGCACAGTACGCAAACGCTATGATGGCAAAGTGCGGAATCCGTACAACGAATACGAATGTGGAGGCTGGTACGCACGCGCATTGTCAAGCTACAGCTTACTTCAGGCATTGACCGGCGTCCGTTATGACGCAGTTGACAAAACATTATATATAGATTCTAAGATCGGTGACAGTTTTAGAACATTCCTGTCCACAAATACAGGATTTGGTACAATTGAACTACAAAAAGGGAAGCCTGTCATCAGTGTTGTTTTTGGTAAGGTAGATGTTAGGTCTTGTGTCGTTTCTGGTAATCAGACAAGCTTTGAATATCAAAACTGATTAGAAATACTTAACATTAGGTAATTAAGGTAATGAAGATTGTTTTTCAGGTTATTTCTAAACAACTAAAAAAGATTTTATGAAACGAATTAAACTCTTGACACTATCGTGTCTAATGTCGCTTTCTCTACCCTCTTTTGCCCAATTTTCACCTGACCACAAGGTTTCGCTGGACAAAGGTGATATAAAATCATTCATAGGGGATAGGGAAAGTAAAGGTGAAAGAAAGGTATACAAAGGTGATGAACTCACCACTATCGGTATGCCGGTTGGTGGTATTTGTGCCGGGCAATTGTATGTCCGTGGAGATGGTACACTGGCCAATTGGTGGATTGCAAACAATGCCTATAATACTGGCTACGGCATTGACTGGTTGTTAAACTTCGACACTCCACTGGGTCCTTGGAAGGTTTGCTACCAAACCTTCGAGCCTATGAGCTATATTGACCAAGGATTCAAAATTACAGTAAACGACGGCAATAAAACCATAACAAAAGAACTGAACAAAAAGGATTTTGATGATATCTCCTTTATAGGTGAATATCCTATCGCTTTTGTTGAATATGCCCAAAAGAAACAGGAATTGCCTGTCAGAGTTTCTGCAGAATTCTATTCGCCATTCATTCCACTGGATGCCAAAAGTTCTGCTACTCCAGCTACAATAATGAAATATACAGTTAAGAATACATCGGATAAAAAAGTTACTGCCGATCTGGAAGGATGGATGCAGAATCTGGTATGTATCGACTTGAAAGGACGTGCAGATGGAATGTTACAGAATAAGGTAATTGACAATAATGGCTGGAAATCTGTCTACATGGATATGAGAGTAGACAACCTTCCTGCCAAAACTGCTGGTAAAAACCGCAAATACGAAATATTCGATAATTTTGAGTCCGGAAATTATAGTCGCTGGAAGGTAGAAGGTACTGCTTTCGGGAGAAAGCCTGCCTCTGGCGAACAATGCAACCAAAATAATTTTGGCGGTAACTATGGAAGTTTCCTGGCAAACTCTTATACAGATTACGACAAACCTACCGGTAAACTGACTTCCAGAACATTTACAATCAAGAATAAGTATATTTCGTTCAATATTGCAGGCGGTGCCCATCCGGGAAAGACTTGTATAAACCTGGTCGTTGATGGAAAAGTAGTAATGTCTGCAACCGGTAACAATAACGAAGATTTCCTCCCACGCAACTGGGACGTATCTGAATACAAAGGAAAGAAAGCATACTTGGAAATTGTTGATGCTGTTGATGGGGACTGGGGACATATTAGCGTAGATAATATAGAATTCTCCAATTCTCCTGTAGATGCCCCTACCATCACGATAGACAAATCACACGCCTACTTCGGTAACTTAGCTCTATCTGTGTTTGATGGCAATGCAACCGGAACAGCAGATGACTCGGAAAATAATCTGGAATATGCAGAAGCAGAACTCGGTAAAAAATTGAATGGAGCATTGACTTCATCCATGACTCTACAACCGGGAGAATCCAAAGAAGTTATCTTCGTACTTTCTTGGTATTTCCCCAACCGTCCTCTGAGTTACAAAGGATCTGAGTGGAACAAGCCATTACCTCCCAATAGCCCGGCTATCGGTAATATGTACGCCAACTGGTATAACTCCTCTTTAGATGTAGCGAACCAACTACGTGAAAATTATGCAGAGTTGTCCAAAAAGACACATGATTTCCATGATACATATTACAATCAGACCACTTTACCATACTGGCTTGTGCAACGTATCATGATGCCTATTTCCACATTGGCAACGGAAACTTGCCAATGGTGGGCTACGGATAAGTTCTGGGCTTGGGAAGGCGTCGGTTCTTGTGAGGGAACTTGTACACATGTCTGGGGTTATGCACAAGCAATGGCAGCTTTATTCCCAGAGTTGGAACGCAATTTGCGCGAAAGAACTGATTATAGTGTATCTCTCCAAGAGGATGGAGGTATTTTATCACGAAACGGAGAACACGGTATTCTAATTGACGGGCATGCAAGTGTTATCTTACGCATGTATCGTGAACATTTGATGTCCAAAGACAATTTCTTCCTGGCAAGAAACTGGGATAAGATAAAACGTTCCATCCAGTATATAATCCGGGAAGACGGAAATGAAGACGGTCTGATTGTCAAGACACAGCCAAATACTTATGACATTTCGTTCAACGGTGCCAACACATACGTAGGTGGACTTTACCTGGCAGCATTGAGGGCCGGTGAAAAGATGGCTTATATTATGAAAGACACTACCACAGCTAATTATTACAAGAAAATATATACAGCAGGTAGCGAAAACACAATGGATCGTTTATGGAACGGTGAATATTTCTTCCAAGACGTAGATGAGAAAGAATACCCTAAATACCAATACGGAAAGGGTTGCTTAAGTGACCAACTTTTTGGACAAACATGGGCTTCTCTCTATCGTTTAGGTGATATTTATCCGACAGAAGCTATCAACAAGGCATTACAGTCCATCTGGAAGTTCAACTGGACCAATGATGTAAAAGCCCAAAGCGAGGCTCATCTTCCTGAAAGATATTACGCACACGCTGGAGAACCCGGATTGTTCATCTGTACCTGGCCATACAGCAAGCATCCGGGCGAGGACGGTGTTAGATATCGTGATGAGGTTTGGACTGGCATTGAATATCAAGTTGCTACTGAAATGATTAAACGCAACATGATTGATGAAGGTCTGGCTATCGTAAAAGGTATCCATTCACGCTATGATGGCAAGAAACATAACCCATGGAACGAAATAGAATGTGGCGACCACTATGCACGTGCCATGGCATCTTACGGAGTGTTACAAGCCGTACAAGGGTATTGGTATGATGGTCCAAAGGGAATTATCGGATTTGATCCTAAGATTGAAAAGAATGACATAATTGGATTTTTCAATGCTGCCGAAGGCTGGGGAAATATCTCACAAATCCGGAAAAATGGGAAACAGACCAATAGTATAGAAGTGAAGTATGGGCGTTTATATCTTGACAAACTACAGGTAACTTTACCTGAAGGGATGAATGCCAACACAGTAAAAGCGTCTGTGAACGGTAAAGTAATCCCTGCCAGTGTCACCAATACAAACGGCTATACAGAAGTTTCATTGAATGGACTGCAAATATGCGCTAATGACAAACTACAAATAGATTTTGAATAAAAGTTACCTCTTGAATCAGTAGCACTTATCGTATTCTCGCGATGCAAATATAAACATAAAAATTAAATCCGCAGATTATTTTACTAATTCGTTATAGTTTTTTTCATATTTGCAATACCAAATCATGCTAAAAACGATATGAACTACCATAAACGACACATGAAAATTAATTTTAAACTTTTAAAATCATGAAAACCAAGATTCTATTTACACTTTTATTCTTTGCATGTGGAATACACTACCTTTATGGACAGACTAACCTACAAATAGCTCCGGAAACTTTAGCAACTCCGGAAAAAAATGGAATATGGTTACAACCTGCTCAAAATACAAAAGCACAACCCATTTGGGGATTTGCAAATGGTATCCGAATAGGAATTGCTCCATTAGGAGGTCCACGTGGGCTAATTCGTATCTATACACCTTATTTAGAACATGATGAATTTGTTGTTACCAATTTCATTGCTTTTGAACCAATTGATAAAGCAAAAAATAATAGGGGGCTCTCAGAATTGGAATGGAGTCAACTCGATAATGTTCGTGGAAAGCGTTTTTGGAGTGGGAATACTCCTGAAGCTCCCTCATTCCCAGATCAATATTATCCAGCTCACGGAGTAATAGCAAAGGAAAATGGAGTTGAAACACTTACTGTATATTTCTTTTGTGAAACTTTTGATAATGGTGCGGATATCTATGTCCGGACTAAATTCACAGAAGGAAAGCCTTATGAGTTTGAATTGACTACGTATGCCACGGAAGAGTCAGATGAACTAAATCGTTTTATACTCACAGCTACTATGGGAAACAAAGCAAGACTTAGGACATTACATCTCGCAGATGGTAAAACGAAAGAAGCCAGCCAATTATGGCCGAGCTATAAAGATTCCAATTTCACAGAACATAACCATACTCCAGTGGCAGAAATGATAAAAGATAAAAATGGAGGTGTATGGTTTATAGCGTCACCTGATGAGAAAGACCCTACAAAAGCTGTATATGCTGAAGATACACATACACATTGGAAATATACTGGTAAAAAAGCAACGCAATATTGGTATTGTTCCAATCCAAGTAATGAGTTAGAAGGAGTTGTGAACGGTCGTTATACTTATTGGGCAAGTAAATCTCCGATACCTGGTGGTATCGCTTATGAGAACTTTGAACTGACTGAACCATTTCAGTCTGGTCAAAGCTATATTTTTGGTATCACACCTCTTTCACCAGAAGAATTAATAAACCACATTATGAAATAAGAACGGACTACTTTTTTGGTAGAACTTCCTTTCTTCCTTATTTATCCCCTCCTTTCTCCTTAATTTATAGAACAGAAACAGATAAAGGGTGGATAGGCTAAATTACAAAACTTACTAAATAGCTTATTACTCTAATGAGAACAGTAGAAATAGAGTATCTATTTTCTGCTGCTCTCATTTTACTTTTTATAGCATTAGTGTCCCGTTAAAATCGGGACGAGTTAATAATTAATCAAACAACCCTGGAAAAAAGGGATTAAATTGTTCTTTGAAATAATTGAAATTAGTCTTATTGAACAGATCTTGTAAAGGTGTTTTATCCGTCAGTGCTATGCTGATAATCTGTAAAACCTCATAAGTTGAACGGTTTATTTGCATATCATGTTGGACAATAGCTACCAAACAATAGGTGATGATGGCGACACTTATCTGTATTCGAACTGCATTCTCTGTAGCACCCCAGAATCTCTTTATCTTGAAGTGTTGTTTTAACCATTTGAAGAACAGTTCCACGAGCCATCTTTTTTTATAAAGATTGGCAACATCAAGTGCGGATATGCGTTTGGCATTCGTCAAAAAAGTGAATTCACGATCATTCTCTTCATCATAGAAGCGGATGACTCTGAATGATTCAGGATACTTCTTTTCAGAGGTGTACCCAATCAGTTTCACTTCCGCATCTGAAAGGATATTCTTCGGCATTCTACGCTTCCATTTACAGAACTTGCACTTTAGATTTGACTTCGCTCTGACTACAAAGAGAGAACCTGTAAGGTGAATCCGATAAAGTTCCTTAAACGAGTCATACGCTCTGTCGAATATATAATAGGCATTTGGCTCATAATTAATTGCAGACATTGCAGTTGAATCATGTCTGGATGCTGTAGTTACTGTATAAAAGGCAGGGACTTGTGCTTCTATGTCATAAAGGGCATGAGCTTTAACCCCACCTTTTTTCTTACGAGACTTCGCCCAAGGGAATGTAGCCAGACATAAAGGAATCGTAGTGGAATCAAACGCATACTTTCTTCCTGGAACATCCAGGAGATTAGTAGCTCGCTTTTCGCATGCTTCCTTCATCATGTAGAAAGCAAAGTCTTCGAAGATTCTGTAATCCCGATTCTGATTGGCTGATGTAAACGTGGTTTTGGCAATGGGTTCACGACCCAACCCCAAATGATAACGCTTTCCTTGATGAGCTTCCAAAGCTACAATCAAGTCACGAAGGCTTTCACGATTACTGAGTTGGCCGAACATCATTGCAAGTAACTGGTTCCAGCAAGTGAAATGTTTCACATAACAGTTGCCATCGTATTTACGCACGTAGTTATTAAACTGAGTTCTGTTCAAAAAAGTGGAAAGTTGAGAAAAAACGTATTTATCTTGATTCATATGTAGCCGTTATTATGACTGCAAAAATAGAATTTCAAATCCGTTTCATTTCAAAACACCACTTAATCGACTATATTTCAATTATTTCAAAGAACTATTTATCCACTTTTACGGGACAGTAATGTTTTCATAGTATAAAATCTCAAAACAATCTTTTAAAGTCAACTTAAGATTTAAGCGGGAATTCCTCTGTCTTCAGGCAGGGGAATTCCCGCTTAAATCTTAAAGGATGTGTATAAATATTTCATAACCGACAACAAAGTTAATACAAATCGTCAATAAATCTAACAGAACTCTAACAGCCAAATTCACCGCTACTGTACCCTCTTCTCCCATCTTAACTGTCAGCATTGTTGATGAGGACTTGGATGAGCGTGGAGGTTCGTTAGGTGAACTGGATTATGGCGAAGTGGAAGAAAGAGTCTCTGGTGGCTATTTGACACGAAGCTATAAAATATATACACCTGATTATGTAATGGCTATTCCTGGCAATGACAATCAATTTCTTGGATGGTATGATAAGAGTGGTAAACTCATATCTACTCGTAATTATCTTGATGATAGGGAAGTTGATGATTATCGTCAACAACATATATATGCTTCATTTAGTGGGCAAGCAAACCCTAATGGCGCTCCCTCACAAGTTACCATCAAATTGTATTCCAGTGCCGGTGGCGCTTCCGGAGGAAAAGGGAAAGTAGGATTCAGTGCAGGCAGTCTTTCATATTCTGCACAAACGAAGACTGTAAAATATGGTGAAGAGATAACTATTTATGCTGAAGGAGATGAAATCGTAGGTGATTATAGTGTAACCCATTATTATTGTACCGGATTCTATCTGGATTCCGGAGCGGCAATAAAGACCTTCTCTGACACTAATCGCCTGCACAGTTATACTTTTACTGCAACGAGGAATATGGATATATCAGCAGATTGGAGAAAATATGATTATTAAATAAATTATTTCCTGAAGAGTTTTTCAGTACATAACTTATGAAGACAAGGCTGGCCCATAATTGAGGCCGGCCTTGTTCCCTCCTGATATTATTATTAATTCGCGGTGACCAGAACCTCTTTCGTTGTACTTATAACTGTGGTCGGATATGAAGCCCCTGACAAGCCAGACGGATATGAGTCTGAAACATTTATGAATGTCATCGGTAACTTACTGCTTGAGATGGAAATACTAGCTTCATGTTTTTGTCCTGGAGCAATACCTCCTCCATGATTAACCTTATATACAGAACCATCAGCGCAAGAATAGGCATGATTTATTGATTGTATTGATACCGAACTATTGTTTTGTATGGTGAACTTTATTGTAATTTTAGTGTCAATTACAGTGAATTTGGCTGTTAGAGTTCTGTTAGAACTAACACCTCATTATTATTGTGCATATTCATCTTAATAGAGTATGTATTCTACAGTTCTATCTTTCTGTCTATTAATTACCTATATAAGATAACGGGTCTTATATTAGACTCCTATGGCCGTAGTGACGGCCTTTCATGTCTGTTTCGTGGTAATTTCCACGTGATAGATAGTGTTAATTATTCGGCTTTCCCTGTGCGTGAGCATCGGGAAAGCTTTCATTTACCGGAATTGAACAATAATAAATACTTCATCTTATGTACGGAAAATTGAGAATGTCGTTTATTTCGCTAGTGTTGTTTTTTGGTAGTGTGGAATGCTTCGGGCAGTTTTATTCTGCAAGGACTAATATCCTTGGTCTTGTTACGGGTAATCTTAATGCGGAGTTTGGTATGACTTTGAACAAGAAGTATTCTCTTCATCTTCCTGTTCAGTACAATCCTTTCATTTACAGCAAGAGTAACAATACTAAATTCCAGAACCTGACAGTTCTTCCCGGTGTCCGCTATTGGTTTCGTGAGAGCTTTCGCGATCCGTTTGTGGGTTTCTCGGTTCTTGCCAGCCGTTACAACATCGGCAATATCTGGGACAAGTACCGTTATGACGGTTGGGGCTTGGGGGCTGGTCTGTCTTTCGGGTGGACCTATCCGATGGCTCCCCGCTGGAACTTTGAATGGGAGCTTGGCCTTGCCGCGTTTTGGGCCAACTATGACAAGTCTCTCTGCAAGACCTGCGGATATAAGTTTGACCATGAGAGGAAAGTGTACCTGATACCCCATAAGATTTCAGTGAACCTTATTTATCTATTCTGACGGTTAGGGAAGTAAATATCAATTGGAAGGAGGAAAATAGAATAATGACGTATTTCGTTAACCATCTGTCTCTGTATAGTCCTAAAAACAGGGCATGCAAGAAATTATTGGATTTTATCAGTCAGTTTGAACATGTCCTTATCAAGGATGACTGCTCTCTGGATGCTTTGTCATCTTTGATTGAAGATAGAATCCGGGAAATCAATACTTCGCATCCTAAATTGCGGCCTATCTGCTATTCCCGGAATCATTCCCTTCAACGTATTACGGCGTCTGTCTTGCCGGCTTCCGGTGTACCGGATTATGTATTCATCATGGATTTCTGCCAAGTGCGCAACATTTTCCAGTATTCTGAAAAAGCGTCTGTTGTTCCAGGTGTCTGCCGTGTTTGCGGGTGTACTGAAAATGACCCTTGTTACCATTCAGATTACGGAACCTGCTGGTGGGCTGATGAAGAGCATACACTCTGTTCCCATTGTGCAGAAAAAAGAATCGCAGAAGATCCGCTAACTGCTCACTGTGTAAATACAAAGGAGGATGGGAGATGATGGCTTTATATATTGTGTTGCTTGGCGTTTTTCTGGCTGTTATCTTGCTGTGCGTTCTGCTCAGCGTTCATATGGCCATTGAGGTCGAAGCTGATTATGATGATTTCTGACGAATTATTAACATGTAAAAATAGAGAACTATGTTACAATCACAAGTAATTGGTAACCTGGGAGCGGATGCTGCCGTGGAAAAAGACAATGCGGACAGACAGTATGTGTGTTTCAGTATGGCACATAAGGAGTTTGGCAAGGATCATAATGGGCAGATGACGGAAAGGACGGTCTGGCTACAGATAAGGTGGTACGGCTATACGGAAAAGATGCTTGCCTGTCTGAAGAAAGGGACAAAAGTTTTCGTGAGTGGACGTATGTCCGTGAAAGCATACCTGGATAACAGCGGTAATCCGCAGCCGTCGCTCAATATATCCGCCACTGAGATAGAACTGTGTGGGACAAAACCTGATAGTGCATGTTCGTGATATTGGGAAGAGATGCCATGAGTGACTGTGAAGAGGGACTGACAGAGTATCTGAAGGGTGTCTGGCTCAAGATCCGTCCCGGACTTTCGGTAATGCTTGGCATTATCATTCTGATGAATTTTCTGTATGTTATGATTGTATTACTAAAGCATTGGAAAAATGATTGATAAAAGGAGACTGTTCCTATTTGGTACCCTTTCCACGCTTGTGCTGAGCTGCAGCACTCCCATTGTTTCCGTTTTAGAGAAAAACGGTGCCCAACGTGTGGGGCTGACGCAGATCCAGCGCAAGCCTAACAAAAAGAGGGTACAACCGGCTGTGATCGACACTACGCAGGTATATAGCAGGGAGACGATGCGGAAGCTGAAGGAGGGCTTCACGGAATATGAAAAGGATGATAATGGCGAGGAAATCCTGAGCGTATCGCTTGCTGACGTGCAGATTGTCGCAAAAAGCAAGAATGTTGCCGAGCGTGCGGGCAAGATTGCCATAGATTTCAAGGTTGATGTCCCGGCGGCCCTGATAGATAACAAGTGGCAAGTACAGTTGTCTCCGGTAGCATACAAGAACGGCAAGAGGATATGCTTTGACAAGATACTTCTTTCCGGCGCCCAGTTCCTCAGACAGCAGGAAAAGGGGTATCGGATGTACCAGAACTTCATAAGTTCCATTATTCCTGACAGCGCGTACATGCAGTTGCTGTTTGATGCAAAGGGCTATCGGAAGGCCCTTTTTGACATTGAGGAACAGTTCTATTATGCCTGGAGGAAAGAACAGTTGTCACAGACCCGCTTTATTGACTGGAAGAGTGTCCGCAACAGACGCAATCTACTGTTCAACGGTGTAATGGAACGTAACCGTGCGGCAGTGAGACCTGACAACTGGAAAACCGTTCTTCCCGCGTACTGGCTGGAGAGGGAAGTCGCCAATGCTCCAGGACATTGGGGAAATTATCTTTCCCCTGAATACCGGTTTGAACAGCGGCTTATTACGAAAGAGGACTCGGTGGAGATACAGAAACGTTTCTTTGACTGGAAAAAGAAGGCGGAGAATGAACGGAAAAAGGCCTTGACCCAAGAAAAATACAATGAATATGTCCGGTTTCCCAAGGAGCCATGCCGCCTGGATACCGTAATACAGAACGGTGACCGGTTTGAATACTACTATTCGCAGAATATCGAGGCGGATGAGAATATACGTAAGATTGACGTGACTATAGACGGTATCGTGGTTGCAATGGACGAGAGCCGTTATCAGTTGCCCCAGAGCGACACGCTTACCTACTATATATCCTCAATGGTACAGTTCCTGGACCATGCGCCCAGATACAAACGGATAATAGTCTCCCGTCATGCTACTGCCAACCAAACCGCTTTTATCAGCTATAAGGCGGGTTCCTCGCTGTTTGACGAACGGATAGGGAACAACAAGGAAGAGATAGACAAGGTGATGGAGACGATGCACAAACTGACATATACTGGTGAGCTGGTACTTGACAGTGTGCATATGTGTGCCACATCCTCACCGGAAGGTACAGACTATCTGAACATGCAGCTGGCCAGACAACGTGCAAAACAGCTCAAGTCGTATCTGATACAGCGTACGGATGACAGGGAAGCAGTCGCCCTTTTCCGTGCCGATGCGATAGGGGAGGACTGGACAAAGCTTGTCGGTCTCATCCGCAATGACTCGAATATTACGCAGCGCAGCGCGATATTGAATGCCATTGCATCTGTCAAGGAGAACGATGCCCGCGAGGAGGTACTCAAGAATTTCCATGATTACCGGTACATAAGGGAGAAACTGTATCCGCAGCTGCGTGCAGTGAATTTCCAGTTCCATCTGCACCGTAGTGAGATGGTGAAGGATACCATTCATACAACCGTTATAGACACAGCTTATATGGATGCTGTCAAACAGCTGGAGAACCGGCAGTACAAGGCCGCCCTGCCGGAACTCAGTGAATACAATGACCATAATACGGCAGTCTGTCTGATGAGCCTCGGATATGACCGCCAGGCTGTCGAGATACTGCGCTCCCTGCCGCAGAATGAGGATACCCTTTATCTGCTTGCGATTCTGTATGTACGTGAAAAGAGGTTTGAGGATGCGGTGTCCGCTTTCAGTGAGGCGTGCCGTCTTGATCCCGGGAAATGGTTCAGGGGAAACCTTGATCCGGAAATCTATCAGCTAATAAATGACTATAACTTAAATTTTGAGCAATGAGAAGAAACTTGAAAATCTTATTTTATGCCAGCCTTGCCGTATTGTTCTCTTCTTGTGAGAATCTTTTCAAGGAAGAGTGTGAGGCCAAGGGGTTTCTTTCCGCCACAGTGTCGGACAAGGGACCTGTACCGTCCACAACGGAGGAAATTCAAGTACGCTATTATGACTACCATACCGGTGTGGAGCATACCGAGAAACTGGGGGAACCTGACTATTTCGCTCTAGGCAACCGTTTTTTGTCACAGCTGGATGCCGGAACATACAGATTCCTCGCATATACCCGTTTCAACAACAAAATCCGTAATGCAGGCGACATCTCGACAATTGAGATTTATGCCGATACGGTAGTTTCGGCCAAATATGCCTGTCCGGTTATAGCGAATCCACAGCATCTGGTCTTTATGGGCAAGGAGAGTGGCACCATTCTTCCGGAGGATACAACCTATCGGGAGTTCGTTCTCTCGCCGATGGTGCAAAAGATCATATTTAATGTGACAATAAGAGGACTTGCGCCTGCCCAGACTGTTTCCGGGATGGAAGCCTTGCTCAAGGGAGTAATCATTTCCCGGAAGATATATACCAACCAGCCCCAGCCTTCCTATGCCGGTCTGGTCTTTGATTTTGCAGAAAAAGAGGGGAAATATACTTCCGAAGCCTATGTGTTCGGGCTTTCCAATAAGGTGGAAAACACCCTCTGTATGGAAGTTGTGACAAATTCTCAGAAATATTATCCGGAAGTGGACCTTTCCTCTGTCCTGGCAGATTTTACATCTGACGGCATCGTGTTCGAGATTGTCATCGACTTGAATGCTGGTGTCGATCCGGTTGTTACCATAGCCGGCTGGCGCGATCTGGACTGGGGAGAAATCCAACCCGTATTATAATTTTTTATTCACTAAATTTTTTTATATGAAAATCAAATTAGTTTCGGCAGCCCTGCTTGCACTGTTGGCATGCAGCTGCACAGAAGAGTTCAATGACAAGAATGGAGTTGGCGGCACCAATACGATGCAGGTCAACGCGTACATCGGGAAGTCACCGGTAACAAGAGCTGAAAAGACTGCCTGGGAAAACAATGACCAGCTGGGCGTCTATGTCGTGGACAACTCCATTGACGTTCCGTACAAGGGTTCGGCATCCTACAGTAACATCCCTTTTGTATTTACCGGTAAGGGATTCAAGAGCGACAATATCCTACTTGATGAGAATGAGGGTACTGTATACGCCTATTATCCCTATAAGAGCGACCTTGCGGACCCGAAGGCTGTACCGGTTGACATCAGCGAGCAGACAGACCACTTGTACGGGGAGGGAAACAGCAAGGTGAGCATCACTGCCCGTAATGTGGACATTGAGATGCAGCATGCCCTGACCCAGGTTGTCTTCAAGATCAGAAAGACTTCGGACTACAAGGGTGGCGAAGGCAAGATTACCGCTGTGGTTCTGAAGAATACAGGTGCGGCCAAACCGTTGCAGACCAAAGGCAGCTATAACATAGCTACTGGGGCGGTGACAACCACCCAGGATGGAGATGTCAGTTTCTCGGCCAACCAGACATTGACGGAGGACTATGTTTCCCTTTCCAGCATTCTTTTTCCGGTAAGCGCCACTTCCGGAAAAGACATGCAGGTTGTCTTCACGATTGACGGAAGAGACTTGAAATATGATTTCCCGGCAGGTACAGCATGGGCAGCCTCTTACCGTAACATCTATTCCATTTCCCTTGATGGAAACGGTCTTATTATCGGTGGTGGTGAGGACCCGTCCGGAGGCCAGTCCGGTGTGACAATCGAACCGTGGACGGACAGCCAGAATAATGACATTTCCCTTGTTCCTGTAATTTGAGAATGACGATTGATATACAGAAGCCTGCTTTTAATAGGCATGGCTTCTGTATATAAAGTTGGGGGCTCCCCATAAAAAGAAAAAGTATGAAGAAACATTTTTTATCATATATATCTGTACTCCTGCTGGCACTCCTCTTCGGGTGTGAGAAGGACACCGGAACATCCGGTTCATCCCCTGTCTGTTTCTATCTGTCTCCAGAGCCATCCACCCGTGCGACAGATACGGAATTTGAGAAGGGGGATGCTATCGGAGTTTTTGCGGCCGCGCGTGATGACGAGTCGGTTCCGGCCCAACTGCATCCTTCCGGTAATTTTGCAGACAACAAGAAATATATATTTGACGGTGAAAAATTTGTACCGGATGGGGAAAGCAACTCAATATTCATAACATCCTATCCCATTGACTATTATGCATATTACCCGTATGCTACTGTTGACAACCCTTTGGAGTTCACTTTCCATGTGGCTGCTGACCAGGAAAGTCTGACAGAATCAGACCTGATGTATGCCAGGAACACTGACGGCTCAGGCAAAAACAATATTCCTTTAACCTTTATCCACAAGCTATCGAAAGTTGTGGTTCCCTATAGCCGGGAGAATGTCGGGGGTGCTGCTGGAACTGCCGTTGTCAATGATGCATATACAGGCTGTATCATGAATCTTTCGACAGGAGAGATACGTACCTTGTTCGATGACGACCAGCAGGATATTGTTATGTTCAAGGATGGTAACGCAGCCGATGTCAGCTTTAGTGCCATTTTCCCGGAACAGAGTTTTAGTGCAGCCGACCCTTTTATTATTTTTGATGACTCGAAAGAGTTTAAATTATCGGCAGACCGTCTGTTTGAAAGCGAGCATGTGGTGGAATTGCCGTTTATGGGCAAGATCTTGGAGTACCAGTTTGCAGTGACTCCGATAGAAAAGAACATATCAAGTAAAGGCGGCACCTTTAACCTCGCAATTGCTTCTAAAAAATATTATTCTGTCAATGGTACATTAATACCCGGAACAGAAACGCCTCTTGATTATGACTGCTCATCATCTGTGGATTGGATAACGTTTGATAAGCCGACGCTGGAAGTTACAGTAGCTGAAAATACAGATACGGATAATAGTAGAACGGGAATAATAACATTTAAACAAGCTGAATCGGATAAACAAGTAAGCTGCACGGTAACCCAGTCTGCGGGTGAAATCACATATGGTGCTTGGACTGTTACTATCTCCGCTAATCCGACAACTATCGCTGCTGCGGGTGGTACGTCAACCCTGACCTATTCCGCTATGCGTAACGTTCTGACCAATGGAACTGTTACCGGCACAGAGAAGGCTACTCCGACAATTAGCGGTAGTGCCACCGGCTTCACCCGTTCCGGCACTACGGTGACGGCTGCCAACAATACTTCTGCATCTTCCCGCAGTGTGACTTATACAGCCACTCATGGTGGCAAGTCTGCCACTTGTACCGTTACCCAGTCTGCCGGCAGCAAGCAATATGGCAGTTGGAGTGCTTGGACTGTTTCCGTTTCTGCTAATCCTACTACTATTGCGCGTACCGGTGGTACTTCTACAATAACCGCATCCGCTACCCGTACCCGCACCTGGACATGGAACGGTGTTTCCGGTTCCGGTGGTACCGAGTCAGAGAAGGGTACTCCTGCATTAAGTGCAAGTGGTTCTGGCTTTACCTTGAGTGGTACAACGCTGACTGCCGGCAACAATACCACGACATCTTCCCGTGGCTGTACGGTAACTGCTACCCATGCCGGCAAATCTGCTACTTGCACGGTAACCCAGTCTGCGGGCGAGATAACTTATGGTGCCTGGAAGGTTACCATTACGGCCAACCCGACTACCATCGCTGCTGCGGGTGGTACGTCAACTCTGACCTATTCCGCTGTCCGTGATGTCCTGACCAATGGAGTTGTCACCAGTACAGAGAAGGCTACTCCTACGATCAGCGGTAGTGGTACCGGTTTTACCCGTTCCGGTGCTACGGTGACGGCTGCCAACAATACTTCTGCATCTTCCCGCAGTGTGACTTATACTGCCACTCATGGTGGCAAGTCTGCCACTTGTACAGTTACCCAGTCTGCGGGCAGCATGACTACCGAATATGGCAGTTGGACCACTAACAGCCTTACAGTGAGTGCTTCTCCTAATCCTGTAGCCGCTTCCGGAGGAAACTCCGCATTGAGCTGTAAAGCTAACCAGACCCGCTCTAAGTACACGAAGTGGAACGGTATTACTACCAATACGACAACTGAGAGTCAGACAATCGCAGTTAGTGCCAGCTGGAGCAAGGTTTCCGGTTCCGGTTCATTGAGCGGTTCTACGGTCACTTTCGGTAATAATACCACAGCAAGCGCACTTAGTGGTGTTTATCGTGCCTCCAGTGGTGGTAAGACAGCTGACGTTACCGTCAGACAATCGGCTGGTTCTGTCTCTTATACATATACATTTACCTTTAGTGACGGCTCGACAAGTACCAGCTGGAGCAGCATAGCCGCCGGAGGTGATTCCAAGAGTTATTCAATTGTCTCTACCAGGGTCGTGAAGTGGAACGGCGTACAAACTGGCACAGAGAATGTCAGTTATTCTGGCTCCAGCAATGTGTCCTGGGCTTCTGTTTCCGGTTCTAAGATAACTGTTGGAGACAATCCGAATGCTTCAGCCCGTAGTGGTGTGGTAACGTTTACCCAAGCGTCATCCGGAAAAACAATAAAGGTAACTCTTCTTCAACTGAAGAAAAATTCTGTAGACATTAATTAGTTATCTGATATGAAGAAAGTAATTTTTCCTTTAGCACTTTGTCTCATCACCGCCGCATGTGGCGGTGATGAGAACGATGGCAAGACAGAGCCGGAGATGAAGATCAGCTCTTGTTATGTCGTAAGCAGTTCGTCCGGCCAATCCGAGAATTTTTCCTCTCCAGTCGGCATGTATATCACTTCGGAAGCCGGGCAACCTTATGAAGGAAGCGGTGTCTGGAGCGCAAGCTACAACTCTGGGGCGTGGGCAATGGATAAGCCCGTATATGTGACTAAAGCCGGTAAGGTATATGCTTATTATCCCTATTCGTCGAATGATTCCCCACCGGTCCTGCCGCTTGATATGACAAGGCAGACCGATGTACTATACAGTAGGGTTGCGTCTCCCATTGCGCCAGGTTCAGTCTCCCTATCTGTCAAATTGTACCATGCTTTGAGCAAACTTGTGGTTAGCGTTAAAGGTGAGGAGGTTACGGGGCTGTCTCTTTCTTCTCCGGTAAAATGCAGGTTTAATATCTGTACCGGGGAGTTCACGGATTTACAATCCGGCCAGGTGACTTCTACGGATGGCCGGCTGTTTGTCGTTCCTCATGTTACAGTAGGGAAAGAAATGCTCATTACCCTGAAGTCCGGGAAACAGTACACATATTCGGTGGATGGTACAGAGTTCCGGGCTGGAGAGAGCTATACCTACGAGTTCCAGCTTAATGAAGATAGGGACAAACTGGAAATCCTTGACATATCCGTGGAGGATTGGATTAACGACAACAATTACAATGACTATTTAAGAAGATAATTATGAAAAAGAAAATCGTTTTATTGGGTCTGATGCTTCAGGCATCGTCCTCAATGTTTGCACAGACAGCAAACTCCAGGTCAGACATAAACAGCATGCTGTCTTCCTGGCTGATACCCGCCATCGGTCTGTTGATGTTGGGTGGATTTATCGGACTTGTAATCTATAACCAAGAAGCTCTTCGCGGGAAGAACGGACTGTCAAAGCAGGACGGTTGGATATCCGTGGGAGAGGGGATGATATTTATTGTTGTCGGTATTGCGGCTATCGGATTCATAGCTTCGAAACTGGCAAGTATGAATTTCAGCATCTGATGGATATTTGCAAGGTATATAGGGGACTGGATTCTCCCTGCAAAATCAAGGGGTTGCTGAGTCACTATTTCTATATTGTCTTCTGTGCCTATCTGGTGAGCTTTGTCTTTGTCCTGTTTTCTTTCAGTTCGATTTTGCAGAAGGGAACTGTACTGTCCTTCCTTGTGGAGGCGGTCATTGAATTGGGAATTCCGACAGCTCTTTATGTGTATTTCTATAGGAAATCCGACAAAGTGAAGATAAGAAAGGACAACCGTGTTATCACAATATCGAACCGTGGGCTTTATAGGGCTTTAAACCAAAGAAGATATGGACAATGATTTTTTTTATCCTATACATGACATCATTCCGGATAGGGAAGGCCATGGGATGGTTATCGGAAAGAACGGCAGTCTGACCTATGTGGTCAGACTGTCATCGCCTGAGGTGTATTCACTTTACAAGGATGAACTGGCAACACGCCATGCTGTATTTGTACAGGCATTCTCCCATATGCCTGACAATAGTTGGGTGCATAAGCAGGATATTTTCAGAAGTCTTCCCTTCCAGTCAACCGGTGTGGGGATGTCGTATCTGGCCAAATCTGATCAGGAGCACTTTTCAGGAAGGAAATATCTCAAGCACAGCTGTATGATAGCCTTCACTCTGGCAGGAATACAGTCGTTGTCCTCCGCATATGTGAAGAATATATTCTCTTTTAAGGAGAATCTTTCCGGTGAGGATTCAGAAAGGTTGGATGAGTTCTTGTCGGCCGTTGAGTTTGCCATAAATAATCTGTCTGCGCTCCGTAATACAAGGATTGACTTTCTTTCCTTGGATGAACTGCGGGAGTATCTTTCCCTTTCCGCTAATTTCTCGGAAAAGAACGGAATACGTGATATACATTTTGAAGAGCAGATTACTGCTGGAAATACCAAGGCGCGGGTGTATGCCATCACAGACGACGAGTTCTTGCCTGAACAGTATCCGGTGTATGGAAAGGACTACACTGTTTCCAAGGACAAGTCCGAACTTTATATGTCTCCTTCCGAGGCATTTGGCGGCATTCATCTCAATCATAACCATGTGTATAACCAGATCCTTTATTTTTATTCGGACAAGAAGTTGAAGGACACGTTGCGCCGTAATCTGGATTCCCATATCGCCAACCGTGGCTGGGACAGAATCAACTCGCCGGCAAAGATTGCCAAAATGACGGAACTGGTCAAGGAGATTAAGGACAATAACGAGATCCTCTGCTATGCCCATTACTCGGTCGTTCTGTGGGAAGAAGATACTCAACAGTTGGAACTGGCCGAGAAGGAGTTGCGGTCATCGCTCGACTTGTTTGATCTGAAATATTATATACCCTCATATGGTAACCTTGCGGATTTATATGCCGGTGGAATAGTTGGCTGTGTATCTTCGCTCAGGCTGGAATATATGTTCATGACTTCGCTCTCCCTTGCCGTAGCTTTCTTTGTCCACTATACAGGCTTTTCCGATGATCCGGACGGTATTCTTTTCAACGACCGCCTGACTCAGATTCCGCTGCGCAAGGATATATGGGATGCCAACAACCGCCGTATCAAGGCGCGTAATGCCGTGGTTATCGCACCAACCGGCTCCGGGAAATCCTTTCTGACGAATAATATCGTCCACCAGCTCTTGGACAAGGACTTTACAGTGGTGGGTGTTGAATTCGGAAACAGCTTCAAGCAGTTGTGTTACCTCTATCCGGAGATAGCCATACACATTGAGTATGATCAGAACCAGCCCCTTGGCATCAATCCTTTCGATCTCGGAGGTTCACCCATGACCCCCGAAAAGGAGGAGACACTGGTCGCACTCTGCCTGCGTTTTTGGCAGAACAGCTCGACAGACCCCAATCTGACTGTAGCCTTGCGGAAGATGCTTTCCCAATACTATTGTGATGTCAGCCAAGGACATTCTTTTCCGGGTTTCTACACTTATCTCACGCAGAATTATGAGAGTCTGTGTGAGAAGTGTGACATCAGGCCGGATTACTTTGACATTGATTCTTTCCGGCATGTTTGCAGTGAGTTCATGCCCGGCAAGAGCTACGCGAATCTGTGTGCCGCTGAAGGTGTCGCCAGCAGCCTGAGTGATAAGAGGTTCATCCATTTTGAACTGACCAAGGTCAAGGCAAACCCTTTTGTCGCTTCTGTCGTGATGAGCCTTCTGTTTGACGTCATCAATAATAAGATATTGTCAGATCCTTCAAAAAAAGGGTATATCATTTTTGATGAATATGCCGAGACAGCCCAGATGAAGTCTTCCAACTCACTGCAGGGTGACATACATCAGACCGTCGCTTTCTTCTACCAGAAAATCAGAAAAGAGAACGGAGCTGTCATGACCATTATCCAGTCACCTTTCCAGCTGCCGGAAAATGAATATACGAAAGGTATTATAGCCAATACCCAACTGTTGTATGTGCTTGAAGGTACCGAGGTCGTATATGATGCGGTGATCAAGACCTTTATGATAAAGAACAATGCCCACATCAATCAGATGAAGTCCATACAGAACAATTATGACTGTACGCATCCCTATTCAGAGTGTTGGATCAGATTTGGCGAGAACTATGCATTGACGGTCCGTCTGGAAGCTTCGGCACGCAAGTATCTTGCATTCCAGACTCAGGGAGAGAAACGTGCTGCTCTGGACCGGCTGTATAGTACAAACGGCCATGATATGCAAACGGCCATTGAAACATATTTAACTTCTAAAAAATGACAACATGAGACATCTTTTATTATCCCTATTCGTGATGTGCTGTTCGATACGGTTGGCACATGCACAGATCCCGGTGACTGACGCCGCGATGAATGCCAATACCATAGCCAACCAAATTACCAATGCGGCAACCTGGGGCAACCAGTTGCTGAAGCTGAAAGAGCAGGCTTCTATCCTTACCACTACCCTTAAGTTTGTCACAGACGTCTCTTCGGCAATCAGGGATGCAGCTTATGCCAAATCATTGATTGAGCGGCAATCCTATATAGTGGACCGGTGTACTGACGTTATTGTCCGTGCCGATAAGGTCGATTTGTCCCTTGCTTCTTCCATTGAGCGCAATGTCACTGACTTCCTTGCGACCAATAATTCTCTGATATCCTTGATCTCGAATACGATGACCAGTAAGTTCAAGATGAATGACAGTGAGCGTCTGAAGAGTCTGATGGATATAAAGAAGGAACAGGATGAACTGCTCCAGAGGCTGCATACAGTGGATATGATTCTGGGCACATCGATGGCCACCCGTGATATCATTGAGTTACAACTTCTAAAATGATGATTATGGGAAATATAGAATCCATTCAAGTGGCTTATGACCGGACGAAATCATATATTGTATATGACTCCTTCCAGTATATAATGATAGCCATTGTTGTCTTTCTGATCGGTATGAAACTATGGGATGAGTGGCAAAAGAATCTTTCAAGCAACAACCATCGTTTTGATGTGGCCGCATACTGGGGGCAGGTGAAGATATGTCTGGTTGTCTGTTTCATTGCCACTTCTGCCGGTATGGTTTTTCATCTGGTTGAGACGGTCTGCGTTGAACTGCAAGACAACCTCATCAATGACCTGGGTGGTGATACGGGCAACAAATCCATAGAGACTATGACGAATATGGTGAAGGACCAGGTCCTTGCAGTACAGGAAAAAGAGTCTAAAGGGTTGACGCTTGATATTCCCAATATCACGGATATTGTCTGGAAGGCCCTTACCGCAATAGTGATGTCTGTCGGTGTTTTCCTTTTCAAATACACCTATACATTTTTTATTCTAGGGCGGTATATGTGGCTTTTACTGTTGGAACTGATTGCACCGGTGGCCATTGTGCTGATGATACACGAAAATACCCGGAGCTATTTCTATACGTGGCTGAAGAACATGATCATCTGCTATCTGATGATTCCGATGTTTCTTTTGGCGGACAAGTTCTCGAATGAGGTGGCCGGCTTTTTTATGGAAGGCAAGGAAAACCTGGGACAAGTTACTGTATTGGTGATTGTATGTGTCGGTGTCTGGGTGAAAATCAAGATGTTCAGTGTCGTGAAAGCTAAGGCTTCCAATTTATTTTAGAATCATGAAAGTGGAAAAAGAAAAATACATAGCGGTTCTTAGACAGATATACGGTTCATTCTGTCCGGTTGGAATGCTGTTGAAGGTGAAGATACTTCTGGCATTGCTGGCTTTGGTTGTCAGTTTTGTTGTAATGTCTTTGAAGAATTTAATTTTTATGCAATATGGAAGTTAACAAGGCCAATCTTACTAAGGGATTCCTCTCCTATGTGGAAGCAAAGCGTAAGCAAGCCCTTTATCTGAAGCTTTTCTTTGTATCCGCTACATTCATAGTGCTTGCCGTGCTGTATTATTCATATTCGATTGTGAAACACGCCAATGACAATGTGCTGGTTGTAAGCACTGGGGGAGAAATACTTCCGGTAGAGTCAACGGAGCTGGAAGAGCTGTATAAGGCTCTTCTGGTGACCCATTGCTATTCAGTGAGTTATTATGTCAATAGTTTTGATGTCAACAACATCAAGAATAACCAGGCACGTGCGGCCTTTCTCGTAAACCAGGCTGATCTGAATGCTGTATTCGGGAAATACCAGTATGACAAGGCCTATTCGGATGCCATCAATAAGGGGGTTGTTTACCGGTGCAATTTTGATCGTGTAGAGGATCTGCAACAAGTGGGTAACGGTAGCGAGTATCAGGTTGTATTCTCCTCGACACTGAGTGTGATGAGCAGTAACGATACAAAGAAAATCCGCATAGTGTCAAACGGTACTCTGATACGTGTCACGCCGCGCTACCCGGAGAATCCGACCGGTTATTATTTCAAGAATTATGTCCAGGAATATTTTCCTTTAAATTAATTGTGCCATGAAAATAAGGAAACCTTTTGTAATGGGGGGCATGTTGCTTGTGGCGGCATTGCTCTTTCTCTCCATGTTTATGGACATGTCTGCTCCTCAGGAGATGGAGAGGCAGACAATATCCTTGCGTGCCGAGGCTGAAGATTTGTCCATCGATGATATGATCAATACGTCCGATAAGAGGAAAAGCCCTTCCAATGATGTTGTAGCACCGGGCTTTGCCGGCAACGTCGGAGAATATGCTTCTTCTTCCGTTTCGACATATAGGGAAGATGATCCGGAAGCGATAGCCCGTATTCAGGCGGCTATCCGTGAGAATGAGGAGAATCTGTCTGCCGGTTTGCGGAATATTGAGGCTGAAAGGAAAGGGCAGGCATTATCCGGCCTGCCTTCGGCCCGGAGTGATGAACATGACCGGGATGGCCGTTTCCAAAAGGATGGAATGGAAGGCTTGAAGAAGGACAGAAGGATAGAAATGGAAGAGCTTGAGAAGAGTGATGCGGAGAATGATGAAGAGATGCCGGTGGCCGGGCCGGAAAAGGCTTCTCCATTTCACAGTATCCGCCTTACTTCTTCAAGTAACAGAAATGCGATTAAGGCATATGTACATTCGGAGCAGGTCGTAATGGCTGGCAGTACCCTTAAAATGCGTTTGGGAGAGGATGCCTATACGGATAATGGCGTGTTTATTCCGAAAAATTCACCGGTATATGGTATTGTAACCGGGATAGACGGCGAACGTGTGAATGTCAAGATTACCCATATCAATCTTTCAGGCAACATCCTGCCGTTCGCGAAGTCGGTATATTCCAAGGACGCCTTGCTGGGTATCTATGTGCCCGGTAATCCAAAATCCGAAATCTCCAAGGATGCTGCAGGCGGTGCGTTGGACGGGTTGCCCACAAGTGGAATACCCGGTGTTGATGCAGCTGCGCAGGTTGCTACTGTTGTGGCTTCAAGTGCTGCCAATGCTGGTAAACAGGCTTTATCCAAGAATGTGAAAAAGATAAAGGTCACCATTAAGACCAATTATGAAGTTTATCTTCGTCCGGAAGAAAAATAGGTGATATCTGATAAGGAAAGAAGGAATTAGTGTATAACAATCAAAAATAAGTAAATCAATGAAGTATGACATGAAGAATATATTGTTCTCCCTATTTGTGTTCCCCCTTGTCTGTCCGGTGGCGGCACAGACAGCCGACACAGATCGGCCAGTGGTTGACAATACCATTGCTTTGCGGGAGATCCAGTCTTCCTTTTTCTCTGTCTCTACACAAAAGACATTCCATCTCATTTTTCCGAATGAGGTGAAATACTTCTCTATTGGAGACGAGAATGTGGCCGGAGAAAAGATTGAGGCTTACCCGTGCGCTATCCGTCTGAAATCTGTTGTGCAGTCATTTGAAGGCCTTACCAATATGAGTGTCGTTACTGCCGATGGGCAGTATTACAGTTATAATGTCTCGTTTGTCCCGGAACTTCAGAAGACATATCTTCAGGTCGGCAGAAGCTATATGCAGCCCCCGGTTATTGCTGTCAACGACAACCAGCAGAGCCATCTCATCTTCCCCGACAAGATAATGTACGTTGACTACGGTACGGAGGATGTGGAAGTTGTCAAGGCTTCAGGCGTTGACAATATTATTGCTGTGCGGGCTTCAGCCCCTTTCTCTTCTGAGACGAACGTGTCTGTCGTCACCCAATCAGGCAAGTTCTATACTTTTGATCTGAAATTTGCAGAGAAGCCGTCCCACCTTTCATATGTCGTTGATCCTACAGCCAAGACGGAGGAAAAGCGCATTGCCCTGCTTGATAATAAGGAACTTAACAGTGTGCAGCGTGAGAGTCTGCGTAAAAAGGTGAATGCATGTTTCCCATCCTTGAACAAATTGCATAAGGATTATGCCGGCATTCGCTTTTCCATCACTAATGTCATTATTGACAAGGATATTCTTTTCTTCAAATTCCGTATTGTCAATTATAGCAATATAGACTATGTCCCTGATTTCGTGCGTTTCTATATCCAGGACTCCAAATTCCGGAAAAAGACGGCCATCCAACAGATCGAGCAGATCCCTTTGTTTTTCTTTGATTATCCGGAGCGGATCGGTGCGCATGAGACAAAAAACTTCACAGCCGCTCTGAACAAGTTTACAATTCCGGACAAGAAAAAACTGGTTATTGAGATGCAGGAGCGTGAAGGTGGCCGTCACTTCCTTTACAAGCTTGATAACAAGCCTATAATTTCGGCTGAGATACTTAATCCCAAAAGAAAATCAGGTACCGGGAAGATGGATTTTCCGGTATGGAATAATCCTTGATTTCACAGATGATAAAGCTGCTTGCCATATTGATGTTACTATCAGGTTCCGTTCCGGTATCCCTGCTCGAGGAACTGGCGATAAAGTCCAGGACCCTTGCCCCCATAGTTGAGGTGGCAGACCTTTATTTCTCTGCAGGGATTTTGGATTATTTGCCTTTACGCATACCCGTCGTTGGCGGAAGGGTATCTTCTCCCTATGGGTATCGTAAAGATCCCCTTACTGGAAAGGGGCGATTTCATGCCGGCCTTGACTATGCCTGTGAACTGGCTACTACGGTTCATGCTTCAGCTGCTGGTGTTGTCTGTTTTGTCGGGCACCGCGGCGGGTATGGAAAATGTGTAGAGGTCAAGCACCGTTACGGTTTTAGCAGTATTTATGCCCATTTATCGGGATATTACGTCAGAACAGGAGAGAGTATCCCTGCCGGTAAGATAATTGGTTTTGTCGGTACGACAGGACGTAGTACCGGGTATCATCTACATTATGAGGTGAGAAAAAATAATCGCGTCATCAAACCACTATTTATATATTGAGAATGGAACGGATAGAACAAGAGAAAGAGTATATAATATTGTTAAGTATTGCGCGTTACGGTTATGCTGCCATTCCCCAGGACTATAATTTTCTGTCACGTCATGCCATGCTGAACATATATTATGAAATACTGAAGAGCTATACCTCTGGAATGAGTGTCGAGCATCTGGATAGGGCTGTAAGGCAGCATGCAGCGCTTCAGCTTGGCGGGATGAACGATATAGGCGCATTGTGTGCATATAGGAAGGCCAAAGGAAACAAGGAGACCAAGAGGCTTCTTGGCAACAACACTTATTATTGGAAAGTGCTTCTGAACGAGATAAAAAAAAGAAAGCCATGAACACTATACGCCAGATTGAAAGGATGGAGAAGCTTCACGGTCTGATACTCCGTGAGATGACGGGTGATTCCCTTGATTTGTCCATTAAGTTGGGTGTGTCCCGGAGAATGGTCAACTACTATCTTCAGGAGTTCCGGGACTATGGTGCCCGGATAGCGTACTCACCGGTTCGCAAAACCTATTATTATTTGAATGATTTTGAAATAATCTTTAAATTTGAGATAAAGGTTTCCTGCTGAGTATTAGGAAATACGAAATGATATTGCATACGTTATCTACTATATTTGTATAATAAACTAAATTCAAATGTTTATGAGAAAGTTGAGAATTATTTATGCTTTGTTTGCTCTGTTGGCTGTCAGCTGTGGCCGTGACGAGCTGGTTGAAAATGAGGTGCAACGTCCGGTTGTGCCTGGTAAACAGTCCTCGGTTATTATTGAAGGTGAGGATGGTGATGGGCAGGGTGTTACGACCCGTGCCGGTAATAGGGTGGAGTTCACTGGCGGTTATGCTACCGGTGCCGGTTTGTATGATGGTGAAGCTACTGCCTCTGTTGCGGCAGTAGCATATTCAGGCTATCAGCTTGCCAGTTTTACCGGAGGGCCGGTGGGTGGCAATACTAATCAGTTCACTGGGTCTAATAGTTATAGTTTTAGAATTCAGCATGAAGATTGGAAATTTAAGGTTTCATTCAAGAAAGAGTACACTGTAACTGTATCTGCAGGTACTGGTGGTACAGTGTCTGGTGGTGGCAAAGTCCTGGATGGTTCCAGTTGCACGGTTACTGCAAGGGCCAATTCAGGATATTCGTTTGATGGTTGGTATGAGGGCAGTAGTAAGGTCAGTTCTTCAGCAAGCTATACTTTCACGGTTAGTTCTAACAGAACTTTCTACTTTTATTTGACTTGATAAAATACTTTTCATATAATGGTTTTTGTCTCTAAAAGCAACAATGAAATCTTGTTAATTTTCTTACTAGTGCAAATCTACATACATTTTTCTTTTTTCTAAAAAATCCTTTAGCATATTATAATATATTAACTTTTAGAGGGCCTGATATTTGTTGAATCTTATATCTGTTTGTTATTGGGGCGTTCCCGTTCCGGTCGGGCTTTCCGGCTCAAACATATTCGTTACACTCATACTCGCCTGCTATCCCTAACGCGACCTGAGTCAGGTAAATAAGAATGCTTTTTGATATAGGGATACGCGTAGGGATAAATATAACACGTTGATAATCAGAAAAATAGATTAAAAATAGTGAGCTGAAAATTTGGCTATATCATTGAAAATTCGTATATTTGAAAACAGAATACAGATATAGGAAGATATACCTGAATCCTGTTTTCTCATTTACACAATATTATGGACACTGCCCTGTCGAGCCAGCCGATGGCATTTAATCTGTTCTATCCCCTCATGTTATTGTTGAAGCAGGATCCAGCAGTGGTTACACTTGCCGTGAGGTCGGTCTTCAGGAACTTCCCGGTATTTGAGGTGACGGAAATCGGTCTGGAGTTTATTCCTACACCTATCGAGAATTACACGAATGACAAGTCTGCCATGGATGCGTATATTCGATTCGTGGACAACAAAGGAGGCAAGCATATCATCGCCATCGAGACTAAATATACGGATATGCTCGGAGTGAACGAGGCCAGCCGTTGTGAGGAGCAGAAGCAGATGCTCGTTGATACCGGTCTGTTCTGTGCGGACTTTGAGGAGCTGCTGATTGGAGGTAAAGTAAAACTTACGCAGATTTACAGCAACCTTTTGCTTACAGAGCGGTACAGGATAAAAGAAGGGCTGAAGGATTCGTATTCAGTAGTGCTTTCGCCGAAGGAGCATCCGTCAACCGAAGAGGAAATCAAGTCGGTTACGGAGTACCTGAAGCCGGAGTATGCCTATAAGCTGAGTGCTGTTACCTTGGAGGACTTTGTGGATGCGATGATACAGTACCTACCGGAGTATTATGCCCAGGTTTATGAGAGGTTCAGGGGGAGATACTTGGAGTTTGAGAAGATTGATTTGAATTTGTGATAGAACCATACTACCACACCGATTAAATTGTCAAAATGCCGACCAAACTAGCACAAGAATACTGGTTACAACACCACAAGAATGTCGACTAAATTGCCACAAAAACACCGATTAAAATACCACAAAAATACCGATTTATGTTGTTTGTAAGAGTAAAATGCTTATATTTGCATCATTAAAACTTTATAATAATGAAATACTTACATAGGGTGGCAGATAAAATGCTACAAGAACGACTTGAAACATTCGGTGCAGTTCTGATAGAAGGTCCAAAATGGACAGGAAAGACAACCACAGCAGAGCAACACGCCAACAGTTTCATTAAGTTGCAGGATCCTGATATGGCAGATGAATATCTTGCTACGGCGGCTACTAAACCATCACTTTTGCTGAAAGGTGAAAAGCCAAGACTAATAGATGAATGGCAGGATGCTCCCGTAATATGGGATGCGGTACGTACAGCCGTTGATAATGCCAACGGATTACCAGGGCAATATATCCTCACAGGAAGCAATGCTGTGGATAAGACAAAAATAAAACATACAGGAACAGGAAGAATAACTCGTATGAAGATGTATCCTATGAGTTTATGGGAATCTATGGAATCATCCGGTGAAGTCTCTATAAGAGAATTGTTTGATAATCCGGAATATGACATAGATGGCGCTTCAAGCAAACTTGATGTGCCGGAACTGATACGTGCGGCTTGCCGTGGCGGTTGGCCTGCTACCCTGCAGATGAGCCAGAAATCTTCTATGTTAGTAGCAAAAGATTATGTAAACAGCGTGTGTGAGAATGATATATCCAGGATAGATGGCAAACAACGTAATCCGAAAATAGCAAGGCAAATAATGAGGTCGTATGCACGAAATATCAGCACACTGGCAAAGAAAACCAATATACTTGCTGACATTACAGCATCCGGAGATATAACTATCTCTATGGATACTTATGACGATTATGTGGAAGCACTGGAAAAATTGTATGTCATTCAGGACATTGATGCCTGGTGTCCGGCCATAAGAAGCAAAACAGCAATGCGCAGTGCGCCCAAACGCTGTTTCACCGACCCCTCCATTGCCGTGGCAGCAATGAACATTGGAGCGGAAGCATTGGAAATACAACTCAAGACATTCGGGTTTATTTTTGAACAGATGTGTGTACGCGACCTTAAGGCCTATACCGCAGATTTCAACAGCCGTATATCATACTATCGTGACCGCTATGGTTTGGAGTCTGACCTCGTTTTACATCTGGAAGATGAAAGATATGCTTTGATTGAATGCAAAATGGGTAGTAGAGAAATAGAAGAGGGAGCAAAACATCTATTGGAAATCAAACGTCTTATCCAAGAATATAACAAAACGGAAAAGCAAGTGCCATTACGGGAGCCGGATCTTTTAATAGTCTTGACAGGCGGTAAAATGGCCTATACACGAGCAGATGGAGTTAAAGTTATTCCACTTGCTTGCCTAAAAGACTGATATTATGTAGTTAGTGAAAATAAGAAGCCCTATAGTAAAAGGGTGACCTTTGAAAAGTTTAATATGCGTTTTGTTAGATAACTGCTTAAAGAGAACATTACGTATAAAAGACCACTCAAATTTACTATTAAATATTATAATTGGGATATAACTTACATTGAATATAAATGAAAGAATTTCTTTATGTGGCGGAGGAATGGGGTAGGTTCCTTGTCGATAGAGTAAGGGTTTCCCTATTTGGAGATTCCGGACACTGATTCCGCGTATGTGATGTGCAGGCGTATCTTTGCCCTGGTCATGGCCACATAGAAAAGTCTTGCGGATTCTCTGATTTCCTCAGGAGTCTTCTTGTCAAAGAACGGATAGACACCATCAGTTGCCTCGAAGATAATCACGTTCTCAAATTCAAGGCCTTTTGCCTTGTGGACTGTAGAGACGAACACCTTTTCTGTTATACATGAGCTGTCACACAGGTCGGCTTCACGGTAGGTAGTTATATCGAGAAGGTGGGCTGAAAGCTGCTCCTTCAGACTCGGAGTCTTCTCCGGAGAGATTACATCATTACGGAGGAAGCTGAAGATGTACTGCATCTTCGGGTTTGCTTCTATCCATCCCTTCTGTATGAATGTGTCGTACAGATGCTCCAGCCCGTCAACGAGCAGAGGATATTCAGACGATCTCTGGTAGAGACGGCTGAGTGTGCCGTGATAGATGTCAGCATAGGCTCTGCGGAACAGCTCGGCCACGGCAGAGTTGTACTGAAGGCAGTCGATGTGCTGCTGCATGTTGGCAGCAAAGATACCCAGGAAGTGGTCAAGCACGGACAAGGTGGCGATGACATCATCATCAGCCAGATGGGAGTTCTCACCTTCAAGACCGAAGACCTCCAGCAGGGATTTGAGCTTGTAGGACTTCAAGCGTGGAGCCATGATACGTGCCACCCTGAGGGTATCGAAATACAGAGGATGAACGGTAAAGAAAGAGAAGTCACCGCAATCCCTACGGAGATTGTAGTCAAGGATATTGCAGTCATATTCCACGTTCTGGCCAATAAGGGTACAGTCACCTACAAAGTCCATAAACGCACACAGGCCGGTCTTACGGTCAACCTTTTCGGCACGTTCATATTCCTGAAGAAGAGGGTTTACAATGCCTCCGAGCATAGCCGGTATCGGCTTTTCAGTGTGGAGGATTATGTTGAAGCGGTCGGTAATCTTCCCGGCATTCACCTTGATGGCCGCAATCTGTACGATGTCATCCTCAAAAACATTCAAGCCGGTAGTTTCCGTATCAAAGATAACGTATTCGCCCTGGCAGCACCTGCAAAGCTCCAGCATATATGAGCTGCGCGTGTAGTTGAGAAAATCAGACGGCAGCAGGTAGTTGTCACGAAGATTCTTCACGAAGCGGCGAGCCTCGGCATCTTCATTGAAAATACCTGTCCCGGTCAGAATCTTTGACCATGCCATCATGTTGGAATCTAAATAAACCACCTGCAGATGGGCAAAAAGCAGCTGAGCCTGACGGGTAGTGAAAAGGTCTGTTCCGGAAATCTTGAAGTGGGGGATATTGCGGCCGGAAAGTTCATGCGAAATATGGTCTGCATCCATGTTCCAGGGCACAAAAACAGCCACTCTTTCATCAGGATGCGAGGTACAGAAATTACCAACACTTTCAGCCACAAGCCTAACTTCAGCGTCCTTTTCAGGAGCGGCCATGATGCAGAGAGAATCCCGTCCGGCTTCAGTAAGATTGTTCGTCTTGGGCAGGAAATGAGGGTCAACATCAAGCTCCATGTTGGCGTATGTGTTGAAGACATCCAAGAGATATTTCGGGGAACGGTAGTTGAAATACAGGCGGTGCATGTTCTCTCCGCAGCGTTCACGTAACCATTCAAGTGTTGCCAGTTTTGCGCCTATAAATGAGAAGATTGCCTGCTGCTCGTCCCCGAGATAAAGAGTCACGTTTTCCTTAGAATGGTCAGTAAACAAGTCGATAATTCCGAACTGGAAAGGGGAGAGATCCTGAACCTCGTCAATCTGAATCCAGGAATATTTCTTCAGCCTGTCCTGATGCTGTGAAGCGTGGAAATAGGTCAGGATAAGCAGGTCATCAAAGTCAACCAGGTTCCTTTCTTCCTTGTACTGTTGGTATTTTCTTGCAAACTTGAACTGCTGGAGGCAGTCATCCAAGTACTTTGACGGCTGACCAGAAGTATCTACTTTCGAAAAAACAGTACCGGTGTAGAGACCGGCAAAGTTCTCCATCGTGTAGTCAAGGGACACCAGCTTGAACAGCGTCTTATAGTCAAACGTGCGGAACAGGTCGGTGTGCATCAGGAACTCCTTAGGGCATCCGTTGGCAATCATATAGCCAAGATGCTGCAGCTTGATGGCATTGGTAAGGACACGCTTGTAGCCATTGCTGGCCAGGGTACCTTCATCCCAGCCGAAAATGGAAGCCATAATAGACAAAGATTCCTGCTCGTCAATGACGGTGGTATCACGTGCCACCACGTTGTTGTCAAAGAGGTAATGCGAACAGAAGCGGTGTACGTTTCCGACAAACAGGCTCATTTCTCCTGAAGACTGAAGCCTTTCGAGTATTCGGGAGCGCATACCTCTGGCCGCCCTGTTCGTGAAGGTCAGGCAGAGCATGTCATCCAACGACACACCGCATGAGAGGGCACGAACCACCCTTTCGGCAAGGATATCCGTCTTGCCGCATCCCGGAGGAGCCAGAACCAGGTGATAGCCGCTGTCAAGGGTAATCACTTTCTTCTGGAACTCGTCATTCTCATATTTCTTGTCGAAGGTATATGCCGGGTATTCGTAGAGAGGGTAGTTGCCTGGAGTAGGGATGCTACCATCTGGGGTATGGGGTGTGTCGGTGGGTTTCATAGGTTATAACTGGTTATAGTATTGTAAAGCAGTTTTTTTATCCTCTTCCGAGATTCTTTTACTTAATAAAATAATTTGGAGTGCTTCTTTCTGTTTATTCAATTCAAAGATTTTCTTTGCTTTGCTTAAACGGGTTCTCTGTGAATTAATAGAAAAAGAAGCATATCTTGGATATTTACTAGATAATTCCTCTACAGTAATATTTTTATCCTTAATTAATTCTGTTAAAAGGATTTTGAGAAAAATTTCCTTTCCTGATTTTTGAAGGAGATATTCTAAATCAACATCTAATGTCTTCATAATTTCGCTTTACTTAATATTTCGTTTCTTATGGTTAAAATGCGGTCTTTCCAGTTACTATCAGAGTGAGAGATTTTAAACATGGTATTTATATTATTATCTGATGGACTAAAATTATTAGAGATAGTTTCTCTTTTATTTATTAATCCAGATGAAAAATAATTACTGATTAATTTAATTGTATTTAAAATGTCCTCATTATAGCATATAAATATATATGTAGCTCTATTATTCTCCGTATTCTCATAGGCAAACATAATTTCATTATCATTTGCAGCTAGAGTGAAGATAAATGCATTTTCCTCATACCTTATCATTCCACTATTTATCCTATTTTCAGTGCAATAATATATTTTATATTCATAAAGATGTAGTTCACACAAGGTATTTAAGAAAATAGATTTTTTCTTGTCAATAAACTTAATAATATCATCATTTGTGTATTCTTTACCTGATGATAATATTTGATCTTTAAAGCTTGGAGAATCATCAATAGAATATACACTATTTCCAATATGACGATTCAATATATCTAAAGCATCATCAATGCTATCTAGGCAAGACTTGTCAATAGAAACTATAATATCATCATCATTAAAGAATGCTTTAATAGGAGGTAATTTATTTATTATATACTCTTTTTACCTGATTAAATGCCTTAATTGATTTTTCTGTTCGATAATAAAACGGCTTATATTTACCTTGCCCATCTGGATGTCTTGGATTGTAGATTTGTAATTCCCCATTTAAGAATGTTACATATTTCCATGGGATTTCATTTTGAAGCAAAATCAACTTCGACTTCTTGATTGAATAGAAATTATTAGGAATGTAATCTAATGGCCCAGATGATTCTTCAGTAGTATCATAATCATCAAAAAAACCGATAGAATGTAACCCTTCACTTATAAACTTTTTAATGTAGGATATATACTTATATAACGGCTTATTATGTGAGAATATAAAGTTAAATATATCTTCAAACTTTGTGCCAATTATAAAAGAAATTGCATCTACACCAAAATACTTTACAAAAGCAGCTTTGTTTGTTAAGTCAAAGCAAATAGCAATCATATAACCAATAGCTTTTGATTTAATGTGCAGATCAGCATTCTTCGAGATTATATAATTCCTTATAGAGTCATCTGTTATAGGGGTATTGTCCTCTATAATCTTTTGAACAAGAGGGTCTTTTATGAAAACAAAATATCTCTCTTTATAAAAATCAATTATTGTTTCATGAATAAAATCATCGCAAAGTAGTATTAACTGACTAACAGTATCCTTTCTAGGTAGACTTAATCTTTCAAGCTGTTCTAATAAGTAACTAGTCCCATAATGATAATAAGAACAGTAAAAGAAAATGCCACATGATAATAGCTCATCATTATTAGCCCATAAATAATCATTATCAAAATGCGGATATTTTCTAAACTTAGAAAAATGTTTGGCCTCAATTTCAGACCAAGACAGGAAATTATCAAAATCTTTCATTTTAAAATCTATTATTTTCTGTTTGGTTGAATATTCTCTTCGAGTAAATAATTGTATATGGTCTGCTTTGCCTTAATACCGGTTATTTCCATAATCTTCGGTATAGTTGTTCCAGCCTTGTAGAGCTGGATGACGGCTTCTTTCTTCGGTTTCTTCATCCTGGTACCTTCCTGTCTCCCGAACTTGACCCCTCGTTTTTGTGCAGCCTCGATTCCGGCTTTGCATCCATCGAGAATAAGATTGCGGTTATACTCGGCCAGTGATGCGAGTATTTGCATGGTAAACCTACCGACAGCGGATGAAGTATCAAGATTGTCCTGAAGGGAAACAAGTTTGATGCGCCGTTGCTCCAATTGAGCACAAAGTTCGAGCATTTCCTTGACGGATCGGCCAAGTCGGTCCAATCGGTAAATGACAAGAGTGTCATCGGCACGAAGGTAATCCAAGCAAGCAGTCAGACCTTCACGCTTAAACTCCTTTCCGGAGATTTTGTCCGTAAAGATGCGGATGCAACCGGCATTGTTCAGTGCATCAACCTGAGAAGAGAGGTTCTGCTCTCTCGTACTCACCCTGGCATATCCTATTTTTTCTCCCATGAGTCTAAATTAAACTTATTTTTTCAAAGATACAATATTTAGACTATAAAAACAAGAAAAATGCCCTATATATATAATGTATAGGGCAAACTTCTATAGCCTATGTTAAACTATAGTTTATTTTAGTCATACAAAAGAAATGAGCTTGAGTGCTTTTGTCACAAATAAATAATAAATTTGTGACAAATTAAATGTATGAGTATTATAACAAAAATAGAGAACAGGATCAATTCATTTGGAAGGGGAAGTATTTTTTACCCTGATGACTTTTTGGATTTGGGCACTTCTGATGCAATCAGGCAATCATTGACAAGGTTATGCAAAGACGAAAAGATTGTCAGGGTGGCCTAAGGAATCTATTGCTATCCTCAAATTGATGAAGAACTTGGTCTTGGTATTATTATGCCTACCTCGGATGAAATAGTCAGAAGTCTGGCAAAAAGAGACCACGCAAGGATTGTCCCGACAGGCTCTTACGCACAGCATGTTCTTGGTTTATCTACACAGATTCCATTGAACTGTGTATATATGACTGATGGTTCAGCAAGACATTTGGAGTTATACAATGGAAGAAAGATAACTTTCAAAAGAACGACACCTAAGAATCTTTCTTTCACCAGTAAATTAGCCATGCTGATAACATTCGCCCTTAAATCTCTTGGCAAAATAAATATAGAACAGACCGTCATAAAAAGAATACGGGAGTTACTGAAGAATGAGCCAAAGAGTGAAGTTATGAAAGACTTAAGTTTAATGCCGGAATGAATAAGGAATATAGTAACAGAAGCTTATGAATAATTATTTAAGTCTAACAAAAGAACAGCAGCAAAAGGTATTACAGGCAGCAGAAAACAAGATAGGATTGCCTGGTCAAGCCATAGAGAAAGATAATTTAAATTATTGGATGTCATTATTATAGAGGGTGTATGAAATTAAGGGTTTCTAAACTTTTCTTGGAGTGTTTTCATCATATCAATCCCCGACCGATGAGTTTTATAGAGAAAAATAATGCGTAACACAGTTTATTTTACACTACCAATACAAATCATATCTCCCCCTTGAAGTAATAATATTATAAACCGAAAGTAGGCTTAAGCAATTGCAAAGCCTTATCAACCTCAACCTGACTTACATCCATAAGGTCATCCCCCCAGGCTTCCGGGAAATCAATTATGGATTTTCCATTGTTCAGGACTGCATTCCTGATGGCTTTCTTTACATTCGGAAAAGAAGGCTCTATCTTGAAGTGCAAGCAATGGCGTACAGCCATTGTAAGCATTTCTTCGTCTATAAAGAAACGGATGGTCACATTCATGTGGATATGGTTTTTCTGTTCAAATTTTTTCCTCTTTGTTTGGAGTTTAGATAATCTGGAGTAGAAGAATGACGGAACATTCTTGCCTTCCGAAACAAGCCTTTTCATTTCATCCTGAATTTCATTGATACCGTCACGGATGTCAGTAAGGTCAGTACAGTTTGAAGCGATTGTATAAGGCGAAAGTTTTCTTATCATATCAAAATGATTTATAGGGTTAAACTTTATATCTGTAGTTCTTATAGGATGTCTTGCGTATATACACAGCATCATATACTTCGTCCGTATGTTCTGATGGCATTATAAAGCCGTTACATTCAAGAATATGGCAGACTGTATATATGGCGGTAATCCTGTTGTCCAAGATGACAAACTCTACATTCCTGAAAAAACCTTTGAAGGTCTTGCCGTTTGCATCTGTGATTATAACAAGCTCTCCCTTCAGATGGTCAAGTTCTGCTGCTCTCTTCTGTGCATTCTTAAGCAATATATTGGCACTTTTCAAGCCTTGCTGAATAATTACTTCCGGTTTCATATGATAACAAATTAAAGTGTTGTATAATTGGGTTAATTATACCCTATCCTTTATACCTTGATACAAAGGATAGGGAAAAAGAGTCAGTCAATGTCATAGCCTATCATGGTATTGTCATTGATAAGCAGATAATAATAGCCGTTCCCGGTGTTTCGGTATTCCTTCATAAAACCAGCTGCCATGTCACCGGCCTCACGAGGTTCGCACCAGAGTGTGCCGTCATAGCCGCAAAAGTCAAACCTGTAGCTTGAATACTTCTACTTCTTTTTGAAGGCTTCCCTGAAGCACTCCATCACCATGCAGCCGCAATACTTTTCAATGGTGCTCAATCTGATACATTTTCCGTCAATGGTGGTTCCTGTCGTGATATGGTTTTCATACAGTGACTTCTCCGGATCTGCGTCTGCAATCTGTCTTAGCCAGGCATTGGTATGTGAAGCCAGCCGCGCCAGCTTCTTGTATTTCAAGACCTCTTTTCTGACGGTTTCCTTATCATCCTCACCGGTCGGATAATAAACAGCCTGAATGGATGCCCAATCATAAAACCTATAGCCTTTCCTTTTCTTTCTCTCTGCGATTATACCTATCACTCCTTCCTGACGATTGATAAAAAGCCTTCTGCGCTTACCGTTGATTTTTACGTACAGTGAAGATGGGTTGTTGGGGTTACGGAGATATGCTTCTGCCGGATGTATCGTTGTTGTGTTCATATCGGTAAATTTTGATAATTAATACTATTTTGATTATGTTACATAATCAGATTAAGAAAAACCATATCTTCGGCAAACCTCTCTATCCAGTCAACAATATGGTTCATGTTGTATTCAGAAGTGATAATAGCTTCCGTTTCGCTTATCTGAGTGAACCTTGAAGATTCATATCCGTCTATGAACTCCTTTAAGCTCTCTACACCGAACATTTCCTTTTCTTCCTCGAACTCCTTGTCTATTTCAGCAAGAGGCTTTCTGAACGTGATGTGCAAAGTTTCATAGTTCTTTTCCATAATACAGTCATTTAGAGTCATTGACAATGGTAATATTTCCGTATATTTTTCTGAATACTTCCGAGACATCCTCAAAATATCTGCTGCCATACTCACAGGTAAGTTCCTTTGTCCAGAAGTCAAAGCTAAAGGATTCCGTATGGTCTATCGTTACACTCACATAGTCCTCCATACCGCTCTGGCACACAATGGTATGCCGTTGTACCTTAAACTGACGGTTCAGGCTCATATATCTTGCGGTCAATTTCTTAACCATCATTTCAATCCACTTCATAATGTATGTCATTTGATTGTTTTGCTACTTTTTCTTGAAAAAGTAGTCACAACCTTTTTTTGAAGGTTGTGCTACTCGGTTCACTTAGAGTCTGCCTTCATCTGCATAACTGTAGTAAGAATCATTGCAGATGATAACATGGTCAAGCATTCGGATATTGAGTGTCTTGGCTGCCGTTGCTGCCGATTGGGTCAGCTTATCATCCTCTGTACTTGGTTTTTTGTTTCCGCTCGGATGATTGTGAGAAAGGATAAATGAGGTAGCCTCGCAAAGAATAGCCTCTTTAAGCAGTACCCTTATATCAATCAGGCATGTATTCAGCCCACCGGAAGAAATGCGTATTCTCTTGATAACTCTTGCAGATGAGTTCATTAAGATAGCCCAACATTCTTCGGTCTTGTTATCTCCCAAAACAGGCTGCATATAGTCATAAATGTCTGTACTCTGTCTGATAACCGGTCTTTGGTTCTTGTTTGAGTTGCAGCGTTTGTAAAGCTCCACACCTGCCATAACGAGATTGCGCTTTCCTGGGGTCATTTTCGCCAGGACATCCTCAAAGCTGCACTCTTCGCCATAAACCACTTCCTTTTCCTGTACCTTGTTTACCATCACTGCGCTGTTGGTAAGAATATACACAAGTTCTGAACTGTCCATCAGTCTGTAATCGCCGTTAACTTCGAAACCTTTTCTCATATCCGTATGCTTTAGAGGGTTAAAAACTTGAATTATTCTTCAGCTAGATTTAGACCTTTTTTTTGAAAACCTTTGTCTTGGTTTGGTCTTTTGTCCGCTGACTTTTTTTTAGATTGAGAATCATTCCCCATCTGAGTTTGAGCCTTTTTTTTACGGCTTCTTTAGGTACGGGCGAGTGGAATTAGAAAAGTTTTGAACGAAAAAAATGTTGGGGCAGTCGCAGACAACATCGTATTTTTTTCAGGGCAAAGGCTGCAGGCCGGAACTCTTTCATTTCCACCACGACCATATACCTTTGCCGTATAAAAAGAAAGGCTCTTAGATGGGGGAACACCGATAAATGAGGAAGCGGACAGCAGAAAAGACCAATGAAAGACAATAGAAAAACGAGTTATACCGATTATACTCTGGGTAGATAAGGAACTTTAGCGACATACCTTAAAGGGGTGGTGGGAGTAAGAGAAGATTACTTGGGATGAAGTACAAAGTTTACAGAAACCTAAATTATTAATGATAGGTATATTTTCTTTCTGAGTAACTTATGCGATATGATAGAATAGATTGATTGTAAAAAAAATTCGCATTAATAATTTGAATTCTACTAGGATTGTTAGAAATCATTTTTATGACTGCGAAATTATTGTTGAATTGGTTTTGTATCCTGTCCATTAGGATGTAAATTTTTTAAGCACAATATTATATAGTAATTACTGTTCTCATTTACATTATTTCTGGTTTTTAAATACCATGCATATAAAAACACCATGTTTTTTTAATATTTCTCCCATCATCCATATCAATACTTTATTTTTTATTTGCATCAGAAAATCAAATACTAATGTTCAATTTTAAAACCATGAGAAAACATTTAGTAACTGTCAGTCTTCTTCTGACCAGTCTTTTTACCAACGCTTATGCGTTAAATAATAATTCCGATTTCAATAACGGGTGGAAGTTTACACTTTCTGATTCTGCCTGTTATTCATTTGTAAACTATAATCCGTCTTCGTGGAAAACAGTGAATCTGCCCCATGATTGGAGTGTTGATCTTCCTTTTGAGTCTACAGCGGAAGGTTGCACCGGTTTCCTTAAAGGTGGAATTGGTTGGTATAGTAAAACATTTGATACACCCGACAATTTCGTTGATAAGAAATGCTATATAGTTTTTGATGGGGTGTACAATAATTCTGAATATTGGATAAATGGTAGAAAATTAGGATTCCATCCATATGGATACTCTCCATTCTTTTATGACATTTCAGATTATTTGAATCCGAAAGGACAAGAAAACAGAATTTCTGTCAGAATTGACCATTCCAGATATGCAGACAGCAGATGGTATACCGGTTCGGGTATTTATAGAGAAACTCAGTTGATATTTACTGATAAGTTGCATATTCCTGTTTGGGGAACTTTTGTAACTACACCTGTAGTTTCCTCTGAAAGAGCAACCGTAAATATTGAGGTAAGGGTCAAGAACGACTATTCCGGACCAAGAGCAGGTGAAGTAAGAACTTCTTATTTTGACTCCAAAAATAAGAAAGTAGGCGAGAAACTGACATCTTTTTTGATAGAGGCAGGAAAGGAAATGAAAATCAACCAGTCGGTAGAAATATCAAATCCTTCCCTTTGGGATGTTGATTCTCCTTCAATGTATCTTGCAAAGAGCGAAATTCTTGTAGATGGTAACGTTGTTGATACAAAAGAAACTCCTTTTGGTATTAGAAGTATAAAGTTTGATGCTAAAAAAGGATTTTTCCTCAACGGAAAGAACATGAAGATTAAAGGTGTTTGTCTTCATCATGATGCAAGTATGATTGGAGCTGCATTGGTTGAAGATGTTTGGAGAAGACGATTACAGACTTTAAAAGATGGTGGTTGTAATGCCATTCGTTTGTCACATAATCCTGGTGCAGATGCTTTCCTGGAGCTTTGTGATGAAATGGGATTTCTTGTTCAGGAAGAATTTTTTGATGAATGGGATTATCCAAAAGATAAGCGATTAAACATGGATGAACAGTCCATTGATTATATAACAAGAGGATACTGCGAATATTTTCAGGAATGGGCCGAACGAGACCTTAAGAATGTAATGCTTAGAAGTAGAAATCACCCATGTATATTTCAGTGGAGTATTGGTAATGAAATAGAATGGACTTATAAAGGATGTAAGGAGTCAACAGGTTTCTTTAGTGCAGATGCCGGTGGTGGATATTTCTGGAACCAGCCTCCTTATTCAACTCAGAGAATCAGGGAAGAGTGGGCTAAACAGCCTAAGCAGACTTATGATATTGGTCGCACAGCGAAGAAACTGGCAGCATGGACTCGTGAGATGGACACAACTCGTCCGGTAACAGCTAATTGTATACTTCCTTCTATAAGTTATGAGACAGGATATATTGATGCTCTTGATGTAGCCGGATTCAGCTATAGAAGAGTAATGTATGATTATGCCCACAAGAATTATCCTGACAAACCTGCAATGGGTACTGAAAATCTCGGTCAGTGGCATGAATGGAAAGCGGTTATCGAACGTGACTATATCCCTGGTATGTTTATATGGACAGGTGTAGATTATTTAGGAGAAGTTGGAACAAAAGGTAGAGAATGGCCACAAAGAGCTATCGGATGTGGACTGCTTGATTTGGCAGGATTTGAAAAACCTTCTTTCCATATGATGAAATCACTTTGGACTGATGCGCCATTTATTGCTATCTATTCTCAGACAGCCAACAAGTCTTCTTATGTTGAAAAGGATGGAAAGTTTACTGATAAGGATCCTAAAAAGCCTTGGACTCAACGACTTTGGGTTTGGGAGGATGTAAACAGTCATTGGAATTATACTAAAGGTGAAAAAGTTGTTGTGGAGATATATTCAAACTGCGATGAGATAGAACTATTCCAGAATGGCAAATCCTTAGGAAAACGCTTCCTGAAAGATTTTGAGGATCATATCTATAAGTGGTCGGTAGATTTTAAAGATGGAAATATAGTTGCTAAAGGTAAAAAGAACGGTAAGAAAACAACTTCTGCAATTTATACCACCAAAGAAACAAATTCAATTAAGCTATCAGTTGATAAGGTTGCAGTTGATGCTAATAATACGGATGTGATACATGTTACTGCACAATTGATTGATAGGAACGGAAGAAATATTTCTTGGGAAGAAAAGGAAATAACATTTAATATTGGTGGCAATTACAGATTATTGGGTGTGGAAAATGGCGATCATCTGAATGTTTTAAACTATAAATCAAATACAGTAAAAACCTATAAAGGAAGAGCATTGCTAGTGTTGCAGGCTACGGACAAGGCCGGCATTCTGAACATCAATGCAAATTCTGGCAGCATTAGTTCAAATGATTTAAAGGTTGAAGTTAAATGATTTAATTATAATAATTATGTTACTGAAGAATGTATTAACAATAGTGGGAGGTATAGCGTTGTTTGCCTCCTGTGTAAACCAGCCTTCTGCTACAGTGTCTACTGATGATAGTGCTTATGACCAGCGTAAAGCGGATTCTTTGGGAATACCCAAAGGAAATAAATTAAGTGCTGCGATGAAACGTGCCATGGAATGGCCGCAGCGTGACAATTCGTGGTTCTTTGAATATAAGATGATGCCTTTAAAAGGTGATTTGGCTTATGAGGAAGGTATAGTTAGACGCGACCCAAGTGCTATGATTAAGGTTGGAGACAAGTACTATGTATGGTATTCAAAAAGTTATGGTGAAACTCAGGGATTTGCCGGGGATGTTGAAAATGAAAAGGTTTTTCCATGGGACAGATGCGATATATGGTATGCCACAAGTAAGGATGGTATTACCTGGAAAGAAGAAGGTGTGGCTGTTAAAAGAGGTGAAAAAGGAGCATACGATGACAGATCGGTTTTCACTCCTGAAGTTATGCAGTGGAATGGTAAGTATTATCTTTGTTACCAGACTGTTAAATCGCCATACACAGTTAGAGTTAAGGAAAATGTTGCTATGGCATGGGCTGATTCTCCTGATGGTCCGTGGGAAAAGACTGATAAGCCGGTTCTTACCCCATCCGACAATGGCGTTTGGGAAGGAGAAGAGGATAATAGATTTAAAGTAAAAGCTAAAGGTGACTTTGACAGTCATAAAGTGCATGATCCATGTATCATACCATACAATGGTAAATTCTATCTTTATTATAAAGGTGAAAGAATGGGTGAGGAAATTACCTGGGGAGGTAGAGAAATCAAACATGGTGTAGCTATAGCCGATAATCCACTTGGTCCTTATACCAAATCAGAGTATAATCCTATAAGCAATAGTGGACACGAGATATGTGTATGGCCTTATAAAGGAGGTATAACATCTTTGATTACAACAGACGGACCGGAAAAGAATACCTTGCAGTGGTCGCCAGACGGCATAAACTTCGAGATAATGTCCGTTATACCAGGAGCACCTCATGCTATTGGTCTGAACAGAAGTGCTGATAATGATAAGGAACCTACTGAAATATTGCGTTGGGGATTGACTCATCAATACATTACCTATAATTATCAATGCATTATGCGTTTTGAAACATGGACTAAACAGACTCATACTGCAATTGGTGAATCAACAAAGCGAAAATAATAGCTTATGAAGAGAAATATCTTGTCTGCGCTTTTGATTATGCTTGGTATTGCATATTCAAATGCGCAGCCGGGCTTCGAATCATTTTCAATGAACAACCAGCTTGTTAAAGACTTGAGCGGTTATAATTGGAAAATGAAGATGATGCGTCCTGGTGAAGGTGAAAAGCAGGGAATCCATAAAATTTTCCCTGAGGATATTGAGACATTGGTTTGGAATCCTGCTAAAGTTCCCGGCGATGTTTACACTGATTTGTGGAAAGCCGGAGCCATAGACGATCCTTATTTTGGCAGGAACTCAGTTAAAGCACAGTGGGTTCAGCACTATGAATGGTGGTATGCAGCACAGTTTTATGTTACAGAGGATGTAAAGAACAAGTATATCCGTCTTGAATTCGACGGTGTTGACTATAGCTGCGATGTCTGGCTCAACGGACATTATTTGGGAAGGCATGACGGAGCGTTCGAGAAATTCAATTTTGAAGTAACAGACTACTTAAGAATAGGTAAGGATGCGCGCCGCGGTGCTAATATGCTTACTGTCAAGCTTAATCCTCCTACTCATATCAATACAGAACTTGGCGGTTTGAAGACTCCATGGTTCGGCGACTATTGGCGAGACCTGATTCCATTCGGAATTTGGCGTCCTGTGAGACTTGTGACATCCGGTAAGGTTAGGATAGACGATGTTTATGCCCGTACCAGGATAGACAAGAACTCTAGTGCTGATGTGGATATGGAGATAATGCTTGAAAATACTTCAAGCGAACCAATGTCGATGGATATAACAGCTTCTGTGCAGGGATATAATTTTGAGTCGAAACCTATTCTGGTCAAGTTCAAACAGACAGTACCTCCCGGCAAACATATGTATAAGAAGAATTTCCATGTTGGCAAACCTGAATTGTGGTGGCCATGGGATATGGGTAAGCAGAATCTGTACATAGCCAGAGTTTCCGCTCAAAACGGAAGTGTGAGACACGATTATAAGGAGGTTAAGTTTGGTATCAGAGAGGTAACCTCGGCATGGAATCCAGGTTTTAAGAAGGGTGTTGATGTAAGTTTTCCACGTACAACAGTTATAAATGGTAAACCTGTTTTTATCCGTTCAGCATGCTGGGGAGGCACACCAAATATATTTGTGGGTCGTACAGCTCCCGGAACATACGAGAAACTTCTTGTTTTGGCCAAGGAAGCCAATTTGAATAATATCAGAATATTTGGCTGGCATAATCCTGAAATACCTGAATTTTATGAGATATGCGATTCATTAGGTCTAACGGTATGGCAGGATATGTTGCCATTGGGTTCCGGTAATATTCCAATGGAAAAATCCTATGTAGAGAAAGTATTGCAGGTAGCCAAGAGTGTAGCAATAGAACGTCGTAATCATCCATCGCTCATAATGATGGAAGGAGGCGAGGAATATTTCTTGAGAACCAGAGATGTTAAGTTTGCCAATGACTTTCTGTTGCAATTGGGTGATACCCTTCAGCATTATCTTCCATTGCCTTATGTCCCCGATTCTCCTCTAACATGTGCCGCTTCGCAAGAGGCCGGTTATAAACCTAAGGAGGCAACCCATGCATTGGCGTATTTCTATTCAATGGGCCGATGGCTGATGGAGGATTGGTACAGAAAGCAGGATTACCCTATCGTACCGGAGTTTGCCATAACCTCCGTACCCAATGTAGAGAGTCTCAAGAAATTCATTCCTGAAGCTGAGATGTGGCCTCCCGGATTGAGCTGGGGACATCATTGGGCTGATTTGGATAAGCTTAAGATGCAAAACTTCGATACATTCGGTGAAGAACGTTCCAATGGGACATTGCAGGAGTTTGTAGATGCTACTCAGGATGCTCAAGGTGTAATATTCCAGAATGGTGTAGAGTTCTTCCGACGTCAGAAACCAAGACTTAGCGGAATAGCCCTTTGTCATTGGATAACTTACTGGCCTGACATGAAGTGGGGTATTGTAGATGCCTACCAACAGCCTAAGAGATCGTACGATTTTGTTAAGAGAGCCTATCAGCCATTGCTTGTATGTCTTGATTTCACAAGGCGCAGATGGCATAATGATGAAAGCTTCAAAGGTGCAATATGGATAGTTAACGACCTTTATAAAGAATATAAGAACTCAAATGTTACTATCCGTATAAAAGACGATGTGGGTAATGTTCTTAAAGAGGCTGACTACAAGGTAAGTAAGATAGGCGAGAATTGTGCATTTAAACTCACTGATATCAGTTATAATGTTCTGTCTACAGTTAAGAAGATGTTCCATGTTGAACTCACACTGACAGACAAGGGCGGTAAAGAAATCTCAACAAATAAATATTTCTTCTTGATTGGCGATCAGGCTGAAGCTACTAAACAGTTTAATGAAATGAATAAAAAGATGTCCAAGTCATTGCACAAATATACTAACGGAAATTATTACCGATATTATCCTGCCATGATTCAGACAGATGGACAGAATTATAATAGTGAAATTGAAGTTCCTGTAGCCAAAGGTTTTGGAAAAGCTAAATAGTTAAATGTTTTAAATTATAAAGAAATGAAAGCAAGTTATTATGAAGGAAATAAAACCTTCACTGTAAAAGAAAAGGAATTAATTGCACCTGCTAAAGGCGAAGTTAGAATTAAGGTCGCTTATTGTGGTATATGTGGAAGTGATGTTCACATCTTTCATGGTAATATGGATAGCCGTGTTTCTATCCCGCAGACTATCGGTCACGAAATGTCAGGAGTAATTGATGCTATAGGGGAAGGTGTAGAAGGATATAAAGTAGGTGATAAAGTAGTTGTTCGCCCTCTCGATAATCGTCTTGAAGATGCTTCTGATAAAGGTTGGAGCCATATCTGTAAAAAACTTAAATTTATTGGTATTGATAGCGAAGGTGCGTTGCAGCAGTATTGGAACATTATGGCGTTCACTTTACACAAACTTCCGGATGATATCGACCTGAAACTTGCAGCCTTAATTGAACCTTTGGCTGTAGCTTGTCATGATGTTCGTCGTAGCGGATTGAAAGCCGGTGAAGTTGCCGTAGTTTTAGGGGGTGGTCCAATCGGAGCTTTGGTGGCAATGGTAGCAAAAACAACAGGTGCAAAGATTGTTGTTTCTGAAGTTAATCCTGTAAGAATAAAGCTTCTTAAAGAGATGGGATTTGATGTAATCAGTCCAGCTGAACAAGACCTGTTGGAATATGTCAAGAAAATAAGCAACGGTTCTTTGGCTGATGTCGTCTTTGAGGTTGCCGGTGTTCAGAGTACGGTTAACGCTATGACAGAAATTGCCGGTTTGCGTGCCCGTATAGTAGGTGTTGCTATACATGCTCAACCAAGACCTGTAGACTTGAAGATGATGTTCTGGCGTGAACTTACATTCATGGGAGCTCGTGTTTATGAATATGAAGATTATGAAAAAGCTATTGATTTGGTTAATCAGAAAGTTCTTCCGTTGGAAAACATCATCTCTAATGTTCAGCCTTTGACAAATATACAGTCATTATTCGAAGAAATCGTAAGCAATCCTAGTGGAATGAAATATTTGGTAGACTGCCAAGGGTAAATAATAAATTAACAAGTGACAAATTACATTATTAATGATTTTAAACTAAATAATAATATGGACTTTTTAAATAAATTCAGTTTGAAGGGCAAGACAGCTCTTGTAACAGGTTGTAAAAGAGGAATAGGTAAAGGTATGGCAGTAGCTTTGGCTGCTGCAGGTGCTGATATTATCGGTGTTAGTGCTTCATTGGAGCCAAAAGGTAGCGAAGTTGAAAAAGAAGTTAAGGCTTTGGGTCGTAACTTTAAAGGATACACTTGTGACTTTAGCGACAGAGACGCATTGTATGATTTTATCAATAAAGTTAAGGCTGATTTCCCTGTAATTGATATTTTGATTAATAATGCAGGTACTATATTGCGCAAACCGGCAGCCGAACACCCTGACGAGATGTGGGATAAGGTTATTGCTACAAATGAAACAGCTCAGTTTATTCTGACACGTGAAATCGGAAAGGATATGGTGGCAAGAGGCAATGGTAAAATTGTATTTACAGCTTCTTTGTTGACCTTCCAGGGAGGTATAAATGTACCGGGTTATGCTGCAAGTAAAGGTGCTGTTGGTCAGTTGACTATGGCTTTTGCTAATGAATGGGCTGGTAAAGGTGTAAATGTAAACGCTATTGCTCCTGGTTATATTGCTACCGACAATACAGCTGCTTTGCGTGCAGATTCAGTACGTTCTGAGCAGATTCTTACTCGTATACCTGCCGGACGTTGGGGTACTCCTGAAGATTTCGGTGGTCCGGTGGTATTCCTTTGCTCAGAAGCTTCTGCTTATATGCATGGAACAATCATGCTGGTTGACGGTGGCTGGATGGGTAGATAATATTGTTATAAATACTATTTTTTGAAATACTTATGAAGACATATCAGCAATATATTAATGGTGCGTGGGTCGCACCATTAAATGGAAAATATACTGAAGTTTATAATCCTTCGGACGACTCAGTTGTCGGAATGGTTGCAAACGGTGATGAGAAAGATGCCGATCTTGCTTTACAGGCAGCACAGGCAGCTCAGAAATCATGGGCAAAACTAACAGCCAGAAGAAGAGCCGAAATACTTTATGCCTTTATTGAAGAAATAAAGAAAAATAAGGAAGAACTTGCCAGAATGATTTCTACAGAGCAAGGAAAACTGTTCAAGGTTGCTCAGTTTGAAGTTGATGTTTGTTGTTCTTTTATTGCATATGCATGTGAATGGGCAAGAAGGATAGAAGGCGATATTGTCCCTTCAGATAATCCTAATGAACATCTTATGATTCAGAAAATTCCGCGTGGTGTGGTAGTGGCAATTACAGCATGGAATTTCCCATTGGCTTTGGCAGGCAGAAAGATAGGTCCTGCTCTTGTAGCTGGTAATACAATTGTTGTAAAACCTACTACTGAAACCCCTATTGCAACATTGATGTTGGGTGAGATGGCCAAAAAGGCTGGTGTTCCTGATGGCGTTCTCAATATTATTACCGGTTCAGGTAGAGTTATGGGTACAGCTTTGGTTGAAAATCCTATTACCAAAATGGTCACTATGACTGGTAGTACTCCGGCAGGTCAGGCCATTTACCGTTCTGCGGCTAAGAATATTATCCATGTTCAGTTGGAGTTGGGAGGAAAGGCACCTTTCATCGTATTCGATGATGCTGATATTGATGCGGCTGTTGATGCGGCACTTTCTTCTCGTTTTGATAATTGTGGTCAGGTTTGTACATGTAATGAACGCCTGTATCTTCACGAGTCGATATATGATGAATTTATGGCTAAATTCATGGAAAAAGTTAAAGCGATTAAGGTTGGCGACCCATTCGATCCAACATCTGATATGGGACCAAAGGTCAACAAGAATGAGCTTGAACACATGAAACAGCTTGTAGAAATCAGTTTGAAAGAAGGAGCGACACTGGCATGTGGAGGTAAAGTTCCTGAAGGTGAGCAATTCCAGAAAGGTAACTGGTTTGAACCTACAGTTCTTACTGATGTGAAACAAAATATGACAATCGTACACGAAGAGTCTTTCGGACCTATACTCCCTGTTCTGAAATTCTCCGACTATGATGAAGTAATCAATTATGCTAACGATTGCGAATACGGTTTGGCCGCTATGGTATTTACTAATGATCTTAACCGTGTCATGAAGTTAAATACCGATCTTGAGTTCGGAGAAATTTACGTAAACCGTCCTCATGGTGAATTGCATCAGGGATTCCACAATGGCTACAAGCTGAGTGGAGCTGCCGGTGAAGATGGCAAGTATGGTTTCGAACAGTATCTTGAGAAGAAAACATTCTATATCCGTTATAAAGAATAATAAGATGTCACATATTATTAAGTCTGTTAAAACGCAATTGTTTCAAGTACCATTGGATGAGGTACTTGCCGATGCAAAGCATGGAAATCATTTCTATTTTGAGCTAATAACAGCGACAATAAAATTAGAAGACGGAAGTGAAGGCACTGGTTATACCTATACCGGTGGTAAAGGAGGCTATTCAATCAAGGCCATGATTGACAATGACCTGATTCCTGCACTTATAGGAAAGGATGCAGACAATATAGAAGAGCTTTACGACATGATGCAATGGCATATTCATTATGTTGGTAGAGGTGGTATTGCTTCATTCGCAATTTCTGCAGTTGATATAGCTTTATGGGATTTAAGATGTAAGCATGCCGGTCAGCCATTATGGAAGATGGCTGGTGGAGCTTCAAACAAATGTAAGGCATATTGTGGAGGAATAGACCTTCTGTTCCCTTTGGACAAACTTCTGAAGAATATCGATGGCTATCTGAAAGCAGGTTTCAATGGTATTAAAATAAAGATTGGTCGCGAAAATCCTGATGAAGATGTTGAAAGAATCAAGGCTGTAAGAGAGTTTATCGGACCTGACATTACATTTATGGTTGATGCAAATTATTCCATGACAGTAGAGCAGGCAATTGATATGGCAAACCGTATCAAGCAATACGATATAACCTGGTTTGAAGAGCCTACAATTCCTGACAACTATAAAGGCTACGCTCAAATCACTGATGCAACAGGCATGCCTCTTGCCATGGGTGAGAATCTTCACACCATACACGAGTTTGAATATGCTATGGAACAGTCCAAACTGAAATATGTTCAGCCTGATGCATCAAACTGTGGAGGTATAACAGGATGGCTTCAAGCAGCCAAACTTGCTGAAGAACACAACGTAACTGTATGTTCGCATGGAATGCAGGAACTGCATGTAAGTCTTGTATCATCACAGAGACATGCCGGTTGGATAGAAGTCCATAGTTTTCCGATAGACCGTTATACGCGTCGTCCGCTGGTAGTTCAGGATTGTATGGCTATAGCGTCAGATGAACCGGGTATTGGAGTAGAGTTCAACTGGGAAATGCTTGAACCATACAAGAAGCTTTAATATCTTCTTTTCTCAATGAGGCTATATCAAACATTATATTTGATATAACCTCATTGGTGTTATCAAAAGAATATAACTTAATAACTTTAAAACTATGATATATGAAAATACGAAAAGAGAGATTTGGCTCCGTCGAAGGAATGGAAATCACATTATATACACTTGTTAATGATAATGGTGTAGAAGTCTCTGTAATGAATTATGGAGCAACTGTTACGTCTGTCTTATTGCCTGTTGGTAATGGAAATAAAAGGAATATAGTTTGTGGTTTTGACACCCTCGAAGGCTATTTTTCCGATGAGTTTCTTTCTAATGCACCTTATTTCGGAGCTACAATTGGCCGTTATTGCGCCACCATTCAAAATGCGTCCTATGATGACGTGAAACTTTCAGCAAATGTAAACAATACCCATTGCCTTCATGGAGGTGTGCAGGGTTTTGATAAAAAAGTATGGGGTGTTATCGGATGCGATAGCTTTGAAAATGAAAGCTCTATAACATTGAAGTATTTCTCTCCCGATGGTGAACAGGGGTTCCCTGGTAATGTAACAGCGGTTGTTATCATTGCTCTTAATAATAATAACGAATTAAGTTTCAGATATGAAGCGGATACAGATAAGCGTACACCACTATCCATGACTAACCATACATATTTCAATCTTTCGGGATTTATGGAGAATGTAGAAGGCCATAATGCATATGTTGCAGCAAGTAATGTATTGCCAATGAATCCTTCAGGCAGTGTAGAAAAGAATATTATTTACATATCTGGCAGCAGCGTCGACCTTCGTAGTTCAAGGAATATAGGTCAGGTTCATAATGAGATAAATGATGGTTTTGAGCACTTCTATATGTTTGATAAGGGATTTACTGATGTTCCGGAGAAGGTTGCCGAGATTAATTGCCCTTCTAGTAATGTAAGTATGGAAGTTCTGACGACAGAAGAAGGAATGCTCCTGTATACAGCCAAATATACTTCGTCTTCATTACAAAGAAATGAAAGTGAGAAATATGGTAAGTACTGTGCCTTTTGTTGTGAGACACATAGAGTACCTAATGGTCCTAATTTAAAAGATGCAAATAAGGTTTTTACCGACAGGGGTGAGAAATTTGAGAGTCATACAATATTTAAATTTAATTTTTAACAGAATAAGATTATGATAAATGGAATATTATGGGCTGTAGGAGCCGGAATTATGTTGGGCTTGTATGCTTTGCCTGAGAAATATATTAAAGGTTATAAATATGAGAATACCTGGTTTCTGTTTTTTTTCCTGGCATTGATAGTAATGCCTTTGGTGTCTTCATTTTTATTGATAGACAATTTTTGTGATGTTCTCGCATCATTGCCTTCGAATGTACTTTATCTCATGGTACTGACATCTTTTCTTTGGGGAATGGGAGTGCAGCTATGGAGCAAGGCAATAGATTATATAGGAGTTTCATTGGGTTTCTCAATATTTATAGGTTCTGTAATATTGGTAGGTTCTATTTTGCCATTCATTGTCGACGGATTGCCTTCTGAAAATGCTTTATGGTATATAATAATAGGTCTTATAATCATTCTTATAGGAGTAGTATCAAACGGGCGTGCCGGTATACTTCGAAAAGAAAGTTCGGAACATAAAGATTCAATGGAACAACTTTCGTCTGGCAAGACTTTGCGAGGAATATTCATAGCTCTTATAGGTGGTCTTTTAGCTACAGGTTTCAGTCTGGCAAACGCTGTAGGTAATGCTCCTATTACAGAGGCTGTTGTAACACAGGGAAATCCCGAATGGATGAGTGCTATAGCAATAATGTTCATTATATATCTTTCCGGAGCTCTTTATGCTATTCCTTATTTTGTAATTAAATTGTGTAAGAATAAGACGTGGGGTCTGTTTAAGAATGAATACTGTTTGTCTAATTTCTGGATGGCATTTGTAATGGCATTTTTGAATTATACTGCTTCTGCATCTTTTGCGTACGCTGCTTTTTCTTTAGGTTCGGCAGGCAATACAGTTGGTTATGCCATTTATAATACAGTATCTGTCCTTCTGGCGGTGATAGGCGGACTTCTTACTAAAGAGTGGGCTGATGCTCCTAAAAAAGCGAAGGGATTATTGTATTTTGCTCTTGTTGCTATGTTGCTGGGAGTGGTTCTCATTGCAATGGGTAATGCGGTAAATGTGAAATAGCAAGTAATTCATTCTGACAATAAATTAACTTTATTTATTAATATTAAAAATAATAGACGATGAAAATTGTAACTTTTGGAGAAATAATGCTTAGATTGTCTACACCAGGCAATACACGTTTTGTTCAATCAGATTCCTTTGATGTTGTTTATGGCGGCGGTGAAGCAAATGTAGCTGTAAGTTGCTCAAATTACGGACATGAAACTTATTTCGTTTCTAAGCTCCCTAAGCATGAAATAGGGCAATCTGCAGTAAATGCACTTCGTAAATATGGTGTTAGAACCGACTATATAGCTCGTGGTGGTGATCGTATAGGTATATATTATCTTGAAACTGGGGCCTCTATGCGTCCAAGTAAAGTTATATACGACCGTGCAAACTCTGCAATCTCTGAGGCAGAACCATGTGACTTTGACTTTGATGCTATTATGGAAGGAGCAGACTGGTTTCATTGGTCTGGTATTACCCCAGCCATTTCTGATAAAGCTGCCGAGTTGACTAAACTTGCTTGTGAGGCTGCTAAGCGTCATGGTGTTACAGTCTCAGTAGACCTTAATTTCCGCAAGAAACTTTGGACTAAAGAAAAGGCTCAGTCCATTATGCGTCCATTGATGCAATATGTTGATGTATGTATTGGAAATGAAGAAGATGCAGAACTTTGTTTAGGATTCAAGCCTGATGCCGATATAGAAGGAGGCAAAACAGATGCAGAAGGATACAAAGGTATTTTTACTGCAATGGCCAAAGAGTTCGGATTCAAATATGTAATCTCTACTTTGCGTGAATCATTCTCTGCTACACATAACGGATGGAAAGCTATGATTTACAATGGTGAAGAATTCTATACATCAAAACGATACGACATTAATCCGATTATTGACCGTGTAGGTGGTGGAGATTCTTTTTCTGGTGGTATTATCCATGGCTTGCTTACTAAAGCAACTCAGAGTGAGGCCTTGGAGTTTGCAGTTGCAGCTTCGGCTTTAAAACATACAATCAATGGAGATTTCAACTTGGTATCTATTGAAGAAGTTGAAGCTTTGGCTGGTGGTGATGCAAGCGGACGTGTACAAAGATAATTCGATAGATTGATCATTATATTTTTAAATTAAGATAATAAAAACGAGCAGATTTGATAAAGTAGCAGTCTTTAATAAAATTGCTTCAGAATGATATGCTATACTATAATTTCAATAACTACGAAGAATTCAAGGAATTATTCGGATTAGTAAAACATGGGAATGGAGTAAAAAGCAGAAAGAACAAGATTCTGTTGAGCTTCAAAAAGAACAGGAAACTTTTGCATGATGCGGTAGTTTCCGGAGATTATTCACTGGTTCATATATCAGATATGGCGACAATGAAGAAACTGGTGACTGATGAGATTATAAAAAGCAGCAATGACAACATGAAGCTTTCTTATGTTGTAGACCTGATGGGAAAAAGGTACTATAGTTCAACCTATTCAACTGACGGAAATAAAGGCTTGTGTGAGGATGGAGACACAAGAGCAGTCAGATATATCAATATGGAAAATAACTTTGCTGAGAAAATTTATTAAAACGAAAAATATAATGAAAAGACTTCTAGGTACAATTATCCTGTTGCTCATTCTGGGTAACACAATAAACGCAGTAACGGATGGTATCTCCTTCAACGAAAACTGGCGCTTCTTTAAAGGTGAAATAAAAGGAGCCGAAGCTATATCGTTCGATGATGATTCGTGGAGAAAACTTAACTTACCTCATGACTGGGCAATAGAAGGTCCGTTTGACAGCAAGTACAATGCAAGATGCGGCGGACTGCCATTTCATGGTACTGGCTGGTACAGAAAGACCTTCATTGGGGATGCACAATGGAAGGACAAAATTGTAAGAATTGGCTTCGACGGAGCAATGAGCGAAGCTAAGGTTTGGATAAACGGAGTTAAGGTGGGCGAACATCCTTACGGATACACCGGGTTTGAGATAGACATAACAAAGTATCTAAAAATAGGTGAAGAAAACGTATTGGCTGTACAGCTTACTCCGCGAGATCTGTCATCAAGATGGTATCCCGGTGCGGGTATCTATAGAAATGTATGGTTAAGAGTAGACAACAAGGTTTACATACCCGAACACGGAGTATATGTAACAACTCCTACTGTCACTAAGCCAAAAGCTGTAGTACAGATAGAAACAACTGTGAAAAACGCAACATTCGGCAATGGGAAATTTAATATCAGGCATAGCATTATCAACGCTCAGGGGGAAACGGTAGCAATATTAAATGATAATGTTGAAGTAGCTGCCGGGGAGCAGGGAAAAACTCTTGCATATATAAATATGTTGAATCCTAATATCTGGGGACAGAAAAATCCATATATGTATAAGCTGAAGACAGAAATATATGATGGAAAAGACCTTACAGATACATATTTTACCGACTTTGGTATCCGTAAAATATGTTTTACGAAAGACGGATTTTTCCTAAACGGTGAAAAAATAAGATTTAACGGAGTATGTCTTCATCACGATAACGGTCCAATGGGAGCTGCAGTCAACGTTAGAGCAGATGAAAGAAAGCTTCAGATTATGAAGGAAATGGGTGTGAATGCTATTCGTACATCACACAACCCTCCTTCACCGGAATTTCTTGATTTGTGCGACAGAATGGGACTTGTAGTGCTTGATGAAGCCTTCGACGAATGGACAAAGGCTAAAGTAGACAACGGTTATCACCTGTATTTTGATGAGTGGAGTAAAAAAGACCTTACAAGCCTCATAATGCGCGACAGAAACCATCCGTCGGTAATAATGTGGAGTATAGGGAATGAAATTCTTGAGCAAAGTGATAAGAAAAAAGGATTTACAGTAGCAAAATATCTTGCAGATATTTGTCGCGAACTTGATCCTACACGTCCAAGTACATGTGGGTTCAACTATTACCCTGCCCCATTCGACAACAACATGGCACAGCAGGTAGACATTGCTGGAATGAATTACAAACCAGGCAAATATGCTGAAGTTCAAAGACTATATCCTGATCTTCCATTATATGGCTCGGAAACTTCCTCGTGTACAAGTAGCCGTGGAGTTTATCACCTACCTATAGAGAAATATGAGAAAAACGGCACAAATCAGGTTACAAGCTACGACCTTATCGGTCCCAAATGGGCATACCCACCTGATATAGAGTTCCATTTCCAGGAAATGAACCCACGCTTTATGGGGGAATTTATATGGACAGGATTTGACTATCTGGGCGAACCGACACCATACGGAGGCAGAGATAATTCAACCCATGGATACTGGAATGACGACTGGCCTTCAAGATCATCATACTTTGGAGCAGTGGATTTGTGCGGTTTGCCTAAAGACAGATTTTACCTATATCAAAGCCAATGGACAGATAAACCGATGGTTCATATACTTCCTCATTGGAACTGGAAAAAAGGAATGAACATACCTGTATATGTTTACACCAACTGTTATGAGGCAGAACTTTTTCTTAACGGAAAATCATTGGGCAAAAGGGTAAAAGGAAGAGACCTAACTGAAATTATGGTGTCGTTTAATCATTATGCCCCTAACACATTCCAGTCAAAATATCGTCTCTCGTGGGATGTTCCGTTTGAACCGGGTGAACTTACAGTAAAGGCATACAATAATTTAGGTGAACTAAAGGCAGAAAAAACAATCAGAACAGCAGGTAAACCAGCTCAAATCAAACTTATACCAGACAGAAAGGTAATAACTGCCGATGGCAAAGATCTGTCATATATTACTGTAAGAATTGAAGACAGAGACGGTAATCTATGCCCTGAGGCAGACAATCTGGTAGAATTCAGTGTTGAAGGTGCAGGACACTTTAGAGCTGTAGGAAACGGTAATGCTGCAACAACGGAGTCGTTCATAGAACCCAAAAGAAAAGCATTCAGCGGTATGTGTATGCTAATTGTTCAGTCTGACGAAAACAAGCAAGGAAAAATGAATATTACCGCCACTTCTAAAGGACTTAAAACAGCTAAGACAACAATAAATGTAGAACTTTAAACTTATAAAAACTATAAAAATGAAAGCAATCATTACTTCATTAGCAGTTGCAACTATTGCCTGCTTAAGCGCATGTAACAATTCGGAATACAAGCCCAACATTGAGACTACAGCTTCTCCAATTGGTACTGACATATTCAAACCGGATTCTGCATCAATTGCACAAAACTACAGAATACCGAAATGGTTTGAAGATGCCAAGTTCGGTATATTCATTCATTGGGGTGTTTATTCTGTGCCTGCCTACGGCAGCGAATGGTATTCAAGATGGATGTATAAAGAAGGACATCCTATTAACAAGTATCATGTAGAAACGTATGGTCCACTGACAGAATTTGGCTACAAAGATTTTATTCCTATGTTTAAAGCCGAGAACTTCAATCCACAGGAATGGGCAGAGCTTTTCAAGGAATCAGGAGCGCAGTATGTGGTACCTGTAGCCGAACATCACGATGGTTTTGCTATGTACAATAGTACCTTCAATAAGTGGAACTCGGTAGATATGGGTCCTAAGAGGGATGTTATTGGCGAACTAAAAAAGGCAATCATAGCAGAAGGACTTCATTTCGGGTTATCATCGCACAGATGCGAGAATGCTTGGTTTTATGAATATGGAATGGACACACCATCCGATGTTCAGGATATGAGTATTTCTCTTTACGGCGAACGTCTGCACCAGCCTGAAGGTAAAGGTATGACTCCTTACTACGGTAAATATGAAGGTTCTAACGAAAAGTCAAGACGTGAATTCCTCTTGCATACCTACGAACTGATTGACCAATATCAGCCTGAACTGATATGGTTTGACTGGACTGTAGGAAAATATCCGTTCCAGCCTACTTTCTATAAATTCATGGCCTATTATTACAATAATGCGCTTGACTGGGGTAAGGAAGTTGTTGTAAATACCAAATTCGGCTATGGTGATAATATCCAGGTATTCGATATCGAACGTGGTAAAAGTGACAGAATACGTAAACACTCATGGCAAACCGATACATCAATAGGTAAAAAATCATGGAGCTACTGTCCTGATGAGGAGAACAAAACTCCAGACCATATTATCGATGACTTTGTGGATATAGTCAGCAAGAATGGTAACCTATTGCTTAACGTAGGACCAAAAGTTGACGGAACTATTACAGACGAACAAAAGAATGTTCTTAAAGAGATAGGAAAATGGCTTAAAGTTAATGGTGAAGCAATCTATTGCTCTCGTCCATGGGTTACTCCAGGCGAAGGAGAAAACAAGGGAACTGCCGGTTATATGACAGATAATGAAAAAACCGAATACACAGCTCAAGACATTCGTTTTACAACTCGTGATAATAAAGTATATGCAATATCACTTGCATGGGATGATGAAGTTCTTATCAAATCGTTTGCAAAAGATTATATAGAGAATGTGGAGATAAAATCTGTAAGTATGCTCGGATCAGAAGAAAAGCTTGAATTCAAACTTACAGATATAGGTCTGAAAGTGAAATTCCCGAAACAGAAACCTACAGAATATGCCCATGTTCTTAGAATTGAACTCAATGGTACTGTGATAGCAAAACCAGTTACAGACAAAACAGTTGACAAACTAGTGTCTACTATAAGAATCATGAACCATGGTGATAAAACTGTAGAAGTGGATTTGGTAAGCACTGCGGGTAATGACAGTAAAACCAGAACTGTTACACTGAATAGTGCTGCATTAACAGAAGAAACCTTCATACATAATATTGACACTGAGAAAACAAAAAAATATGTTCTGAAAGCAGACAATAATATTGTTTATAAGAACTAAAAACATCATTTTTATGGTCAGGTGCTTTAATTACCAACAAGCATCTGACTATTTGTACAATCTGGATACCTTGAAAACCAAGATTCTATCTGAAAAAACGAAAATACCCACTCTTTAATTTCAAAACACCTACTATTCCATCAATTCGGAAGTTATAAATTTGCTTTGTATTAAAAATTACGTGAGTTTAAGTAAACCACGACAATATCACAAATAAGATATTCGACAAGCTATTTTCGTATAAATTTATTATAAATGAAAAACCAAGCAAAGTAATACTTTTTATAATCATTTACAACGGCAGCAGATTTAGTTCTGCTACTGTTGTAAATTTAAATTGGTAATTATGAAAAAAAGAATTAGCCTTACAAACATATTAATATTGTGTGCAATAACATTCGCAAACTGCAATGAAGTTATTATAGAAACAGGTCAAGAAGAATCTGTCAATAATCAGGAAGGTGCAGACAATAATAATACAGAAGAATTTCCCGAAAATACTTTCCCCGTAAGTGAAAAAATAAAAACAATCCCTTTACCCCCTACTGGGCAAAGATGGATTGTAAATGATATGTTTACTGATGATTTCAATGCCAGTGAATTGGATGAGTCAAAATGGATAAATCCACACCCTACATGGAAAGGTCGTGAACCCGGTCTATTTGAAGAGGAAAGAGTTTCATTTAAAGACGGATGTATGGTACTTGAGGGTATAAAAATGAACAATCCGATAGTTGTTAATGGTACTGAATTCAACATTTCATGTGCAGCTGTAGTATCTAAAGAAGAAAAGGCTCACTATGGCTATTATGAATGCAGATTCAAAGCAAATAAAACGACACTCTCATCAACGTTTTGGCTTTCAAACAGAAGTGGAAAATTTCCTACCGACGGAAAACAACCTGAAGGAGCTGCACCGGGAATGTTTAAACAAGAACTTGACATTTGTGAATGTATAGGCAGGACTGGTGATTTCAACGGAAATTTCTTTTATAAAGGAATGAACTCAAATGTTCATTATTGGTTTACTCCAGAGGGAGAAAATGTACAGAAAGACATCAGAGCTAAAGAAACAAGGCTATACAGAGAGGATGGAGGTGTACCATCGGACGATTTCAATGTGTATGGTTGTTGGTGGAAAGACAAAAGTTCAGCCACTTTCTATCTAAACAACACTCAATCAGGAAGTGTGGAATTCTATAATAGAGACACTAACGATCCATTTTATTTTACTGAACCTATGGGCGTAAACATGGTAGTGGAAACATACCCATATCCATGGATAGAGCTCCCTAGCGATGAGGAACTTGCTGATGAAACAATGAATAAAACATATTATGACTGGGTTAGGGCTTATACTCTTATAGATATAAATGTAGAAACTGAAGAAAGCCAAAATAAAGTGTTTGGCAATAACATAAATATAACTAATAAGGAGAATAGAATACTCAAAAATAAAGAAAACAAATATAGCACGGAACTGATATATACAGCCGACTATAATTGTAATGCGGTAGTAATAATATATAATAAAGACAAAAAAGAAATTTGTAGAAATTCGAGGAAACTCTTTGCAGGATATGCCAGCTTCAATCTTGAATATAGTGTAGAATATGAAAAAGATAAAGTGTATTATATAGTAGCATACCTGTTACCGGAAAATGAAACAGATATAAATAAGGCTTATCAGACAGATTCATATATTTTGAAAACTTTATAAGCCTTTAAATATAACGAAATATGAACGATACATATTTAGGGTATTACAACAGAAAAACAAGTTTATCATAAAATAAAAAATTAACATACCATGGTAAAATTTAATTTTAACAGCAGCTTGGCAACAGTTATTGCAGTTGTACCCACTGTGTGCAGTATGGCTCAGGAAAAACCGATGAACGTGATATTCATCATGTCAGATGACCACACTTCGCAAGCTATTGGAGCTTACGGAAGCCATCTGGCAAAACTTAATCCTACTCCTAATATTGATGAACTGGCCAGTGACGGAGTAGTATTCGATAATTGTTTCTGTACGAACTCTATCAGCACTCCTAGCCGTGCATGCATAATGACCGGACAATACTCTCACCATAACGAAGTTCTTACACTTGACGAAAAACTTGATGTAGACAGACAATATCTTGTGAAGGAATTCAGCAAAATGGGATATCAGACTGCCATGGTGGGTAAATGGCATCTGAAAAATGAACCTGCAAACTTTGATTATTACAAAGTTCTTAACGGTCATGGAGGACAGGGTGAATATTTTAATCCCACATTTCTTACAAATGAAATAAGTAACAAAGAATGGCCTAAAAATCAGGTAAAGACAAATGGATATTCTTCGGATGTTATTACAAATATAACTATTGACTGGCTGAAAAACAGACGTGACAAGAACAAACCTTTCTTCCTGATGCATCACTATAAAGCTCCTCACGACATGTTTGAGTATGCTCCACGATATAAATATTATCTCGAAGATACAGAAGTTCCGGTACCGGAATCGCTTTATAATCAGGATGGATGGGGTTCTGAGGCTACAAGAGGGAAAAATGACTCTCTGAGACACTTCATCGGTACTTCTATTTCAAGAAGACATGAGAACAGAAGCTACGCAGAAGACTATAAAATAAATACAGGTGATCCTAAAAAGGATACATACGAAGCGTACCAAAGATACCTGAAAGATTATCTGAGATGTGTAAAAGGTGTGGACGACAACTTGAAAAGGCTGTTTGACTACCTGAAAAAAGAGGGACTTTGGGAAAATACCATTATTGTTTATACAGGGGATCAGGGTATGATGCTTGGTGAACATGACTTGCAGGACAAAAGATGGATGTATGATGAATCAATGAGAATGCCTTTTATTGTGAGAGATCCAAAATCTAAGCAAAGAGGTGTACATAACGATTTAATGATAAATAATATAGACTTTGCTCCTACTCTGATTGAACTGGCAGGCGGTAAGGCTCCAGAATATATGGACGGAAAAAGCTTTGCTGATGTATTTGAAGGTAAAACTCCTGCAAACTGGAAAGATGAGGTTTACTACAGATACTGGATGCACATGATTCACCATGATATTCCTGCACATATTGGTATAAGAACAAAAGATTATAAACTGATATTGTTCTACGGAAGACATTATGACGAAAAGACAATGGGCACTCCTTCAATGTGGTGGTTAAGAGATAAAGGCAGTCATAAGGTGGTACAAACTCCGGTTGCTTTCGAACTCTATGACTTGAAAAAGGATCCTATGGAAATGAAAAACGTAGCAAATGATCCCGAATATAAAGATGTTCTGAAAGATATGAAAGTGCGTCTGGCTAAACTTAGAGAAAAAGTTGGCGATACTGACGAAAAATATCCTAAAATAAAAGCTATTATTGACAATGCTTTAAAGAACTAATATTTCAGGGTATTATAAGATTTTATTTAGAAATAGAGGCTACGTAGGCTACGTAAATAGAGCTGTGTCAACCCTTTAACTTGTCATTTATTTAGTTAAATATTACTTCGAATACATCTGATTTTCAGGTGTTTATCCGAAAGTAAAATTTGAGATAATCAGGCTTGTTTAGGATTGACACAGTTTGAATTACGGTCTCTCATCCTCTGATTTTCCTTTTAAATATGATGTAGGAGTTACACCAAACATTTCCTTAAACCTAAGTCTGAAAGTATTGACATCATTATAACCAATCTCCCACGCAGTCTCGGAGACATTCTTCTCGCCAGACTGAAGTAACTGAGCCGCATATTTGAATCTTATATTACGTATAAATTTCAAAGTTGTGTCTCCTGTAATAGCCTTGATTTTCCTGTTTAAATATGTTCGCGAAACACCATACTCATCGGCAATCAGTTCTACACTTAACTCCGGATTACTCATTTCCCTTTTAATAATATTAATAATCTCGGTCATAAAATTGAGGTCAGTCTTTGTACTGGCAACCTTTTCAGGAGATATAATAGCATTTTTTGAGTATTGCTCCTGCAATCTGGCTCTATTGGCCAATATACTTTTTATTACCCCACGCAAAGTGGACATTTCAAAAGGTTTTTCAAGATATGAATCAACATTAGCCAGATTATAACTGTCCAGTCTGTTCTTGACAGAATTATTAGCTGTTAGTACTATAATCGGAATATGGCTTATCTCCTCATCTTTCTTTATCTCAATACACATGTCAATACCATTCATTATCGGCATGCGTATATCTGTAATTATCAGATTAGGATAAAACTCCTTACATTTTTCAAGACCTTCCTTTCCGTTTCCAGCAGTAATGACTTCAAAATCGGAAGAAAGATTCTCGGCAACCACATTTCTCATCTGGTCATTATCCTCTACAATCAGTAAAGTCAGTTTATGAAGTTCTGAATCCTCCGACTGGTTAGTCTCCTGTTTAACTTCATTATTCGAAAAATCCATAGACGATAATTCGTCGTCAATAAGCGATAGAGTGTCTTTCCTTAATATATCATAATATGGAATCTCACTCAATGTCACATGTTCTGTAAGTTCTCTCTTCAGTATAATATTACATTTTGTTCCTTCACCCGATTTACTGAAAATTTCGATATTTCCTCCATGAACATCAATAATATTCTTACACATAGACAGACCGATACCCGTACCAGCCTGCTTGAGTTTATTATGCTCCTTGCCTTGATAGAATCTCTCAAACAGATGCGACAGTTCTTCCTCAGAAATACCTTCACCTGTGTCCTGTACAGACACTGTTATGGTATTGGCATCATTCGCTACATATACACTTATACTTCCTCCTTGTGGGGTATATTTGAATGCATTTGAAATTACATTTACAATTACTTTCTCAAATAAAGAAATATCTATCATCGAAACTGCAGCTTCTTCAGGAGTATTTATAGAATATATTATATTCCTGCTCTCTGAGAGACACTTAAACCTCGAATAAATATCTCCAACCACATCTGACACATTAACCGGATACGGATTAAACTGTAGCTTCCCACGTTCTATTTTTCTGAAATCCAACAACTGATTTATAAGAATTTTCAATGTGGAAACATTTTGGCGTATGAGGGTCAAATAATAAAGTTGTTTCTTGTCAGATCCACAATTATTGATTGCCGACTCCAAAGGTATCTCAATGAGAGTGAGAGGTGTCCTGAACTCATGCGACACGTCCGTAAAGAACTGAAGCTTGTATTGTGTAATTTCTTCAGCCTGCTTAGCCTCAAGATTTGCTGCAAGTACTTCTTTTTTCTTTCTATAGAAAGCTTTTAATATCAAATAAGATATATACATAAGGACGACAAACAGTAAGAAATAAATAAAGTATGCCAGTCCGCTACGTACAAATGGTGGCTTTACGGTGAAACTCAATTGGGCTGGATGTTCGCTAACAAAACCATCTTCATTACTGGCTTTTACAATAAATATATAATCGCCCTCAGGCAAGTTGGTGTATCTTGCAGTTCTCTGAGTACTGTTAGTTAGCTGCCATTCGTTGTCAAAACCTTCAAGCTTATAGTAATACTTTAATCCTCCTGGATTGGACAACTGTAGTCCGGTAAATCTGAACGCTACATTCCTGTCATCATAATCCAGTACCAGCTCACTGTGCTCGGAATTAAATTTTAATGATGTACCATTAGTCAGCATGTCTGTTATAAAGACTTTTGGCTTTCTCTCATTTTTCACTATTTCATTACCCCTGAACACAAGAATTCCCCTTCTGCTTCCAAATACAAGTTCACCGTTATGACGTTTAACACCACATATTTCACTGAATTCTTCTTCGGATATGCCATTATCTTTTCCATAATGGATAATGCTGTTATCTGTTAGATTGACTCTGGAAATACCTTTGTTGCTCGATACCCATACATTATTATCCTGATCTGTCAGCACAGTTTTAATGGAATTATTGTGCAGCCCGTTCTTTGTAGTCAGTTTTGTGCAACTGTTATTAATATAGTCGTATAATATTAATCCATTACCCATTGAGCCCATCAGCAGTTTTCCATTATATTCCTTTATATCAAGAACATAAAGATGATTGAACCAGTCACTATCCCCACTGAATGTTATACGGTTTACTTTCAGATTTTCATCATTGATATCAATAAAATTCAATCCACTGTCAGTACCTATCCATATTTTAGATTTATTATCAAAATACAAAGAACGGATTATATTCGAAGATAAATCAGAATTATATATAGTGAAATGTCTGTAATCCACAACATTTCCATTGTTATCAAGCTGTAATCTGAAAACTCCATTACTGTAAGTGGCAATCCACAAAACATTTTCCGAAGTTTTTTCTATTGAGAACACGAAGCCCATTTTAAGTGATGAAGGACAAGAGTAATTTACAATATCGGCAGTTTTGTTATCTATTGCAACAAGATTTGCCGGAAAACTTGTTCCTACCCATATCAGTTTACGACCATTTTTGAGTTTTGTTTCTTCAAAAGCATAACCTCTATTCTCATATTTTGAATTGACATTTACAACTTGAAACAAATCATTATAATTTTTATCTGCAGAGAGCCTGAACACCCCTTCTTCTTCTTCACCTAACCACAAATTACCGTCGGAGTCCTCAAAAACCGCACGAACCTGCATACATTCACTCTTCTGTTTTCTACCGGAAGGATCTTTATGAAAACCTTTGGGTATATAATTCTGAAACTTATGTGCTTTCTTGTTTAGTGAGCATAGTCCTCCACCTCTGATTCCAATCCATATATTGTTTTCAGAGTCAGTCATCAAGCATGACACATTATTGCTATTCAAAGATTTGACAAACTCCTTATTAAGACTGAATTGAGTTGAATAATTTTCATTATCCTCTGATTGGGAAAGATATTCCAAACCCCTTCTATTTGCCACCCAAATATTATCAAAATCTTTTATTAGTGCAGATACAGGTTTATCGTATAGCAGGACAGGAGTAATGTTATCAAAAGTACCGTCATGAGGTTCTATTTTAAACAGTTTAGATCCACCTACAAGAATAGCACTCTTATCACCAGTTATGATATTGCCTGAGATGTGAATTTTATTTGAAACCAGCTTATCATCCTTTATACCTGTCACCAGTTCAGTATATGCATTCCTAGCAATCCAAATATTACCATATACATCCTGATATATATCCTTTATTGCGTCACTGGAAGCATTTCCCTCGAACTCAAAAAAATGTCTTTCTGTTATAATATTTTCCTTATGGTCGAATTTAATCTTTAACAAACCATAATTCATTCCTATCCATATATCATTCTGCGAGTCAACCATTACCGCTGTAATGTCCCCCCCTTTAAATCTTTTCTGTTTATAAGTATCTCAATGGGAAAATTTATAAATTCACCTGTTTCGTAGTCAAAACGTGACAATCCGCGTCCATAAGTACCAACCCACAGATTATTATAGCTGTCAATATCCAGACTCAGAATCATATTTGTACTTATAGCCCCTTCCTGCCCGTCACTCAAATATGCCTTATATTCATAACCGTCATATCTGTACAGACCATCAAGTGTTGCTATCCAGATAAAACCATACTTATCCTGAATTAGATCATTGACTTCACTTTGAGGCAAATTCCTGGTACGGAATTCATACTCTTCGCCATTTATTACATATTGCGGGAAAACCTTAATTATACAAGTAAATATTATGCAAAAGAATAAACAAAATTTTTTCATAAGTAACTATTCAAAATTAATTTTATACATATGAGTAATTCACAAATAAGTTCGTCCCTACAGATGCAAGAGCTCTGTTTGTACAATAGAAAAGCGAGTCCTTAGTATTGTAATCAGCAGGTCTTATCCATTTGCCTTTCAATATACGCCATAGTGTCTCGGCTGGATTAAGTTCCGGAGAGTATGGTGGAAGATAGAAAAGGAATAATCCTCTATCCTCCCATATCTTTCTTATTTCCTTTATCTTTCGGTTCCTATGGACAGAAGCATTATCAAGTACAACCACCGTTTTCTTCTTTACCTCAAAAGAGAACCTGTCAAGATAATCCACAAGCCTGTCTGCATTGATGGATTCTTGTGTTGTAAAGCCTTTATATTGATTTCTTCTGGTAATCATTCCAAAGATATTAAGTCTTGCAGCTTTCTCGGATGGAATATATACATTCTCATCTTTGAACTGCCATTCGTAAGGTACATAACCATCGGTACATACATGACTTTCATCAGCATAATAAAGTTACCTGTTGGCGGAATTAAATTATAAAAGATTTATGTTTAAAAAGTTGTGCATATTGTTGATATTTAGTAAATTAAAGGTGACTAAACTTTTAATAGACAAATATCGTATGCACAACTTATATGCAATATTCGCAAAATTACTGAACATATGCAAGCAAATTGCCGGCAATTTAGTCAATGAATCCGGGAATGTACCAAGACGAGGAGTCGTCCCTAAATTCTCAGACCTTGAAGTAGTGGCCTTGAACATGGCATCAGAGGCTGTTGGTATTGACAGTGAGTCGCTGTTGTTTGCAAAGCTACAGGAATATAGGGTTGAAATACCCAACCTTATTTCCCGCCGACAATACAATGACAGGCGTAAAATAACTTCCTCCCTATGTAATGCAATCCGAGAAGAATGGTTTCTAAAATGGATGGTGGTGAAGACTATTTCTGTATTGATTCGAAACCGATAGAAGTATGTCGTATTGCCCGTTCCAAACGTTGCAGTATGGGAAAGAAGGATTTTAGAAAAGCACCTGGGGTAGGATACTGCGCATCATAAAGCATGTATTATTATGGGTATAAACTCCATGCAGTCTGCGGGTTAAGTGGTATCATCCATTCCTTTGACCTCACTAAGGCAAGTGTGCATGACATTCATTACCTGAAGGATGTGAAAGTGGATTATAGTAATTGTACAGTCATAGGGGACAGAGGATATATAAGTGCCCAAGCGCAATTGGATTTGTTTGAAACTGCCAATATCAGATTGGAGGTACCATACAGATGTAATCAAAAAGAATGGAAGCCAACATTTCCGGCTTTTGCCAAAGCGAGAAAAAGAATTGAAACCCTATTCTCGCAATTGTGTGACCAGTTTATGATTATAAGGAATTATGCGAAAGATACAGATGGATTGTTTGCCCGGATTATTGGGAAGATTAGCGCACTTACAATCCTTCAATATATTAACTACAAAAATGAAAAGCCTATTGGCAGAGTTAAATATGCGCTATTTTAATTCCGCCAACAGGTTAAAGTTCTATTTAACCTTTGGAATCAAGGCTTTCAAGTTCTTGCAACTTCTCTTTCTTGTATGAATAGAGTTGCGGTGAGGGGGTACCCCTTGGGCGTTTTCTTATTCGCTTATATCTTGCACCAATGCTCCTAAAAAACGTTTGAAGGTAATGTCGCTGGCTTTTTTACCGGAAGCCTTTTCCCAGGCTTCGCGTGCTTTTGACACGCTCTGACGGTCTTCCTCTATAGCCTTACGGACTGCTTTCTCATCGGAACAATCCATTATAGGTTTACGACCTTGGCCGGGACGTGTTTTTAAGCCTTTGATACCATTTTCTTTATAACGTTTTATCCAAGCGTATACTGTTGGTATTGTCACATCGAATATTTCAGCTATTTCTGAAGCTGATTTTCCTGATGACTTCAACAATATGGATTTGCATCTGATACGATAGTTATGAGTAGGGCCATTATGATAGCCTTTCTCCAATTCGAGGCGATTAGCCTCACTTAATTCAAGCACTTTTATATGTTTCATGATTTACATTCTAAAATATCATGATACAATATTAATATTTTATGTTGAATATAAAAATATTTTAGATCACTTACTTATCTCTTTTGTTTTAATAAAGTAAGTGTCAAGGCTAAAGTTACTTGTTTGTTTAGCCTTGACATTAAGAATCCGTTCCTTCGCTCAGTCTTATAACTTATTTGTCTATTATTTATATTCTTTAGGACGTCTGTATTCTTCCTGCTCATAGAACTGTTCAAGCACGCGCTTTTCGTATTTTCTTTCCAGCATCCACATAGGTCTGTCTAGTGTCATTTCCCAGTCTGACAACATCTTATAATATTTTCTTATCAAGTCAGGATGTTTGTCGGCCAGATTATTCTGTTCGCCTTCATCCTTACTTATATCGTATAGTTCTGCTGGTCTGTCAGGGAAACGCATGAACTTCCAGTCGCCGTCTCTCACAACGCCTCTGTTTTCAATTTTCCAGTAAAGAGTCTGGTGAGGACGACCGTTATTTTTGCCAGTAAGATAGGGAATAATGTCTACACCATCCAGCGGATTTGCAATTTCCTTGTCGTAACCTGCAAGATTGATGAAAGCAGGCAAGAAATCGAGGAAGCTTGTAGGCTTGTTGTAGTGGCTACCTTTCTTTATCACACCAGGATAAGAAATTATGGCAGGAACTCTTACACCACCCTCAAGGAAGGTAGCTTTCATACCGCTCAGAGGATAGTTGGAAGTTTCAGTTCCGTTAGGTCCACCGTTATCGTTAGTAAACACTATGATTGTATTTTTGTCAAGTCCCAGTTCTTTAAGCTTGTCGAACACCTGTCCGCAAGCCTTGTCCATTGCCCATGCCATGGCAGCAAGACTTTTTCTTTTACCTTTCAGGTGAGCAAATTTCGCCAGGTCTTCCTTTTCAGCCTGTAGCGGAGCATGTACAGCGTTGAATGCCAGATAAACAAAGAAAGGTTTTTTTGCATTTTCCTCAATGAACTTGCAGGCTTCGTCGGCGAGCAGGTAAGTCATATACTTATCCGGTTCCTTGAAATGAGCGAATCCGTATTCAAGTCTGTTTTCCACACCCTCATCGGCAAAGGACTCTTCTTCATTCTGATAAGGATAATAATTTCTACCTCCCGAACGGAATCCCACAAATTGGTCAAAACCTCTTCTGTAAGGATGATATTCGTCTGTAGCTCCCAGATGCCATTTTCCGAATGCTCCACAAACATAACCAGCTTCGCTAAGATAGTTTGATATAAACTTTTCTGAAGTAGGAACACCCATGTCAAGTCCGTATTTACCGTGCTTGCTCATGTATCCCACTACATTGTTCTCTTCGATACCGAATCTCTGCTGGTAGCGTCCGGTCATAAGTCCTGCCCTTGATGGTCCGCTCACCGCATCGGTGGTATACATCTGGTGGAGTATCATTCCGTTTTCCGCCAGCTTGTCAAGATTGGGAGTTTCAAACTGTTTGCTTCCCTGAAAACCGAAATCAGCATATCCGGCATCATCTGAGAGAATAAACACAATGTTTGTTTTTTTTGTTCGTTGTTTCCTCTGCCCATGCAATTGCCGGAACAAGTAAGAGAGTTGCTTTTAGAATTTCAGATGTTTTCATAAACGCCATTTGTTAATAATAAATATAATGGTTGCTGCAATGCAACAACCATTAAATAATTCTGTTTGTTATCTCTTGAAAACAATCTACCTTAATTATGTATACCACTTGCTCAAACAATCCTTTTCTTTATTGGCAAAGGTATTACCATTAAAAAAACTAATCAGTGGTTTTTTGAAAAAAAAGTATGGTATTTGAGTACTTCTCCTATAAAATACTTTTAATTTTTTAGGGGAAGTTTATGTTTAAACGTATTATTCCATATTTTCGTCTATGTAGTAGCCGGAGAACCCGCATGTTTCCATATTCGTTATTAAATTCATATCTTCAGATGTAAGTTCGAAATTAAATACATCGGCATTCTGAATTATTCTTTCTTTGTTCAGAGATTTTGGCAGTGGAACAACGTTGTTCTGTAGTACCCATCTCAAACATAGCTGAGCCACCGATTTATTGTATCTTGATGCTATTTCACATAGAACAGGATACTGCAGCATATATCCGTTTCCAAGCGGACTCCATGCTTTACTGTAATATTATTTCTCTGGCAATAAAGTACTGTATCCACTTGTGTATATCCAGGGTGAAACTCAATCTGATCTACCATCAGCTGTATATTTGCACTTGTAAAATTAAATGTCTATAATTGCTTATATTGTAGATGAGAACTTTTATAAAAAAAATGCCATTGTATGCAAATACACCATATTAAAAACTCTTTTCCAATATATATAAAACACCAACTATCACTTTCTTTGCAAAAAAATTAATTTATTGTTTGCTAAAAAATCAATTTATGGAAATCAAAAACAAAAAGTGGGAGAGGTTACCTTTATTGGTAATGCTTCTGTTTTGTGTATCTGCAATTAGTGCACAAAAGATTACTATTAGTGGAAAAGTTACAGACGAAATGAAAGATCCTATAATAGGTGCTACAGTTTCTGTTAAAGGTGATAATACCGCAGGGACAATTACTGACCTTGATGGTAATTATTTTTTGGAGGCTGATAGTAAGTCGACTCTCGTATTCAGTTTCATAGGCTATGAAACACAAGAAATCTCTGTTAATGGAAAAACACAAATTAATGTTTCTTTAAAAGAAGAATCTGTTATGCTTGCTGAGGTTGTAGCTATTGGCTATGGTGTACAGAAGAAAAAAGAATTAACAGGTGCTGTTTCGCAGATAAAGTCTGATGAAATGCTAAAAATAGCAGGTTCGGATTTTACAAAAACTTTGCAAGGTAAGATTTCAGGTTTGAATATTACTGAAAGTTCCGGTCGTCCTGGAGATGGCGCTGTTATTCAAATTCGTGGATTGGGTTCTATTAATGGTAATTCAAGTCCTCTTTATGTCGTAGATGGAATACCGGCTGACGGTAATCCTAATTTACCTGCGGAAGAAATTGAAACAATAGATGTGTTGAAGGATGGTGCTTCGGCTGCAGTATACGGAACACGTGCTTCAAATGGTGTTATATTGATTACGACAAAACGCGGTAAAGCAGGTAAAGCAAAAGTAAGTTTCTCTGGTTATTATGGTCTACAGAACATTGTATCAGGAACTCCATTGCTTAGTACACCACAGCAGTTGTATGTTGATGAAATGTATCAGCGTGCTTTAGGTGGTAACTCTTCCGACTTATATTATAATCCCGATGCAATGGATTATAATACCGATTTTATTGGATCAGTAACTTTAGATAATGCCCCAATGCAAAATTATAACTTGACTGTAAGTGGCGGTAGTGATGTTATGACTTATAATGTTAATGCCAACTATTTCAAACAGGATGGTATTCTTATTAATTCCGGTTACGAAAGATTCTCTACCCGTGCAAATGCAACATTTAAGAAAGGTCGTTTCAGTGGATTTGTAAGTATTGGCTTAAATCATTCTGATAAATCTGTTGAGCCTTGGAATGTATATCAGTTTGCACAATATCAGAAACCATATATGAAACCATTGAATATGGAAGATGGAAGTGAAGTAGAAATTGATGCTGATAACAACGTAGAACATTTGGGATATTTGGCTCGTATATTGACTAATTCTGATGACAGAGTTGAAAATTCTCATAATATAGCAGCAAACTTTAAGATAGAGATTATTGACGGTCTTACTTATCAGGTGAATTTAGGTTATAACTATTGGCAATATAAAAGAGATTTCTTTGAACCTCAGTTTATGGTTTATGATAAAAACGGGAACCTTAACACAGCTTCAAGTAGAGTTGATGCAAGTCTTTTGCAGGAGGATAATTCAAGCATGAAACTTACTATGGAAAATGTATTAAGTTATGATAAAACATTCGGAAAGCACAAAGTAGGTGCTGTAATCGGTTATACTATTGAAAAGACAGACTGGGTGCAGAGCGCAATGTCTAAAAAAGATTTCATTAGTAATGATACACCTGTTTTCGATGCAGGAAATGTTCTTACATCAATTGGAGGATCTAAATCTACTCATGTAATTGTAGGAAAGTTGTTCCGTTTACAATATGCTTATGACGGTCGTTATATGTTATCTGCCAGTGGACGTTACGACGGTTCTTCAAGAATGGCTAAGAATAACAGATATGCTTTCTTCCCTGGTGTTTCATTGGGTTGGAATATTAATGAAGAAAAGTTCTTGAAAAATGTAGATTGGTTGAGCAATCTTAAATTGAGAGCCAGTTATGGTGAGGTTGGTAATGAAGGTATTGGTGACTATAAATATGCATCTTACATCCGCAACCAGATTGATTATGTTTGGGGACCGGAAACAGGCGATCAGTTAGGTCTGGGTGCTATACAGAGAGCGTATTCCAATCCTAACATAGTATGGGAAACAAATGTATCAAAGAATATCGGTCTTGATGCTTCGTTATTAAGAGGAGCTTTAAGCTTGAGTTTTGATATGTATAAGAATAATAAGAAGGATATGTTGCTTGATGTGATTATTCCTGCATCATCTGGTACAAATGTAGGTTGGGGAAATAACTCAATTACTTCTAATATCGGAAACATGGTAAATAAGGGTTTTGAGTTCTCGGCTACATACAAAGGACATACAAAATTTGGCATGAACTGGTCATTGATAGGGACATTCACTAAAAATATCAATGAAATTACTTCGTTGGGTGATATGAATGAAATACCTTTGGCTAATAGTAAACTTGGTTCCTGGTTGAATAATGATAATGTTACAACATATATGAAAGTTGGTTATCCTGCTGGTTCATTTTTCTTAATTGAATCAGATGGAGTAATACAGACTCAGGAAGAACTGGATGCTGTTAAGTCTTATATGCCAAATGCAAAATTGGGAGACTTGAAACTGGTAAACCAGAATGGTGATAATATAATTGATGATAAGGATCGTGTTTATAAGGGAAGCAGTATGCCTAAATTTGAAATGGGTTTAACTTTTAATGCTGATTATAAAGGTTTTGATTTTTCTACTCAGCTATATTATTCACATAAAAATATGGTATACAACGGTGCAAAACAGTTTGCATACGCAGGAGTAAGACACGTTGAATTATATGATATGTGGACTCCAAACAATATCAACTCAGATATACCTGTACCTGAACCATATAATTGTAATCCTAGATTAGATTACTTTCTGGAAGATGGAACATTCTTAAGATTACGCAATATAACATTGGGCTATTCTTTACCTAGAAAGTGGTTTAAAGGTATTTTGGATTATGCAAGAATATATGTAACTGCACAAAATCCGTTTACATTTACTAAATATGAGGGATATGATCCTGAAGTTGGTGGAGATGGTGTTGCAAGCCGAGGTGTTGATAAAGCCAACTATCCTATAACAAGAAAATTCTTATTTGGTGTACAGCTTGATTTTTAATTTGATTAACTGAAATTTTTAAAACTATGATAAAGAAATTAGCTTATATATTATGTTTCTCTCTTATTGGGGGAACTTTTACGAGTTGTGAAGATGCCTTGCTGTCACAAGTTAATCCCAATTCTCTGACTGATGGCTCGTTTTGGAAAACCGAAGCTGACTTTGATAAGGCTGTAAATGCATTGTATGGTTCTTTGCAGTTGGAATATGTAAGTGGTTCAGGATTGACTTTCGAAATGCTAAGAAGTGATTTGGCAGGTACAGAAACATGGTATAGTACTCAAAATATCTTCACCCAGTTAAAGTGGGATAGCTCTTCACCATATGTTGAAAACCGTTGGTCACAATTGTACGTAGGTATTTTCAGAGCAAATCAAATATTACATTACATTGAAAATGCAGATTTCCTTACACAAGAGAAGAAAGAACAGATAATAGCTCAGGCACGTTTTATTAGAGGATATGACTATTTTTTCCTTGCCAATACTTATGGTGGAGCCGTAATACATGATAAAATGGCTTCTTCGGCAGAAGAAATGAACATTCCTTTTTCATCAAAGGATGATGTAATAAATAAAATGGTTATTCCGGATTTTCAGGCTGCTCAAATATTACCTAAAGTATGGCCCAACGGTAATGACGGACATATCACTTGGGGTGCGGCTACAGCTATGTTGGGTAAGACTTATCTTTTCCAGAAAGAATGGAAGTTGGCAAGAGAATGCTTTAAGCAATTAGTTGAAAGCAACTTATATGAACTGGAAGAAAATTATATGGATAACTTTACCACTGATAATGAGTTTAATAAGGAATCTGTATTTGAAGTCTCTTTCTCCGATAACTACAAGCCAGGAAATAGTGGAAACCTGCATGACGAGATAGATGGTTCGGAAGGTGTATCTATTGCAAACCAGTTTGCTTCTCTTTTTGCAGGTGGTTACAATACAGTGTTACCTACCTACCATTGCCACGAAATGTTTGTTTCGGCAGATGTTATGGATCCTGATGCTGAATGGACAAAAGCTGGACATTTGAACTCTATGAGAACATACGCAACAATTGTAGTTGAGAAAGGTGACGGTGATTATTATAAGGCTCCTCTTGTTGATGAATATGATGCTGATGGAAATCTTGTTGCCAAAGGAAAAGTAAACTTTGGATATGGTCAGAGTTCTAAAGTAAGGAAATGGACACGTTGGGATAGAGTGGAATCTGAGGATCCTACTACAGGATGTAGAACAGGTATAAATTACAGAGCTATTAGATATGCTGACGTTTTGTTAATGTATGCCGAAGCTATTCTTGAAGATGATGGTGATGTAGATTTGGCAATAGAATATATTGATAAAGTAAGAGAACGTGCAGGGGTAGTAAAACTTAAGGATTATATAACAGAGAATAATGGATTTTTCCCTAAATTGTGGGTCTCTAAATTTGCAAATAATTACACAGACTTTGAGATGATTCCTGCCAATAAGGATAATGTATTGATGCATTTAAGAATGGCTGAGCGTTTGCTTGAATTGGCTTTTGAAGGTCATCGCTGGCTTGACTTGGTTCGTTGGGGATTGGTTAAAGAGTGCTTCGAACAATGTTGGAGTGAAGAACAAGGTATACGTTTGAATTTATGTGGGTCTATTACAAGTACAACAATAAGTTCTACAGAACAGATTCCACCATTAAATGTTAAGGAACGTGTGCGTCCTGATTTTGAGATGCGTTCAAAGGTATATCAGTCGGATGTTCACGATTATTTCCCAATACCTAGCTGTGAAGTTCAGAATAATAAAGCATTACAGAATTAAATTTTAATACGATGAAGACAATAAATAAAATATTATTAGTTATTTTAGCCTTTTTAGGAATAAGTTGCCAAAAGGACTATGAGTTTAACGAAGATATAGTCCAGGAGTATGTTACTACTTCTTTTGGAAATAAAGCGAATTTGATGCAAGTTAATGGTTGGATGTCATTTCTGGATTTGTCAAGAGGTGTTGAATCCAGAACATGGACTTTCCCTGAAGGTGTAGCCATTAATTTAGATTCTACGGAAGTTACAACCTCAGCATCCGAAAACCTGAAAGTTAGTTTTATTGTTCCTGGAGTTCATAAGATTTCTCTTAAACAAATATTCTGTAAGGAAATAGAAACAGAGGATGGACTTACTAATGAAAAGGAACAGTTTGTTGAAGTTACGGTTTTAGATAGTGTTAGAGCGTCATTTACCGCTTTGTGTAGAGAAACTGGTGCTGAAATAAATTTAGCTTCGGGCGCCAAGAATGAGCTGCAAGGTGGTCATCACATAGATTTTACTGTTACTTCTACAGGTGCACCTAATAAAAATGTCTTCACTTTTGTTAGTGAAGATGGAAAGGCAGAAACAGTTGAGGCAGTTGACGGTATTGCATCTTATCAGTTCTACTCACCGGGGTTGTATGAGGTTACCTTGGAGTCATCAAGTGATTTTGGACGTAGCAGCATAAAATATACAGAGTTGGTAAATGTTATAGCTTCGGAAGATCCTGTTGATTTTATTGGTGCTGAAAGATTATCATCCAATACTATAGGTTTGAAATTTAGCCGTGCAATGAAAGATGCATCAGACTGTCCTGTTAATGCTTTTTCACTGAATATAACCAACGGGGAAAATATGATTCCTGTAGTTGCAAATATTCAATCAGTAAGTACGGATGTCAATATTGTAAAACTTGTATTAGATACTGATATTTATAATACCGATAATATAACTGTTTCATACGATGCATCTGTTGGTAATTTGATAACACTTGACTATGTTTATGCTACAAATTTTATTTCAGAACCGGAAAGTTTCGATTTCAAGATGTCAAATCTTTTGAAAGAAGCAGGATATGATGTAGGTTTTGAAAATTGTACTGTAGAAGATTGGGATAAAGTTTCTTGGGGAGCAACTCTATGGGACGACTATAAATTATCTATGGTAAATGATAATGCTCATTCTGGTAACGGTGTTGCATATGCAGAAATTTCTGCTGGTAAAGGAATGATAATGGGTTGCGATACCAAAGTAGCAGGAGATTATGCCATCCCTGTAGAAGCAAATGTTGATTATTTGCTTTCTATGTGGATAAATGTACAAGAATTAGATGGTACTCCAGTAAATGGAATATATCCAAATATTACTTTTGATTTTGCAATAGATACAAAATGGAGTACTGGTGTATGGTTTAATAATGATTTTGTTAAAGGTCAATGGGTGAATGTTACATGTAAAATGTCATCTTCCAAAGCTGGAGATTCAGGAATTATCATTAGAGCTACAAATGAAAAATCATCATCAGCATTGAATTTCTATTTTGATGATATTTCATTGACTAAAATAGAAAAACGTCCATAGTAAATTAAAAATAGATAGGGTTAGCTCCCTATCTATTTCTTAGATATTATTAATTAAATTTTTGTAGAATGGAATTGAAATTATTGCTTTTATCATTAGGATTTTTATTTATTTCTTGTAGTTCCTGTATGCCAGGAGATAATAATGGAGAAGAGAATGGGTCAGAAAACGGATCAAATACAGACCCGGGTGATTCTGAAACAGAATTTGAATATGAATGGGACAAGTTTCCTGTACCAGTTTCGGCAGGTACTGGAATGAAATGGGAATTACAGAGTCAGTCGGATGACTTTAACTATACTGCTGACAGTAATAACAAAGGTAATTTTGAAAAGAAATGGACCGATTATTACCATGCCAACTGGTCAGGACCAGCTCCTACAATATGGCAGAGAGATCATATTTCTGTCTCAGATGGTTGTTTGCGAATTGAAACCAGTAGACCTGACGATGTAAAAATAGTTAAGGTTACAAGCGGAGATAAAGAAAAAATGATGCCTGGCACTTATACAGGGTGTGTTACATCTAAAACTAGAGTAGTATATCCTGTGTATGTAGAGGCATATGCCAAGATAGCTAACTCAACAATGGCTTCGGATGTATGGATGTTAAGTCCTGATGATACTCAAGAAATTGATATTATAGAGGCATATGGTAGCGATAGGGTTGTAGGTGATGATGGACATAAATTTTACGGACCTGATAGAATTCATTTAAGTCATCATGTGTTTATTAGAGATCCGTTTCAGGACTATCAACCAACAGATCCTGGAAGTTGGTATAAAGATGTGAATGGAACTATTTGGAGAAATGATTTCCATAGAGTAGGAGTTTACTGGAAAGATCCATTTAATTTGGAATATTATGTTGATGGTAAAATGGTAAGAAGGGTATCTGGGAAAAATATTATTGACCCCAATGATTTTACTAAGGGTACCGGACTATCGAAAGAAATGGATATAATTATAAACATGGAAGACCAGAGCTGGAGAGCTATAAGTGGATTGTCTCCGACAAACAAAGAATTAATGAATAAAGATAATAATACATTCCTTGTTGACTGGATAAGAATTTATAAACCGGTAGAGGATAAATAATTATTTTATGGAGACCATCTCAAAATGATTTTGAGATGTTCTCTTCTCTTTTTATATAGTTAAGGATTTGATTTATTCTAGTTATAGTGGAGAAAAAATATCTTTATGGGAGAGATTTTCATTTACTTAGGGAAAAGTTGCATTTTGCCATATATAAATACTATTTGTATGATATATATTTGCCATACAATATCCGACTGAAAAATTCTGAATATGATGAAAATGGTATTCTGGTTAAAAAGTATGATAATATCAGTATAATGGAAAAAGACATATTGATTGAACCATCAAGATAAAAGTTCTTTGCTTCAAATAAAATGTTCCGTTAGATGATATTCAATAACGGAGCATTTTTTTATTCTCAAAACCATAAACTTTACTAATATTGTACTTTAATATAAAATAATTTATGAAAAACAGAATTATCGGCTTGTTTTGTTTTATGGCTGTTCATTTAGCCGCTTCTGCACAGACTCATGTGCAATTGAATTTGAATGTAAAACATAAGCTTGGGGATGTAACAGAGTTTAACCGTCCTAAGTTTATAAATTTCCATGCTACAATAAATGAGAATTATTGGGATAGTGCAAATAAGATTGCTGATTTACGTGATGACCTTATAAGAAAATATGATGTGTATGTGGGGCGTGAAACAGGTATGATCAAGACTGTGCTTCGCAATGTTAAGGAGGATCCCGAAAGACCAGGTTTTGCCGACCCAGATGATTTGGCTAGACTATGTAGCCAGAATAAGAAACGGTATGTTCAGAACACAAAGGTACATCCTTACGAGAAATACAGTAATCTGATTCTTTGTAATCAGTTCTCTCCTTTTTATCCTGACGGAACTAAAACGCTGAAAGGATGGGCTTTATCGCAGAAGGATACTGAAGATGAGCCTTTCGGAACAGCTTCGGGTGAATTTTATGGCAGGTATATTAAGGAGTATTTTGGTGAAGGAGGAGAAAGTGGTGAACCTAAGCCTGGGTTCTGTGAGGTAATTAATGAGCCTTTGTGGGATATTTATGATAAGCCGAAAGCTCCAAAGTCAAGTATAACCAAATTATTTGAATTCCACTCTACTATTGCCGCACAGGTGAAAAAGTTTAATCCTGATATGAAAGTGGGAGGTTATTGCACTGCCTTCCCTGATTTTGAACTCCAGAATTTCGGAAGATGGAATGCCAGATGGAAACAGTTTATTGATATTGCCGGAAAGGATATGGATTTCTTTACTATTCATTTATACGATTTTCCATGTAAAGATGGTAAACAGATGTACAGAAAAGGCAGTAACATGGAGGCCACAATGGATATGATTGAGCAGTACAGTATGATAAAGCTTGGTGAGGTTAAACCTCTTATGATTTCGGAATACAGTGCGCAGACGCATGATTACAACAGGAAGCCATGGTCGCCATATCGCGACTGGCTGCGACTGAAATCGACCAACTCGATGCTTATGCAGTTTATGGAAAGGACCGATAATATATGTTATGCCATGCCTTTTGCCATGCTCAAATCTGAGTGGGGATATAATCCCAAAACGGGTCTTGCACATACAGCGAGAATGCTGAGAAGAGAAAACGAGCCTGAAAGCTTTACCGGAGAATATGTTTACTCTGAACTTATAAAGTTTTATCAGCTCTGGAAGGATGTGAAGGGTACAAGGGTTGAAACAAACTGTGATAATCCTGACATTATGTGTGATGCATATGTAGACGGGAAGAATGTGTATTTCATTATAAACAATCTGGATTTCAAACCAGTAGATTTGAATCTTTCTGTAAACGGAACATCTAAGGATGCAAAAAGTATAGAAGTCAGACATCTGTACCTTAAAGGTGGGAAAGACGGAGTACCTATGCTTGATGTATACGATGCAAAGAGTCTTGACCACTTTACTTTAGAAACTGAGGCAACATGCGTCATTTGCTATAATTTCGACAGAAAAGTGAAAATAAACGAAACGATGGAGGAGGTGAAATATTATGCAACGGATTACCTTAAAGAGATTGCTGCTGGCAAAGAACTGGTTTTCAATATAAATAATGTCAAGAAGACCGAATATGGTGAGGCCGTTATCCGTCTTGGACTTGGCAGAAATCATGGTTTGTCGTTGCTGCCTGAACTTTTAGTAAACGGTAAGAAAGTTGATATCCCGGATAATTTCAGGGGTGACGTTCAGAAAGACCGTGCTTCTTTCTTCGGTGTTATTGAAGTGCCTGTGGACTACAGCATTCTTAAGGGAAATAATACTATCTCGTTAAAGTTCCCAGATAATGGCGGTCACGTAAGTACAGTTACTATGCAGATTTTTAATTTTTCAAATAATATTAGAGGTATATGATGAAGACCTTACTATCATTTTTGTCGCTGATGTTTTCAGCAAATTTTGTTTGTAATGCGCAAAACCTTCCGGAGGTTCCGGAAGGTTTTAAATGGGAAAAGGTGGAAAGCCTTTCGGATGAGTTTGATTACTGGGATGCTACAAAATGGCACAGGTCATTATGGAATTATGACGTACCGGTACAGATGGTTGCCGAGAACTCGGGAGTAGATAACGGTTTGCTTTGGATCAAGGCTACACTTGACGATGGCAAGGAAAGGTGGTTTAAGACTTCTAGGGTTATGTCGAATACGAGAATTTCATATCCGATGTACACAGAATGTTATATGCGTACCGCACATATTTCGGCTTTCAGTACTTTCTGGATGAATAATGGCAACAATAATGACAGGGATGAGATAGACATGTGTGAGCATAACTCAAAACCTTCTATTAAGGCACAGGAGAATACACGTCCTTATACTATGTATTCGCAATACTTTGTTGTCAAGAATGGTGTTACAGAAAGAAATAACGGTAACTTCGATAACAGGAAACTCTCTGACGGAAATCCGGCAAAAGGAGTGAAATGGAATGAAAAGTTCCAAAGAATTGGAGTGTGGTGGAAAGATGCCAACAATATTCAATTTTACTTGAATGGTGAACCTACAGGAAATGTGGTATCAAAACAGGATTTTACTCTAGAACTGAATATCATATGGGATTTGTGGACTGCTGATGAGACCTGGACCGGCGGATTGTGTGAAAAGAATGATCTTCTTGATGATAGTATCAATACTATGTATGTAGACTGAATACTTCTAGTCTAAGATAAAGAGAAAAAAATCTTTAATTTTAAAATACATACTATCTACTTTAAATTTACCTATGTTAGGTTTGGTAATTTATCAATATATTCGTAATTGATTTTTTTATTAATATTTTTATAGTATGAGAGTAAAGCTTTTAGTATCAGTATTGATAGGAGTTTCTGCAGACTTGTTTGCACAGAATCCATTCCCTTATGTTATGCCTAAAGAAAAGCCAACTTTCAAGATGAGTTGCGCTATGAACAGAGTGTATGATAATTACGGAGCTGCAACTCCACAGTTGAATGAATTATACACGAACTTCAAGTACTCACCGCTTACAGGCTTTGACTATCATAATGATGATGGGACAGTAACACGAAGAGACCCTTCAAGAATTATTAAGGTAAACGGTAAATACTATATGTGGTACATCAAGCGTTGCACTCCAACAACCTTTGTAGGGACAAAGCTTGCTAATGATACTATTCCGTCTGTGGATTGGGACTTGTGTGATATTGCATATGCCACAAGTAAAGATGGTTTTCATTGGGAAGAACAGGGGATAGCTGTACATCGCCCGAAGAAACCGGAACTTGGGTGGAGGTCGGTTGCAACTCCGGATGTATTGGTCTGGAAAGGCAAGTATTATTTATATTATCAGGCCTTTTCTGTAATGAGCGGAAGTACCGGTCGTGATGACTGCCCAGTTGCAATGTCGTATGCCGATTCGCCTGACGGACCATGGACTCCCGTAAATGAAATCATTATTCCAAACGGTGAACCCGGTGATTGGGATCAATTTTCTATTCATGACCCTCAACCATTGGTTTATAAAGGGAAAATATATCTATATTATAAATCGGATTATAACGGAAAGGATAATGGCGGTTTAATCCGCTCTCAGGGTCTTGCCATAGCTGATAATCCTATGGGACCATTCAAAAAATATGAATTGAACCCGATTATCAGTTCCGGACATGAGACTCAGTTTTTCCGTTTCAAGCAGGGGATAGCCTCGATTATGGCTAAAGACGGGCATGAAAATAATACTATTCAATATTCAGAGGATGGCAAGAATTTCAAGGTTGCAAGTATTTGTGCCATGATGCCAATTGCTTCAGGACTTTATGACCCGGATGCCTTTACGGATGTACCGTTTGCTAATGGCATAACATGGGGTATTTCCCATTATAATTTGTGGGGTCGAAACAGAAGAAGTATTTTATTGCGGTTCGACTGTGATTTGAGTATTGATTTCAATGATCCGGAAATGAAAAAGAATGATGTTCCTTTTTCTTTGGAAGAGTTATATCGAAGGGGATTGACTAAAAAGCAGAAGGAGATTATCTTAAAAAGGGATAGAATAAAATAAAAATACCCCCTAATTTCGAAAGAAATATCTACGACTAGTCTGGTAGGTTAATTATATTTTTGTGTTCATATAAAAACTTAAAACTAATTATGAATAAACTTTTATTTTTTCTACCAATTTATTTTTTCGTGTTCGGAGAAATCGTCTGAAGATGAAGATATTAATATTCCTTTCGAAAATAGGACTTGTTTTGTAGATGATAGCATTCGTACCATTGTTGATTCTGTCTATAATTTATTATCTCCTGATGAACCTACTGCGCAAATTCATGGTATAAGACCTATATTAATTGTTGAGAATGGTAAGTTAAGCTTAGAAAAGTGCCGTAAGCTGATACCTTATGGCATCGGGCATATTTCGCAGTTTGCATGTATGAAGGACTTAAAGGTAAATGTATTACGTTGGAGATAGAACTGTTACAGAAAACAGAAGAGTTATATTTTTGGAGGTTACAGTTAATGATGATGAAACGAATTTATAAACCTATATAGAAAAAACATATGAGAACTGATTTATTTTTTTATCCGGCAATTGCCGCAGCAGTGCTGTCTTCATGCGGAGGGAAAAAAGACGCTGCAGAAGTGAATAAGAAACCTAATGTATTGTTTATTTATGCCGACGATATCGGTTACGGTGATTTGAGCTGTTATGGCGGAAAATCGATTATTACTCCAAATGTGGAGAAACTGGCATCTGAGGGTATAATGTTTACAAATGCCCACTGTGGTGCATCTACAAGTACACCATCAAGATATGGAATGCTCACTGGTGAGTATCCGTGGAGAAAGAAAGGTACCGGGATAGCGGCAGGTGATGCAGCTATGATTATCAAGCCAAACATATATACTATGGCTGATATGTTTGTTGATGCAGGATATTCGACAGGTGTCATCGGTAAGTGGCATCTTGGTCTTGGTGATAAGGCTGGTCAGCAGGACTGGAATGGATTGGTTTCTCCAAATCCAAGCGATATCGGGTTTGAATTCTCGCATATAATGGCTGCGACAGCTGACCGTGTTCCTTGTATTTGGATTGAAAACGGAAGAGCTTTAGGATTATCACCAGATGATCCCGTAGAGGTTAGTTATACCAAGAATTTCCCTGGCGAGCCTACCGGAAAAGACAATCCAGAGTTGCTAAGACTTCATCCTTCTCACGGACATGATATGAGTATCGTAAACGGTATTTCACGTATTGGATATATGAGAGGAGGTAAATCTGCATTATGGAGAGATCAGGATATTCAGGACAGTATCATTGCCAATGCCGTAAGATTTATTGAAGAAAAGTCGGCTTCGGATAGACCTTGGTTCCTGTATCTGGCTACAAATGATATTCATGTACCTCGTGATCCGCATGAAAGATTTGTCGGAAAAAGCGGACACGGTCTCCGCGGTGATGCTTTGTTGTCTTTTGACTGGGGTGTAGGCGAAGTTATGAAGACTCTGGAAAGATTAGGTATTGACGAAAATACAATTGTCGTCCTTTCAAGTGATAACGGTCCGGTGATAGATGATGGTTATAAGGATCAGGCTGTGGAATTACTTGGCGACCATAAGCCTGCAGGCGACTTGAGAGGTGGCAAGTACAGTAACTATGAGGCTGGCACACGTGTTCCATGTATCTTGAGATGGAAAAATCACGTTAAACCAGGTGTTAACGATTTGCTTATGTCTCAATTGGACTGGTTTGCTTCATTTGCTGCAATGACTGGTGTAACTTTACCTGATGGTGCAGCGCCTGACAGTGAGAATCTTCTTGATGCATGGTTGGGTAAATCGGAAAAGGGTAAAGAATATTTTGTAACACAGAATATTCAGAACTTCCTTGGCATAACAGATGGCGAATGGAAGTTTATTCCTAGAAATAATGCTCCTGCTTTGAATGTACAGACTAATACAGAGTTGGGGAATAGTCCAAAGGATCAGTTATTTAAGTTGAATGGCGACAGGAGTGAATCAGTGAATGTGATTGACAAGAATCCTGAGGTGGCTGCTAAACTTAAAAAAGAGCTTGAAAGAATAGTCGACAATAGATATTTACAAAATATGAATTGATGATTTTTTGGGGGTTATATATTCCGTATATGGTTCTATAGGACCTATACGGGATTTTTTTATGAAGAACACAGGTCTATGAAACTGAAATTTTACTTTATCCTGATAATCTCTGTTACTATATCAATACATGCTTTTGCCTCCTTAAATAGAGTAAAGAGTTCAAAGTATATTGAAATTAAAAAATATGAAGTAGTTGATATAGTTTTCAAATCTACAAAATCCTCTTGTCCTTTTGATGTAGAGTTCAGCGTACTGTTTACCTCAAGGAATCGAATAATACTATTCAAAGTCCTAAATTACAGCACTTTAATATCTTTGGAAAAATCCCCGAACCACTGAATCAGCCATATGCCAAATTCACCAATTTTCGATAGATTCTCGTTAATCATCCTTTGACTTTACAAAGGTAAGTGTTCGGTTCTATTCCTCCAAATATTTATATAATTATTTAGGGGTAGCTACAAGCTATTTTATAAAGTTTATCTTTTGATTATTAATGTTTTAAGAGATATTATTCAAATGCCAATACTTTGTTTCTTTCCAATATTTCTATAATATCCTGTTCCTTATACAGAATCTTTCCTCCTATTCTGTAATAGGGCAATTTACCATTCATTCTATATTCAATGAGTGTTCTTTTTGTTATTTTGAGAGCTTTTGATAATTCTTGTTCTGTAATATAGCGGTTCCCGTCTAATATAGGTCTGTAGATTAAGGAGTTTGCATCCAACATTCAGAAAGCCATCTCTTCCAGACCTTTGTAATCTGTCCAGTAAAATATAGGCGAAAAAACTCTTTGGTAAGATGGTTGTCAGGGAGTTTTCCAACAGGAGTTACACCGTTTTCTTCAATAAAGACATCCACATCAATATTATATTTTTCAACTAGTTCAAATTTATTTTCCATATAAGCTAATTTGTGTGGTTTGGGACAAAAATAGTAAATTTTGATTATGTCACAAAATCAAAATTAAATAATTTGAACGTATTGTGTTATAAAATTTATTGTAAAAAAAAGACTTGCCTATTCCATCAGGAATCAAGCAAGCCTACAGCATGAGCGCACAATGAATCAGTCTTTCAGAGAGTATGTCTTCACTGTCTTCTTACCTACTTTTTCTGTAGAGAAGGAAAGTTTGTCTTCCTTAGACAACCATCCGATAGCAGCCCAGAACTCAGATTCTGAGAGCTTGGACTCCCTCTTAAAAAGAGATACTTCTACACCATTTTTACCTTCGAGCAGATGCCAGATAATGCCGGCATTCTGGCCAATTAATACCTGTTCCATAATGAAATTGATTAAATGATTAATGAAAAGTGAATAAATGAGGAAACATCTATCACAGCCTGGAGAGGGTGCGATAGATAGGCTGCAGATGCAGCTATAAACTTAAATTATAATGTGCTTTGATTTACTACTGTCAAGAATTGAAGAAATGAATGAGAATGACAGTGTAAGAAGTTATTTATGTCTTATGACAAAGCAAAGATACAGAAATTTTCTATTAACAAAGAAAATTTGAAAAGAAAAAGCGGTTAAGTTACCCTAACCGCCCATAGCCATGCACGTCTTCCGTAATAGGCTATTACCAGAACCTCTGCCTGAATTTATAAAATTACGAAGAATATCTGATAAAAGCAAATAAAATATATATTACCCCAAACATTATTGGACAAAAAGAAATAATAGCCCGTGAAGAGAACCAACAATAGGGAAATAGTATAATATTCCAGGTTCCAGATATCAACCAGGCACCGCAGAGAAAGAAGCAGCTGGAAGAAGAACTCGACCAGCCCAGGAAAAGAAGCCGGGGTTTTGGAATGGGTATGTGATTTTACATATACATGCTTGCGTTAGGGATACCTTGCCCCCTGTATTTTTGATACAGGGGTATTAGGCTCCCCAAAGGCTTTTATAAAGTTATAAGCAGGGGAAAGGACTACACACAATACAATTCACAGGGTTTGCCCGTTGATTGGTGATTGATATTGATTAATATTTTCAACTGAACTTCCTTTTGATTGCCAATGCATGATAAATCAACATTTTCTATTACATGGCAGCCATTAGCTTCACAAATCTTGTCAAATTCTATATGTCTCTTTCCTTTCTCCGCTATACCATGAGAATCGATGATAATAAAAAGCGGTTTCTTCTCCAAAATAGTATGAAGGACTTCCTCACTCAGAAAGGTTTCTGTGGAGAAATACATATCCGTTCCGTATTCGTTTCTCTCCAAATTGGCTGTATGTAACAGTAAAGCCATATTTTCAAGGGTGGTAAGACTTTTAATATCTTCCTCTTTGGGCATTTCATTCTGACAATCAAGAACCATTGCTGTGATATTGTATTCAGGCTTCTCTGGTACTGTTGTATAACAATCCAAGTGAGTACCGACATGTCCTCTTGCCCCTATTCTGTCAGCTTGTGTATTAGCCCATTTAATAGCAGGTGAATTCTCTTCTAATGTTATGTGTAACTGATTCATAATTCTGTATTTACTTTTATTTTCCCGAATGTTTTCTGTTCATCACGTACCCGGCTAAGTTCCCGATGTGCTTTTTCCTTATACTCCTGAAGAACTTTGATTTCGTTACGAAATAAAAATTCAACAAGGATATCATTGTTTTTATACAAACTATACAAATGTAGATATTAAAATTGACTTATAGCTGTAATTATGAAATAAATAAGCTACATTCAGCACCATATTTTACTTCACGAGAATGACATCATCGAGGTTGGTGGTGTACTGCTTGCTGATGTGTTCGCATTTGAGGTGCCATGACTTATCTGTAGTGCCCTGGACAGCTACCTTTATGGTGTTGTGGCCATTCTTTCGGTTGATAGCATCTATGGCGGCGGCCAGGCGTGATTGCTTGTCACGGTCAATGGTGTCAAAAAGGTTGGTTTGGATGGCAGAATCAGGAACTATGTTCCAGACAATGACACCGGCTTTTTTGTACTGATAACCGCCCTCTTTGCGGAAATCCATGCGGAGTGCCCGAACTGCAGTGCTTACAAGTTCCTGAAGGTCGTTGGTCGGTACCTGCAGGTGGATGGTGCGGTTGATGCAGTACTGCGGAAGATCCATACGGAAACGGCTGGTATAGGCGAATACTGTTATCTCTGTGCAGCAGCTGTGCTGCATACGGAGCTTACGGACACATTCGGAAGAAAAGTTGGCGACAGCTTCCTCTAAGCTGGAGAGTTCGGACAGACCGGAGTCAGGGAAACTTCGGCTGGTACAGATACTCTTCTTCTGTGGCAGTTCCTCGACATCGATGCAGGATTCACCACGAAGCTCCTTCCAAGTACGTACACCGGTAATTGTAAGTTATTTTCGCACAAAACTCTCGCTTTTCTGAGTGAAATCCCAGGCGGTATTTAAACCGTAATAGTGCAGCTTATCCAAGCTTCGATGGCCGATACCCCAGACATCGCCAATTTCGAAGCCCTGCAGCGCCTTGATGCGCTTTTCCTCAGAATCAATCATGCATACACCCTGATATCCCTTGTACTTCTTTCCGTAACGGCTTGCCACCTTCGCCAGAGTCTTTGTCGGAGCAATACCCATCGTAACCGGGATGCCGGTACCCTTTCCGATGGTCTTCACAATCCTGTGACCGTAGGAAACCAACTTCTCCCCTTCTCCGAAGCCGGAGAGATCCAGGAACGCTTCATCAATTGAGTACTGGGTCAGTTCGGGCGTGAACTCGGACAGCAGCATCATTACCCGGCGACTCATGTCACCGTACAGGTTGTAGTTTGAGCTGAAGACAGCCACATTGTTTGCCTCAAGGACTTCACGAATCTGGTAGAGAGGTGTACCCATCTTGATACCCATTGCTTTAACTTCGTTGCTTCGGGCCACGACACAGCCGTCATTGTTACTCAGAACAACGACAGGTTTGTCACGGAGCAGCGGATTGAACACGCGCTCGCATGAACAGTAGAAGTTATTGCAATCGACAAGGGCTATCATCTTCCTTTTCTAAGCTGTCTCTTTATGTTATAAGTAAGAACACCCCATATCAGGTAGTTGTTCTCTTCAGTAATCTTTATGGGTGAATATTCCTCGTTGGCCGGTACGAGCCAGATACATTTCTCCTTATCGTCAAAGCGCACAGTCTTCAGCGTGAACTCTCCATCGATGAAAGCCACAACGATGTCACCGTCCTGAGGCTCCAAGGCCTTGTCTATAACCAACAGGTCGCCATCATCAATACCACAGTCCTTCATTGAATCTCCGGAAGCACGGGCATAGAATGTTGTGGCCGGATGACGTATGAGTTCCCGGTTCAGGTCTATGCTGTCAGTCATGTAGTCCTGGGCCGGTGAAGGAAATCCTGCTCTCACACCTTGATCTGCAAACGGCAATGACAGTTCACTGCTCAGGTCAGCAGAATACATGGTAAGTTTTATGTTCATCCCAGTAGACCTTTCTCCAGCATTTCCTTACGAAGAAGTTCTTTCTCAACCTCAGTCATATCAGCCAGTTTCAATCTGTGCGGATTCTGTATCTGATAAGCCTTGACATCATCAATCACATTCTGGAAGTCATACAGAAATTCGCGAGAAGCGCCATGCCTTCTGTAGATTTCAATGGCTGCTTCCAATACTTCTACTGTGCAGCTGTCATCGCCCTGAAATACGATAGCCGGTATATCATTTACGATGCATTTTCTTAATAAAGCAAGTTGATCTTTCATATTTTGATTATGTTACAAATTCAAAAATAACATAAAATAATTTAGTTGTGTAATTTTATCCTAATCATACACCATCTACAGATAGTTGTGATACAGATAAATGGATAGTTGTATAAAACCGTACATATTAAATATTTTTCAATTTACTTATTGAAGCAACAAACTCTTTGGCAGGTTTGAAAGCAGGTATATCATGTTCCGGCACAATTAATGTAGTGTTTCTGCAAATATTGCGAGCGGTTTTCTCTGCTCTATGCTTCAGGATAAAGCTGCCGAAGCCTCTTAGAAAGACAGGTTCCTGATTTGCCAATGAAGATTTTACTTCAGACATGAATGCCTCTACTACTGTTAATGCTGTTGCGTAATCTATACCAGTAGAATAAGATATTTGTTTAACTAATTCAGATTTTGTCATATAGCTATTTATAAAGGTTGATAATAAATACATTAAAATAGGCACAAAGATAATAATTAGGAAGCATCAGATTTCAATAATGACAATTTTAAAGAGCCATCACACAACAAATCATAATATAAATAAAGCAACGGTTTTAAATAAGACCGGATAGCCGGAACCTGCAAATATATTTTCTTATTTACCATAACACACGAAAGCTTTTCATAACCGTTTGGTATATGCTTATTAAGCTGAGAGATAAAATTAATAATCTTTTGAGGAGTAGGCCAGTTCAAGAACTGAATGGTCACATTCATATCATCATAACTAACAGATAATTTATAAGAAAGATCTTGTGAGGTAACGAGAGAAGAAATAAGAAGCAGAGCCTCTAAATAATTGCTACCAGCCATTACTATTATATCTCTATCACAAGATATTTTTGACAAAACATAATCAATCAGCAAAGTTGAAGATGAAGAAAGCAAATATCCTGTTGAGTCTGGATCACCGGATTTATCCAGACCAAAGAACAAGACAGGATCCCAGCAGATATATACAGAGCCAGACTTATCTGTGCGTATTGAAGCCAGGCACTGATTATCGTCAAACAAAAGTCTTGTATTTCCCTTAACTGGATCAAATTGAAAAAGATTGCGATAGGCATTCTGTCCAGATTTATCCTGATGTATAGATTTGAGCAAATAGCCATGCAGTCCAGATACATGTTTTAGTTTCACATATGTTTCTTTTGCCGAAACATCAAACAAATAATCTATTATTTGTTGTCTGCTGCAACGAACAGGCAGGGAAAACTCTTCGCAATCTTCCAATTCTTCTAAATTAACCTTCAGTAATTCAGCCAGCATAATAACCGAAATATCCGTAAAACCGTATAATTCCATACAGCAAATTACGTTATTTTCATTACAATAAATGAGATAACCCCTATTGTTGATTCTATAAAGGCGAAAAAAATCACCATACTCTACTGGAGTATATTCTTTGAAAAGCGACTGGAAATTCATATTTGATATTTTTAAAGTGACAAATCATTATTCAATAGTTCGTTAAAAATTAGCCAAGCCTAAGCGGCTCTGGCAGTAAATAAAATGAGTTCTTTGAAAAGTTTGTCAATAACTTGCGAGTCTGGGTTAATCCCGAACACGCAAATAAATCGTTCAAGCATATAAGCATTGTGTATGAAAGACTTGCAGGAGGATATGGAATAGGTTATTCCGAGCCTCTTACATGCCGCTTTGGCCAAGTTGACAGCTGCAAGCGATGCGTTGAAGTGAAACTCCAACTTTCTGAAGTCTGTTGACTGACAGTTGGTGATTCCTGCATGTTGCTTGCCATCTCTAAAGCAAAATTCCAGCTGGAATCTGGTTCTGTAATAATCCAGCACCTCGCGTCCATCCATGGAATCTTTTGTAGAGAAGTAAAGCTGCCACTTGTCTGTCCTCCCGTCCATCGGATACCAGACGGCTAAGGAAACATACCTTTTGAGAGCTTTTGCATATACCCTCAATCCGTATAGCTTTCCTTTGTTCACCTCGTATTCCTTGCACCGGGTCAGATCCAGATTGGCAAAGTCAATCCTGCCGTCAAACCACTTGGGATGACCCCGTTTTCCTGTTTTCTTTTCCAATGTCGGATAGTACATGACCACGTCATTCCGAAAGCGGCTGATGACATGGAAATCGTTCTCACACATAGGCGTTATGAATGTTTCCTTGGAAAAGAATGCGTCTGCAACCACCGTTCCGGAAATGCTCTGTATCTTGTCTTTTCTACTGATAAGATAGCTGCTGTACCAGTCAACGAGGTTCTTGTCCATATTATCCAAGGTTTTACAATCCGGCGTCTGAATGGAACCTAAAGTCATGCATTCATGGTTGTCGATGTCAATGACACCGATGCCCATGATTTCCAGTCCACGCTTATACTCTCCTGCACAACCGGACCAGAAGTAACCAATCCAAGGTGTCTTCTTGCCTGATTTGGGGGATATAGGAAGGATCGGTGGCGATGGCTTTTCTTTTGCCTGTGAGATGCTTGCTGATGATAGAGCCGTTGAATGCAAACCAGTTGAAAGTTTCATGCTCAAAAAGGTTACGATAAGTCATGTTCTGAGAAACAGCCATATCTGCCCAATTGGAGGAAGTTTATACGATCCGGGATGGCCATGAATAATTTCATTGCATCATAAGGTCTTTTCAAAAGGTTTGTGTATATTCGCAACTGATTTGAGAGCCGACAGGCACTCGGATTGGTATTGCATAAGGAGTGTTTCTTTAGTCATAATTAGATGTGTAGTTAACTTCTAATTTTACTAAAATTCAATGAATTATGCAATACTTTTCTTCTTTTATACAGTAGGTTTATCCCTCTTTTTTCTAGCACATTCTTTCATGCTTAACCATTCGTTTTTGACAACATTTCAATGACCTCTTTAGTGTTTTCGAACCAGCTTTTACTGGTTCTATTGTTTAACTTTCAATTTTTCGGTAAAAATTTACCGAAGTATTGATTATTTTTATGTTTCTTTTTCCGTTTCAAAGGCGGAAGATCATCTTCTCTATTTTTCCTGCTACCGCCAGTAATATCAATATCCGGTATAAAAGGAAGAGCAGAATGTGACATATACTCATTATCGCGTTCTAAAGACTCTCGCCACTCCCCTACCCTGTATATCGTGTTATCATGCAATAAAGGCTCTCTATCAAAATGGCTCTGTATATTAGCATAGGTAAATTTGCGAGATATATCGGAAGCCTTAAATTCAAATGGAATATACCTATCTTTGGCAACAAGAATCAGTTTGCCAGTGCTGCAAGTGTCAGCCCGGAACAGATAGGTAGAATAATAAAGTTGGAACGGGATTTTGGATATACATTAAAAAGAAATTTAAGATTGCCAGCTGGAGCGTTCGGAGAAAACTGTGGTGCTACTTAGTTAATTGCAGATATGGAAGTAAAGTATGGAGTTTATAAAGTTGTCGGTTCAAAATCTGAACTGGTTATAGCTTATGGAGAACCGCACGTACCAATGAGGACGAGACGAAAATATGCCGGCAAGAAAGCCAAAATTAAGGCTATAGAACAGCTTACCGGCAATGTAATGGATACTCATCTATCGACAAGTGAAATTAATGCTTATATTGGCCAATATATTTTTGGAACTTCTCAATGGGCAGAGTATCATCGATTATTTGAATATTTTGCCAGTGAACTGGAACAAGTTCCGGAACCAGTAGAACTGAAGTTTCTTGTGATAGTTGAGTTTGATGAAGCAATGTGTAGGCCTGATGATGATCGGCTTATTTACATGGTGAAACAAGCTTTGGAAAATAACTCTATAGACATATATAGGGGGCTTCAAAATCCAATCATAACTTTCTCCATCCAGGCAATTGATAACAAATAGGGAGAAGCATGAGACGTCAAATCGAATGACAAACAAATCAATATATTATAATTTGACGTCTTTCTTTTCCTACTTTGTTACTTTCAACTAATCTATTGGTATGTTAAAATCTTGTCGCAGTTTGAATTTTACTAAAGTTGATGTTGCTATCTTATGAAAATCAGGATCTTCTTCAATTCCGGATAACATTGTGTATATTTCATGTATAGTTTTATCTTCTCTTTTAATAATTTTTTCTTCAATAAATGGATAATCGAATGGATATAGCTTCTTCAATTGTTGCATTATAAACTTCATATATTCAGGTCTCAGCCTTGCAAGACGTAATACATCAATTTCATTGATAATATCAAAAGCCACAGTGCTTATTTTACTTCCACGTCCGATTACAGCTCGCCCTATATTTATTTTTATATAAAATGGCAAGGAGCCTTCCTGGTATAATTTGCTAATAACTTTTTCAATAGGAATTAAAATCCGGCTTTTCAACATTGCATTTGTATAATTAATGCCAAGTATTGCTTTAAGTTCCTCGGGTGATGTTTTATATGTTTTTCCTTTGGATATTATTTCATATAATACATCGCTTTTCATATTAAATTTTGATAATGCATTTAAGAATACATTTGCGATATATGTATTCTCTATAGTTGATTTATCAGCATGATATAAATAAATAGATAATGCATCTGTATTGTGTTTTATTTCTATTCCAGCATTGTGCTCATCACATGATATAACAAGTGGACGCATTTTAAAACCGCTTTTAGTAACTTCTCGAACAACAGTTTGATGATAGAGTGCGAGAATTGAAAAAAAAGCACTTTGGTTTGGGAAGTATTTATAAATGCTCTCCCATGAAATATAGGATGTTATACAATAACTCTTTTTTTGATTTGAAAAAAGAGCTATATATTTGCTCATCGAATAGAGCTAATAGTGAGCGGAAGCTATATGATGATAATTTATTTGACATTATAACAAACTTTTAAATTAGCTGGAAAATATTTAAGAAGAACACGTTGAAAATCATCAATAAAATATGTTTCAATAGTATTATATACATTATATGAAGTTTTGAATGTCAATATACATTCTGTGTCAGTTTCTCTATAGTCATAAAAATTTAATTGTGAAAATAGATCTTTAATCTGTGTACTGGCAGAACTTTCTTTGATATGAGTTATACATTCTGCCCAATAACGGATACCCGCAGCCGTATCTTTTTCTTCTTTTTGAAATAATGGTGCATCTTTTATCTTGGATTGATCTATTTTAGAAGAGTTTGGATTTATTCCATATCGTCTGAATATAAAGCATAAATAATTAGTCTTTTTATTTATATGTGAAGTTTCTGTATTTTCATATTTATATAAACGCAGCCATAAATGTATAATTTTATCACTATCCATCAGTCGTATTTGGTTCAATATATTTATTCTATATTTCTCTAAGTGTTTTCGTAAGAAATTGTCTATTTTCATAAATGATTCTTGTGCTTCAATATCCTGCCGTTTTGTACGACTATCATTATGAACAGTGAATTCCCATCCCGCAATTTTTTTACATTTTCCTACCAACTCTCTTCGTTCTTGATATGTAAAGAAACGAGGTGATAAACCTGCATCGAAAAGCTTCTTTATTTCAGTTTGTGTGGGAATAAGTATTTTATCAAGAATATTTGTTACATTATATTTAATATCAAATTTTTTGTTTATTTCGGTAGGAGTTAAAAAGAATTTGTAATTATCACGAGGATCATCATGTTTTAGCATTTCCCAATACATTTCATATGTGTAAGATGATTTGAAAAATGTTGTCAAATTATAATCTAAGGATGTGTAAGATGTTCCATTAGTTATAATATATATTTGTAAAATCTCTGGATCTACATTCAGATGTAACCCTGTATCGTCTAATCGAGCACGAGAAAACAAGCTCATATAATCAAAGTTACCGTCAGCGTCCGGTTCACCTTTTATTTTCATAAAATCTCTAATCATCTTATCAATATCCTTTTTCCAATTTGGAGTCGGATACCATTCTCGTAAAACCTCTGGTGGAATATCAAGTTTTAATATCCGCTGATTACGTATGTATTCTTGCAAATCAGTATTCAGAAATTGAATATATCTCTCTATCAATAATTGGCTACGGCTTCGAACTATTGAAGTTGTAAAGCCTGGAGCTTGTTTATTACGTTTAAGCAGGGCTTCTTCTTCGCTACTTATCGGTATATTCTCTTGTTTGACTTGGACCATAATTTTTATATTTGCCACAAATATAAGAAGATATTTTAATAACACGTACTGTTATAAAGAAAATAAATAATTGAAAGTGTAATAGGAGTCTTATTCAGCTATTGATAATCAACAAAAAAGAAATGTTAATTCATATGCTTAAAAATGCTAATCATATTAACACTTATTTACAGCTTTCATCTAATTCACGTAGACCCAGAATTTTCTACAACTAAATGAGCGTACCTTTCCAGAGGTGAAAGCGTACCTTTCCAGAGGTGAAAGCGTACCTTTCCAGAGGTGAAAGCGTACCTTTCCAGAGGTGAAAGCGTACCTTTCCAGAGGTGAAAGCGTACCTTTCCAGAGGTGAAAGCGTTTTCCAGAGGTGAAAACGTAACCTTTCCAGAAGTGAAAGCGTTTTCCAGAGGTGAAAGCGTTCCTTTTTAAATCTCTAATTATCAAGTAATTACGAATGTTAAAAAAAGATGCTTAGCTTTAGCTATAATATTAGCTTCTTTTTTGCTAAAGATATTACGAAAAACACTTCTAAAATAAAATCATCCATGCAAACAAATGAATCAATAATGAAAAGCAACAAATAGGGAAAATAAATCAAAAAATTAAACTGAGTGTTTTAGGGCTATTTTAAGGCCCCTTTTGTGCTTGACAAACCATTTCTTCAAAATCTAATAAAAGTTCCAAATTGGGCAAAAAAACAAGCCAATAGGATGTGTTTTGGAAGCGAATGTCATTAGCGTTGCAGTTGTATCCTGATGAGATTTTTTCAAGAAGTTTTGTAGTCGCATAAGTTAGCAAATATTTTTTAGGATTTATATTGTAAATTAATTTCATATATTATTTCCCTAATAGTAGCTTTACTGATGAGGGAAATGGAACGAAGTGTAATGTGATTAACAAGAAGAGTTCACGCAAATTGTGAACTTAATAACGCAAAGCGTTATATGTTAGATAGTTATAAAATACATAATATTTTTAGGTGGAATTTGGTGGAATTTATATATTAATATCTTAATTTAAAATAATTTATAAGGTGGAATATTAAAATATTCTAATTTATAAATGCCATATAATCAGCATATAATTTTTCATATATGTTTTTGGTGGAAATAGGTGGAATTATTAATATTAACTATCTTTGTTGCAATAAAATAGATAATTAAATGGCAGAGGAATATAAAA
>ENA-OQHL01000002-OQHL01000002.1-human-gut-metagenome-genome-assembly--contig:-NODE-2-length-215997-cov-18.534317_pt1 | contig 215997 bp, 170 predicted proteins | sample MGYA00242565_ERZ504723 | MGnify/ENA primary metagenome ERZ504723 (study PRJEB26092, sample SAMD00036211) | human gut metagenome | host: Homo sapiens | study: EMG produced TPA metagenomics assembly of... | reverse complement strand
ACAGAAATCAAAAGAACGGTCAGCTCTTTCGCTGCCGTTCCCGTAAGTTTTGCAGCTACTTCAAAGCCCTCAAGTGATAGCCTGACGACCTGTTCCGCTGCGTCACCGCCGTTGTTCATAACTTCGGTTCTCCTTCCTGTTTGTTTGATTTTTTCTTCGTCCGCAAGGACAGCCCTCAGATTTTCCGCCATTATGCCGGAGCGTTCGGCAATGCCATTGCATAGCCTGACTTCCTTGCGGAGCTTTTTTAGCTTCTCGGAGAGAAGCGAGATGCTGCCTTTTGCCTGCGACAGCTCTGCATCTGTGATGTTCACTTTTCGTATTTCATTTCGGAGATGCGTTCTGTCGGCAGTTAAGGCATTGATCTGTTCCTCAACCGAGTGCTGATATGAGAAAAGCTGCTCGTCTGTACCGATGTGGTGCTTGCCGAGCAGCATGACTTGTTTGGTGAGTTCATCTATCTTCATCAGATCTTCTTTGAAAAGGTAGTGGACTCGTGCGTGATTCTGTTGTCCTGCCTTGTACTTCGGCAGATAGCCGAGCCGGTAGCAGTAGTAAAGGTACAGCCCATACAGACCGCCGACTTTTCCAATTCTGTCGCTCCGTGTTCTGAGCCGGTATTGCTTCGGTCGGTAGGTTTTAGGCTGAAGCGGCTCGAAGTCGATGTTATCACGGTTTTCAATGAGGCGCTGTGTAATGCGCTCTTTGGTGTATTCCTCACCGAGCCTGTGCAATCGGATCGGGCGTTCATCACCCTTGCCCCTAATTGTCCAATACTTCCGCTTGGGATTGGAGCCGAGGGTGTATCCCATCTCAGACAGATGATATTCAAGCTGTCGAATATTGTGGCTCATTGCGATGGCTTCATCTAAGGCGGCACGGGCGAGGTTGTAGCGTGTAGGCATCCCGGCTTTATCCTTTTGCGTCAGGATGCGGGGTGACTGATAGGCTTCCGGGTTCTGTACCACGGACAGACCGTGTTCCAAGCAGACCTCATCGGCAATATGGCGGAAGTACCACCACGCTTTCTCTTTGTTCTGCAATCGCTTGCCGTCCCTGAACGAGACGGAGTTCACAACGAAGTGGCAGTGAAGATGCTCCGTATTCAGATGCGTTGTCACAAGGACTTGAAACCGATCGCCCCACATTCTTTCTGCGAACGCCATACCGACCTGCTGTGCAAGCTCCGGTGTGATGTCGGTTTCTTCAAAGCTGAGATAACCGTGATATGCTTGGATGCCATCCGGCTTGTCGAATTGCTCTTTCACCGTGATGAACTGCTCACGGGCAGTTTGCGGATTACAGTGGATGCCCTCACAAAATAACTCTCGTTCTGTTTTCTCTCCGTCCTTTGCATAGGCGACTACATCACGGAGTGCTTGATAATCGGCGTCGCTGTACTTCGACTTTGACTTTGTGGTTTTCTCAGGATTGGAAGCGTAGTCGAGAACGGTCGCAAGGCGAACCGTGACCGGCCACAGCTTACTTACTGCCATTTCAGGTTGCTCTCGCCGGGTCGAAGAAACTGACGCTCCATATCTGCCTGAAATTTGTGCAGGCGATCCAACTCACTGTTCAGCTTCTGCGTGTCGATAAAGCCGAGGGCGTTTGCCTTAACGGAGATCTGATGGATGTTATTGCCGATTGCGGAGAACTCCCGCATCGCATCGTAGAAACGGTCATCGGGCTTCTCCTTCGGCTCATATCCACGGAGCAGCAGACGGACGAGTGCCGCTTCAGACAGGCAGGTTTTCTTTGCTTTCTTCTGCAAGTCCTGCGCTTCGTCACGGGAAAACCAAAACTGCTTCTTGATCGTTCTTTTCATAAATGGATTTCATCCTTTCTCTTGAAATGTGTGGTGCTTCTTGCACGGGGTATTAGGGGGTTCCCCTAACGAGCGATTTACTGTTTTTGCCCGGTAGGAGTAAAAACAGTCTGCTCGTTAAGATAATACAGAGCGTTCGGGGGAACCCCGTTCTCATTGAGATCAGCGTTCTTTGTCCGCCCTGACGGGCTTAAAAGACACAGCTACGATCTCATTGTTGACTCTCATAAAGCGTTCGGGGTATTTGAATTTCTCACGGTATTTCTCCGCAAGGTCAGGCGGGAGGGACTGGAACCTCTCTGCATCGAAAGGTGCGTAAGTAATGAAAAACTTCCCGCAGATAATGTCCAGCATCTCACGGGAAGGCTCAATCATATAGCACTTTTCAATTTTCCAAGCGTTCTCGCCAAACATATAACCGTCCAGTCTGACGCACGGGTCAGTTCCGTCAAGGCACGACCCGAAGATGGAATAGCCACCCATTCCAGCCTGAAACGCCTTGTTGTTGGAGCTGACGCCATAGGTTCTTGACCTCTCATCGTATGGCTTGTCAAAGCTGTCCTGCGTGAAAACGATATAGCCGGAAAGGTGTTCTTTGCCCTCATTTTCCGCTTCACAAAAGCGGCTACGCATCTCGGCAAAGGTCATTTCAACGGCTTGTGGCTCTCCATAAACCGCCCGATTCGGGGTCAGCCCATTGACCTTGCCCTCCTCATTGCAGATGATGGCGACCTCATCTTCAAAAGGCATATATTCCTCAATATCGCCGCCGACCACCTCCTGCATCGCTTCCAAGGTGTCATCGATCTCTATCATCTTGGGGTACTTGTTCGGCTCAAGAAGCAGGACGGAAATCTTTCCGTCGCTTGCTTTCACCGGCTCCTTGCAGAGTGATTTGTCGAAAGAAATCGACTTGAACCCGATACTGTCCACGAAGTAGAAGCCGGGATTCAGGGTGTCGCTCTCCCTGATTTCGACTACATCCGATACGGAAAGAGAGCGTCCCTTGTAGTCGGCAGGATGGTCAACATTGAACTTCTGATAGATGTTTTCGAGGGAGATGCAGTCCATTTTGCCGTCATAAACTCTGTCGTAAGCGGCTGCGTTGACTTCCTTAGTGCCTTTGATTTTTTCGAGGGATTCCATTCCGATGAAGCACACATTGGCGGTATCCCTGTCCACATTGATCTGATAAATGCTAAACTCAGTCATCGTTCATTCGTCCTTTCTTTGGTTTTGTTGCGGTGGATACCGAGCTGGAAACAAAGAAAGTCATTGTAGTCCTTGCCGCAGGGCGGAGGGCTGTCAATGACTTCATACTTGCTCGGCAATATGGTTTTCAGCGCAAGGCTGGCTTTTCTTCCGGCATTGTCGTTGTCGAAGTGCAGGAAGATTTTCTTGATCTGCGGCTTCTCATCGAGGTACTTCACAAGAGCCGCAGGGGTAGTGCTGTCCTCGATTCTCTCCTTGGGCAGATACACACCGGCGAGAGAAACGAGGTTGTCTTTCCGCCAATCCCTGCCCGCCATCTTTTCAAGCGTCGCATAGGAAAGCAGGTCAATGGCGCACTCAAAAAGGTGTACCGTGCCGCTGTCGCTGTCAGCGATCCGAAAAGAATAGTGCTTGTCACTGCCGGAACAGTCACCCAAAACACGGCGGTCATTGGTCGCTCGGTAGGACGCATAGCGAGGGGTATTTTTCTCATCAAATCCTACGCACACAAGATTGTGATACGGTAGGCTCTCAAAAATCAGCCCCTTGTCAATGCAGTATTGGATGATGGTATAGTCGATGCCCCTGCCGAAAAGATACTCTGTAATTCTTTCTGTGGAAGCACTTTTATCCGGCAGAAGCAAGATCTTCGGCTCCGTTTTCTGCTTGGGTTTGACCGTCACCGACGGCATCACCGCCGCTTTTCCCATCAGCGTTTCGACCGCCTCTACAAAAGAACAGCCCTTGACTTTCACAAGATAGTCAAGGGCATTGTAGCCGCCGATGCGCTGTGACCACCACATCCACTTGCCGTTAGAAATCTTCAGGCTGTCGTGAGTGCGGGTGGTATAATTGTTGCCGGAAATGCGGACAAGCTCCTGCGGCTCACAGCTTTGCAGATAGGTCAGCAGGTCGATTTGCCGTGCCTGTTCCACCACCTCCGGTGGGATATACGGCATAAAATCACCTGCTTTCCCGGTGCTGTTTCTTCTCCTGCCGTTGCAGGCTCTTATCCGCTTCCGTTTCGATGGAGTCCCGGATGGTATCCATATGCTCGGTTTCTCTGTCCCGGAACTCCTTATACACATCACTCAGAGGACAAGGGGAACGAAGCAAAGCCCTTGCCTTTTCCGGCTCAAGCTCCAGCTCCTCCATACACATTATCCGCCCACTCGTTTTCACCAGCGTGCCGCGGAAAGCAACGATGGCCTTTCCGTCCGGCTTGACAAAACAGATGGCTTTCGTTTTTCCCGCGTCTCCGCCGTGCATGGCGGTACTCTCTCTGTCAATTTTCAGGGAGCAAAGGTTCGGATTATTCTTCATGCTCTGGATCATGGCAGCCCACTCATATCCACTCGTCAAGCCGCCGTCAACCGTCTGATCGCCGCATTGTATCAGCTTATCCATGACCTCCGGTGTGAATTGATCCAGCATCTGTCCGACCGTTTTATAGCTGGCAATATCCAGGTCTTTTCCGATGGCTTCTCTGAAATTACTGTCAATATATGTCAAGTTTTCGAGCAGGAGGAGTTCTTCTACTGATATATCCATGCTATCACTCTTTTCTGTTCAAAACATCTTTCATTCTCTCAGACGATATCCACCGTCCCGCCTGTGCTCACCGTGCAGTGATATTGCAGCGTATATGTGTCCTCATTCAAATAGCTGTACTGATTGAATTCGGAGATTTCCTCCAATTTTTCCGAAGATTCCACCAACGTCACCAGATGGTCGCCGGAGTAACCATTTTCCGCACACCACGCACCGAACGCTTCGCAGAATTCTTTCATTTTTTCATCCGTCAGATTCAGATAAAAGTAAATATGACAGCTTCCGCTGCAGTTTCCGGCGATCTTTCCGGCTGCCGCGTCATCCGTGCTTTCGAGCGTTGTTTTTACGGAATCCGGCCCGATGACCAGCACATTTCCCGACTGAAAATAGTCCTTTACATATTGCGCAATTGCTTCCTCATAATAAGGACGCACATATACTCCGATATAATTATCCGTAAACGTTCCATTTTCGTTATAACCCGCCGGACGCACCGTAACGATGTCCCTGCTGGAGGAACCGCCGCGAGGGTACACGGACAGCCACTCGGTATCAAAATAGCCCGCCGAATACTCCAGATAGCGGAACTCCACGCCGGGGTATTTTTCATCCAGATAGCACAGCATCTTTTCCATACGGCAAATCGCGCGCTTCTGCGTCTGTGTCAATTTGTCGTATTCCTGCGGCAGGTTCTCCTTTTTCAGAATCTCCCGCTGGCGCTCGGAGAGCTCCAGATGCTCCGGCGGTAAGTCCAGTCTGTTTGTCTTTGTATCCTCACGGTTATCCATTCTTCCGCTGCACCCCCATAATCCAAATAGGATAAGCCCTGCGCAGAAAAGCGCAAGCACTTTTTTATAATATCTCATCGCGTCAATATACCTCCCTTCGTTCGCCCGACCACAGGTGCTGTCAACCCTTCCAGTCCTTTGCCGCACCGTTATCCGCCTGTTCAAACAGCAGGCTACCGGTTCGGATGGCCTGTGCCGTCCTTTCAAACAGCTCTGCCATCGCCTCACCGAGCTTCTGCATATCTTCAGCGGCAGTCTGAAGCTCCTGCACCATTGCGCCCCTGGAGCTTGAAAGGGAAAGAGACAGCGTTCTGCAGCGAACCTGCCGGCTCATTTTTGCGCTTTGTACTTCTCTGAACCGGAATGGAGAGCAGCTCTCTTGTACGCTCTCCAAGTTGTTTTTCAATGGCTGTCAGCCGTTCTTCCGGCAAATTGAGGGACGGATGACGGGTGAACTTGAAGTCCACCATTCGCCGCAGCTGCGCTTTCTGCTTTGCACCCATTACCTCTTTGCACACATCCTCATAGGAAATGCGGTAGGGATTGGAACGGGTCTTTGCATACGCACTCAGGTTCTTGAAATCATCCGGCATTGCATAGTTGAACAGCGACAAGCCGTTATCGAAGATGGGTGCAGGGGCGATAATTTCACCCGTGTGATTGTTCCGCAGCAAGCCGAAGTTGCCGAAGTGTCTGTCCTCGTTGTAAATCAGGGCATCGAAAACCAGCATACTGCAAAGCTGCTCGTAGAACTCGTCGCCCAAGGTCTTGTAGTAATCCAGGCAGGCTTTCAGCGTCGTCTTGCGGAGAATACGCCCGATAGGGACGAAAGAGGTATCAATATCCGTGAACAGACGGCACTTGGAAGCAAGAATACCTTTCCAGTTTTCCAAGTCGTACTGTACGCAGCCGATGCCCATCTTGTCTGCGATCTGACAGGCATAATACTCGCTGTACGGCTCGTTTCCGGTGTTCGCAGCACCCTCCGTGCCGCCCTTATACAGATAGATGCCGTCGCCCTCCACAAAGCGCCAAGCCTTCCGCAGCATACCGTTGGTAGTCAGCTCCGGTGAGGTGGAGAATGCCTCCCGACTGCCGCCAACGCCGGTATAAGCCACCAGTGACAGCGCTTCGGAGAAGCGGTTTTCGTAAAGGTTGTAATCGGCATACTTGCCGTCAAAGTCGGCGGGGACGACCCAATAGCTGTCGTTGAGGGACAGCCCCATACAGACATCAATGATGCCCTTCGTGTTGTTTACGCTCAGCCCCAGCGTCTTTAAGATTTCATCTACAAACTGCCGGTTCTTCGGAATCACCCGTCGTTCCAGCCACTTCACAACGCCCTCGTTTGTCAGCTCCAAGTCGAGGGGAAACAGCTTTTGCTTTGCCGTTTCGGTGTGAAGAATTGTCGCCTGCAAGCCCTCCAAGCCTCTTTCCTCCAGCGTGAAGGTCAGCAGTGTTTCATCATAAAGGCGCAGGCTATATACTTTTTCCATTGTGCTGCTCCTTTCCTCAAGCATTACGGACACATCCTTGTCAAGTGCCTCTGCGATCTTGAGCATCAGGTCAAGGGAGAGGTTTTGCGTTCCTTTTTCAATGCGGCAGATGTTGGAACGCTGGGTTCCGATGCGCTTTGCAAGCTGCTCCTGCGACAATCCTTTTTCCAGTCTTGCCTGCGTCAGCTTCTGCACAATGCTTTGCCTTGCCGCCAACAGTTCCTTTTCGGTCATACAAAACCCTCCCTTCTGATCCATTATAATGTTATCATATATGATAACGATTGTCAAGAGGTTCGGCTATCTTTCCAAGTCCCTCGGTTTCTTTTCTGGCAGTTCTTCACCCTCATCGGGTTCACCGCCGACGATTTCGTTCTCACGCTTATCCACATTGAGCAGGGCATTGAGTTCGTTCAGCCGGTCGGTCTTGGCTTTCAGTTCTCCCTCCTGCGGGAACGGTCTTTCCACATCGACCTTCGCAGTTTCAAACTGCTTTTTGAGGTTATCAAGCTCCATTTCGTTCATCTCCAAACGCTTTGGAAGCCCCTCCAGCGCATTATCCAAGCGGGTGATATTACCGAAGGTGTCCGTGCCGAGGGCTACGGGATAGCCAAGCTCACCCTTGAGCCGCACTTTGTATTCTCTTGCTTCAAAGTACAGCTCCATCGTAAAGCCACGGTACTCACCGAGGGGAATGGGGTCGGGATTTGTCATTGCCTTACACGCCTCCAAGATGGCGTTGCCGGCATCCGCTTTCTCTGAATAGAAAGCACCCTTGACCGTCATACCCACAAAGGTTTCATCAGACGGCTTCGGGTGCTCTGCCACTCTTTCAATATCGGATTTTAATCCCGCAATTACATCAGCCCGCCGTGCGACCTCCTGCGGATAGAACTTGATGATCTTATCCTCCAAAGCATATTTTTCGGAAAGAAAACTGGACTTTAAGAGCCGCAATTTCTGAACCTGAATGTCCAAGTCCATCTTCTCTTTGATGTGGGGATTGCCGGTCGCCAGCATTTTGATTTCAGCATAGGACAGTGCGGTTTCGTCAATATCTTCGCAGGAGCGTACCGGCGATTTGCTGGTCATTATCTGCGAAGCGAACTTCTGCTTGCCTTCCACGAGCTGATATAAGTAGGCATCAAAGGTTTCTTCCGTCACGAAACGGTAGATGTGAACCTCTGCATTTTCGTTGCCTTGCCGGATGCTTCTGCCGAGCCGCTGTTCCAAGTCAGACGGTCGCCACGGGCAATCGAGATCGGAGGATGCGGCAAGTTTGTTCTGCACATTCGTACCGGCTCCCATCTTCTGCGTACTGCCCATCAGGATGCGGACATCCCCTCGGCGTACCTTCTTGAACAGCTCCAGCTTCTTTGCTTCGGTATCTGCTTCGTGGATGAACTTTATCTCATCGGCGGGTACGCCACGGGCAATCAGCTTCTGTCGAATGTCGTCATAGACATTGAAGGAGCCATCGTTTTTCGGCGTAGACAGGTCGCAGAAGAATAGCTGGGTCAACCGTTTCTCACTGCCACGCTCCCAAGTTTCAAACATAGCGTCCACGCAGGCGTTGAGCTTGCTGTCCTCAAAATCAGGGAGCAATGGATTGATAAGCCGCTGATCAAGAGCCAGCTTTCTGCCGTCGTTTGTGATCTTGAGCATATTATCCACTCTTGCATCAACCATACCGTTCCGCACCCTTTCGGCTCTTTCCGCAAGCCCCGCAACCATATCCCTTTGGATTTCAGAGGGCTTCACCGAGATGTTGTGAAAGACCGCTTTCGGCACTGGCAGGTCAAGCATATCCGCTGTTTTGATGTCTGCGATTTCCTTAAACATCGCCATCAGCTCCGGTAAATTGTAGAAGCGGGCAAAGCGTGTTTTGGCTCGGTATCCCGTTCCTTCGGGTGTTAGTTCTACTGCCGTAATGGTTTCTCCGAAAGTGGAAGCCCAGGCATCGAAGTGCTGCAAGTTGTTCTGAACAAGGGTGTTGTACTGCAAGTACCGCTGAATGGTGTAAAGCTCGACCATTGAATTGGAGATCGGCGTTCCTGTCGCAAACACTACCCCACGCCCTCCGGTCAACTCGTCCAAGTACCTGCATTTCATAAAGAGGTCGCTGGATTTCATCGCTTCGGTTTGGGCGATGCCGCCTACATTCCGCATCTTAGTAAAGAGGAACAGATTCTTATAGTAGTGGCTCTCATCAATGATAAGTCTGTCCACACCCAACTCCTCAAAGGTCACTGTATCATCCTTTTTGGATTGGTCGTTGAGCTTATCGAGCTTCTGCTTGACAGATTTCTTTGTGCGCTCCAGTTGTTTTACGGAGAAGTTATCTCCACGGTTCTTTTTCAATTCCGCAATGCCCTCCGTTACCTCATCAAGCTGCTGTTCGAGGATCGCCCGCTGCCGTTCAATGGACATCGGTATTTTCTCGAACTGCGAATGCCCGATAATGATGGCATCGTAATCGCCGGTGGCAATTCTGCCGCAGAACTTTTTGCGGTTCTTGGTTTCAAAGTCTTTCTTCGTTGCCACCAAAATGTTGGCTGAGGGATAGAGCTGTAAAAACTCCGATGCCCACTGCTCAGTGAGGTGGTTGGGTACGACAAACAGGGATTTACTGCACAATCCGAGCCGTTTGGACTCCATCGCCGCCGAAACCATCTCGAAGGTTTTCCCCGCGCCCACAGCGTGTGCAAGCAGCGTATTGCCGCCGTATAGGATGTGCGCCACCGCATTTCTTTGGTGTTCCCGAAGCTCGATTTCCGGGTTCATACCACTGAAAACGATGTGGCTTCCATCGTACTCACGGGGACGCAGGCTGTTGAATTTATCGTTGTAAAGGCGGCAGAGCCGTTCTCTGCGCTCAGGGTCAGACCAGACCCAATCCTGAAAGCCCTGCTTGATAAGCTCCTGCTTTGCCTGTGCGATTGCCGTTTCCTTTTTGTTCAGGACGGCTTTCTTTTTGCCGTCTGCGTCCTCTACATAGTCGAAGATGCGGACATCCTTCAGGTTCAGTGTTTCCTCGATGATCTTATAGGCGTTGATGCGCCCCGTACCGTAGGTACTGTATGCCTTCACATTGCTGCGGTCATAGGACTTACCCTCAATATTCCACTCGCCGGTATAGGCAGAGAAATGAACCTTGATGTTCCACTGTGCGTACCTCGGTGTTCCCAAGAACTCAAACATAAACTGTTCGACAATTTCGGTCGGCAGCCAAGTAGCACCAAGCCGAACAGCGATCTCGCTGGCGGTCAGGTCTTTCGGCTGTACCCGTTCCAGTGCTTCCACATTGACGGTGTAATCTTCGGGGTAAAGCTCCGCCGACTTTCGGGCGAGTACCAGCTTTTCCCGGACATTGCCGGAGAGGTATTCGTCTGCCATCAGGTACTTTGCCTGCGTGGAATTGCCGTACCCGTGCATCGGGTTCAGAAAGATAACGCCCTTTAAGTCCGCAAAGATTTCTTCCTCGGTCTTGCCGGTCAGCTCGCACATATAATCCATATCCACACGGGCTTTTTCGCCCATAGAAACGGCAAGTGCTTCGCTGGCGGTATCTACGGAAGTGACCGGGGTGTGTGGCTTGATGGTTCGCTTGTAGAATATATCCGCCTTGCGTTCAATCTGCCCTTCATCGCCCAAGACCTCAAGAGCCGAGAGCAGAGAAAAGGAACTGTCCTGTGAAAAGGCGGAGATGTTGGCACGGCTGTTGATAAGTCCGTACTGCTTGGAAAAGGCATCATAAAGAGCGTTTAATCGCTCCTGCTCCGCTTTAATTTCCGAGTCGGGGTAATCCTCCGTCTGCAATTCAATCAGCTTTCTGACCGAATCACGGATGCGGATCATACCCTTTATGCGGTTCTCTGCGGTAGCGGATACCTCCACCGGAGCCATACGGCTGTTTTCTCGATAGTAGATTTTGTCGTCCACAACGGTGTATGAGAAGTTGCGGGCAGTGGGGTCGGCGGGAATGGAATTGTCCTCCTCTGCAAGCTCATCCTCCACCTCATATGCGGTCAGCTCACCGTGAATATTGGAAACGGCTTCGCCGAGTTGCTCGGCAAGGTCTGCCCCCTCGTAAGGGACGCAGGTGGCTTCGGGACCGAAACGCCCCGACACCATTTTCATCTCTCCGAGTATCATTTCGGGATGCTCAACAAAGTACCTGTTCATCAGGATACCGTTTTCATCTGTGCCGAGCTGTACCCAATCCGGCTCTATATCCACAATGCGGTCACGCTTTTGCAGAATAAGAATGTCCGAAACGACCTCCGTTCCGGCGTTACCCTTAAAGGTGTTATTCGGCAAACGGATAGCACCAAGCAGGTCAGCTCGCTGAGCAATATACTTTCGGACAGCGGAGTTTTCCTTATCCATCGTACCCTTGCTCGTAATGAGCGCCATTACGCCGCCCGGACGGAGCTTGTCCAAGGATTTGGCGAAGAAGTAGTCGTGAACGAGAAACTTGTGCTTGTCGTAACGCTTGTCAGGAACCTTGAAATCCCCGAAGGGTACATTCCCCACAACGGCATCAAAGAAGCTGTCGGGGAGGTTGGTTTCCTCAAAGCCCTGTGCGGCGATAGAGGACTTTTGATATAACTGCTGTGCGATACCGGCAGAAACCGTATCCAGCTCCACACCGTAGATCTTGCTTTCCTTCATTTCTTCGGGAAGCATACCGATAAAATGCCCGATGCCGCAGGACGGTTCCAAGATGTTGCCCTCACGGAATCCAAGCTGTTTCATCACCTTATACACGGCATTGATAACCGTTGGCGGCGTGTAGAAAGCGGTCAGAGTGCTTTCTCTTGCGGAAGCGTATTCCTCTGGCGACAGGATGTTTTTCAGCATCCCGAACTCTGTCTGCCAAGAACCGGCTCGCTCATCAAAGGCTTCGGGTATACCGCCCCAGCCAACATACTTGGAAAGAATGATCTGCTCGTCCGGTGTTGCGAAGCGGTTTTCTTCCTGACACCTTTTCAGAACGGTGATTGCCGCATAGTTGCGGTGGAAGCGTTCTTTCTTGTTGACCTCCTCGACCTCGTGAGAAGCAAGGTCAAAGGTATGACGGTCTGCCATTGGGATTTCGGGATGAATGTCAAAGGACTGCACCTGGCTTTTCTTCGGATGCTCCCAAACAGGGGTAAGAGGTGCTTCCACCTGTGCAAGTTCTTCCTCGGAGAGATAAACAAGGTCGTCAAAGGACAGTGCTTGCAGTCCTTTTTCGGTCAGTTCTTCAAGGGACGCATACTGCTCACTGCGGACGACTTTGCCGTCTGCAAGAGTTTCGATGCGGAAATCCACAAGGTTGACCCTTGCCTGTATTTCGTGCTTGTCGTCCTCAGTCGTGGTGTAGGCAACGCCGACATCAGCAAGGTCGGTATAGTCCGCACCGTCCTCACGCTGATACTCCTCACGGCAAAAATCATCAATGAGATGCTTCGCCGTATCAAGGGAGGCTTCGGTACGCTCAATGGGAGGAATCCCTTGAAGCTGTTTCAGATAGTCGTTTGCCTGCCATTCGCTGGCAAACTCCTCACTGACGCCCTCCTCGTCTACATAGATTGCGCTGCGGGTTTCATCCCAGACCGCATAGCCGTTTTCTGTTTCAATGACGGCAAATCGTTCCGTAAGATACGGGCTGTCGATGATCTCAAAGCCCTTGGGCGGTGGGTCAAGCTGTGCGATAAAACCGTGCGGAATCGTGTTGCCGTCCTTGTCCTTATACAGAACAATGCTCATCGGCGCACCGTAGTAATTTTCCTCCTTGATGTCCTTCTCAAACTGATAAGGACTGGTGTACTCGATGCTTTCACCGACCTTGCCGTCCGTGCCGAGATAGTCGATCCTGCCGATAGGTTTGGACTCGATAGGTGCTTCCTTCGTGGAGGAAACCACGGTGCGAGTAATGCGTTTACCGTCCTCCAAGGCGTTGACCTCTATATCGTACCCTCTGTCGGTCAGCATTGTAAGATAGGTTTCCAAGCGGTGCTGCGGAAATCCCACCATCGGGACACGGGTGTTATGATCGGCAGCACGGGTAGTCTGCACCAAGTCAAGAGCTGTCCCTACGACTTCTGCATCATCAGCATAGGCTTCAAAAAAGTCACCCACCTGGTACAGTAAAAGGCTACTCGGATTGTCTGCTTTGCTTTTAAGATACGCCTGATAGAACTCCGGCAAAGCAGCATCCTTTGGCTGTTCTCTTTCTGCCACCTGTCTGATACGCTCCACAACGCTCTGCGGCAAGTCCTGCACATAGTAGGTGATCTCACCTTCGGGGGAGATATGAGCAATGTTCTGATAGTCCCCATTGACCTCCACGGCACGGTTCCAAACGGTCAGTCCGTTGCCGAGATAACCCATCCCGATGTCGAACTCAACCGCCTTTTCTTCGGGCTGTTTTTTAGCGACCTTCAAATGGTCATTCAGCGGGTTCTCCTGCACCTTGCTGTTGAATTCAGCTCTCGTCATTTCCTTGTTGAAAAGCGGAAACTGCGTATCATAGAGCATCACACGCTCATCATCAAAGGACAGGATTTCATACTCGTTTGCGCCGAGATAGACGGTGCTGCCGAGGTGGTACTCATATCGCTCATTTTTCGGCTCTGCCTTTTCGGAAGGTGCGGTAGACAAGATTTCTCTGTTCCTGCGTTCCTCGGCAAGCTCTGCTCGGCGTTCCTCCTGTCTTTGCAGCCACTCAGGGTACTGTGCCTTTTCCTTGGGGTTCAGGTAACGGTCGAGTTTTATCAGCTCGGCAATACGCTTCTCCACCTGACTCCATTTCAGGTCGATATGGGGTTTATCGCTTCCGATGCCTTTAGAAATACGGATACCCTTACCGTCGTGCTGCTCATCAATATCGGCTCCGACAATAGCCGGATAGACTCCGCCCCAGCCGTATTCATTTTTCAGAAAGTCGGCATTTTCCTTTGCAGACAGACTCTTTTGGAACTGCTCATAGATTCGCATTTTTCCCTCAGAGATGCCGCTGCCACGGGTGAGAACAGCGTCGATGATCTCCTGAGAGATAGTAAAAGCAGAGGGCTTTCGTTCCTCTGCTCCTGCTGTCATCAAGCTCAACTGCCCGTCAATGGACGGCAGAGGCTTCATCGTGTCCTGCAACTCTCCAAGCAGCCGCATCGCTTCAAAGTGCTGGACGATCACGCCCCAATCATAGGAACTCTGTGCCGTGCGGGAGAGATAACTGCCCTCCCAAAGCTGCAACACATTCTGATAGGTCTTGTAGCCCACACGCCGTCCATCTCTCAGAATGACCTCGGTGTAGTCGTTGTTGAAAATGCGCTTGATATAAGAAATACGGGCGTTCTCATCAGCGGTAGCTTCAAAGAATGCCCGTATCTCGTCTTTGCTTGCTTTCAGGTGCGGCGTGGTGCCGAGGATTTCACGAACGGTGTCGTCGCCGCCAAAGAACGGCAGGCTTTTATCCTCGTGGCTTCCGTCGTAGTAGTCTAAGCGGAGATTACCTCCGCCATCACGATCTCCTGAACCCGGCTCCGGATACTGTTCATCTTCCGAACCCAGCTCATCATATCCGTCGCTTTCAGACTCTCCGTCACGCCCTCCGACGCTGCCATCTGCTCCGTCAGCATCTGTTCCATCTCGTTCGCTCTGCGCTCCGTGTCGTTCAGATGCTCGTTCAGGGCGCAGCTCGTCAGCAGGTTGTAGTAGCGTACCTTGTGATGCTCCTTCAGGAACTTCTTCCGCATCCGGGCATACCTGCCCATCGACAGCTCCGGCTGCTCCGGCATTGTCAGATCGGGGAGCAGATAATCCCCCTGCCTCGTGTAAGTGATCTCGTTCATCATCAGGACTCCTTTCGGTTTTTTCTTTGCCTACATTGTAATCGGCTTTGGTTTTCTCTGCAATTATGCGATTTTGACGGTCGAGGGCAAGAATGGTGCGGGAAATCTCCGCAAGTCCCATCTCCGCAATATCGCTGGTGGCATAACCGAGGGCGTTCAGCGTGGCAGGTGTCGTAAAATTCACCACATCCCGAAGGTCATCGGGCTCAAAGTATTCTCCGGCTTCAATGCCCAGGCGGGTCATCGTCATATAGGCGACGCTGTTTCTCACCGCCGTTTTGAAAATGTGGGTGATTTCTTCTTCGGATACGCCGTCCAGGAAGCTGTCTTTCACGCTGTAAATCAGATCGGGGAGATAGTCGGGGATGTTGTCCTCTACGGCGTTTCTTGCCGCCGACTCGATGGCAGCGGTAAGGGTTTCCTTGTCGTTCAACTCTCCGAAGGTGCTTTCCAGCGTGTCGATCACTTCTGCCGTGTATTCGTCCCGCATTTGCCAAATGGGAACTCTGCGGGAAAAGCGGCTTGGATGCGTGTCGGAAATATCGAAGTAGTGGACAAGCCGCTGGCGGCGTTGGTCGGCATCCTCAAAGACGGCAATGCCGTGCGCCCCACGATTGACCCATCGCCCAAACTTTTGGTTCCAGTCGTCGATCTGAAGAACGGCGGTGGCGTCCGGTCGCTGTGCGTGTACCAAAAGCTGCTCGTCAAAGCGCAGACGGTAGTTGTAGCAGGCAGAGCGCAGAAACGCTTCCCAGCTTGCGGGGTTTGCAACGACCGTTTTGCAGGTTCGGTTATACAGCTCCGAGATGAAGTCGTATTTTCGTGCCATCGGCGGACACCTCCTTATCGTTCATAGTCTTTTGGCTTGATGGCTTTGCCGTTCTCATCATAGCTCTTGGGTTTGGCGGCAATGGAGTCCCACCGAATCATAGAACCTGCGAGCATTGCCTGCTCCTGTGCCTTGCTGACACCCAGCTTTTCATTGAACTTGTCTTTGATTGCTTCGTTCTCTGCACGGTTCCCGTCGTTAAAACTTGTGGCGGTATAGCCCTTTTGCCAGCGGTCGATTTGAATGACTTCGCCGGAAGACGGGAGTATGGAATAGCACATCGGAGGCAAGGGCGGCTCCATAGGAGCGTAGGTACAGCCGCCTTGCTCCATACGCTCGGCAAACTCACAAATGTGAAAGAGATTGCGTCCGACCTCTGTGTGATAGTTGTCAATATACCGGCAGGGATAGCTTTCCGTCTTACCGTCACGATCAGTCACGACGATGCGCTCACCGTCCGGGATACGGAACAGCTCTTTATAGTGGCTGTCAATAAAGCGAATGTCCCGGTTGGCTTCTTCGATGTGCTTGTCCAGCCATTCCTTTACATAGCAGAGGCAGTAGAAGTTATAGTCGCCCCTCGTTGGATTACAGCGAAGCACGAACGCATATTTCTCGGTATCTGCTCGGAAGCCGAACTCAGTGGTATAAGCACCCTGCATTTCGCTTTCCTTGTTCTCACGCCCATAACGCACCATCTGAGAACGGCTTTGAAGCAGTCCGTACTCCTCGGAGCGCAGGGCGTTGATTACATCGTCCAAGTCCCGCTTGAACGCATCGCTTTTCCATTGCGGTCGGGTATCAAACCAAGTGGTATAAAACTGATCGCCGCTTGAGCCGAAGTCCCCACGCAGATAACCGATGTTGCCTGTCTGCCCTTGAAGCTGCGAGCTTTGAGTGTAGGTGTACTTACGTTCGGGAATGGTCAGCGGTCGCAGTGTGAAATCTGTCATTATCTTGCGCCCCTTTCTTGCGGTATTCGTTGTTTCGGGATGTCAAAGCCGTAAACGGCGGCGATCTCATCCCCAAGTCGCCGGGTCAGCCGGGTAATATCGGCTCGTGTGGCTTTGCCGTGATAGATTTTATCTCTCAGGTTTTCCATCTGTGTCTCGGAAACGCCTTCCTTAAACACTCGGTAGAGATAGTGATTTGTGCCGTCGTGGTGGGCGGCATCGGCACGAAGATCGCCGTACTTATCTACATACCATTCGGTATAGTCGGTATCGGCATACAGGCAATCTCGGATGTTGCCGGAGGGGATGTCCTTGTAGCCCATCACTCTGCCGTTCCATCTGCCTATGTCGCCAATGACAATGATCGGCTGGGAAAGCTGAACATTCAGGTTGACTCGCTCATCGGAGAGGTAGTCGTAATTGGTTTCCTCCATCCACTCATAGAGTGCCTGCTCATCATTCGGGTCGTCGTCCAGCTCGTTGGCTTCAAGGAACTCCTTGTAGTCCTCTCGCCAGTCGTCCACATCAAGGTTTTGGTTGCTCCAAATGATGTGGCGGTCATTCGGTCGTGTCGCTTGGCTCATCTGTTCCACCTCCCAAGTATGAAAAAAGGCGGTTCTTTGCAACCTGCTCCTGAAGCTCTGTGATGACCGTCATATCCGGCACGGTCACATCGGGGATTTTCAGAATCGTCGGCAAGGTCAGCGCCTTCAAGTCTTTTTCGGTTTTACAGCCTGCGTCAAAGAGTTTTGCCAGCACCTTCATCTTCTGCTGCAAGCCCTGCTCGGCTGCTGTTTTCTTTACTGTTGCCATTGCGGTATCCTCCTTATCGTTCATAGTCTTTGTTGCGGCTTGGTTTCGCCTTTGTTTTTCCATCAAAGTCCGCTTTCCCGACTTCGCCGCGCCATTCAAACATCTCTTTTTCGCCCGGACAGTAGAGTTTCCCGTTGTCCACGCAAATGAAAAGGTCGCAGTTTTTATGCTCGACCTTTCATAGAACGCCGAATGGTCATAGTGGCTTTTGTCCCCGGCATTGGGTTTGCCCGTTAGTCCGAGATCGTTATCTCTTGCCGTGTGCCTTGAAATGAAGTCCAGAGTGTCCTCCGCTTTTGTAAACAGGCGATAGGGGCAGAAATGCTTGCCGCCGTATTCGAAGATCAGCTTATTGCCCTGAATGTGTTTGAGTACGGTCGCCTTATTGACCGCCCAGTGCGGCATACATTCCGTTTTTACTTCACCCATCACATCCATTCGCTCATACCGGGTCGGTTTCCCGTCATAGAGATTCGTGCAAAAAACAGCGCTGCCACGGCTGTTTGCCGAAGCACCGAAGCCTCCCGTTACGAGATAAAGCTGCCGGTCGGCTCGCCGGTATTCCGGCTTGAGAACAGCGGGGTTGATAGCGATGATTTTGCCGTTGATGTCGTTCTTATAGTGGTCGGGGATGCAGTCCGCTTGGGTGATAACCGTCACGGGAATATCCAGCTTTTCAACCTCTTCCCGAAACCTCTCGGCGTCTTGCTTGATGCGCTCTGCAAAGAACAGCGCTGCATCAATGTAGTCGTCACCAACAGCACACTCGGTGAATTTTTCAAATATGTCGTTGCGTTCTCCGTAGCAGCAGAGGAAGCGTTCTCCATTGCTATCCTGCTCATTCTCGGTAAGAATGATTTCACGGGAACCGATATTCACGGCGCAGAGGACGGTGTAATCACCGACCTTTCTCTTTTCATTTTCCATAACCGTCACCTCAAAGAATGCCGATGATGATAACCATATCATCCTGCTCGGCGTTGCGGGAGTATTCCGGAAAAAGCGACTGCACACGCTGCCTTGCTCTGCGGATGGTTTCAAAACACGGCAGTCCGTAGACTTTGTAGTTGAATGCAAGGTCATTGAGAGGCAGTTCGCCGGCTCTGAGATAAGTCGCATAGCGGTTGTAGTAGTGCATAATGAGGATCATATCGTCGAACCTTGCTCTCGGACAGTCCTTCAAGATAGAAAGCACACGGCTTTCCAAAGTTTTCTGTTGATTCATTGAATCCCTCCTTCGGGTAGTAGAAAAGGGGCGGAGTTTTGCTCCGCCCCTTGGATAATCAGCTCACTTCTTGTTTTTCTTTCTGACCTGCAAGAAGATAAAGCCGCCGATGATAAAGGCTACCAGTACGATAGCCACGATGGTTTTAGGTTCCATTAGTTACATTCCTCCTTTTTCTTTTTCTTGAATCCGATAACGCCGCACACAGCGATGCCCACTGCGGACAGTCCCGCAAGGGTATAGAGCAGTGGCAGATTGGTTGTGTCGCCGGTCTTAGGCGTATCACGCAGAACATTGTGCATCTCCACAATGGTTGTGGAGCCGAGCTTGACCGTTGCTTTCTTGTCGGCAGGCAGGACATACATCGAAGAAGCCGAGTTGCTTACCTCAGAAATGGTGTAGTCCCCGATGCGAAGCTCGTCAATGAAGATCTCACCCTTGTCGTTGGTTTCAAGGATAATGTCATAGCCATTTGCACCGGTAATGCGGAAAGCGAAGCCCTTAACCTTGCCGTCAGAGGAGGTCTTGACAATTTTCAGGTTGCCACGCATAGCATCATTGACGAAGCCGACACCTGCCTTGTTCTCCACCTCGTAGGTCTTGCCGTTGGTGTCGATCATCACTTCATACACGCCGGTATCGAGGACAAAACCCTCCGGGGCTTTGGTTTCCTTGACGAAGTAGCGACCGTAGAACAAGTCGTTCATACTGTATTCGCCCTTTTCCTTTTCGGTCAGTGTGCCGAGCAGTTCATCGCCATCGTCCAGCTTGCCGTTTGCGTTACTGTCCTTGTAGACCTCAAAGGTCGCTCCGGTCAGCTTATTGTCAGGATATTCGGAATCCACCTTGGTCAGATGGATGTTTCCACGGACATACTTGTTGACGATTTCAATCTCCACGACCTGACCGTCTGCGCCGATGGTCACGGGATAGATGGTATCATCCAGCACGAAGCCGGCGGGCTGTTCGATTTCACGGACATACCAAGTGCCGTAAGGAATGTTCTCAAAAGAAAAACTGCCATCTTCAGCAGAAGTGGCAGTCAGCAGAGCGTTTTCCTTTGTAAACTCGCCGTCATCTGTGCGGAACAGTCCAATCAGCGCACCGCCGAGAGCACTGCCGTTTTCATCGACCTTCTTGCCGGAAACCGAACCGTAGATCAGATCATTTTCGATTGCCTTGCCGTCGTTAGCGGCAATCTTTACAACTGCCGTATCCTGACCGACATACGCAAAGGTTACGGGATACTTGGTATCGGAGTGCTTGTAGTGACTGTCGGTGGCAAGCTCCTGCACATAGTAGCTTCCAAAAGGAAGGTCGGTCTTAACTGTTGCCGTTCCGTCCTCATTCAGAGAGATGATCTCAACAAGACCACTTGCGGGAATGGAAGTGCCGCTGGCAGATACGATTTCCTCGGCGGCGAACAGCCCAAAGGAAATGTTTTTCATTTCACCGTTTGTGCCAATACCGAAGTGCTCATTCTGCTCGATGGACTTTACAAGGCTGATTTCCACCTTCTGACGCTCGTTCTCGAACGAAGTCGCCGTTTCTGTTACGGCAACATTCTGACCGGCGTAGACAAGCTCGACGTAGTGGGGTTCCGGGTTGAGCACCATTCCGTGGGGTGCTGTGATCTCACGCACCTCATATTTGCCGAGGTAGAGTTCACGGCTCACGGCTGTGCCGGTTTCATCGGTTGTAACAGTGTCTACAACCTCGCCCTTCTGATTTCGGACAGTGCCGTCCTGCGTGATAATATCCTCTGCGGCGATGATCTCATAGACCGCACCGGGAAGTCCACGCTTTTCATACTGCGGCCGATAGATGGTGGGCAGTTCGTTTCCGCTTTCATCTACGCCGCCGATGACGGAAACGCCAAAGAACACCTCGCCGTTTTTTTCCACGGTGATGGTGCCTTTCTGTGCCATATTGGGCTTATCCACTTTTACTACCGTAACCCCGCTTTCTTCTGTGGAATTATCCTCCGTGACATCGAAGTACACGGGCGTTTCATCGAGGACATAGCCGTAGGGAGCCTGTACCTCGACAATAGAGTACCCCTTTCCAAAGGACAGCTTTTCCGGCGTGACAAGAGAACCTTCTGCATTGGTGTAGAACACATCAATGGTGGTGGGCGTCGGGTAGGTGAAGGTCATTGTTACGGGGTTGCCGTCCGGGTCATAAATCTTGAAGCCTGCACCGGCGTAAGGGATGGTCTTGCCGGTTTCTGCGTCCTGCTTCACGATCTTGATAAAGCTGTTAAAGGGTGCATTGTTGATAAGGTAGCGATAAGTCGCCCCATTCTGAGAAATGAACACATCAAAGTCGGGCATCAGCTCGCTGCCCTCCCAGCCGGATACCTGATGGACGGTATAGATGCCATAGGGCAGTTCCTTAGTCTGTGCAAAGCCATTTTCGTCACAGGTGAGATAGTCACGCTCGGAGGATTTGGCGTTTTCATATGAACCTGCGGCTTTCAGGTAGACCGCAAACTCTGCGCCGCCCTCCGGCGTTTCGATCTGTGTTTCGCCGTTGTCGGTATGCTTGATGATGGCGATATTGCCCTTTGTGACCTGTTCGGTCACATCATTTGCCGTCTGATTATGCTCCACGGTATAAAGCTGCGGCTCTGCACCGACCTTATGAACGGTGGTATCAAGCAGATAGCCCTCGGAGGGTGTGATTTCTCTCACCGTCCAGTCGTTATCGCAGATATATTCCTTGGTAACGAACTGCCCGTTTTTGTCGGTGGTGTAGGTATCCACAAGGGTTTCGCCCTTATAGATGCCGTAAACAGCACCGGCAAGAGAAGCATCACCCTGCGCCGTGCCGGTTTCGGCATCGCTCTTGGTGACGGTCACGGAAAACTTCTTCAAAATATTGAGGAAGCTACGGTTCGTGACCTCGTTCCAGTTGATAGGCGCAGACTGCGCTTCGGGAACAACATAGCGAACAGCAGTGTCCACTTCCTCCACGGTATAAGGTGTGGAACCGGAAATGAGGACATCTTCAAAGGTCGCCACGCCGTTTGCATCGGTTGCGGCATACTCGTCTACGGCAATGCCGGAGAGTGAAGTGCCGTAAAGGTGGAAGGTCACGCCCTCGTTGAGATTATCCTCCGAGGACTTCACGATCTGCAAATCTCCACGCTTGAGCTTGTTGTTGAAGGTCACGGTAGAAACCTGACCGGAAACTACCGTCACACGGCGGGACTCCTGCGGCTCATACTTGTCGTAATCCATCTCGGTCACGGTATAGACACCGGGCATCAGGTTGTCGATCTGAATTTCACCTCTTGCATTGGTCTTGACCGTCTGATTGACCCCGTTGCCGGTGACGGTAAAGGTGAGGTTGTCCACCTTGCCGTCCTCGCTCGTTTTGACGATCTTGGCAGAGCCGTAGGACACCTTCAGATTGAGGAACGCCTGCACGGGGTCACTGACCGACTGTGCGTAGGTGATGACATCCTGCTTGCCGCTTCCCTGATTGAATGTTCCGTCCGTCCAGGTGATGACACCACGACGGGACGAGCCAACCTTATTGGCGGTAATTCTTACGCTGTCAGAAGGAGCATCCGTTGCTGTGATAACAAGCTGGTTTCCGCTGACGCTGAAAGAAACGCCATCCTCATTCGCAGAAAAGCTGTAATCGGAAAGCACTCGGTTGTGGTCTGTCAGGGTAGCGGTGTAACCGCTACCGTCCCATTCCAGTTCCACGCTCTGCGCTCTGTTCGGGTTTTTGGACATAAAGCTGGGGATGGCGGAGTGACGCTGAACGCTTGCTTCAATGCTGTCATAGTAATCGCAAAACAGGTCATACAGCGGATGGGCAGTGCTGATAACGCCCTTAACAGCATCGTAGCTACCGGGGCTTACATAATCGAAGTCCTCGTCACGCTCACCGACAACGGTTTCCCAAATGAGAACCTGTGTTGCCATAGCTTCCGCCAGCGTTGCGGCATCAGCAGGGTTCTGTGAACGCCACGAGGTGCTGATGGGTCCCGTGTAACCGTACTGCATAATACGCCCGATGAACAGCTTCATATCATAGGGGGAAATAGTGCTGTTGATGTCTGAGGGCAGGTTGTCCCAAAAGGTTTCGTCCTTACTGGTATAAGTGTCGCCGGTATCCTGCCGCACTCCCGGCTCAATGCAGTAACAGATGTTACCGTCATACGAGTGCATTGCTCGAATGGTAGTGTACTTGGACTCACCGGAATGCCAGCCGTTCATATACCGGAGATTGGGATGCCCCCAAGTGCCGCTGTAATCAATATTAGCATCGCCGCTTCTCGGAAAAGAAACAAGGTAGACCTCTGCTCTTTCTCCTGCGGCATAGGCAGTGGTTGTGCCAATCCCCACAAGGGCTGTCAGGCACATCACGAGGGAAAGCAGTCCCGCCATCCCTCGCTTGAAAAGGTTCTTTTTCATTGTGTTTGTTACCTCCTTGAAAACGAAAAACGCACCGTACAATGACGATGCGTTTCGGGTGAAATGTGTTTTGTTGTTATGCGTAGCCGATATAGATTTCATAAGAGCCGCTTCCGGTCTGCTCATACCAAATCCACACATCGGTGATGTCGCCGTCCTTGGCATATCGGTCGAGATAGCCACGAATATCCCGTTCGGTGTATTTGCATTTTACACCTGCGGCGATGGGGTTATCCCAGCAATACACGGCTCCGCTGTCAAGTGCAAGTCCGATGCTCTCAGCGTAGCTCTTGGCAAAGCTGATCCAGTAGTCAATGTCAAAGACCGGCTCAGTAGGTTCTTCTTTCGGCGGTTCCGGTGGCGTAGATTCCTCAGTTGCCGGAGGTGTGGGCTGTTCTTTTTCAGTCGGGGCAGCGGTTTCCGGTCGGCGTTCGGACTCGTCTGTTTTCTTTTCAGGTTCGCTTGGCTGTGGCAGCACTGCCGTGCTGTGGTCAGCCTGATCGGGAACCTCTGTTGTTTGGGTGTCACTTTCCGATACGCTTGCCGGGAACTCTGCGGCACGGCTATCCGTTTGCGATTCTGTGCTTTGGGGACGATCAACCTCCGTTTTCTTTTCTGCCTGAGCCGTTTCTGATTCGCTGGGGACGATGTTACTGTCCGAAGAAGAAATGGGGTCAGGCGTCTGTGCAATATGCGAGGCGTTGTTGCATCCCGTAGTCAGACACAGAAACACGGCGAGTAGAATAACTGCGATTTTGGATTTCATACGCTTCACTCCCTTCGATTACATTCTACCCGATGAGAACTGCTCCGACAAAGGTGCGTTTTGAAGCGCAACTTTTCATCATACCGCCAAAACGCAGTTTTCCGAAATGTGCGAACTCCGTTTGCTCTTAGATAGATTTAGCTTAGAGAGATAGAGATAAATCAGGAGATAGTTTATTTCGGGTAGTCAGGTAGTTCTCAGGGGTTGGAGTGTGAGGAAGGGGACAGCAGAAAACATACTCCGTGTACCTATCGGCTGTCACGCTCTGCCCGCTGACGAAGAAAGCGGCTGTAATGCTCCAGTGCCTTGACCACATAATCCTCCGTCTGCGCCAGTGGGATATTCTTCGGGATCAGACTTCGCACCTTGTCCCCACGCAGGACGATCTTCTCCCGCTGGTTTGGTTTTTCCTCGCCCATAATGGCGGACACCACCTCCGGCGTGAGCTTTCCATCTGTGAAGAACTTCCGCATACGAATGGTCTGATCGTGGGACGGGGTGCATTGGTTCAGGTCGATTTCATCAACCACCGCCCGTTGACTGTCCTCGTCCAAATAGGAAAGCTCCACCGCAGGGCGCATCTTGATTTTGCCCTCGTCCACAAGGTCGAGCAGTTCAGGCACAAGGTTTGTCAGGCGGATATACCGGCGAATCTGTTCACGACTTTCGCCAACTTCATTGCCCAAAATCTCATTAGTCCGTTGACCATCTAAATCTGACACCACTGGTGTCGGATTTTCTTTTCGTGGTCTACCGGCTTGCCTGTTCATCGCTTCCAGCCGCATTTTATAGGCAAACGCCTTTTCTGAGGGAAGTATCTGCGACCGTTGGTAGTTACTCTCCACCATAAGGACGGTGGCGGCGTCACGGTCAAGGTCTACGACCTCGCAACGGAGTGCTTCAAACCCGGCAAGCTCACAAGCTCGTTTTCGCCTGTGACCGGAAATCAGCTCATATCTGCCGTCCTCTTTCTGACGGACTGTAGCCGGAGTAATGACTCCTCGCTCCTTGACGCTCTCCACAAGCTGTATCATATCCTCGTCGTCCCGCACCTTAAATGGGTGGTCGGGAAAATCGTCGATCAGCTCAAGGGGAATATCTCGGATTTTACTGAGCTTAGCATCATCCCGTTCCTCTTGCGTAGAGAACAGCTCATCGAGTGTGTTCGTGGGAAGCGTGAAGTCGCTCTTTCTGCCTGCCATCGGCTAACACCTCCTTCGTAAAATCCGTGTAAGCCTTAGACACGGTGCTGCTCGGCTCATAGGCGTATATGCTTTTCCCTTTAGATGAAACCTCGGCGGCTTTTACGGCAATGGGAATGGTCGTCCGGTATATCCTGATCCGACAACCGAAGTTCTCTCGCAGCGCTTCTACCGTACTTTTGGCAAGATTGGTTCTACCGTCTACAAGCGTGAGCAGAATACCGTCGATTGTCAGGTTCCGATTGGTGTGCTTCTTCACCTTGGCAATCGTCGATAAAAGCTGCGTCATACCTTTTGCGGGGAGATACTGTGCCTGCACGGGAATAATTACGCTGTCTGCCGCAGTCAGAGCATTGAGCGTTATCATACCAAGGGACGGCATACAATCTATCAGTACATAGTCGTATCTGTCCTTCACTTGGCTGAGATAGTTTTTCATCACGCTCTCTCTGCTCATTGCGGTCACAAGGCTCATCTCCAACGCTGAAAGGTCAAGGTTTGACGGAACAAGGTCAACCTTTTCTTCGTGGCTGAGAATGCCGGAGAACGGGTCTTGCTGTTCTTCCCGCATTACCGCTGATAGCTTATTGGAAAGGGTCTGCGGCAAGCTGTCCGTGTCCTGCCAACCGAGGCAGGTAGTAAGGTCGCCCTGCGGATCAGCGTCCACGAGAAGCACCTTTTTGCCCTGCATAGCCAATCCTACGCCGAGGTTTACTGCCGTGGTGGTTTTCCCCACGCCGCCTTTTTGGTTGCATATCGCTATGGTTTTACAGTTTGGCATTTCACTTTTCCTCCTTCTTTGTAGATTTCATAGCCGCCTGAAATCGACGGCTATGTATATGTCCGCAGTATTTGTTCTCAACGCCCCCTGCGGCGGCTTTTGCCTTACGGGAAACACTTGGGTCACGGTGTGCTGCACCGTGTTCATAGGAATCTCACCTCTGCCGGGTTCTCCGCCAGCTCCGTAGAGAAGTATCATTATCCTTCTGACTGTCATCGCCGTTCCGGTGGCAAACCGGATTTCAGATCAGGGGTTATCGCTCATACTCCGAAAAGGAGAAGTCACGGCGTACCTATCTTCGGGCTATCATCAGAAATAATGTCCCAGTGTTTGTATATTCAGTTTTCAAGGTTCACGAAGAAGCTCCTGAACGGAGTCAGGAATTAACCCCTTCACATACTCTGAATAAGGGGTGGGTTTTGGCAGGGTGTTTTTCAAAAAAAGTTGAAAAAATTTTTTCGTGACCCTCTGAAAACAAAAAAGCCGCCTTTCCGAAAACGGAAAAGCGGCACAGAATTTAAGACTATATAATATGAAAAGGGCTACCTACCCCTAAGCGGGGAATAAGCAGCCCAAGCTATATTCAGATGTATACAACTTTGAGTTTCTTCTTTTTTGCACGGATTACCTTTACCAACACCTCATCAACGGCATCGGTATATTTTCCTTGCTGCATACGGAGGTTTTTGAAATCGATTAGGGACTCTATAATCTCCGACCGTTCCTGATTGGTCAGGTAGATATGATATTTCTGTTCTTTCATTGTCTGACACCTCCTGATACTTTCATTATACTTATACAGGTGCAGAAATTCAAAGATGCGATTATATAATAGATAACAATAAGGCTCCGACCTTTTGAGTCAGAGCCTTATTGCTCACCTTTGCAAATGCCATTTTTCAGTGTTTTGAAATTATCGCCTTACCGGGCTGTGGCATTATACAAAACCTCTGCGTGATTTACACGGTTTAGTCCTCGCCGGTCGTTATTTTTGGGTACAGAACCTCGGCTCTTCTGTTTTGCACAATAAATTAAATTTGTATATAGCTGGATTCTTTCTATTTTGGTATTGATTTTAGTATAAAATAGGTGTATTATGACTTTGATATGCGGACGGGTGAATTTTTTCAGTGGTCCGCACCTTGTTTTTAAATATTGGTTAAGAGGAAAATTTATGAGGATTATAATTGTTGGATGCGGAAAGGTTGGCTCTTCAATAGCGTCGGAGCTTAATTTGGAGGGACATGAAATATCCGTAGTCGATATTAACCACGGTGCAGTCGATAAACTTGCAAATTCGCTTGATGTTCTCGGCATAGAGGGAAACGGTGCAACATATGATGTGCTTATTGAGGCAGGCGCAGAGTATGCCGATTTGCTTATTGCCGCAACCGCAAGGGATGAAATCAATCTGTATTCGTGTCTTATGGCTAAGGCGGCAGGCGTTACCCACACAATTGCAAGAGTGCGTAATCCCGAATACACAAACGACCTTTACAGAATCAAAGAGCATCTCGGTCTTTCTATGGCAATCAATCCCGAACAGACCGCCGCTAATGAAATCAGTCGTCTGTTAAGATTTTCGGGTGCGCTTGAAATTGATTCGTTCTCAAAGGGCGTTGTTGAGCTTATCAAGGTAACTGTACCGCAGAATTCGTCAATTGTCGGAACTGCTTTGAGCAGAGTTGACAACCTCAGAGGTAAGGTGAGAATCTGTACGGTTGAGAGAGGGGATGAGATGTTCATTCCTAACGGTGATTTTGTTATTAACGGCGGTGACAGAATTTCTGTTGTTGCAAAGCCCGAAATTGCCGCAAAATTCTTTAAGCGTATCAGTATTGCAATCGGCAGAAGTAAGGATGTTATCCTTCTCGGCGGCGGCAAGGTTTCGTTCTACCTTGCAAAGACGCTTATTAAATCCGGTGCGAATGTCAAAATTATCGAGAAAAATCCCGAACGCTGCAACTTTCTTTCGGAGGCTATACCTGGGGCTGTTATAATTCAGGGCGATTGCATGGATCAGTCGCTGTTGCTTTCGGAGGGTGTTGAACACGCTGACGGCATTGCCGCTCTTATGGATTATGACGAAGAAAATATTATCATAACGATGTACCTAAAGGGCATTACAAAGGCAAAATTGATTACTAAGGTAAATAATGCGTCATTTGATCCGCTTTTGCATGATCAGAATTTTGAATGTATTATTCATCCAAAGAGCCTTACAGGCGAATATATTGCAAGATATATCAGAGCGATGCAGAATACGGGCGACAGCAATGTTGAATCGCTTTACCGCCTTAACGACGACAAGGTTGAGGCTCTTGAATTCAAGGTTAATGCGGAATCAAGGGTTACGAATGTTCCGATTATGAGCCTTAATCTGAAGGCTAATCTTCAGATCATCTGCATTAACAGAGGCGGAAAAATTATTCTTCCGCAAGGTACGGATGTGATTAAACCTGAGGACACGGTAATTGTGCTTACCATGCAAAAAGGTCTTAGCAAGCTTGAAGATATTGTAAAGCGTTGAGGGGAGCATAATGAATAAACGATTAATTGTGTATATCCTCGGCTGGGTTCTTATTGTCGAGGGCGCGGCTATGCAGATTGCAACCGTTACTTCATTTATATACGGCGAACACGAGGGACTTTATTTTCTTGGAGTAGGTGCTTTGTCGGCACTTTTGGGCTTGCTTGCCGTAAAAGTAAAAAAGCCGAAAAATCCCGTGCTTTATCAGAAGGCAGGCTTTGCGGCTACTGCGTTAAGCTGGATTCTTATGTCTTTTGTAGGATGTTTTCCGTTCTGGCTGAGCGGTGAGATTCCGAGTTTTATTGACGCTTTTTACGAAACCGTGTCGGGCTTTACGACAACAGGTTCAACTATACTTACCGATGTTGAGGCATTGAGCCACGGAATGCTTATGTGGCGAAGCTTTCTCCATTGGTTGGGCGGTATGGGCGTAATCGTGTTCTTGCTTGCGATTATCCCGAGGCTCGGCGGTCAGCAGAATATTTTCCTTATGAAAGCCGAGAGCCCCGGTCCGATTGTGGGCAAGGCTGTTCCGAAAATGAGAAATTACGCAATGCTGCTCTACGGAATTTATTTCGGCTTGACCACACTTGAATTTATATTTCTGATTGTAGGCAAAATGCCTGTTTTTGACGCACTTAACATAAGCTTTGCAACGGCAGGTACGGGCGGTTTCGGTGTTACCAACGCAGGTATCGCTTCATACAGCAATTATCTGCAAACCGTTATTGCTGTATTTATGATGCTGTTCGGAATTAACTTTTCCGTGTATATCCTCATTCTTGCGAAGAAGTTTAAGCAGGCTTTCCGCATTCAGGAGCTGTGGGTTTATTTCGGAATTATCGTGCTGTCAACAGCCTTGATTGCGTTTAACATCAGGTCACTTTATCCGAGTGCGTATGATGCGGTTCACCAGAGCTTTTTCTATGTTTCGTCAATTATCACGACAACAGGTTTTGGTTTGACAGATGTCAATAACTGGCCTGAATTTTCAAAAACCGTGATTATGATTATCACATTTATCGGTGCAATGGCAGGCAGTACAGGCGGCGGTTTTAAGGTTTCAAGAGTTATTTTGCTCTTTAAGGAAACACGAAAGGAGTTTTCACTCCTCATTCATCCAAGAAATGTTAAGACCGTTAAAATGGACGGCAAGGCGATTGACCACAACGTTATGAGGTCAACTTCAATTTTCCTTGTGCTGTACATCGGAATCTTTGCGTTAAGCTGGCTTGTGCTTTCGCTTGATCAGACGGATTTTGTGACGAATTTCACGGCTGTTGCCGCAAATATCAACAACACAGGTCCGGGTCTTGGAATGGTTGGCCCTGTCGGCAACTATTCGGAATTCAGTATTTTGTCAAAAATTATTTTGATTTTCGATATGTTAGCAGGCAGACTCGAATTGTTCCCGTTGATGTTGCTGTTCGCCCCGTCAGCGTGGAAAAAATCGTAAGTAAATTGAAAAGATTATAATAAAGATCGGGAAGACAGTTTGCAAAATGCAAAACAATGTCTTCCCGACTGTTTTTATATGCGGAATTGTGCGAATAATTACAATACTACGCTCGGGCATAATATGTTTTTAATATTACAAACTGTCTTCCCGAATTGGGTGCAGCGACACGCTGCCGGCGGCTCGCCGTCAATTTAAAAGCACATCTGCAATTGCGTTGCCTAACAGACTGCCTGAGTAGGTTGCCTCGTCAATGGAATTTGATTCTGTGCCGACTTCTATTAACAGCGAACCGTTGCAGACATATTCATTGTATGCAAAGTAGTCAAAATTCAGCGGTCTGGTCATATCGGGGTAGAGGGTTTCGGCTTTGTCCTGAATTTTCAGGGCAAAGTTTAAATTTTCCTCCCAGCAGTCAAAACCCCGTTCACCGTCTGTGTCACATCCCGCAAGAATCATAATCTGCGCACCCTTTTTGCCGTTGTATGTAAACACGGGCTTAACCTTGTTTTCGTCCGTTCCGATTGCATCACGGTGCAGGTCGATAACAACCTTGATATCGGGATATTTTTCAAGATTTTTATACACTGTGTCAACACTACGGTCATACGAACCGTTGTAGGATTCATCGTGAATTGTCGTGTCATGAACCGTTTTTATTCCACGCTTGTTGAGCTGTTCGGTGAGTGCATCTCCGACTGCCACAACATTGAAATCGTTGTTGTTTGTGCGTGAATAAAAGCTGTCATAGAAAAAGTCAACATCTTCGTCAAGATATGCCTCGCTTGTGTGGGTGTGGTAGATAAGAACCTGCGGTGAGTTTATGCCCTTGTCAATTGAGAACGGCAGTTTTGCCGAGAGCAGTCCGTCAAAGTCAAGCGACAGTCCCGTTTTATTTTTGACAAAGCAGTTGTCAACCTGAGTTCCCGTGTCGCCTATGGTGCGTTCCTCAACCGTGTATTTGTTCTCGCCGTCATGGTTGCCGTAGGAATCGTAATAGGTGCTTTTGTCACGCTTGTGATTTTTTTGGACTGTGGGTTCTGTGTCGGCTGATTCTGTGGGCTTTTGGTCGGAAGCTGTCGGCTTTTCCGTCTTTGAATTTTCAAGCTTGTATTCTCCGTTTGTGAGAGTAAAAGCGGCAGCGGCAAGTGCCGCAGGATTCTGTGATTCAAAGCAGAGAGGCAGTCTGTATATAACGCTTAAAACAGCCGTTGTCAACAGTACAACGGCTGTGCTTGTTTTTAAGACTTTTTTCAGTTTCTTTTTTGATGTTCCTTCACTTTTCACAAAATCACCTGCAATCCGTACATATGTTGGCTATCGGTTTCTGCAATAAATATATGCCGTGCCGTAGGTGAATATGTGTAAATATGCGTGGATTTACATTAACGAGATGAGGTCGGGCAAATCGAATTCATTTTGCAACGCTCCGTTGAGTGCAAAGGCTATGAGCCTTGAGGCTCTTTCCGTGAGCAGGTCAATTTCTCTGGGAATGACTACAAGCTGTCTGCCCTGCGGCATAAGCATTTTCTGCGTTTTTCGGTTGCAGTCATTGCCGAGAATGTCAGCCGCAAGCGTTTGTGCGTCAACAACGGTCGGCACTCCGATTGCAATAACAGGAACTCCGATTGTTTCCTTTGTGATTTTGGTTCGGTGATTGCCCACCCCCGCACCGGGTGAGATTCCCGTGTCGCTTATCTGAAGTGTACAGCCGAGCCTTTCGGTTCTGCGTGAGGCGAGTGCGTCAATTGCAACAACGGCTGTCGGTCTTATCCGCCGTACAATGCTGAGAATGTATTCGCCTGTTTCAATGCCCGTCTGTCCCGTGACTCCCGTCTGCATTACGGCAACGGGGCGAAGTCGGTCAAGTCCCGTTGAACGGGCAATTTCTCCGCCTATGTGACGGGTGGCAAGCACTCGTCGGCTTGTTTTCGGTCCGAGTGAGTCGGGAGTGATTTCCATGTTGCCGAGTCCTGCCACAAGCACAAGTCCGTTTACGGGCAACAGCCGTTTGATTTCATTGCCGACGGTTTCAAGCCGTTTGTCGGTTTCGGTAAAATTGTCGGTGAGTGACGGCAACTCAATTGTAATGTATGTGCCGATTTCCTTGCCGAGTGCCTGTCTTGCCTTTTGGTTCTTTACAATCAGCCGTGAAATTTCAAGACCGTTTTCACTGTATTTTTTGAATTCAATACCGCCTGTGTTTTCTCCTGCAATTTCTCTTGCCTCAATTGCAAGGTCGGTTCTGAACTGCAAAATAATCCCCCGTTTCGCAAATTTGTTTGTATATTGTTATTATTGTGCAATTTTATATTATGTATTCTATTTACAAGACTATTTTGTTTTGTTATAATTCAATCATAGATTATTTCTGTCACAATTTCCGCTCCTTGCAAGCAAAGCGGAATTTGTTCAGATTTAAATCCTTTATCATAAAGAAAAAGAGATAGATTATAATTCTAAAACAAACACACATCTTTACATTATATACAGGTGATTTTATGAACAAAAAATTTGCTGAAAAATTTACCGCAGTGGTTTCTGCGGTGTGTATGATTTCGGTCGGCATTGCAAGCGTAAATGCGGCTGAAATTGATGACGGATTTGAGTCGGTCACAAAGAATGCACAATCTTCGGATTCGTCTTTTCCGTCTGCATATTCCGCAATCGGCTATTCGCTTGTTGACGAAAACGGACTTCCGAGTAATTTCAGCTCAAAAAATCTCGGCTTTGTAACACCTATCAAGGCTCAGCAGTATAACGATTGTTGGGCGGTTGCAGGCACAGAAGGCTTTGAAACAAAGCTTTTGAAGCTTGGCTATCCCGTTACCGAGATGTCACATGACCACGCAAACGCAAGTTCCACAACACAGACAAACGGCAAGGGCTGGCAGAGAAAATACCGTGACGGCGGATTTACAAATATTTATCCCGGCTATCTCACCTCATGGCAGGGCGGTGCAGAGATTGCCGATGTCGGTGAGATTGATTTTTCAAAAAATATTCACGGCGATGATATGACAGCCGACAAGACTAAATACGGCACAACAAAACTGCGTTATCTTGACGGCGCTGATTCAAACGAAATCAAGCAGGCAATAATCGACAACGGCTCGGTGACAGCGTCATATGCCACATCAAACAAGTGCTTTAACAATGCAGGCACAACCTACTTTATGCCGCAGTCATATGACGGCGACTATATCGGCCATACAATCAGCATTGTGGGTTGGAACGATAATCTCAACAGGTACAGATTTTCTAACGGAACAGGTGTGTTGCCGCAGAACAACGGAGCATGGCTTGTGCGCAACAGCTGGGGCGACAACAACACAATGGGCGGTTATTTCTGGCTTTCATATGAGGATAAGTACATTTTCGGCGAAAAGTATTCCCCGAATTTCACAATTGACGAGGTGACGGAGATTACCGACGATATGACATTGTTGCAGGATGAACGCTACGGTGCTACATACAGCTTTGATTATGTTGACAGCAACGACATTACATTCATCAATTGCTTTGATTTTGGCGAAAACAGCCGTACACTTGATAAGGTGCTTTTTGAAACAAAGAGCAACGGTGCGGATTATGAGATTTACTACATTCCCGTAAGAGACGGTGTTCCCTCAAATGATGAAAGTGAATGGAAGTCTGTTGCATCGGGCAAGGTTGCATACAGCGGTTATCAGTCTGTTGATGCAAACGGATTTGTTGCACCGCTCGGAAGAGGTGCAGTCGGTGTAAGAATCAAGACAAATTCAGAGGAATCAAGTCAGCTTGGTGTAGGCGAATGGCTTACAAGTGCAACGAAAATGACTTTTCTCAATGATTCATCTTACGGTAACAGCTACATTAAATATGACGGCACAACATGTGAACTGCTCGACTGGTACAAAACCGAGAGAGACGATATGCTCGGCGGTACATTTGTTATCAAAGCTGTGGCGCTCAAAAATGATAAGATTTTGAACGGCGATGTTGACCTTGACGGAGATATTGCCGTTAAGGACGCAACCCTTGTTCAGAAGTATATAGTAAAGCTTGAACAGCTTGACAACACACAGCTTTGCAATGCCGATTGTGACGGTGACGGAGATATCACGGTTGCCGATGCCACGAAAATTCAGAAAATAGTTGTGGGAATTAATTAAAATTGAAAATGGACGGCGAGCCGCCGTTCTCGGTTTGTGAATACAGTCGTTTCAAGGCGAGAGCGTAGATGCCCGAGAGGAAGTTTTTTTAAATTGAAAGTTGAAAATTGAAAATGGAAAATTGCGGTCGGGCAGACAGTTTGCAAAATGCAAATCATTGTTTCCCGACCGTTTTTGTATATATAGAAGTTGCGTTTAAATGTATGGGCGGATAATGATTTCCATACGGACAAAAATTTTAACATAACAAAAATTGCATCAGAGCCTTTCTCGGGCATCTGATGCAATCTCTTTATCTAACTATCTTCTCGAATAGACAGCGGTGGCACACCGCCGACCTTAATTTTACATTTTCAACTCAGAACAAAAATTACTTATTTTTGTTCTGAATGTATTCGTCAATAGCGGCTGCGGCTGTTTTGCCTGCACCCATTGCGAGGATAACTGTTGCAGCGCCTGTTACAGCGTCACCGCCTGCATATACGCCCTCACGGGATGTAAGACCGTTTTCGTCAGCGATGATACCGCCCCACTTCTGAGTGTCAAGTCCCTTTGTTGTAGCCTTGATAAGCGGGTTAGGTGATGTACCGATTGAAATAACAACAGCGTCAACATCAAGAACGAACTCACTGCCGGGGATTTCAACAGGTCTTCTTCTGCCGCTTGCGTCAGGCTCGCCGAGTTCCATCTTAATGCACTTCATACCCGTTACGAACTCATCTTCGTTGCCGAGAATTTCAACAGGGTTATTGAGGAGCTTGAAGATAATTCCCTCTTCCTTGGCATGCTCAACTTCTTCCTTACGGGCAGGAAGCTCTTCTTCGCTTCTTCTGTAAACAATATAAACCTCTTCTGCGCCAAGACGCTTTGCACAACGAGCGGCATCCATTGCAACATTACCTCCGCCGACAACTGCAACCTTCTTTGCGTGCATAATCGGAGTTGTGCTGTCATCCTTATAAGCCTTCATAAGGTTTGTTCTTGTGAGGAACTCATTTGCCGAGTAAACACCGCAAAGGTTCTCACCGGGGATATTCATAAATCTCGGAAGACCTGCGCCCGAACCGATAAATACTGACTCAAAGCCGTAATCGTCCATAAGCTCGTCAATTGAGAGAACTCTGCCGATAACCATATTTGTTTCAACCTTAACACCGAGCTCTTTGAGTGTGTCAACTTCCTTCTGAACGATTGACTTGGGAAGTCTGAACTCAGGGATACCGTAAACGAGAACACCGCCTGCAAGGTGAAGAGCCTCAAATACTGTTACATCGTAACCCTTCTTTGCAAGGTCGCCTGCACAGGTAAGACCTGCAGGACCTGAACCGACGATAGCAACCTTGTGACCGTTTGACTCAGGCTTATTTACCTTAACATCTGTCTGAGCGTTGTGCCAGTCGGCAACAAATCTCTCGAGTCTGCCGATTCCGACAGGCTCAGTCTTGATGCCTCTTACGCACTTTGACTCACACTGTGACTCCTGCGGACAAACACGACCGCAAACAGCAGGAAGTGAGCTTGACTGCGAAATTACATCATAAGCACCTGCAAAGTTGCCCTGAGCAACCTCTTTGATAAAATCAGGGATTGCGATATGTACCGGACAACCGTTTACGCAAGGTCTGTGTTTACAGTTAAGGCAACGCTGTGCCTCCTCAATTGCAACTTCTTCCGTGTAGCCTGTTGCTACCTCAAGAAAGTTTTTATTTCTTACATTAGGATCCTGTGATGGCATAGGAGCCTTTTTTGGTGACATATTTGGCATGATCACTCAACCTCCTTCTTGAACAGATTACATGTTTCTTCGTATGCATGACGCTCAAACGGCTTGTACATTGCGCCACGCTTCATAGCCTCGTCAAAATCAACCTTAAAGCCGTCAAAGTCGGGGCCGTCAACACAGGCAAACTTTGTCTGTCCGTCAACTGTAAGACGACAGCCGCCGCACATACCTGTGCCGTCAATCATAATCGGGTTCATGGAAACTGTTGTGGGAATATTGTAAGGCTTTGTTGTTTTAACAACAAACTTCATCATGATAAGCGGACCGATTGTAATAACGAGGTCATAGTCCTCGCCTGCCTTAATCATCTCTTCGAGAGGAGCTGTAACAACACCCTTTTGACCGTATGAACCGTCATCTGTCATAAGAATAAACTTGTCTGAGCAAGCCTTGAATTCATCTTCAAGAATAACAAGATCCTTGTTTCTGAAGCCGACAATTGAGTGAACCTCACAGCCGATTTCGTGGAGCTTTTCGGCAACAGGAAGTGCAATTGCACAGCCAACGCCGCCGCCTACAACGCAAACCTTTTTAAGACCGTCTGTATGTGTGGGAACACCGAGAGGTCCTACAAAATCGTGAATATAATCGCCTTCGTTAAGGTGATTGAGCTTTTCTGTTGTTGCACCGACAATCTGGAAGATAATACGAACTGTGCCGGCCTCTCTGTTATAGCCTGCAACCGTAAGCGGAATACGCTCACCGTTCTCGTCAACACGGAGAATGATGAACTGTCCCGGCTCTGCCTTTTTGGCAATAAGCGGAGCGTCAATTTCCATAAGTGTAACGGTTGGATTCAGAGATTTTTTCTTAACTATCTTGTACATTTTTCTCTTTTCCTTTCGCATTTGAATTCACATCAGTAGCGGCGAACCGTGTTCGCCAATCATTTCAAGTGCAAACTTGAAATGACTGAAATAACAATATGAAAAGTCTGAATTATCAGACCTTTCCGTCCGAGCATATCGAACCTTTTCCTATAAAATAAAAATCGGAATATGCCTAATGTATTCCGAACACCTTGTCGAATTAATTTTAGCACAATTATATCTGCGTTTCAAGTGAATTTTGATGATTTTTACATATAATCTTTGCCATTTCACCAAACAAACAGCCGATTCTGCCGTTATTTTTTTCACACCCCCAAAAAAAGCACTATTCAATCAATTTTTTAAACCAAAGAATAATTTTTGCACATATGAAAATCCTAAAAAAAGAATACAAATGAAAGGAACGGTCATATGTCGGGAAACAAAAGAAAGGTTGTACTTGTGGGAACGGGAATGGTCGGAATGAGCTTTGCCTATGCGGCACTCAATCAAAATGTGTGTGATGAGCTCATTATGATTGACCTCAACGAAAAGCGTGCCGAGGGCGAGGCAATGGATTTGAACCACGGGCTTGCATTTTCGCATTCAAGCATGAAAATCCGTTGCGGAGGTTACGGTGAATGTGCCGACGCCGACATTGTTGTAATCTGCGCAGGTGCAAATCAAAAGCCCACCGAAAGCAGGCTTCAGCTTTTGCAGAAAAACGCAGTTGTATTTTCTTCAATTGTGCCAAAGGTTGTGCAAAGCGGTTTTGAGGGAATTTTCCTTGTTGCGACAAACCCCGTTGACATTATGACACGGGTGACCTATGAACTTTCGGGATTCAATGCGTCAAAAATCATCGGCACGGGAACTACACTTGACACGGCACGGCTCAGATATCTTCTCGGCGAATATTTTGAGGTTGATCCACGCAACATTCACGCATATGTAATAGGCGAACACGGAGACAGCGAATTTGTTCCGTGGAGTCAGGCACTCCTTGCCGCCAAACCGCTAAAGGATGTCATGCGTGATAACCCAAAATCGTACTATATGGAGGAGCTTGAGCAGATAAGCGATGATGTGCGTTGTGCCGCCCACAAAATCATTGAGGCAAAGGGCGCAACCTACTACGGCATCGGTATGTCAATTGTTCGTATCGTCCGAGCAATTCTTCAAGATGAAAACAGCGTTTTGACAGTATCGGTTCGTCTGCGTGGCGAATACGGCGGCAAGAAAGATGTGTTCATCGGCAACCCGTGCATAGTAAGCGCAAACGGTGCAAAACGCATTTTGGAACTTAAATTAACCGAACAGGAATTGCAAAAGTTAGATAACTCCTGCACAATTCTGAATGACAACTTTAAGAAATTGAAATTATAAAAACCCTGTATTGTCTGTAGTGGCGGATATTATCCGCCCTACGAAACAGCAACGACTTTTATATAAAAATCGCATCAGAGCATTTTCGGGCATCTGATGCGATTTCTATATTATACTATCTTCTCGAATTGGTAACGGCGGCTCGCCGTCAACTTTCAATTTGTAATCCGTCAGAACGGCAAAAAACCTAAATCTTCAAGCAAAATCTTGAGTCCAAGCAAAATCAATACTGCACCGCCTAAAAATTCTGCCTTTGACTTATACTTTGCACCGAATACATTGCCTATTTTGATGCCGACAGCCGAAAGTATGAATGTTGTTGTGCCTATAATTGCGATTGCAGGTACGATATCAACATCAATACACGCAAACGAAACGCCTACCGCAAGTGCGTCAATACTTGTTGCAACGGCAAGGGGCAGCATTGTCTTGACCGAAAACGAATCGTCAAGCTGTTCTTCCTCACCGAAAGCCTCTCTTATCATATTTGCACCGATAAGTGCAAGCAGGATGAATGCAATCCAATGGTCAATGCTTGTGATGAGCCACTCAAACTGCTTTCCGAGAAGATAACCGATAAGCGGCATAAGTGCCTGAAATCCTCCAAACCACAATCCGACAGTAATTGCGTGTTTAGGTCTTAGCTTACGCACGGAGAGCCCCTTGCAAATTGAAACCGCAAATGCATCCATAGACAAGCCGATGCCGAACAGCAGTAATTCCACAAAACTCATAATATTATCCTCCGTTATATTTTAGTCGGCGGTGAAAGGAAACAGAACACCGTTTGCCGACCGTTATTTAATCAAAATGATATTCAGTTGTTTCAATCAGTTTGAAATGGCTCTTTTTAAATTCAATAATTCCTGCTTTTTTCAGTTCACCGAGTGCTCTTGAAAGTGACGCTCTGTCAACCGCAAGATAGTTTGCAAGCTCGTCACGGGAGAACGGCAGATCAACCTCACAGCTACGCTCACGCCTGCAATAGATTTGAAGAAGGTGCATAAATTTGCCCTTGATACTTCGCTTTGAAAGACAGGCAAGGTGTTCCGAAATCTGCAAAAACACCTGTCTTTGTGACGCAAGCATATTGACGAGGATTTTCTGCTGAATCGAAGCAAGCGAATCCTCGGTTATAAACATCGGCTCCGGCGGAATAAAAAGAATTTCGCAGTCCTCTCCTGCCATAATTTCAACAAGAGTATTGTAGTAGTCAAACATTGCGTAAAGCGTTCCGCTTGACTCGCCGCTGCGAATTGTTTTGAGCAGACTTTTGTTGCCGTTGTAGTCCACAGAATAAAGATATGCAGTTCCCGAAAACACAAGTCCCGTCATATGGCTGAACTTGTTTTCAACCCTTGCAGTTTCGCCACGGTTCAGCGACAGATAGTACGGTTTTGCATATTGTATGAACATAAAAATTTCGTGATCCGTCAATCCCGAAAATAACAGCTGATCCCTCAGCTTTGGCAAATGATCACGAGTAAAAACTTCTACATATTTTCTCATTTTATATCACGGCGTGTTGCCGTCCCCTTTCGTTCAAACGGTTTGCAACGAAAAAAGCCGTAATTTATACATCGGCACACAATTCCGTCCTCTTAATCGTCACTGAACAAACCGTTTTTCTTCTCTTCTGTTTAAGTCAATTCGTTCAAATTATTCAAATTAGATTATATCACAAAACATTGCAATTGCAACCGTTTCCCCCTCGTGACGGGAAATTAAAAAAATTTCAAAAATTTTTCTGAAAATTGCATAAAACAATGCATTTTTTCGTGTTTTTGCCTCTTTAAGTGGAGGTGTAACAATGATTATCTATGACAAACGAAAACCAAAAACTTTTGACGGTGCAAACTGTGTCGGCATCACGGGTGAAAATCTTGCCGAAACACAGGAATTTTTAATTCGGGGAATGTGCGACATTACGGTTGACTACTTCATTCATCTGCGTTTTGCCGACGGCAGTGTAAATTCGGTAATTCCCGACAGCACCGCAATTGATGAAACAGGCACAAAACTTGTGTGGAAGGTCAGAAAAAACGACATTTTCATGCACGGCTATTTTGAACTTCAGCTTGAAGGCAGAGGCGAAAACGGCTATGTTTTCCAGACTCAGATCGTCACGCTTTATGCAGACGAGAGTATTCCGATTGAGGACAAAGAGTACCTTAATCCGAACTCAGAAACGCTGAAGCTTCGTGAAGAAACGACAAAGCTTCTTGACGAAACAAAGCTTTGTCGGACTGAAATTGACAAAACTAAAAAGTTAATTGAACAGTCCGACATTACAAAAAAAGAGGACAACTCAAACAAGGTAAGTGATTCCTCTCAGATTACCGACTATACTCAAAATTATCCGAGTATCAAGTATCTTACCGACAACTACTGGGATAGTGCCGACAGCTACTCGTCGGATGAGGTTGACATTCTGCTTAACGCAAAAGCTGACAACAAAACCCTTAATGAAAGATTAGCCCGTATGGATATGAGCATCGGCTCAAAATACGATTCGTCAAATATCGAACTTGGTACAGCTACTCTTACTCCATACTCTACTCTGATTGATAAAATAAAATCTGCAACTTGCCTTTATGAAAAAATTGGCGATATCGTTATTGTAAATGTCACCGTCATTATGAACGCAACAACTTTAGGCGGAACATCTGCAATATCTTTGCTCAATATGCCGTTTCCAAACAAATCGGATGTGATTGTTCATGATATCGGCATAAGCAAAAACGGCGGTATGTTCAGAGGAAATGTAAATAAATCAGCTTGGTTGCAGTTTACTCCGCTCAATAAACAGGCTTATAATTTCGTTGCTGATGAGCAGGTAAACTTTTCTTTGATTTACAAAATATAAAAATAACGGAGGTATGAAAAATGGAACTTAAAGAAAAAATCACACTCGATATGCTCACAAAGGACAGCGTGTCGGTACTCAGACAGCAGTTTTTGACCTTTAACGGTGAAGAAATGCAGGTGGGCGGAAACATCCGCAATGCATATATGAATGACGAATTCGGCATAGAACAGTTGAGAAAGGTTCTCTCTGACGAATACTTCAACGCCGTTATGGCAGTATGGCAGTGAATGATTCAAATTTAAAGTTGAAAATGGAAAATTGAAAATTGCGGTCGGCGGTGTGCCACCGCAGTCTATTCGAGAAGACAGTCGGATAAAGGAATTGCATCAGATACCCGAGTAAGGTTCTGATGCAATCTTTGTTTATATCAAAATTTGTCAGTAGCGCCGAACCGTGTTCGCCATATAAATAAACAGTAAATTTCATATTAACAAAACAGTCGGGAAGACATTGCATTTTATTTTGCGAACTGTCTTCCCGACATTAATTTTCCATTTTCAATTTTCAATTTTACATTAATTAAACCTTTCGCTCGGGCATAATATGTTTTTTGACATTCACAAACTATCTTCACGAACATAAAAAATCGGCTCGCCGTTTACGGCTTTTCGCCTGTCAAAAATTCAATACTTCTCTCAATTGAATCCTTGGAGCTTCCCCAATCTTTGCCGTGGTTGCGGTAATCAAACATTGAGCAGAAATATGTGATATCTTCTTTAAGCGACAGCAGATATTTTTTTGTAAGACCTGCTGTTTCGGCATAGAACTGCGGTAAAAGCTTTGACGGCAGCTTGCTCTTTTGGGTTGCAACATTCATAATAAAATCGTAGTGTTTAAAGCAGATAAACGGCTGTTCGTTGTACAGCTTATAAAACTCCTCTCCCTTTGCCCACTCAACAAAAATCGTGTCGCAAAAATGGTGCATATCCCACTCAATTCTGTCGCATACATAACACGAATCAAGTCGCTTTTTAATAACTTCAAGCTGTTTCTTATCAGGCTTGCCCTTCAGCTTTTTCGGTATATCGTTATCAATAATTTCCTGAAGATGACTTTCAAGAATAAGCGCATTCGGCAGTTTTTGTCCTTTTTCAAACATCTGCGAAAAATGGCGGTGACAAAAGCCTTTTTTGTTGGTTTCAATCCTGATATTAGGCTCCATCATCGCATCGCCCGTAATGAATTTTACATACTGCTCCTCAAGCATACTCTCCATTCGGCAAAACGGACAACCGCATTTCGGCATAAATATATCGTTAATCGGAATTGTGCAGATAGTTTCTTTCACAATAATCCTCCTTTTGAGTTAATGTGGTTTTATAATGTATGGGCGCATAAATGGTGCGAATAATTTCCATTTCCCATTTTAAATAAAGTATATCATAATTTTCCCGAATGTGATATACTTTATTAAGAATATTTCGGCGGTGAAAATCATGGAATGTATTGAACTCGACAACAAAATCAAAATAACCGATGTGCATGACCTTGACCTTGCGCAGACTCTCGACTGCGGTCAGAGCTTTCGTTGGAAACCGCAGGACGACGGTTCTTTTCACGGTGTTGCCTACGGCAAAAGCGTAACCGTCAGCCTTGACAAAACGGATATGTACATTGAAAATGCAACGGCTGACGACTTCAAAAACATCTGGTACAGCTACTTTGACTTTTCGCTTGATTACGGAAAAATCCGTGAAGAAATCAGCACAATACATCCCGTTCTGAACGAGGCGGCAAAGTACGCCCCGGGCATAAGGATTTTAAGGCAAGAGCCTTTTGAGGCACTCTGCACATTCATCATTTCGCAGAACAACAATATAAAGCGAATCAAGGGCATTGTTGAGCGTTTGTGCGAAAACTTCGGCACACGGCTTGATGACGGAGAATTTGCGTTCCCGACAGCCGAAACACTTGCAAAACTTTCGCCCGATGACCTTGCACCGCTGAGAGCAGGATTTCGCAACCGTTACATTGTTGATGCGGCGCAAAAGGTTGCAAACGGTGAGGTGAATCTTGAAAGCTGTTTCACGCTCGGCTATGAAGATGCAAGAGCGGAGCTTATGAAAATTACGGGCGTCGGCAAAAAGGTTGCCGACTGCACACTTCTTTTCGGTATGCACAGAATTGAGGCTTTTCCGATTGATGTGTGGATGAAACGGGCAATGGAAAAGCTGTTCCCGAATATGAACGGTGACGATTTCGGTCAGTACGCAGGCATCGCCCAGCAGTACATTTTTCACTACAGCCGAATGCACCCGGAACTGTTTTAAATGAAAAATTGAAAATGGGAAATGGAAAATGAATGTCGAGCATAGCGTTGTAATTGTTTACGCAATTTCGTAGGCACACATATACTTCCATATAAAGCAAAATGCATCAGAGCCTTATTCGGGCATCTGATGCATTTCGTTTATCTAACTATCTTCTCAAATTAAGGGCGGTGGTACACTGCCAACATTAATTTTCAATTTTCAAATTTCAATTTGAATTATTTGGCTTTTTTCGCTGAACTGTCAAAAAGCAATACAAGAGTTGCGTTATCGGCTGTACCTGTTTCTTTAAGACCGTTGTTTTTCTGGAATTTCTTAACAGCCTCGGCTGTTACTTCGCCGTAGTAGCCTGTCACATTGTCCTTGTCGGCAATGTAACCGATGTTATAAAGGCGGAGCTGCATAGCCTTTACCGTATCATTTTCATCTTCCTGCTTGAGTGAAAGGTCTGATGTAATGGTAAGATTATACTTATCGGCAACCGACTTTGAATCGCTTGCGGTTGTTGTTGCCTGAGTTGCGGTTGTTGCGTCAGTCTTTGACGCTGTCGCATCCTGAGCCTTTGTTGTGTCTGTTGCAGACTTTGGCTTGAGGTCGGGATACATAAAGTAAACCATTTTTTCAAGTGCTTCCAGAGCAGTATTGCCGGGTCTTGACATTTCTTCAAGTGAAACCTCAAGAATTTTGCCTGTCTTAACTGCGCCAAGACTTGCTAGTGTTGTATCGCCCTTAATTTTATCAAGAGTAGCATTGTCTGCATAGAAGATAAAGTTCGGATTTGCAATCTTGAGAGTTGCAACATCAACATTGTTGTCGCTGATGTTTACTGCGGCATTAACCGCCCCCGTGTAGCCGAGGAGCATATCGCCGTATGTTCCGCTTGTCATCATCTTGAGTCTGTCGTCTTCTGTATAGAGATAACAAACCGTATCAAGAATGCCGGAATTTCTGTTATTAACCTGCTGTTTGTAGTTGTTCATCTTATCAAGCAATTCATTGTAGGTATCTTCACCCTTCTTTGCGCCCGTTTTTGTGCCGCCGCAAATTTTGCCGATTGTCACATAGTTTGTTTCAACCTGCTTGGGAGTGTCACCGTGTGACATTGTGACAACCTGAATACCCTTGTCCTGAAGCTTCTTCTTTGCGTCCTCATTTATTGACTGACCTGCAAACACAAGGTTTGTGCCGGAATTGATAATTTTGTCGGTATCGGGATTTTCATATGAACCGACGCTCGGGGCAACTGCGATTGACTGTTGGTCAACCTCATCACTTCTGCCCACAATATATCTGTCATAGCCTGTTGCGATGAGGATATCGGCTGTCGGCGCATCAAGAACAACTATGTTCTTTGGCTGACTTTCTATCGTGATGTTTGCCACCTCAACAGGATATTCTCCGTCAGAACAACCGCTGAAAAGCGCAACTGCCGAAAGCATTGTCACAACTGCAAGAGCAATTGAAATTATTTTTGTTTTCATAACTGACCTCCGATTAATCAGCAAAACAGCGATTCAACATACTGTCTTGCACATCTTGGCGAACGACCGCCTCTTGAAAGTGCAAACTGCTCAGCGCCGAGTGCAAGCTCTTCGTGAGTCATCTTGACGCCTCTCTGCTCTGCAAGAGAATATACAATTTCAAGAAAATCATTCTTTGAAGGAATTGTGTAGCAGACCGCAAGACCGAAACGGTCCGAAAGCGAAAGGCTTTCCTGCATATTGTCACGAACATTGATATCATCAACAGTATGCGTTCTGTCGGAAATACTTTCCTTAACAAGGTGTCTGCGATTTGATGTTGCATAAATCAACGCATTATCGGGACGAGCCGCAAGTCCGCCCTCAAGCACGGCTTTAAGGGTTGTATAGCTCTGATCCTGATGCTGGAACGAAAGATCATCAATAAATATAATGAATTTAAGCGGAAGAGCGGCAATCTTGTCAACAAGAAGCGGAAAGTCAATGAGCCTGTCCTTAGGCATTTCAACAATGCGGAGTCCGTCCTTGCGGAACTCGTTTGCAATTGCCTTGACTGTTGAGCTTTTACCTGTACCCTTATCACCGTAAAGCAGGCAGTTATTACAGCTCTTGCCCTGAATAAATGAAAGTGTGTTGTTTACAACTTGACTTCTCTGACGCTCATATCCCGTAAATGTATCCATATCAATCTTGTCCGGATGCTCAACAGGCTGAATGTCACCGTCACGCCAGATGAATGCCTTGTAACGGGCAAACATTCCGCAACCGTTTTCCTTATAATAAGCAGAAAGCTTGTCAAGTGAACCATCAAATCCGTCAAAGCACGGAGCGCACTTGCCTGTCTGCCACTTTGGAAGAATCGGAATAAGCTCCTTGATTTCATCGGCATGGGTATACGCCTCAAGCACTTCATCGGAAGTAAGTTTTGCGGCTGTTAAAATAGCGTCGCAATCTGTCTTAACGGCGGAAACAACATTTTCGGGTAACTCGCCCTGTCTGCCGGCTGTTGCGGCACGGGCAAAACAGTTATCGTCAAAAAGAGCCGTTTCGCTGATTGCAAATGCGAACTTATCCGCACAGCCTCTTTCGCAAAGCATTGAGCAAAGCTTGCCGTATGCACCGAGAAATTCCTCAGGCTTTTTGTCGAGCGAAAGCAAAAGTTCATAAAAGGCTTTCGGAACGCTTCTGTTCATTATACCTCTGAATACAGAGAGTGATGACAAAAGCATTTTACACTTATTTACATTATTCATTCTAAACATCCCAATCTGTTCTAATCTATTTAATTGTACACATTTTTATCCGTTTAGTCAATAATTTACGGCAAACAACGGCATCCTATTTTTTACGCTTTAACAAGCCAAAATATGTATAATTTTTCACCGCATCAAGTATATATTGGGTTCAATGACGGTTAAAACGGCGATAAATCGGGATAAATACGGGCTTTTCAAGGTTTTAAAAGAATTTTTAAACTTTTTTTAAAAAAAGTGTTGACATTTGGTGCAGCCCGTAGTATAATCAATACTGTTCTCAAGAGAGAAACAAAAGTTAATAAGTTGGTGTTGATGACGCTGAGGGTCCACCTGTTCCCATACCGAACACAGAAGTTAAGCTCAGTGGTGCCGAAGATACTTGGCTGGTGACGGCCCGGAAAAATAGGGAGATGCCACACATAAAGTGTCCACCCAGTAGGGTGGGCGCTTTTTTATACATTTTTTTGCTTTGCAAACCCGTAAGGGCGTTCATTGCGAAAACAATTACAATGCCATATACACTAATTGGAGTATCTATATGTTTAATATAACCGAACTTTTAAAAGATGAAACATCTGTATGGGAACGACTGAAAAATTGCGGAAAGCCTGTTGTGCTTTACGGAATGGGTGACGGTGCGGATAAGGTCCTTGCCGCATTTGACCGATACGGAATCAAAGCGTCTGCCGTTATTGCAAGTGATGATTTTGTGCGTGGGCAGGAATTCCACGATTTCACGGTGAAGAAGCTTTCCGATGTTGAAACCGAATTCGGCGACATTATAATCGCCCTCTGCTTTGCAAGCCAGCTCCCCGATGTTATGGCACACATAACGAAAATTTCCGAAAAACACGAAACGCTTGTCCCCTCCGTTCCTGTTTTTGGAAACAAACTTTTTGACAATAATTTTATTACCGAAAATAAAGAGCAAATTGAAAGTGCATACAGTCTGCTTGCCGATGACCTTTCAAAAAAGGTTTACGAAAACATTCTGAAATTCTACTACACAGGCAGAATTGACCTCCTCCCCCCTGTCACAACCGACAAGGACGAGGCTTTCGGCAATATTCTGAATCTCAGTGAAAACGAAAGCTATGTTGACCTCGGCGCATACAACGGCGACACGATTGACGAATTTCTGCACTACACAAACGGCAGTTACAAGCGTATAATCGCATTTGAACCTAACGCAAAGAATTTTGAAAAGCTGAAACTTCATTGCAAGGGCATGGCGAATGTGTCGCTTTGGCAACTCGGCTCATACAGTAAAAACACGGAGCTTATATTCAACAACAAGGCCGGTCGCAACAGCGCAATTGCCGACAAGGGCGTTGCAACAAAGGTTGCGACAGTCGATACGATTCTCTGCGGAATGGCGGCAGGATACATTAAAGCCGATGTTGAGGGGGCGGATATGGAAACCCTTATCGGTATGAAGAAAACAATGGAAAACTGCAAACCAAAGCTGAATTTTTCGGCATACCACAGATTTGAGGATATTTTCCGCCTTGCACTATACATTCACAGCGTGAATCCCGACTACAAAATTTTTCTCCGCCACCACCCATACATTCCGGCATGGGATACGAATTTATATTGTATATAATTTGCCGACGGCAAGTCACCGTACTGATTTTCTACAAAAACAAAAGCCCGAATTCGAGAAATATCGGATTCGGGCTTGCTTATTATCAGAATTTATCAGAATGATTTAAATAGCTCAATTGCTTTTGCGGGATCTGCGGCTCTGAAAACAGCCGTTCCCGCAACGCACACATCAACGCCTGCCTCTGACGCCTGCTCAATGGTATCTCTGCCGATTCCGCCGTCAGCCTCAATAAGGATATTGTTCAGACCTCTGCGTTGGCATTCCCTCTTGATTTCCTTAACCTTCGGCATCATCTCGGGCATAAAGCTCTGTCCGCCAAAGCCCGGTTCAACCGTCATAACAAGTACAAGGTCAAGCTTTTCAAGATACGGAAATACTGTCCAGGCAGGAGTGTTTGGCTTTAGAACAAGTCCGGGTTTGATTCCTCTTGACTTGATTTTCGCAATTGTATCATCAATGTCAGAGTCGCATTCAACATGGAAGGTGATGATATCCGCACCTGCATCGGCAAAATCGTCAATATATTTAAGCGGATCGCTTATCATAAGGTGAACATCAAACGGGCGGTTTGAGAACTTTCTTACCGCCTTGATTACGGGAGCGCCAAAGGTTATGTTCGGGACAAAGTGACCGTCCATAACATCAAGATGCATCCAATCGGCACCCGCCAGATCCATTCTTTCAATTTCTTCACCCATTTTTGAAAAGTCACAAGACAAAAGTGACGGAGCTATTTTCATATTTTACATCCTTTCCTACGGTTTTTGGACAGCCGGAGCAAAAACAGCGGCGGCGCCCCAGAACAACGCATAAATCAATACTTCAAGCGAACCCATAACCTGTACACCGGCATAAAGCGAAAGTGTTGACGCAACGAGCAATCCGAAAATTACGGCAATCAGCTGAATTATGATTGAAAGCGAAATATTGTGCTTGATTTTTACGCAACCCGTAACTGCACGGGCAAGCGATGCGGCTTTGCCGTTTGTAATGAGATATGAACGGGAGGTTTCCTCAACCGTATCCTCAGCCTCCCTGAGAACATTTCCGAGTCCTGTCGGAAGCACCTTGATACTGCGGTAGAACAAATCGTAGAGTTTTGCAACAAGGTCATTTGTAACATTATAATCGGTTGTTCTGATGAGGAAGCTTATGCCGTTGGTTTCGGCTCTCTGCATTTCAGCCTTGAGCTGAGCGTCGGGAGTGTATCTTGTAACAAACATTGCAACAAGTCTGCCTGCTCTTGACAGATATGTGACCTGTCTGCCCTGAGAAGTATATTTCTCCTCATATTCCATATTCGGAACTTCCACGCTGTACTTTTCCATAAGCGTGCGTGAACCCACAAGGATTCTTTCGCTCTTAATCCATCCCACAAGTCCGATTTCATCCTCATAAAGAACGCTTTCAACCTCGGGAAGAGTTTCCTCGGTTTCTGCAACTACCGAATCAAAAGCATTTGCAATCGGATTCTGAGCCTCTTTAAGAATTGCAATTCCGCAGAGAAGAGATTCGTCAATGCCGTAATCCTCAAACGTTTTGATGCCCTCAAGCGAGATTGACTCGGCAGGGAACAATTCATTTGCATCTATCATTATAGCCGTACTGTCGCAGAACTGCTTTACCGACGGATAACCCGAAAGCATTGAGCCGTAGGAGAGCAGAGTTTTGCAGAGCTTTCTCACGGGGGCATTAACAGAAAGAAGTGTTGCCACAGGCACAGACACCGCAGTGATAAGTGCAAATGCATTCAAAGCGTCTGCAAATGACAGCTTAACAACACCGTACATTACCGCAATGATTATTGATGCGATTGTTGTTATCGGGGCAAGCTTTGACGCCAAATCCTCGCTCGGATCGGGTGCATAAGATATTTTGAGAAAGTTTGACGGAAATTCGGTCTTATGCTGATAGGCAATTATCGGACGGTCGGCGGCAGTACCGCTCATCATCTGCATTGCAACAGACTCGTTGTTGTAAATTTTTGACGCATATTTCTGTCCCTTTGACGAAACAAACTTAAAATTGTCCTTTACACGAAGAACCATATAAAGCTTTCCCACATTATTTGCAAAGAACGCAAGCATAGGAATTACCGTGTAGTAGTTCACATGAAATCCGTTCAAATCGCCAAGGCAGAAGAATGAAACAATTATCTGAACCATTCCTGCCGCACCTGCAACGGCAACGGCTGTATCGGAATTACCTTTGATATGCACAAGCGGCGAAAGTCCGCTGAGCATTGCCACACGGTTCAGCACAAGCGACGCCGCCATAAGAATAAACAGCAAAATTGCGTATGCCGCCGGTGCAAAAGGAACTGCCGAACATATTGCATTCGGAAAAATTCTTGTAACGATTGTGAGAACAACCACAACTGCGGCAATTATTCCCGACAACAGACTTCTCATAAAGAGCTTTCTTATATTATGATTCAGCTCATAGAGAATACTTTTTTCGTCCTCCTCGCCTGTATAATCCTCAACAGGCTTTGAATTTTCCTCTTTTACTGTATCGTTATCGTCGGATTCATCCTTTGAAAAGATTCCGACAAGGGCAGAAATAACCTTTTCGCCTATAGGGCGGTTATCCTTATGCTTTTCCTCGGTCGGGGCAATCTCCTCATCAACTATTGTCGGCTCGGGACGAAGCACATGAGCGATTACCGAAGGATTCTTTGAACGCACATACTCCTCATACTCATTCGCTACAGCCTCGGAAAATCTGCCTGCCTTGACATTGAGAATATTTCTCGGTTCATCGGGACGATACACGGGAACTTTTGCAACCACCTTGCGAGGCGGTTTTTCGGTATTCGGAAACTGATGAACGGGAGTCTGCGAAGCCTCTTTCTTTTCTTTAGTTTCGGCCTTTTCCTTTGGCTCATCCTCGGGAATGTCGATATCTATGGTATGGTAGCTTTTAATTTCAGCCTCGTCACGAAACTGGTCAACCTCTCCGAGCACTTCGCCCGAAAATTCTGTATTTTCATCATACTCAGGTGTGAGGGTAACTATCTTATTTTCTTCCTCGGCGGCTTTTTTCTTTGCCTCCTCATACTCACGCTTGGCTTTTTCGGCTTTTTCCGCAGCCTTTTTTTCAGCCTCTGCTTTAAGCTGTTCGGGAGTTACAAGGTCATCGTCATTTCCGTCCATTATAAGCTCTGCCTGCATTGTGGCGGCAGTCTTATCCCCGACTATTGAGTTTGAAGTATCAGGTTCGGATTCATCAAGCGGATTTGTATTTTTTAACCTCGGCTTTTTATCGGCATTGCTGAAAATCTCTTCAATCTTCGGCTTTGCACGGTATTTCTGTGCCGTCTGCTCCATTCGTTCCTGATCGGCAAGATAGTGGGTTTCTTCGAGTATGCTCTCGATTTCAAGCTCTTTAAGCCTGTCCTTGTCCATATCAGCCAAAGCATTCACTCCTTTTTATTTACTCTCGGGCAGATAGTTAGATTTATCGGAAACTATGCCACCCAAGCGTTGCTATCTGTTTTTACAATCTTTGACATTTAAACACACAACTTCGATATCATCAAATGATTTTATTTAAACATAATATTTCATCAATGCGGGCGGATGATATCCTCCCGTCTGAAATATAGTCGCAATGCGTTGTGCATAAATGCACTGCCTTTTGCTCGTTATTTCAGACAGCGCTTTGCTCCCTTTTTCCGCCACCGGCGGCGGTCGCAAGGCTACCCCTACATACATGTACTTTCATAAATTTTACATTTTACATTTTCAATTTTCAATTTACAAAATCAGCGGTTTTTCATCGCTTTGTACATCAAAATTCCTGCGGCAACCGACGCATTAAGGGAATTTATCTGGCCTTTCATGGGCAATGACGCTATTACATCGCACTTTTCACGGACAAGTCTTGAAATGCCCTTACCTTCGTTGCCGATAACAATTGCACACGCACCCGAAAAATCACACTCGTCATAATCCGTGCCGTCCATATCTGCACCGTAAACCCACACGCCTTTTTCTTTGAGCTCATCAAGTGTAACCGCAATATTGGTCACCCTTGCAACACGCATATATTCAATTGCGCCTGCAGACGCTTTGGCAACCGTGTAGCTTAAACCGGCACTTCTGCGTTTCGGAATAATAATTCCGTGAACTCCGGCACATTCTGCGGTTCTGATTATTGCACCGAGATTATGCGGATCTTCAACCTCATCAAGCACAACAACAAACGGAGCTTCGCCCCTGCTTTCGGCATATTCGAGGATATCGTCAACCGTTGAATAATCCTTTGCCGCTGCAAATGCGACAATACCCTGATGAGTTGCACCGCCGCTCACATAATCAAGCTTTGTGCGGTCAACCTCCTTAACGGGAATTTTCTTGTCACGGGCTTTTGCGAGGATTCCCACAATCGCACCGCTCTTTTCACCCTTTGCAACAAGAATTTTGTCAATCGGGCGGTTACTGCGAACAGCCTCACTTACAGGATTTCGCCCTGCAATCACATCAGGCTTTTGTTCTGTATTTTCAAATCTTTCGTTTTTCATCATAATCAGCCTTATTCGGTTTCCTTTTTATTTTTTGTGTCTGCATGGGACACACCACTTCATTTTGCTATCTATTATAACATAACAATTCAAATTATTAAATACTTTTAAGCCATTTGTTTTTAAAAACTCAAACTCTGTACAATGTATCAAGAGCAATCGCTCCGGAGTCGATGTATTCAGGAATTATGCCGTACATTCCCGTTTGTATGTCCTCAAAAAGTATCATGTGCGGAGGGAACACTGTAAAACTGCAGTACACGGCAATCAAAAGCAACATCATAAACACGCAGGGTAAAAAAAGCTGTTCAATTTTCCTTTCACCGTATTCAAGCCTTGCGCTGAGTGCAAACGCAGAAAAACACACGGCAATTGCACAAATGAACCTTGGCAGACCTGCACTTTCAACACCGAGTGCATAGATTAGCAGATATGTCGCAAGACAGAATATTCCGACAAACCACAGCGAAATTATTCTTGACACGGCAAAGCGATGGAATCCCGAGCGTTTTCCGATTGCCTCAACAAGACTCCACACAAGGTAGGAAAGCATAACAACCTTGGTCTGCTCCCACATACTACCGTTTACAGCACCGAAAAATATGCCGAGCAACGCACCGTTTGTCAGCGAATAAAGATTTTTGAACACAATTATCATCAGCGGAACAATGACAAACCCCCAAAGCCTCATTTTCACGGTTTCCTTTTTCATAAAACACACCTCGCCGATGTATTTTATGAGTATAGATTGTCATATATTACCTTGCCACAATTTGAATCGCAGAAAAAAATGTTTTTTTGAATCACGAATTTGCGATTTATTTTTCTAAATTTGCACTTATACATTCTGTATAACTCAACATTTTGAACATCAATGTGGAAAACTATGTTGAAAGTGTTGAAAGTGATGTTAAAAAATCCCGATACTACACGAAATTTACAAAGTTGTAACTTTTAACATTAAAAAAATAGGTTTTCCACATTTTTGGATACAGGATTGTAACGGGGAAATTAGATTACATTCTGTATAATCCACATGTCAAGTGGTATTTTTTGCTTTTTTTCAACATTTTTAATTTACAGAAAATGTTTTATAAAATCAAAAAAACAGGCACACCGCCGTGTACCTGTAAATTTCGTGTTAAATTGTCGGCTTTTAGTTTCTGAGAAGATGAATCGCCGTTTCAGCTTTCTCAATAATCCTCAAATCATTATCATAGGAGCACATTTTTCGTGCCTGTTGCAAATCAACCCAAATATAACTGTCAATTTCCTCCTCCTGAATTTTGACATTATCCGTAAATGCCTGTGCAAGGAAAAAGACAACCCGTTTGCGAATTTTACCGAAAGGACAGTATTCGCTGATTTCACGAAAGCCCTTTTCAATCACGACATCAAGACCTGTTTCCTCTTTAATTTCACGGATTGCTGTCTGATGTTCGTTTTCACCGTCTTCAATATGTCCCTTCGGAAAGCTCCAATATCTGCCGTTGCTGTTCTTTACAAGCAGAATTTTCGTGTTCTGTCTGCTTTTGTAGAAGATAACCGCACCGCACGACTTTTCGTAAAGGCACACAATGCTTTTCAGCTTAATATTTTTCAGTTTTGAAAGCACCTGTCGCAGCTCGGGCTCATAAAACACCTCACCGTATTGTGAGATTATCGGACGCTCGCCGTCAAGGCCGTCAAATTCGGCAACGGCAACCACAACGCCCTCAAAATATTCTGTTACGGGTTTGTGCGAAATCACATACGCACTTTTACAGCGTCCTGAAACGGAGGTAATTTGTGCCGAATACAGCTTATCGCTTATTTTTCCGAACACGCTCACCTTCACGCTGTCTGCTATCATCGGCATACACCTCCTTACAAGAATTTACCCGATATGATATCAGTTAAAAAGTCCGCTCATACTGTCAAGCTGAACCTGAGTGTTGGCACTCATTACACCGTTCATAAAAAGCACCTCGTCAATTCCGTTGGTTTTGCAGTAATCAACAAGATTCTGTTTGAAATATCTGAAATCGACAACATGAACTTCTTCGTAGTTATTTGTGAGATACGGAACAAAAGCGTTACCGTAGCTTTCCTTTACAACGGCAATCTTCTTGCCTGCCGCCGCATTTTCCGAAGCTGATTTCAGAACCGTGAGGGCATTATCACCCATAATAAACACACCGTAGGTGTTTGAACCGCCCTCTGCGGCTTCATAGTAGGGACTGTCATAGCTTGCGGAAGAACCGTCTGCCTGTGTGATATCCATTGTTACATTATAAGGGAACTTCCAATAACTTACCGTATCGCTGTCAAGACCGTCTGCCGAGTTGGTAAACGAGCCTGTAAAGCCGTCAATCTTCTGTTCCTCGCAATCATCAAGCGAAAGAACGGGCAAATCGTTTGTATCGGCAAATGCTGTGTAAGCATAGTAAGCGCCGAGGCCTGTCCAATGGTGATCGCTCTTAAAGTAGATGTAGTCTGTATTATGTTCCGCAAGACGGTTGTAGCAGTTAATCGGAGTTACCTTGTCGGAAAGAGCCGCATAAGCCGCCTTGATGTTGTCAGCCTGTGAGGTTGACGGAGCGTCGCTGTCTTTGAGTCTTTGCGGAAGTCCCATTTCGGTATGGTTAGGAACAATCATATCATAAACCTTTACGGAGCTGCCGAACTTGTCTGCAAAGCCGTTGATTGTCTGAGCATAGTTCTGCGCTCTTGCATCATCACTGCTGAACAATTCGTAGCCTGTTTTGTTCCACACATAAATGCTGTATGAAAGAGTTCCGTTTTTATTGTCGTCCTTTATGCTCGGTGTTATAAAGTATGTAGGAGAAAGCTCGTCTGCTTTGTTAGCGGTCGAAGATTTTGCGGTTTCGTCGGGAGATGCCGTTGTACCCACTGTTCCCGTGGGAACGCTTGCAAGGGCATCTTCCTTTGAACAGCCCTTAAAAATTGAAGTTATAATAAAAATAATAACAAACAGAATTATCAATGCGCTCGCAACGATAATAATTCTGTTTCTGGTTCTTCTTTTGTTTCTTCTTTTTACAGGTCTTCTGCCGGGACGCTGTGATGACGGTCTTGCGGCATAGCTTGCAGGACGGCGCTGTTGCTGTCTGCGACGATATTCACGGGAATCAATGCTGTCATCGAAATTATCAAGATCAAAATAATCGTAATCGTTTCTTCTGCTCATAGTGTTACTCTCCCAAACTGAAGATTTTTAAATTCAATTTGAATTCAATGAATTATATAAGTGTATTAATTACTCACAGTGTACTCCTGTTTGAATCAAAGCAAGCCTTGCTCTGACCGTAAGGACATTATCACTTAGATTATACAACAGAAACTCATCAAAAACAATACAAAAAGCACAAAAAATACAATTTCCGTGAATTAACATTTACAAATGCAAAATAATAAATTACACATTTTTTGAATAAAATCGCAGTAAAAACAGTCAAATTTCTTGAACATATATGCAATTCGTGATAGAATTACAGGGTATGGAATTTTAAAAAATCCTTATCATCTTAAAAGGAGATATTTTTATGGAATACAGGTTTTCCGACAGGGTTTCAAGCCTGAAGCCGAGTGCTATCAGAGAAATTTTCAAATATGCCGCCGATCCGAGCGTTGTGTCGCTTTCGGCAGGAAACCCGTCGCCCGATGCATTTCCCTCAAAGGAGATTGCGGAAATCTCGGCAAAGGTTCTTGCAGAAGATCCGATTTCGGTTTTACAGTACAGCGTTTCGGAGGGTTACACTCCGCTGAGAAAGCACCTTACGGAATATATGAAAAAGGAGCATAACACAGGCTCCGACAATGACGACATTCTCATCACAACAGGCGCACAGCAAATTATGGATTTATGCTCAAAGGCTCTTGTAAACGAGGGCGATGTTGTAATCTGCGAGGCACCGTCATTCATCGGCTCGCTCAACACATTCAGAAGCTATAACGCAAAGCTTGCAGGTGTTCCCGTTGAGCCTGACGGTATGAACACAGAAAAGCTTGAAGAGGCTTTAAAAGCCAATCCGAACGCAAAGCTTATTTACACAATTCCGAATTTTCAAAATCCTTCGGGTGTTACAATGAGCCTTGAAAAGCGTAAGAAAGTTTATGAGCTTGCCAAAAAATACGGTGTTCTCATCATTGAGGACAACCCGTACGGCGACCTGCGTTACAGCGGTGAATATGTTCCGAACATAAAAAGCTTTGATACGGACGGAATTGTAATCTATGCCGGTTCATTCTCAAAGGTAATTTCACCGGGTATGCGTGTTGCTTACACAATTGCACCAAAGCCGATTTTTCAAAAGCTTGTTGTGTGCAAGCAGGGCAACGATGTACATACAAATATCTGGGCACAATATGTATGCGATGAATTCATCACAAAGTATGACTTTAACGCTCATCTTGCAAAGCTTCGTAAAATCTACACAAAGAAAGCGAACTTCTGCATGGAGCTTCTTGACAAATACTGCGCACCGAAAATCACATATCATAAAATTGACGGCGGTCTTTTCATTTGGTGTGACCTGCCCGAGGATATTGATATGCCGAATTTCTGCAAAGAACTCGTTTTCAAAAAGGTTTGCGTAGTTCCGGGCAACGCATTTTTAACTGACGAAAACGAAACCTGTCACAGTTTCAGAATAAACTTTTCAACACCGACTGACGAACAGCTTGAAAGAGGAATAAAAATTCTCGGCGAGTATGCAAACAGTCTTTAATCACGGAGGGGAATAATGGAAAATCAGACAAAAAAAGAGGTTGTATTCAGCGCAATACAGCCCAGCGGAACAATTACACTCGGAAACTATCTCGGTGCGGTTCGCAACTGGGTTACAATGCAGAACAAATACAACTGCATTTACGCTCTTGCAGATTTGCACACAATCACGGTAAGACAGACTCCTGCCGTTATGCGTAAGAATATAATTGATGCTTATGCTTCAATTATGGCTTGCGGTATTGATGTTGAAAAAAGTCTTTTCTTCATTCAGAGTCATGTTCACACTCACGCAGAGCTTGCATGGGCGCTCAGCTGTTACACACAGTTCGGCGAGCTTTCAAGAATGACGCAGTTCAAGGACAAGTCTGCAAAGCACGCCGACAACATCAACGCCGGTCTTTTCACATATCCCGTACTCATGGCTGCCGACATTCTTCTCTATCAGGCTGACAAAGTGCCTGTTGGTGCAGACCAGAAACAGCACATTGAAATTACAAGAAACATTGCAGAGCGTTTTAACGGTATTTACGGCAATGTGTTTAAGATTCCGGACGGTTTCATCCCAAAGAACGGTGCAAGGGTTATGAGTCTTCAGGACCCGACAAGAAAGATGAGCAAGTCCGATGAAAATGTCAACGGCTGTGTACATCTTCTTGACGCACCCGAGGTTATAATGAAGAAATTCAAGAGAGCCGTTACGGACAGCGAGGCAAAGGTTCGCTATGCGGAGGGCAAAGACGGCGTAAATAACCTTATGGCAATTTACAGCGCAGTTACAGGTCTTTCATATGAACAGATTGAAAAGGATTTTGACGGCAAGGGCTACGGCGACTTCAAGACAGCTGTAGGCGAGGCAGTTGTTGAAGAACTTCGTCCGATTCGTGAACGCTACGAAAAGCTTGTTGCAGACAAGTCATATCTTGAAAGCTGTTACAGAAAAGCCGATGAAATTGCCCTTAAAATCAGCAGTCGCACAATGGGCAAGGTTATGAAGAAAATCGGGTTTATCTAATTAAAAAGGATATCTGCCATGACAAAAATCGAAAGTAAATCGATTGACTTTATAAAAAAACACATTCTTTTATTTTTACTCGTTGCGGTAACGATTATTGCAATTTTCCTCAGAGTCTGCGGAATGGATTTTCAAAGCGATGATTTCAACAGCTTTTTAAATTCGTGGTGGAGCATAATCAAGCTGAATGATTTTACGGGGCTTGCAACTCAGGTGGGTAACTACAACATTCCGTATCAAGTCATAATCTATCTTATGACTCTTTTGCCGCTAAATGCTCTGTATGCGTACAAAATCGTATCAATAATCTTTGACTTTGTACTTGCAATTTCAACCGCAATGCTTGTTTATTCGTTTGCAAAGAATAACCGACGGCTTAAAGCGATACTCACCTACTCAGCCGTACTTCTTTCGGCAACGGTGATTTTTAACTCATCGTTTTGGGCGCAGTGCGATTCAATTTACACCTCGTTTATAATCCTTGCAATCCTGTTTTTGCACAAAGACAAGCCGATTGTATCGTTTGTGTTCATCGGCATTGCGTTTGCATTCAAGCTGCAAACCGTATTCATCATTCCTGTTCTGCTTTATTACTGGATTTCGACAAAGAAAATTTCAATTCTGCATTTCTTTATAATCCCTGCACTTGATGTGATAATGTGCCTGCCTGCAATTATTATGGGTAGACCGTTTATCGATATCATCACAATATATGCGGAACAGACCGACTACGGAAAGCTTATTCAGATGAACTGTCCGAACTTTTATGCACTCATATGTGACGGAAACGATATTACATATTATTATCTGTTCAAGCAGTTTTCGGTCTTTCTGACAATTGCCGTACTCGGAATTATGATGTGCATTATCATCTATAAAAAGGTTGATTTGAAAAGCCTTGAAACTTTTCTTCTGACAACAGCGTGGACTGTGTTCACCTGTATCATGTTCCTTTCGTCAATGCACGAACGCTACGGTTATCTGCTTGACATTATTTTAATTGTCTATGCGGCGGTAAGTGCAAAGCATTTGTGGATTCCGATTGTGTCAACGCTTATAAGCCTGAGAGGCTATTGCTACTATCTGTTCTCCTACGAGCTTATTAGCCTTAAATTTACGGCAATCATCTACACCGCACTTTATGTTTATATAACATTCTTGCTCGTAAAAACAATTTTCAAACGACAAGCCGTCGTTCCCTGTTCGTGAAAACAGACAGATAAACGAATGCATCAGATGCCCGAGTGAGGCTCTGATGCATTATTTATTTTATATGAAAATAAATAATTACACGCCGTTTTCATCGCTTCATAACTTCTTGTTTAAACATACAATTTCATCAAGACAGGCACCCAATGATCTCCAGTCTGAAATATAGTCACAAGGCTACCCCTGCCGATAACAGAAAAACCCCGACAGAGTAAAATCTGTCGGGGCTTTCAGTTAAGATATTATTTTCTTGTAATTGACCAACCCTTTGAGTTGAAACCGCTTACCGTTTTGCCTTTTCTGTCAATACAACGGACTGTGTAGGTCGCCTTCTTACCCTTTTTAGCACCTGAATCTGTGAAAGAGGTTGAAGTTGTGTCCTTAACCTTTGTCCAGCTTCCGCCGTCATATTTTCTGTAAAGTCTGTAGCCGTAAACGCCTGCGATTTTATTCCAAGTTACGCTTACACCCTTTGATGTGTTTGAGAGCCTTGTAATTGTCGGAGCAACAGGAGTGTATTTCTTCGACCAACCCCTTGAATAAAAACCGCTGACGGTATTGCCGTTCTTGTCAATGCAACGGATTGTGTAGGTTTCGGTTCTGTTAGGACTTACTCCCGAATCGGTGAACGATGTGGCAGTTGTGTCCTTAAATCTCTTCCAACCGCCTGATGATGTTTTATAGTAAAGTCTGTAACCGTAAACACCTGCGATTTTATTCCAGCTAAGTTTAATACCTCCCGATGTGTTGTCAAGCTTTGAAATTGTCGGAGCAACGGGCGTGTATTTTTTCGACCAGCCTTTTGAATTGAAACCGCTGACGGTGTTGCCGTTCTTGTCAATGCAACGGATTGTGTATGTTTCGGTTTTATTCGGTACTACTCCCGAATCGGTGAACGATGTGGCGGTTGTGTCTTTAAAGCGTTTCCAACCACCCGATGCAGGCTTGTAATAAAGTCTGTAGCCATAAGCGCCGTCAACCTTGTTCCACGAAATTTTGATACCGCCCGATGTGGTGGTAAGGCTTGTGATTGTCGGCACAATATCAAAATATTTATTAACCGTACCCGAATAGTTGCCGATGAACTGAATCTTCACGGAATATCTTCCGACATTTACGCTGTTTGTCGGGTAAATAACCTTGTAATCCTTGCCTTCAACAAGCTTGTTATCCTTACTGTTCTTGACGGTTACACTCGGTGTAATGTTATTTCCGCTGTATGTAAACACCGTTGAAGAAAGGTTCACACTTGCTATTCTGTATATTTTGCTGTTTGAAGACGAATAGCCGCAAGCTGTGCATTTTTTAGTAATTGAACCGTCTGCACTTGTTGTAGCAGGTGTTACATACTGCTTGTATGAATGTGCAAGCTTGTTGATTGTTTCTGTTTTTGTTGCACCGCAGGTTGTGCATGTATATTTTCTGACACCTGTTGCTGTACAAGTCGGCTGTTTTGTAACAACAGATGTGTAAGTATGTTCGTGGCGCTTTGTCAAATCATACGGATTTATACTGTACAATTTCGGTGAAGAATTGTCGGAAACATACCATTTAACCGTACCGTCACTACACATAACAGGCTGACAATCCGAAAGTCTGACGGGCAATGTTGCCGATGCAACTGTATTTGCACTCGAATCAACTGTCTTTGCCTTTGTTGTAACCTTATTTGTTGAGGAATTGTACTCCTCCCACATAACGAGGAAAAGATTTTCATTAATCTTAACAAGCTGAGGCGTGCGACAGCTTACTTTTGTACCCGATTTATAGCTTGTAAGTGCAATGTTATTTGTTTTGTTAAAATACTTGTCGGTAACGCTGATGTAAGCATTTCTGCTTTTGCAAGAAGATGAAATATCCTTTGTATATGCAATAAGACAATTTCCGCTGCCAACTTCAAATCCACCGATTGACGCACCCGTGTAGTTTCCGGAGTGAATATCAAATTTCAGCGGAATTGTAACCGCAACATTTGTTGAGGAACTGTTTTTGTTGTATCTTGAAAGTGTAATTCCGTTAACAGAAAGATACTGCCCGCTCATACTCATATTGTTTGACTCGGAGTGATCTACCCTGTAAATATAAGTTCCGTCAGTTTTGATGAACTGATTAAACGAGTGGCTGACATATCCGTCCTGAAGATTTGACACCTCATACATTGAATCGGTGGTTTTCATTGTACTTTCATCAACGGTAAACAGCATATTTGCCTGATGATTCAATTTGTTTGAATCTGCATACATTTCGTGGCAGGTATAAACATAAAGCTTGCCGTCAAGTTCAATCATGCGAAGTGAACCTGCATCAAAAGGTACTGTGGTGTTTGAGCCGTAAATTTTGCAGTCGCTGATTTTTGACCAGCTTTTTGAATATTTTACAATTCTTACAATTTCTGCGGAATCCTTTTCGCTTTTGTTCTGCTGACCGAAAACAATATAATTGTTATTCTTGCCCGAGAAATAACCGCCGTAAATCGGAAGCTCCTTTTTGACGGTTGATTTTGAAACCAAGGTTTTTCCGTTTGCGGAATACTTTTCAACAAGAACGCCGTTTGATGTGCTTTCAACCCTTGTAAGCGTTTTGTCGCTGTTTTCGGTAAGATTTGATTTTACTACCGATGACCAGGTGTAATAATCGTTTGCCGAAATATTACTTGATGATGCACCGCTTAATTTAACCTCGCCGCTGTCGGGATTGTTTGCTTTATTCTGAACCGTAACCTTACAGGTTGCAACAATTCCGTTTTCGCTTTTTGCCGTAATTGTTGCAGAGCCTGCTTTGTTGCCGTAAACCTTGCCGTCCTTTGTAACAGACGCAACGGGGTTATTGTTGCTTGACCATGTAAATGAAATATCAAGAACCGAATCACTTGTTGCCTTGAGCGAAAGGCTCTCGCCGACTTTAATTGTGGCAGAAGTCCTTGACAATGTGATTTTAGTAGGATATGCCCATTTCAGATTTTCAACATAAAAATTTTCGTCTGTATCCTTTTCAATAACAAGTACGCTGTCGCCGTAGTTATACATTGCAAAAACAGGATAAGCTGTTTTGAAGGTTGATTTTTTATTGCCTTCTGAATCAAGCTCAGCAATAGTATTATCGTTTACATACATAAGGTAATCGCCTGTAGCTGTATTATACACCGTTCTTGTGCCGATACTGTCTGCAAATCTGTCCTCTGTTTCATAACCGCTTCTTGAAACGCCGAATCTGAGCGGCAGAGAAGAATCCTTGTCATTGATATCAAACTTAGCCGAATCAAGCACTCTGACAACACCATACAGAGTAGATGTCCACGCAAGATCTCCGTTTGCAAGCATTACTGCATTGTCATAATGCGGAGTATAATACTGCTGATATAAAATATCTACATAATAATCGCTTACACTTATTTTGTTATTTTTAACATTACCGCATTTAAGCGACTGCGTATCGTGGCTGTATCCCCAATAAATCCAGTCTGTGTAGCCTTCAAAATAGAAATTGCCGTTTGTTTTGTCAAAACCGCTGAATTTATAAACTGCGTCACCGGCAACAGCAGATGACAACAATTTCATATCGGCTGAAATCAGATTGATAACATACTTGTTCTGATTTTCGTCATACACGGCAAGGTAATATCTGTTTTGACTGTCAACACCAATAGATTTTGGATATGACAGGGTATTGCTTCCGACAAGCGATGATATATCCTTGGTTGAAACAAATTTTTCAGACTTAACATCGAATTCATCAAGATAATAGTATTTTTTATTTTGATTTGATGAGTCAAGCCATACTATATAAAACTTGCCTTTTTCGGAATCGGCATAAACGCAGATAACAGTGTCTTTGTGTCTGCCTTTATCGTTGTAATCATAAATTTTTCTGAAAGTGTTGTTTGCAACGCTGTAAAAATAAATGACCTTGTTGTTATAGTAGTACATACCGTTTTTGCTTGCAACAGGAATGATTTCAAGCTCGTCGCTATAGGTATTGCTGAATGTGATTGCATTGTCGGGCATTTTGGTTGCTGTCTTTTCCGTCACAGCCTCTGCGGTAAGTGTGTTTCCGAAAATTTTGCCGTTTTCATCAACCGTTGCCAATGAAACAACTCCGAAAGCCATTACAACAGCCAAAAGCGATGATACTATTCTTTTGAGTTTCATACTTTTTCCCCTTTCAAAAGTAATTTTACTGCGGTATATTTTTATACCTTTACAACTAAATTATAGCAGTATTGCTTTTTATTTTCAACAAGTTTATCATAACAGTCAAAAATATTATCTTCATAACAAACATACACAAAAAAGCAACCGTTCTTTAAAAACTGAACCGACCCCAAAAAGTTAGACTAAGAATCTAACGGCTTGGCAGTTGTTATTTTTATTTATTCAATGATTTTTAATTTTTGCAAATACAACAGCAACAAGAAATGTGACAAATTCTGTAATTGGGAACGCAAGCCATATGCCTGTCATTTGAACAGCGCTGTTTAAAAGCCAAATTACGGGGACTAACAGCACGCCCTGTCGCAACAGTTGAACTACAACGCCGGGCATAATACTGTCTGTTGCCTGTTCATAGGTTGCAATCATTGCAGAAAAGCCGCTGAACACAAATCCGAGTGACATAATTCTCATTGCCGGCACTCCAAAAGCACACATTTCTTCCGATGCCGAAAACAAAAACAATATCTCTTTCGGGAAAATCAGCACCAAGAGCATACCGACAATCATCATAACAGTCGCGATAATTGTTCCGCTCTTATTTGCTTGTTTAAGGCGACCGTACTCTTTTGCTCTGTAATTAAACCGCATTATAGGCAAACAGCCTTGAATTAGTCCGTTCACCGTCATAAAAATCAACTGCTGAACCTTGAAATATGCTCCGAAAAATGCAACCGCCGTGTCCGAATATCGCACCAAAAACATATTTGCAAAATTCACGGTGAATGCTCCCAACGCATTCATAACAAACGAGGGCAATCCGTAGGAAAATATCAGCTTTATCATCTGCGGTTCAAGGCAGTTTTTAAACACCGGCTTAACCTTTTGTTTTGTAAGAAACAGCTGTATCAACGCAATGATTGTTGAAACAACATAGCCTAAAACCGTGGCAACTGCAGCTCCGACCACACCCATTTTCGGAAACGGACCTATGCCGAAAATGAGCAAAGGGTCAAACACAAAATTGAATACAACACCTGCAATTTGAAACCACATCGGAGCAATCATATTGCCTGTTGCCTGAAGTATTTTTTGAATTACAATATGCACCATATTTGGTATCTGCATAAAAACGCAGACGCTCATATACGCAATTCCGTATTCAAAAATCTCTTTGTTTTGCGTAAAAGCCGAATAATAGGGATTTATTATGAAAAGCGAAAGGAAATTTATCAGCACTCCGACAACTACCGAAATTACCACTCCGAGAGCCGCTGCAGAATTTGCCTTTTGCTGATTTTTCTGTCCCAAATAACCTGCAATCAAAACATTAACACCCACACCTATCCACACGGACAACGCATTCATAAGCGTTGTAATCGGGAATGCAAGCGATACTGCCGCAAGTGCCTGTTCATTTATCCCCGCAACAAACATACTGTCAACAAGGTTGTATGAATACTGAAAGAACATTGAAATCAGCGGCGGTGCCGACATTTGAATTATAAGCTTGTTGACAGGTTCATAAGCCATTTTGTTTTCCGTTTTAACGCCCATATTAACACCCCTTGCGTAAAATAAAAATCGCCATACACCCATAATGAGTGTATGGCGAAAATAAGAATCACATCTTAGAAAAATCCATACCAACTTATATTTATCATATCAATGAGTTAAGTATATCATACCTGTAAAAAATATTCAAGATTATCACCAAAAATTTACTTTTTGCTTTCAAGCCACATATCAAGGGCTTTTTCGTAGACATCAATGCTTGTGATTCCGAGATTCATAATGAATGTGTGATACTCCTTTGCGTCAAAGCTTGAGCCAAGCTCGCTTTCGGCTGTTTCACGCATATCAATCATCTTGAGGTAGCCTACGGTATAGGGGAGAAAGTAACCCGGATTTGAACGGGCAAGGTCATATGCCTCTTTTGTTGCGGCTGTAACGCTCTCATCGTCAGCCGAACCGAGTGCCGTTGACATATACTCTTTGACTTTTTCATAATCCCAGCCGTTGTAGTTCACACCGACATCGACCATTGAGTAGAGAATATAGCCGAGAATATCATTTGCGTAGATAAGCTTCTTAATGCCCTCGCTTGTATCAAGGTAATCAAGCGTACATTTCGAGGCATACTGCGCCCAACCCTCGGTTGCGCCGATAAAGCTTAAAATCTTGCGGACATTCGGGATATCCTTGTTTGCATTTGATGCGGTAAACTGATAAAGATGACCCGGATAGCCTTCGTGGGCAAGGGTTGTGTACATCTGAGTCATACCCTTATTTGCAAAGTCGGGGTTGATTTTGATGATATTAACGCTTGTATCGTCAATTCGTCCCTGAACATAGTACGCTCCCACATTGTCGCTCTTTGCGGAATCGCTCATATAATCTGCCGTGTAGGAGGTTGTAACGAGAGTCGGAAAGTCATCCTCGATATTCTCAATCAAAAATTCAAGCACCTCATCGGCGTCCTTAAAGTCGGGTTTGTAGTCCTGAAATTTGCTCAAGTCATCCTGTGAAACATTGCTCATGCTCATTCCAACCTTTGTAAAGCTGTTTGTAAGGTATGACTTAAGCTCCTCGGGAGTCATGCTGCTGCTTGTTTTGTCTTTGACAATTGCCGAATAATACTTTTTGCCGATTTTGCCGTAACCGCAAAGACCTTCTTCGTTTTTGCCTGATTTTTTGAGACTTTCAAGTGCTGAATTTGCTGATTTCAAAGCAGGAATGTAGTATTCTTCAAAATACTTTTTGTTGGTTTCGACAACAGTCTTTTTCTCGGAATCGCTAAGACCGAGTGACTTTATTCTCGGCTCAAACTCGTCAACAAGCACGGACTTGTCATTCTTAATATGCTTTTCGCACTCGTCAATTGACTGCTGCGCGATATCTTCAGCCATAAAGTAACCGTCCTCAGCCTGTTTCTTTGTGAACGCAATGCACTCGTCCATATAGCGTTTTGTGTCCTTCAAAACAGCAAGGTAAAGGTCGGTATCATCCTTTTCATAGAAAGTGAATTCTGACAGGGTGGTAAAGAGGTTTGCAACAATTCCCGACTGCGGTGCAAATATACTCTGCAATTCTGTTGTACCCTCATATGAAAGCTGAATTTCAAAGTAGCTTTCAAGGGTGTCATATGTCTGCTTTTGAGAAGAAGTAAGTCCCGAACGGTCAAACTCCTCCAAATCCGTTTTTGCCTCTTTCAGTTCATCAAAGGATTCTTTTGTATCTTCATCGGACACATGACCGAGGGTATAGTCCTCCTCGTCATATTTCAGACCGTAGTCCGACGGATTTGAAATGTCAAAATGTGCGGTAAGAGCGTCATCCTCAAGTTCTTCCGAAAACAAATCGTCACAATATTTATCAAACTGAATTTGTGCATCCGTTTTGGTTGGTTCTGTGTCAGAATCAAAGTCACAGGCACAGACAGAAAACGCCATAACGGCACACAACATAACAGCAAGCGCACCCTTGAGTGACTTTTTATTTATAATTTTCTTCATTTTGTCCTCCGTAAAGATAGTTGTTTACCAAAGTATAACATATTATCGTGCTGTTATTCAATGATTATTTTTTCATTTTTCCCTTTTCCGCAGTAACCATAGCAACGCTCAACAGGTATTGCCGTTCTTTTTCAACAATTGTTGAAAACTATGTGGAAAATGTGTATAATAATCAGCCCTGCTCAATTGTATTTTTGTAAATTGTAACCATTTGTAATTATTTGTAATTTTCTCGGATAATTGAGCCAACAATATGCCAGAACCATAAACTAGTAGGGGTAGCCTTGCGACTGCCGCAAGGGCATTGTCGCCCACATATTTTCCGACCATCCATGTATCGGCAAGGTTGTAAAACTGCTGAAACACATTGCCGAGCATAAGCGGTACTGCAAAAGACCACAGGCCGCCTGTTATACTGCCTGTGGTCAAATCTCTGTTTTTATTTAGTTTTATCACAAAATCATTCTGTTGCAACCGCAGATTCTGCGGTCATATTTTTTTGTTAAATTCACTTCCGCATTTCGGACAGCGAACAGTATGATTGCCTTTTTTGTTGCGAACACGAAGCTGTGCCTTGCACACGGGACACTTGATATAACGGTAGTCCTTGCGGTCACGAATTTTCTTGAAGGTCAGCTTGAACCAACCTGTTACCGCATTGTAAATCGGAAGAAATTTTCTGTTTTCGGCACTTCTTGCAACAATGTTGCGTGAGAACATACGAAAACAGATAAGCACGATAATCAAGAGCATTATTCCGTCAATGATGTATCTTGCAACACGGTTCCACACAAAAATATTCACGAACCACAGTATGAGCAACAGCACCCAGAGTGCATTGTTGAGCTTATCCGTGCCGTATCTGCCCTGCATAAAATTGGCGAATCTGTTAAATAATCCTCGCATAAAGTTCATCCTTTCCGCAAAAAGCGGTAATTACAAAAATCATCCTTCCACCATTTTATCACAGGCAGGGCATACATTCAATAAACATTTGACGATATATGTCACTAAATCAGCCGAGAACGAGCTTTGCCGTGTCAACGCTTTCTTTTGCGTCACGGCAGTAGTAGTCAGCGCCGATTTTCATAGCGTAGTCCTTTGTAAGAACCGCACCGCCGACAAATATTGTGCATTTGCTTGAGCCGTCGGGATTCTGAAGTTCCTTACATTCTCTTACAAGCCTTATCGTGTCTTCCATACTCTTGAGGGTTGTTGTCATAAGAGCCGAAAGTCCTATCATTGTAATATTCTGTTCAACGGCAGTATCAACAATAAGCTGAGGATCAACATCTCGACCGAGGTCAACAACTGTGTAGCCGTAGTTATCGAGAAGAACCTTTACAATGTTCTTGCCAATATCGTGAATGTCGCCCTTTACGGTTGCCACAATAATTTTGCCCTTGCTTACGGGAGTTCCGCTTGTCTTTGTAAGGTGCTTTTTGATTACATCAAAGCACTCCTGAGCGGTGTTTGCGCTTTGGATAAGCTGTGGGAGGAAGATTTTATTCTTTTCAAAATCTTCACCCACTCTGTCAAGTGCAGGAATGAGCATTTCGTTTACAACCTGCATTGCATCGGTTGTTTCAAGAAGCTTTGCGGTTGCAGCTGCACCTTCGTTTTTAAGTCCGTTATAAACAGCCGCAAAAATATCAACATTGCTATCTGCCTTTTTAACGGGAGCGGCAGGAACAGCATCGTTATATGCGTTAATAAATTCAAGCGAGTTCTTGTCAATGCCGTTAAGCACACGGAATGCTCTTACAGCGCCTGTCATCGACTCAACATTTGGGTTGATAATCGGCAAATCAAGTCCCTGTTCCATAGCCATTGTAAGGAAAGTTCTGTTGACAAGCTCACGGTTCGGAAGTCCGAACGAAATGTTTGATACACCAAGACAGGTTTTACAGCCAAGTTCCGTTTTTACTCTGTGCAAGGCCTCAAGAGTCTGACGGCAAGCCGCCTGTTCTGCGGAAACCGTAAGAGTAAGACAGTCGATATATACATCTTTTCTGTCAATACCGACAGCCTCAGCTTTTTCAACAATTCGTTTTGCAATCTCAAATCTGCCCTCAGCGGTTTTCGGGATACCGTTTTCGTCAAGTGCAAGTCCGACAACAGACGCACCGTACTTTTTGACAAGAGGAAGAACCGTTGCAAGGCTCTGTTCCTCACCGTTTACGGAGTTCAGAATCGGTTTGCCGTTGTAGTAGCGGAGTCCGGCCTCAATAACCTCGGGCTTTGTGGAGTCAATCTGGAGCGGAACATCACACACACTCTGAATAGCCTTGAGAACACGCACCATCATCTTTTTTTCGTCAATTTCGGGATGACCTACATTGACATCAAGAATTTCCGCACCGCCCTGAACCTGACTGAGAGCCTGAGTGAGGATATAGTCAATATTATTTTCAACAAGCGCCTGCTTAAACAGCTTTTTGCCTGTGGGGTTAATTCTTTCACCGATAATTCTCGGACCGTTGATTTCGACAACCGTCGTTGAACTGCAAACGGTTGTGTCAACGCTTTTTGTCTGAGGCTGATATTCTCTGTCGGCAACCTCTGACTTAATTTTTGCAATATAATCGGGATTCGTTCCGCAGCATCCGCCGATAACCTTAACACCGTATTTGAGGAGTGAACAAACGCACTCGGCAAATTTATCGGGCATAATGTTGTACTCGTTGCTGTTAGGATCGGGCAAGCCTGCGTTAGCCTTGATTACAAGGGGAAGATTTGTGTATTTTGACATCTCGGAAACAACGGGTTCAAGCTCATCCGGACCGAGTGAACAATTTACACCGAGAGCGTCAACACCGAGTCCCGTAAGAGTGACAGCCGCACAGGCAGGGGATACACCCGTAAATGTTCGTCCGTTTCTCTCAAAGGTCATTGTTGTGAGGATAGGCTTGTCGCAGTTTTCTTTTGCGGCAAGGACTGCGGCTTTAAGTTCATAAAGGTCGGTCATTGTTTCAAAAACTATGACATCGGCATCTTTACCGGCAAGAATCTGCTGTTTGTAATACTCATAAGCCTCGTCAAATTTCATTGAACCGGCAGGTTCAAGCAACTGACCTATCGGACCGATATCAAGGGCAACAAGGGCGTCTGTACCCTCAACGGCTTTTCTTGCAATCTTAACACCGGCACCGATGATTTCTTCAACGCTGTAACCGCTGTCCTGAAGCTTGTAGGCATTTGCACCGAAGGTGTTTGCGTACACAATGTCAGATCCGGCGTCAATATACCTCCTGTGAAAGCTCTCGATAAGCTCGGGGTGAGTAATGTTCAGCACCTCAGGCACATGGTCGTACTTTACACCGCTTTTCTGAATGAGAGTTCCTGTTGCACCGTCAAGCAGAATAAAATTCTTTTGGTTGAGATATTCACTAAAGTTTGAAAAATTCTTAAACACCACAATGTTCCCCATTTCTTCTGAAGCGACATTTGCCTTTCATACTGCAAATTGCACACCCTCGTTTTCTTCGTTCAATCGGATTGTCTGAAATTCCGAGAACCGCCGTAACCGACTTTGACGGCACAAGCAGACAGCTGTCGCCTGTTGTAAGACCTATTTTTCTCGGAGCGTCAAGTATTCTCAGATACTCCTTCTGCATCTCAATAGGATAGTCCCCATAGCCGGGACTAAAACGGAAGGTCATATACTTTCCGCTGTATTTTTCGGCAAGAATTTCGTCAACCTTTTGACACACCTGTTCAACGGCAACGCTTGCAAAGCTGTCAAGCACAACCGCCCTTGCCATATCGGAAATCTGACTTATACGGATAAGCTTGTCAATTTCCGAACCGATTGTCGCACACATCATAACGGCTGTGTGGCAACCCTCAAGGTGCTTTTTTATATCATTGCCGAGTAAAATATCGTCAAACGGAGCTTTGCGTTCAACATAGAGAAATCTCGGCTCTGCTGTTTTCAATATTTCTTTTTCGCATTCATCCATCAGCACATCCATGCGGTAATTAAGGCTGATTCCTGCACCGCCGAGGTAGCGTATAGCCTCTTTGCGGTTTAATCTGTCAAGCGTTATCATAAAAGACTTGACACCGCCTCCGTAATTTTTCTTGCAACATACGGGTTGTTCATTGTGTAGAGGTGGATGCCGTCAACACCGTGTGCGATAAGGTCAACAATCTGGTCAACCGCATATGCAATGCCTGCGTCACGCAAAGCCTCGGGTCTTGTATCATACTTCTGCATAATCTTTGCAAATTTTGCAGGAAGGCTTGCACCGCACATTGAAACCATTCTTTCAATCTGACTTTTGCTTGTTACAGGCATAATACCTGCCTCAATCGGAACATTCACGCCTGCAATCTTCGCTCTTTCAAGAAAACGATAGTAAGCGGAGTTGTCAAAGAAAAGCTGTGAAATAAGGTGGCTTGCACCCGACTCAACCTTTTTGCGAAGGTTGTGAATGTCCTCAACCTCATCGGTTGCCTCGCTGTGAACCTCGGGATAACAAGCGCCGGCAATGTCAAAATCACCCTGTGACGCAATATATCTGCACAAATCGCTTGCATAAGTGAAATCCTTCTGCGGTTCAACACCTTCAACCCTGTCACCACGGAGTGCAAGAATATTCTCAATGCCGTTCTCTTTAAAAAGCGCAATGTTGCGGTCAATATCAGCCTTTGTGCTGTTAATGCAGGTGAGGTGTGCCACGGATTCAACTCCGAAATCTCTCTTGATTTTTGTTGCGATTTCGCAGGTACGGCTCTTTGAACCGCTGCCGCCTGCGCTGTATGTTACGCTGATGAAGTCAGGCTTTAAAGCCGAAATTTCTTCAAGCTTGCCGTAAACCGATTCAATCGGAGAGGTCTTTTTAGGCGGAAATACTTCAAAAGAAAAAACTGTTTTTCCGCTGTTAAATAAATTGCTTATTTTCATATATAAACACCTCGGTAATGGTTTTGTTAAACTTGATTAATTATAGCATAAATAATTTTTGCATACAATACTGTTTTGGTGGGTTTTGTCGTTTAAGACTATCATTTTTTTGGAGGTTTGGATATAATCAAAAATTATATCAAAGAGTTTTATAATAATTATAATTTTGTTAACAGACCAAATTCACCATTATATTCTGTAGTGGCGAACCGTGTTCTCCACTACAGAGTATAAATTTACTTTCATAAAAAGCAAAAATTGCATCAATGCCGTATTCGGGCATCTGATGCAATTCTTTTATCCGAGTATCTTCTCGAATAGATTGCGGTGGCACACCGCCGACCACAATTTTCAATTTTCCATTTTCAACTTTCAATTTTAAAAAATCACAGATGCAAAATCAACTTTGCAACGCCGAAATAGATAAGCAATGAAAGCGAGTCGCAGACTGTTGAAATGAGCGGATTCGCCATAACGGCAGGGTCAAAGCCGACCTTGCTTGCCAAAAGAGGCAGACTGCTGCCGACAAGCTTTGCCATAATAATTGTGCCGACAAGCGTAAGCGAAATTACAAGGGCAATCATAAATGCGTTTTCCTGACCGTTGAGATCAAACAAAAGCAGTTTTACAAAGTTTGCCGCCGCAAGGGTAATACCGCAAAGAATTGACACCCTGAATTCTTTCCACAGCACAAGGAAAATGCTCCTGAAATGAATTTCACCGAGCGACAACGCACGGATTACGGAAACCGACGCCTGAGAACCTGCGTTACCGCCTGAACCCGTAATCATCGGGATAAACGATGAGAGAATCAAAACATTTGCAAGCACAGCCTCAAATGATGAGATAATCGCACTTGTAAAGGTTGCCGAAAGCATGAGTATAAGCAGCCACGGCGCTCTCTTTTTGTACAGACCGAAAACGCTTGTTTTCATATACGGTTTGTCAGACGGCAATACGGCTGCCATCTTTTCGATATCCTCGGTAGCCTCTTCCTGAATAACATCAATAGCGTCGTCAATTGTTACGATACCGACAAGTCGGTTTTCGTTATCAACAACAGGAAGAGCAAGGAAGTTATAGTTTGAGAACATCTGGGCAACCTGCTCCTGATCGGCAAGAGTAGTTACCGAGATAACATTTTCCTCCATAATCGACTTTACAAGCTCGTCATCTTCGGCAAGCAAAAGGTCTTTTACGGTGGTAATACCGATAAGCTTGTTGTTGGCATCGGTTACATAGCAGGTGTAGATTGTTTCCTTGTCAACACCTGTTCTTCTGATTCTTTTAATAGCCATTTCAGCCGTCATATCGGGACGAAGCACAATAAACTCGGTTGTCATAATCGAGCCTGCGCTGTCCTCGGGATATTTTAAAAGCTCGTTAATCTGCTTTCTCATATCCTTGTCGGCCTGTCTTAAAATACGCTTTACAACATTGGCAGGCATTTCCTCAATAAGGTCAACGGCGTCATCGACAAATAACTCATCGACAACCTCTTTCAGTTCGCTGTCGCTGAAGCCGTGGATAAGGAATTCCTGAGTTTCGTCATCCATTTCGACAAAGGTTTCCGCCGCAAGCTCCTTTGGCAGAATACGAAACAGAATCGGCATTTTTTCATCCTGTAGATTTTCAAAAACCGCCGCAATGTCAAACGGTTTCATCGTAATCAAAATGTCACGCAAAGTGCTGAACTTTTTGTCATCAAGCAACACTTTGATAGTTTCGGTAAGGGTTACGTTAACCTGTTCCATCATCTTTTCCTCCTTTTTAATTCAATTGGAAGTAAAGACGGTGTCACCCTGAGTATTAAATTAAATCAATTCAAATTAAAATAAAAATACAAAGCAAAATCAATAAAACAAAATGAACGCACAAGCGCACATTCTGTTGCAACTTCGCCCGGGTACAGCGCCTTTATTACCGTCTGCGTCCATTAAGTTTTCACCTCATTCGCATTTAAATTCGGGCAAAAGCCCGTACATATTTATTTTATTCTTTTTTATGTCCGATGTCAACGGATTTATCCGCTAAAAATTCACTTTGCAAACATTTTACATTATCCTCTGTAACAGCTTGGTAACTCGGTATAATATTTCTTGCTTTTTGAAGTGTATCAATGTATAATGAATATGCATGATTTAAAATAAAATTTCAAAGATTGGAGATTAACCGTTATGACAGATATGGTTAAAAAATATGTTCCCTATGCGGTAATAATTTTGCTTGTTTATATGCTGTTGCCGCTTGTGTTTATTCCGGGCGCAATGCAAAAGTTTTCACCCGTTGCATATGACTTTGTGTTCCCGATTACAGCAATCGGCTGTTCGGCACACTACTGCTCAAAACACGGACTTGACTTTCTCTTTGCACTCATTGCGCCGATTATTTATCTTCCAAGTATGCTCATCTACAACGGCGGATTTTCTTCTGGCACACTTTCAACAAACCTTATTCTCCTCGTAGTTTATCTTGTTGCCGGAATTTTCGGACTTTTCCTCGGCGACCTTGCTTTCGGTGACAAGCGCCGTCAGAAAGAAAAGGCAGAACAGGAAGAAGCAGAGGAAATGCTTCTTGAGGCAAAGCGCCGTGAAAAGGAAGAGCTTGAGAACATGACTTCATCAAGCAAAAAGTCCGAAAGAAAAGCACCTTACAGACAGGAACGCAGGCCTGCACGCAGACCGTCGCCTGCACCGCAGAAAACCGAAACAGCAGATTACGATGATTTTGATTATGACAAGTACCTTTCCGGTATTGACAGAAAGCAAGATCCGAACGAAAGCGAAATTGACGATATCTTAAACGAATACAGACACTAACGGCGAGCCGCCGTTCCCAGTTCGTGCAGATAGTATTTATAAGGGCGAAAATAAAATGCCCGAGCAGAACTCTATAACTAAAAATGTAAAATTAAAGTCGGGAAGACAATTTGCGAAATGCAAAGCATTGTCTTCCCGACTGTTTTTGTTTAATCAGCAGGGGTGTTCATCGGACACCCACCTTGATTGAATTTTATGTTTTCGCAAAATCAGTTGATGTAATGGAAGTTGTGTGTAATTTGCGACATATATATAATCTGTCTTATCAAAAAGATTGTACCATTACTTCGTCAATTTGCTTTTATATGTAATTTTTATTTAACTCAACCCAACGATATACTTCTGAATCAAGGTTGAGTCAACAATATTGATTTCACCGTCATGGTTTACATCGCTGTTAAAAAGCTGAAGCTTGTCAAAGTCCTCAATACCTGCAACATATTTTTGAACAAGAGTTGCATCAGTAACAGAAATGTATCCGTTTAAATCCGTATCACCGCAAGTTAAACCGACCAGAGTATCTCCGATTCTTCCGTAATCGCAATGAGCTCCGTCTTTAAGTCTGCAATAGCGGTATGACATTACTTTTGTATCTACACCAAGCTGTCTTGAAACATATATTTCAGCATAGCCGTCCTTATCGGGAGCAAAGGAGGTTACCGCACCTCCGCTTGTCGCATATGCGCCGGATCCCGCATAGCAATTAGCACCGATGCTGTCAGTTCCGAAATCTTCGTATGTAAAATCAAAATCCTTGTAAGAACCGTCGCTGAGCTCAGCAGTCATTGTTCCGTTTTCATTGAACAGACGGGAAAAATCGGAAAGCTTAATTTTCACCTTGACATATTCACCGCCTGTTTTGTCAAACTTATAGAATGTCTGAACATTACCGAAATAACCGTGCCCCTGCGTCATCATATATTTTACGAATTTTTCGCCCTTTGGAAGATTTACAAATTTCGGTGCATTGATACAATCCTTAAACCATATATCGTAATCCTTTTCTTCGGTTGTTTGGAACTTTGCACCGAAATTTTTATCGGTATTTTCAGTGTATCCCGTTGTTGTCACAAAAAGCTGATTGTTTGAGATTTTCTGCGTTGTACCTGTAACTTCAAAGTCCTTGTGATTTTCATCCTCGCTTACCGCACCTGTCATAAGAACTGAACCGACAGTAAGCACACCGCACATTGCGATTGCAGTTATTTTTTTAATTATATTTTTCATTTTTTATCCTCCGTTTTTATTGTTTATCTGTCCGAACCGACAACATATTTCTGCAAAACAGTTGCATCTTCACCGCTTGTATTATTGAACTCATATTTGTAATGCTTGCTTGTGGATGAAGCGAGCAAATCTATAACAGTCCAATGATAATACTTTTGATTTTTGGAAGATTCAACTTCATATTATACCTCTCAATTGTTAATACTTGTCTAAGTTTATCAATCTATTTTTCTTATGTCAATAATTTTAAAATAAATTCGGCATTTACGGCAATATATGCGTATTTTTCAAATATTAATTATTACAAATGACAGACAAAATACTCGGTCATTTCTGTTTTAAACAATTGGTCTTTAAACAAAAAACAGACTGCACCGTGATACAGTCTGCTGTAAATTATGACGCACGCTCACATATTACATAGTAACGATCAAAACCGCCGTTGCCGTTACTTATGCAAGTAAACATCGTGAGCAAATCTCTGTCCTTCTGCAAATAGCAGTCGCCTGATTCGCTCGGCTTATTGACTTTGGTTTCAACGACCTTGTAATTGAGTGTATCCCAATAATTTGTGATTGAAACCCTGTCACCGATTTTGAGGTTGCGGAGGTTGTCAAAGAATATTCGACCGATGTATCCCGTGTGACCTGCAAGGACTGCGTTTGTATTCTTACCGCCGATCGGCAATGAGGTTGCACTCATATGTGCCGCACCGTAGCTCATATTTGAGCTGTTCGCACCGAGGTAAATTGGCAGACGCATATTTATTGTTTCGGCGGTAACATAGCCGTAAATGCCGTCGGTTATGCCGTAATCTTCAAGATTGACGGCAGCCTGTGAATAGGTATCGTTGCGGAGCATTTCATACTGGTTCGTTTCAAGTTTTTTGTTGTAGGCAACGCTGTCATTGAAAAGTCTGTCGAGATCAGCCTTGAAAACAACGGGCTGTTTGGAGGTACGCTTGCCGTCCATGTCAATTTTGTAGCCCTCTTCGTCAACCTTGCCGTCCTTGACTGCCTGTTCAAAAGAGCCGTCCTCAACTTCTTCAACACGGGTATCAAAGCCGTCAGCCTCACCGTTTGAAATCTGTGTTCCGATAAAATTTGATATAGGGGGGAATGCGACAAGACCTATTCCGACAACGAGCATTGCTATTGCCACACCCGTAAGTATTTTTTTAATCATCGGAATCACCGCCCGAATCATTCTGATTTTCGTCAGGCGAGTCATCTCTCAGCCGTTTTGCATCGTTTGACTTCTTCTTTTTACGCTTGAGCAGAAATACAACCACAAACACAACAAATGCAACAAAGCCGACAATTATACCGATTGCGACTGCATAAGGGATTTTGTAACCGAGAAAGAATATGTAACCGTTGTCAAATTTCGCAAGTGACACACCTGTTTCAACATATTTAGTATCATCGTATGCAACATGCTTGCCACGCACGAGAAGTCTGTGAGTATTAACGCCGTATGGGGTACAGGTCAAAAGCGTTACAAGGTCTTCGCCGTCAACAATCCGCAAGGAATTGATTTCCGAGGGGAGAACAACTTCGATTTGATCAACCTCATATTTCAGCGTTCTGTCGAGGATATGAACATAAAATTCATCGCCTACTTTCATATCGGTGAGGTAATCGAAAAATGTTTCGCCCGGATAACCCGAATGGGCAGAAATTACGGAATGTGTGCTTGCACCGCCGACAGGCAGGGAAGTGTTTTGAAGATGCCCTGCACCTTTGGAAAGAATCTCTTCGCTTGTGCCGTGATAAATCGGCAGATAAACATTGATTTTCGGCACATCAATATAGCCGATAAGACCGTTATCATCAACATTGAGAGTTTTCTCATAATTTGCACCGATTTTCTGAAAAGCCTTTTCGTCGAACGGGTCGGTAATTATCATATTATTTGAAAGGCTGTTATTGTACTTAGCAGCCTCTTCAAACATTTTTTGAGTTTTCTCACTCGGCATCTGAGCAACCCTGTTGGTGTACTCCTTAACCATGCTTCGACTGACATAGTTATTAATTGCGGAGCTGACAAGCGGATAGCTCATTATGCCGATTCCTGCAACAAATATTAAAACTATTAGTAAAATTGACAGCTTTCGTTTCATAAAATTTTCCTTTTCTGCGTGTTTTTGTTCCGTTGTTATTATACTACATTTTGCCGTGCAGGGCAATACACGGCGAGCCGCCGTATGGACAGATATTATCCGCATATACGGCTCTTGTGTAAATAGAATGGGGATGCGTTGCCGCATCCCCTGAAAATTACATATATTACAGATTTTAAGATAAAAGATATTCGATTAATTATTTAGCTGCTTTCTTTCTCTTAAGAACAAAGAGGAGAACGCCTGCACAAGCGATAAGTGCTGCACCGCCAACATAGAACATCATTGTACCCATACCACCTGTTGAAGGAACTGTTACAGGATAATCAGGAACTTCTACCTGATTTACTGTGCTTGAATTACCGTCAACTGTAACTGTGATAACACCTGTTGTGCTAATAACAACTGTGTACTCAGAAGAGTTAAGGTTGTAACCTGCAGGAGCTACTGTCTCCTTAACCTTGTATGTACCTGCAGCGAGCTTTGCAAATGTAACATTACCGCTACCGTCTGTTGTCTTAGTGTCAATCAATGTGCCCTCTTTTGTCTTGAGCTCAAATGTTGCATTGCCAAGACCCGTCTTGTTATCTGTTGTGCCATCATACTTGAATACAGGAAGGTCGAATGTGTAAACATATACTGTTCCACCGGACTTTTCAGTCTGACCGTATGTGTTTGTGTATGTAAGTCTGTCGCTGTTGCTGTTGTCTGTTGCAGTGTTGCCTGAAACAGCTGTGTCCTTAAGAACTGCTGTAAGTGTTACAACAACATATGAACTTGCATAGAAGTCGTTTGTGCCTTCCTTAGCAGCTTTAAGATAAGACTCTGAAAGAGAAATCTTAATATCTGACTGTGATGAAGCATCTACTGTGTAATCTGAAGTTGAAAGTTTAGTGTTGTCAACCTTAACTTCTGTTACAGCAGGAGTGTCAAAGCTACCTGAAAGGTTATCGTGGATTGTGTATTCAGTAAGCGGAACTTCCTTAGAACCTGTAACTGAAGCTGTAAGCTTAAATGTTACTGTATCGCCTGCAGAAGCAGTTGTGTGCTTAACATCAATGTCGCCACCAACGATTTCCTTAGAAACTTCAACTGCACCTGTGTTAATCTTGAGTTCGATTGGAGCTTCTGCTGAACCCTGAGTTGTCTTTGTGCCCTCAGGAAGAGCAAAGAGAGCGCCGCCCTTTTTCTTTACGCTTGTTTCAGCAGGCTGGCCTGTAACCTTAACATAGTAAACACCTGCTTCATTTGTACCGAAGTTGTAAACATCTTCGTCAGAAGCGAATGTGTGGTCACCCTTGCTGTCTGCAAATGTTGCACTTTCACAAGCCTCGAGAAGAGCCTTTGAATCGTTACCTGATGCATTTTTCCAAGTCTTGAGTGCTGTTGCAACAGCTGTGCCACCCTGGATTTCTGTATATTCGCCTGTTGTTGTGTTAATTTTTGCTACCTTATAAACATTTACTGTAAAGCCGTTCTTGCCCTTGATAAATGCGTTATAAGCATCGCTTGTTGCAGCGCTTGCTGAGAATGGAATCATGAGAGCGATCATCATTACTGCGAGAACTGCTGCAAAGATTTTCTTTGTAGTTTTCATTTTTCTTTCTCCTTTGTGTTTGATTTAATATATGTAATTATATTCTAACCGAATGGTTAAACGGGTTGGGGTGGCTGCATGGCGGACACCGGCTAACAACGGTGTCCGTAGCAGTCAAAGAGGTTTTCTATGAAAGAAACATATGATTAAAAAATCACCTGTTCTAACAAGTTAAATCATATTGGGTTACTTTCTGCGTCTTGCTCTGCGTTTTTTACGACCTTTTCCGTAATAGATTGCGTAACCCGTGAACATTGTCACCGCAAGACCTGCAACCGACAAACCGAGAACAAAATAACCGTTCATTCCGTCACCGCTTGCCTGTGGCATTGTGATTGCACCGTCAACATAATTATATGTAACATTGTACTCACCCTTAACAGGGAGTGTGAAGTATGAAAGTGTGTAGTTCGGGGTGTAACCCTCTGACGGTTTGTACTCAAACAGACAGTATGTTTGATATTTTGAAGTACCTGTTATATAATTGTCGGAACTTTTGTTCCATACAACTTTACCGTTTGTTTTTGTAAACTCGCCCTGACCGTCCTTGAAGATTGTCAGCTTGTCAAACACAGCCTGACCGTTGCTGTCTGTCTTTTTAGAAACCATATGAGTTTTCATTGAGGCATCATTAATGATTGTATTGATATCATCTGCAGTAAAGATATCCTTATCAGATACCTTCATCACCGCAAATTCCGTATCACTTACATTACCGCCTGTCTGATTCTTCTTGTTTACTGTTGCACTTCCGTGTGTGGTTTCATTTTCAAACACGGCTTTTTCAACAGGAGAAGAATTGTTGAAGTAAGTTGCAAGCTGAGCATCGGTTTTGCCTTCAATATCTGAGTTCTTAACCTTAATGTACTTAGCCTCCGTTACTTCACCGCTTTCAAGCAATTCAATCTCGGCAAGCCAGGTGTTTGTATCCATTTTATAATCGGATGCATTTTCACCCTCGGCAAGAGCCTCGGTAATCTTAAATCTGTAAACACCCGCAGTGACTAATTTGAGGTCTTTGAATTCAACCTTACCGCTTGCGTCAGGTGTTTTCAAATTCGTGGAAATTGTTTTTGCGCTGTTTGTCTTGATAATATTGCCGTCGGCATCCTGTTTTGCTGTATCCATTGATTCAAGACCTGTCAATGTATAAACGAACTTGCTGCCGCTGTAAGCCTGACCGTCAAGAGTCTTATTTACCGAAATGGCAATGTTTGTAGGATTAACCTTATTGATAAATTTAAGCGCATTTCCTGCTTCGGCGAGAGTACCGACGAATGTACCGTTGAAGTCCTGATTGCCTACTTTATAAGGAACATAACCTATAACATTTTTCTCTGTAATCTTATAGGTTGCACCTACAGGAATATTGAGAAGCTTAATGCTTTCGCCCTTTTTGATTGTGAACGAACCGTCCTTAGATGTGCGATAAACTGTGTTTGAATAACCACTTGCATCCTTTTCTTTGAGCTGATACTCAAGAGGATAGGTCTTGTAGTCATAGGTTGAATCGCTGCCGTCAAAGTCGAGAGCAATTGCAAATGTAAACTGCTGACTTGTGTCGTAGTCGGTTTTACCGTCTTCATCAACAACATTCTTTGAAATTTCAAGAGGTGCTGTCACTATCTTGTTAGTATAGTCGAGCTGGAGCTGTGCATAAGCCTTTTTATCAGTGGGATCTACAAGATTGAATGCCGAGTTCGTAGTTGAACCGCTGCTGATTGTTGAACCGACTCTGTTGTTAACAAGCTCCCAGTTCGTTGTGTATTTAAGCTTACTGCTGTCTGTTGACTCGTTAACCTTCATCTCATTGCCGGTCTTGAATGAGTTGTCAAAGTCAGCTATATAATTATCTTTAAGTGTGAAACCGCTGTTTGAAAGAGTTTCATTGCTTATGTTTTCGTCTGATTTTGTAAGCTTGTAGCCTTTACCGGAGGTATCGTTGCCGTTCTCTTTGATTGTATAATCAAAAGTTTCATTAGCTTTGAGGTCATCTGAAATTTCAGAAACAACATCGCCTGTATCAAGTGCCTTTGTAACCTTGAGGTCATTGTTGGCAGGTGTCATTGTGAAGTTTACTGAGAAGTTAGACTCAGCCTCACCACGCTCCATATAGAATACTACCATATGGTATGTCTTGTTAGGATCAAGCTTAGTACCATTGTTGATTGTCTTTGTAACGGTGCCAAGGTTCACCGCATGCGTTTCACCGGGAATATATGAAGTACAGGAATCTTGCTTGACAGTCCAAGCCTTTCCATAAAAATCATCAAGATTTGTAGCGTGGTAAAGTTTACCGCTGGTATTCATATACTTTTCGAAGTCAAATTCGGTATTGGTGCCAAGCTGTGACTTTTTGAATTTGTAAAAACCGTCTGATGTTTTATAAGGTTTTACAAAACATGCACGGTCATTAAATATACCAACTGTTGTATCCTGCCAAATATGCAAACAGAAGTCATTATAAGCGGAATCTGTTCCAACCCAAAACTCATCACTCGGAACTGTAACTGTTGTCGATGATGATGAAGTCGATGACGGAGTTGAGTAATCGGCAAATACATTTTTGGCAGTTGCGGTCATTGAATTAAAGTCAATTGAACCGCTTGCCTCTTTATGGTCACCGCCGAGGTCGAGAGCAAGCTCTGCATCAGCGCCTGTTGAATCTTCGCCGATATAAACCCAAAGGTCATCGTCACCGGTGAAATTAAAGGTTACATCTTTGCCGTTTGTAAGTGTACCACCCTTCGGAACTCTGAAGTCTATATCAAGTCTGATACCGAAACCATAGTCAAGGTTATCGTTAGTACCCTTGCCCGATGATGTAGCCGAAGTATTGTTGAATGGAAAAATACCATAACCGTTTTCTGTACCGCCGAATTTTCCCAAATCATCGTGTACACCATATGTTTCGCCCGCACCGTAGTTAATTTTTTTAGGTGTAAGGCCGTCCCATGTAAAGTAGATGTTATCGGTTGCATTTTTTGAAGTGAATTCATAAGTAGTAACACCATCACCGTCAGTAGTTGCACGGAACGGGAAAGATGACTTATAAACATTGGCAACTCTTTTATCATTATATGTAGCGGTTGAAAGTGCCTCAGCATCAAAGTAAGGAGCCTTGACACCATTTGCAACCTGAAGATTGCCCTTACTGTCAAGCCTGTTGTACATAAGACCCTGTAAGGACTGGTTATAATTACCGTCGCCCCATGCCATACCGTTGGCGTTGTTTACTGCATAGTAATAGTTATCATTATAATCGTTGATGTTTGTAAGTCCTTTTGCGTGGGTCTCAAATGTACTGTACCATTTATCACCCTTGAACATATTACCGAAGTAGAGAGGATACTTCCAGTCAGACTTACAGCTTGAAGCAATGTTGCTTATGTAGCTGTTGAAGTTATCAAACTGATACCAGTAATTTTCAATATCACCATCGTTGTTCTTACCCTGACACTGAAGATACCCTTTCTCCTGCTCCATATCCGACCAGTAGTCAAAGTATGTTGCGTCAACGCCTACGATGTTAGGATTATCTTTGAATGAATTTTCAACGACAGCACCATAGTTTACATTGTCTATTTCCGAGAATTTTGTCCAGCCTTCGCCTCTGGCTGTCTTAACATATGTAGCCGTGTTATCGCTGTAGCCCGAACCATCATATCCCGAATCTGTCGGATATGATGTTGCAGAAGATGCACCGTTGAGGTTATGTTCGTTCGGATGGAATCTTAAAAGCGCACCCGCCGGAATTTTACCTTTGAACACCACAGAACCGCTTACCTTGGTGTCTTTGGTGTCTTTTGTAAGCTCAACTGTTCCTTCATAGGCATCGTTGTAGTCAAAAGTTGCATAAACCTTTGTAAGCGACTTCCAGTCATCGTTTGAAACATAAACTGTTTTATATGTTGCTTTCGACTGTTTGTCGGGAGCTTGAACAGAAAGGTATTTACTTTCTTTGAACGAGCCGTCGGTAGAAAGATAAAATTCTGTGTCGCCCGTAGCACCAGAAATGTCGATGGTCTTGATGAACGGGTTAGTCCACTGACTTTTTGAAGCATCATAAAGAGCATTATCGGCACTGTATGAGTCGTTAATACCGAGGTCGCTTGTTTGTGTTTCGCCCTTGTTGCTGAAGATTACATTTTTATGGGATGACTTAACATCTACATAGTAGTAATCGCTGTCTGAAGATGTCTTAGTCATTGCAACACCCGGCCACTCTGCGTTGAAGTCATCTTCGTTTACCCAAGAATATGCATAAGCTTCATTATAGGTATTATTGCTGTTATAAAGATAGATACGGCGAAAATCTTTTGCAACAGTCGTTTTGGGAAGAGTAAAATTAACCCCGGAAGAAAGCTCAATTTTTGTTGCACCGGATGGTGCAGTGGCTTCAAAAACTCCTGAAGAATTTTTGCTTACAGTACCCGTATCGAGAACCGTGCCGTCATCATCAGCAAAACGATATGTAACAGAAGAAAAATCTTTCCATTCCTTATTCTTGGTCAGGTTAATATAAATCTTCTGTCCCGAAGATGTTGCCGCAAATACATTAAGCAACGTACCCGACACGGCACATACCGAAAGCATGATGGTAAGTGCAAGCACAAGGGAAAAGCTTTTCTTTACGGTTCTGCAAAGCTTTTTACCTAATTTCATAATTTTTTCTTCTCCTTCATTGCCGATTACTTTGTTTTGGCAGTCAAAGTACAATTAAACAGGACTGCATAGGACAGTCCAACATATCTGCCAACTAATTATGAAACGCAAATTTTTAAATTTGTTCTTCTTTTTGATTTGCATACAATTATATAATATTTTATTGCACATTTGTAGAGGCAATATAGACAAACTTTGGGTAATATTTTTAGCTATTTTGCATATCTGCAAATACAATTTAATATTTTTGACCATAATGTGATTTTATTACTTATTTATCACCATTTTTTGCGTTTAAAATAAATTATACCCATTGTACAACCTTAACAGGCAATTAAAAAGTCAATTTCAGCACTGAATTTGTTGATTTTTAATTCTTTTTTCAAAAATATCAAAAATTTTTATGCAAATTTACGCCAAGCTATATGCGTAGAAATATGTATTTTTTTTGCGATTGTTGTTTTTTAACATAAAATGCCCCAAAACCAGCATTTTGCAGAAATTTTCAGATATATTTTTATAATCAATATCTATATCTCATCAAATTAATCACCGAATACCTTGAAAATTCGGCATAAATAAAGGGCAGAGTATTACTCTCTGCCCCTCAAAATGTAATTCACTTAAATCGCAATTATACAAACCGCTTTATGCAAACATATTAAAGATCTCTGCCGCAGCACTTCTTGTACTTTTTACCGCTGCCGCACGGACAGGGATCGTTTCTGCCAATTTTCTTGCCCTTACGGATAGTCTTGTTGACAGAATCCGTACCGTCTGCAGAAGTTTCTGTAGGCTGAGCAACCTGCTCACGGTGAAGCGCCTGCTTTACGGCGTCCGACTGTTCAACAGCTTCTTCATCATCGGATGCAGACTGTGCCGCTGCGGCAGCCCTCTGAGCTGCTCTCTTTGCCGCTGCAATTGCATCCTGTCTTTTCTGAATCTCATAAACACGCTTTGGCATAATGAGCATCATCTTGACAGTATCTTCACGAATGCTTTCAATCATCTCATCAAACATATCAAAGCCTTCAACTCTGTACTCAACAACAGGATCGTGCTGACCGTATGAACGAAGTCTGATACCGCTCTTGAGCTGATCCATATTGTCGATGTGATCCATCCAATGTGTATCAACATTCTTGAGGAGGTAAACACGCTCCATCTCACGGATTGTTTCCTCGGGAAGAAGTTCTTCGTTTTCCTTGTAGATTTCAAGAGCATCGTCAACGAGCATCTTCTGAATCTCTTCGGGTTCCATATTTTCAAGATCTTCAAGGCTGAAATCATACTTTGATTCATCTCTTATAAGCCAGCCTGCGTAGTAATCCTTGAGGCTTTGGAAGTTCCAATGTTCTGCAGGACCTTCGGGAAGATACTGCTTGATTGAAGTTGCGATTGTATCCTCAACCATTTTGAGGATTGTTTCGTGGAGATCCTCACCGTTAAGAACCTGATCACGCTGACCGTAGATGATTTCACGCTGTTTGTTCATAACATCGTCGTACTGGAGGACATCCTTACGAATACCAAAGTTACGAAGCTCAACCTTTTCCTGTGAGCCTTCGATAATACTTGTGAGCATTTTATTCTCAATAGGCATATCTTCGGCAACATTCATACGCTCCATCATCATTTTCATTCTGTCACCGCCGAACAGACGCATAAGGTCGTCCTCGGTTGAGAGGAAGAAACGGCTGACACCCGGGTCGCCCTGACGGCCTGCACGACCACGGAGCTGGTTATCAATACGACGTGACTCGTGTCTTTCCGTACCCATAATGTAAAGACCGCCGGCCTCTCTTACCTTTTCAGCCTCGCCCTTAATTTCTTCCTTATACTTGTCATTCAGTTCTCTGAATGTATTTCTTGCATTGATGATTTCTTCATCATCGGTTTCCGCATAACCTGTAGCTTCTTCAATAAGCTCCTCTGTAAAGCCCTGCTTACGCATTGCGGCTTTTGCCATATACTCTGCGTTACCGCCGAGGATGATATCGGTACCACGACCTGCCATGTTGGTTGCGATTGTTACCGCACCGAGTTTACCTGCCTGAGCAACAATTTCAGCCTCTTTTTCATGCTGTTTTGCATTGAGGACATTGTGCTTAATGCCTCTCTTTTTGAGCATTTTTGAAAGAAGCTCCGACTTCTCAATTGAAATTGTACCGACAAGGACAGGCTGTCCCTTTTCGTGAGCCTCAACAATTGCATCAATAACAGCGTGGAACTTGCCGTTTTCTGTCTTATAAACCGAATCGGGGAGGTCTTTTCTTAAAACAGGCTTGTTTGTAGGAATTTCAACAACATCAAGCTTGTAGATTTCCTGGAATTCTTCCGACTCTGTCTGAGCAGTACCTGTCATACCAGAAAGCTTTTTGTAAAGACGGAAGTAGTTCTGGAATGTGATTGTAGCAAGAGTCTTGCTTTCACTCTGAACCTTTACGCCCTCTTTAGCCTCAATAGCCTGGTGAAGACCCTCGTTAAAGCGACGACCATACATAAGACGACCTGTAAATTCGTCAACGATGATAACTTCGCCGTCCTTGACAACATAGTCAACATCAAGCTTCATAACGCCGTTAGCCTTGATAGCCTGATTTACATGGTGCTGAATTGTAAGGTTATCGGGATCGGTGAGGTTTTCAATACCGAAAAATTCTTCGGCTTTCTTAACACCGCTCTGTGTGAGGGTTGCTGTTTTCTGCTTTTCATCAACAACATAATCAATGTCGTTTTCCTTGTAATATTCCTCCATATCCTCTTTTGCGTCAAGCTCTGCAAAACGCTGAACTTTAAGAGTTTTTGCAAGAGCGTCAGCCTTTGCATAAAGGTCTGTTGACTTGTCGCCCTTACCCGAAATAATAAGAGGAGTTCTCGCCTCATCAATGAGGATTGAGTCAACCTCATCGACAATCGCAAATGCGTGCGGGCGCTGAACCTTGTTTTCCTTGTAAACTACCATGTTGTCACGGAGGTAGTCAAAACCGAGTTCGTTGTTTGTTCCGTATGTAATGTCTGCGGCATAAGCCTTTTTTCTGCCCTCGTTATCGAGATCGTGGCAGATAAGACCGACCGAAAGACCGAGGTATCTGTAAAGCTTACCCATCCACTCTGAGTCACGGCGGGCAAGGTAATCGTTGACTGTTACAATGTGAACACCTTCGCCTGTAAGAGCGTTGAGGTATGCAGGGAGGGTAGCAACCAAGGTTTTACCTTCACCGGTTTTCATCTCGGCGATTCTGCCCTGGTGAAGAACGATACCGCCGATAATCTGAACGGGGAAGTGCTTCATACCAAGCACTCTCCAGCCTGCCTCACGACAGGTTGCAAATGCTTCGGGGAGAATATCGTCTGTTGTTTCGCCGTTGGCAAGTCTTTCTTTAAGAATTGTTGTCTGGTTCTTGAGTTCACTTTCGCTCATAGCCGCATATTTATCTTCGAGTGCAAGCACCTTGTCACAGATTGGTTGCACACGCTTAACTTCACGCTTGCTGTAGTTGCCGAACATAGCCTTTAAAAAATTCATCAGGGTTCTTCCTTTCAATGTACCGAAAAAATCGGTCAAACTGTATTTTCAATAATATAATTTTAATTTACTGCACCGCAGACGCTCCAAGGCTTTTTGCAGCCTGAATCATTGCGGCCTCAACCACGGGACCGGCATATTGGAAGCCGAAACCCGAATCCTGTACAACACAGGCAAAGGCGAGAGGGCAGTCCTCATCTTTTGAGTAGCCGACCATCCAGCCGTTAGGGTTCTTATCATCGCCGACTTCACCCGTACCTGTTTTGGCACAGACTGTAAGTCCGCCAAAAAGGTTGTCGCCGTAGTAATCCGAAACGGTGTATCTCATAACATCATCAAGCTTTGTCGCCGTATCGGATGAAAAAAGCTCCTGTCCGCTGCTCTTGTAGTTTATGCCTAGTGCGGAGAGTATGGACTCATCTTTGATAAGGGTAGGGTTTGTAGCCTTACCGCCGTTTGCGATTGCACCGCAGATAATTGCCATCTGCATCGGGTTTACCTTGTCATTATACTGACCTACGCCCGACCAGCCAAGCTGGTTTTCATTGGCGTCGCTGACATCATATGAACCTTTTGCGGTTTTAATTCCGTCAACATCAAAGGAGCTGTTAATGCCGATTTTCTCGGCAGTTTTTGTCATTGTGTCACTTCCGAGTTCAACGGCAAGCTTTGCAAAAACAATATTGCAGGAATGTGCCATTGCCTCTTTATATGTCAGCGTTCCGTGAGTTTCCGTACAGGTAACTTCACTTCCGCCTATGTTCTCACTTCCGTTACAAACCCAAGTGCGGTCATAAAGGTCGGGAATATTCTCGATTGCCGCCGCAGATGTAACGATTTTGAAGATTGAACCCGGGGTAAAGGTTGACGAAAGCACATTATCAAGGTAAACGCCCTCGTATTCGCTTTCGTTGTCCTCGGTAATTTCGGGAGGAGCCTGCGGATCGTAAGCCATGGTGCTTATGGAACAGATAACCTCGCCTGTTTTGTAGTTATATATTACACAGGCACCTTTTTTGTTATAAGCTGCAAGAACATCATAAGCCGCCGCACAGGTTGCGGAATCGACTGTCAGCTTTATATCGTGAGAGGCACGCAATGATTCCGGCATATTAAGTCCGAAAACAAGGTTATAGCCTATCAGCTGAGAACGATACATACTTTGAACAGCCGTTGAAATGTTAAGGCTGTCATCACCGACAACATGAAGCAGAGATTTTCTTACGCTCTCGCTTTCGTTATAAACTCTTTTACCGTCAACCGTCTGTGCAAGAGCCGTGCCGTTGCGGTCATAAATCGCTCCTGCCTGTGCAAGGCCGCCGTCACCTGCTATATGCGCATTATATGCCTGATCAACCCAGTCGTCTGCCCCTGTTACAAGCTCAAAGGCAAGATAGCCGAGTCCGCCGATAAACGCAAGCGCAACTATATATATGAGTGTACTTCTGCGAAGTATTTTTTTCAAACCTTACACCACCCTGTGTATCAAGTGAACAATCGAAAAATTAAAGAAAATGCGGCTTTGCTTGCAAAGCACTATGAATACGGTCGGGAGATAGAGCATTTTATTTTGCTGTTTTTCCTCTCGACAACAATTTTCCATTTTCAATTTTTCATTTTCAATTTACCAAACTTATCTTTTTACCGAATAAGTTCTCTCGTCTGCGGCTTTGATGAATGCAACAAGTCCCCAACAAGACATAATACTTGAACCGCCGGCAGACACAAACGGAAATGTTACGCCTGTGAGCGGAAGAACATCGGTTGCACCGAAAACATTGAGAGAAAGCTGAACGACAAAAAGTCCTGCCGCACAGCACGCTGAAATTGAATAAAAGGTACTTCTGCTTCGGGTTGTAATTGCCCTTGCATAAATAAACATTGCACCTACTGCCACGGCAAGTGTGAACGCAACGATAACTCCCATTTCTTCCGAAACAAGTCCGAAAACAAGGTCACTTTCGGATGCGGCAACCTGCTTTAAAAAACCGTTGCCGATACCTACGCCGAAAAGTCCGCCGCTTGCCATATATGTGAGAACTCTTGCCTGCTGATAACCAAGGTTGTCCTGAGTATGTTCCCACACATGACGCCAGCCCGAAAAACGGTCGGCAACATACGGTTTAAACTTGAGGACAAAGGTTACGCCGAAAATTGCGGCGGCAACAGCAAGAATAATCGTCTTGAAATCACCCGAGCGCATAAACGCTGTGAGCAAAAATGTTACAAAGAAGATGAGCGCAGTACCGAAGTCACCCATAAGAGCCAAAAGGCCGACGCATACTGCCGAGAAGATAATGTACTCAAGCAGGTTCTTCTTTGTCATCAACACATCAAGCGAACTTGCGCCGATAAAGATGAAAATAATCTTTGCAAGCTCTGACGGCTGAAATGAAAACGAGCCGATATAAATCCAGTTGGCAGCGCCGTTTGTAATCTTACCGAATACAATTGTTACACCCAAAAGACCGACCGCACAAATCATTGCCGGAAGTCTGAGTTTATTTACCTTGTCGGGATCTTCAATCAGCTTGATAATTATGCAGAAGAAAATCATACCTATTGCGGCGGCAACAAGCTGAACATAAGCCGAGCGTTCCGACTGTCTGATAAGCATCATTACGCCTATGCCCGTCAAAAACAGGGCAAGCGATTCAAGCTCGAAATTTACTCTGCGGATTACAAAATAGGAGATAAAGAAGAATCCCCATTCAACAGCCGCAAGAGCGCCGAACAGCACGAGCGGAGCCATTGTATTTGTGCCGTCATTCCAGAACATTGCCTGAACGCACATAAAGAAGTGAAAAAATGTAATAAGAAGCATGAGCTTCCACGATTTCATTGCAGGCTTATCGCTGACCTTTGAGAAAAACCAGCTCGACTGCAACGGCTGTTGGAACTCCTCGCCTCTTTTTACTATAAGGCTTGTACCGCCTATTGTTATTGTATCGTCAATAAGCACCTTTGCTCTGCCTCTTGTTCTTTTGCCGTTGAGCATTGTGCCGCTCTTTGAGTCGGTATCGCTTACATACCAACCGTCTTTACGGCGAAGGAGTACGCAATGATTTCTTGAAACCGTCGGGTCATCAACGGTTACATCACTGCTTTTACTTCTGCCGATTGAATTTTCCCAGAAAAGCACGGGGAGCATCTCGCCCGTTGCAGGGTTCAAAAGTGAAATCAAAGGAGTTTCGGGACGGCGGCGACGGCGCATTGCGGCAAAGCACTGGTACACAATTATTATTGCATAAACAGGCATAAGAAACCGCAGTGCAACAACACCCATATCGAAAATTATCGAAAGATCCGGCACTTTTTTCAACTCCTTCACAAATCATCTGTCCTAAAAATAAGCATACTTAAAGTTATACAGTTTAAATAATAATCCAATTTCCTCCAAAAGTCAATATTTTCATTCGTGAAGATAGTTTTTTAAGTCAAATACTTTAATGCCCGAGCGTTATTTTCTATATTAAGGTAACTTTGTAGCCGGGTGCCTCGGCAGTCAATTCGTGAAGATAGTTTGTACAATAGAAAACTAAAAATGCCCGAGCGTAAAATTGTTATTGTCTGTACCAACCTGTAGGGGCGTTCATCGGACGCCCGCAGGTAACGGCAGAATTTTCATAACAGATTAAATTTTATAAATGCCGCAAAACAATTGTTATATTGTAGGGGCAAACCGTGTGCAATGCACACGGTTTGCACGCAATGCGTGCAAATTCGATACACAACATTTATCACATCAAAACATATGTGACTAAACAAAATGTTTCATCAAGGCGGGCGTCCAATGAACGCCCCTACAACACAAATTGCAAAAACAATTACAAATATTTGCTCGGGCAAAATATGTTTTAAAATATACAAACTGTCTGCACAAACAGGGAACGGCGGCTCGCCGTAAACAAAAGACCTCACGAAATTCGTGAGGCCTTTTATCATGATATATCTATGAGGATTAATGAAGACTTTTCATTTTATCGGCTTTATCACGGCATATATGCGACCATTTGCAGTCGCCGCACACCTGTGAAAGCCTGTCTTTTAAAATTATATTTTCCCTTGCAATTCTCGAAAGCTCTTTCCAATCGGCAGTATCGCCGATTTTCATTCCGAGTAAATCAAGACATCTTTTGTCATAGCATGACGCCTTGCCCGTAACATCGCAGCTGCCGTTGTCACGGTTCGGACACGATGAACAAATTTCGTCACAACCGCCCGTAAGTGTAAGGTTTGCGTTGTTATTTTCAAGAACCGACACTATTTTTGCCATTCCGCAGACAAATTCATCGCTGTAACCCTTGCCTTCAAAAAACTGCACACAAAGGCTGTGATGCGGTCTGAACTTAAAGCTTAACGATTTTGTCAAGACGATTCACCAAAACTGTTGCAACAACAATCTTTGCAGCATCTGCAAGAAGGAACGGAACAACGCAGGTAAGAAGTGCGGCAACAAAGTCTGTGTGCATTGCAATCATAAACCAAATTGTGCCGAAAAGATAGCATACTGCAAGGCCTGCAACCATTGAAACCGCAAGCACCCAAAGCTTTCTGCCGAGAAAATCAGTCATAAGTCCAACAATAAGTGCCGTAAAGAGGAAACCGATGATATAACCGCCTGTCGGACCGCCGAGAACACCGATTCCGCCTGAGAATCCTGCAAACACGGGAACACCGATTGCACCGAGGAGAACATAAACCGCAACGCTGATGAGTCCTCTTTTCCAACCGAGCATAGCCGCAGCCATAAAGATGCCGAGAGTCTGAAGTGTGAACGGAACTGTCATCGGAATCTGAATCTGTGCGCACACCGTGATGATTGCAACGAACATCGCCATATACACAAGGCTTAATACATTACTTTTTGATTTACTGTTTGTTTTTGCTTCTGTCATAAAATTACCTCTCCTTTGCAAAACCGCTTCTTTTGTTTTGCAGATTGTCAACCAAATTGTTTTATCGGTTGACAATTATTATAGTACCGATTGTCACATTTGTCAACCCGATTTATGTTTTAAAGTGACAATTACAATCCGTTTTAATGTAACAATTGACTTTACAACCGTCTTATAATACAACTGAGTTAACCAAACAGAACATAAAAAACAGGGACAGCGTTTTGCTGTCCCTGAAATTTTTGTAAAGATTAAGTTTGCGTGCTTACAATTAAGCCTTGTTAACCGAACCGAAGAGTTCCATCTTTTCCTTAACAGTAGCCTTGATAGCCTCTGCACCGGGAGCGAGGAGCTTTCTTGGATCGAAGCCCTTGCCTTCGAGATCCTTGCCCTCTTCAATGTACTTTCTTGTAGCTGCTGCAAATGCGAGCTGGCACTCTGTGTTAACATTGATCTTTGAAACGCCGAGTGAGATAGCCTTCTTGATCATGTCGGCAGGGATACCTGTACCGCCGTGGAGAACGAGCGGCATCTCGCCTGTAAGCTGCTGGATAGCGTCAAGAGTTTCAAAGCTGAGGCCCTTCCAGTTTGCAGGATACTTACCGTGAATGTTACCGATACCTGCTGCGAGCATTGTTACGCCGAGGTCTGCAACCATTTTGCATTCCTTAGGATCTGCGCATTCGCCCATGCCGATTACACCGTCTTCCTCGCCGCCGATTGCACCAACCTCAGCCTCAAGTGAAAGACCAAGCTTGTTACAAGTTGCAACGAGTTCCTTTGTTTTTTCAATGTTTTCCTCGATCGGATAGTGTGAACCGTCGAACATGATTGAGCTGAAACCGGCTTCGATGCACTTCTTAGCGCCTTCATATGAACCGTGGTCAAGGTGGAGAGCAACAGGAACTGTGATGTTGAGTTCCTCGAGCATACCGTTTACCATACCAACGACTGTTTTGTAGCCGCACATATATTTACCGGCACCCTCAGATACACCGAGGATAACAGGTGAGTTGAGTTCCTGTGCTGTTAAAAGAATTGATTTTGTCCATTCAAGGTTGTTGATGTTGAACTGACCTACTGCATAGTGGCCTGCCTTTGCTTTTGTAAGCATTTCTTTAGCGTTTACTAATGGCATTTTAATCTTCCTTTTTTAAAAAATTTCAGCAGACAAGCGTCCCCACCTGCCGATTTAAGTTTATTATACAATATATTTTTGAAAATATAAAGACCTAAAAAGAAGATTTAGTGAAAATTTTAACAATTAGTCGAAAAATTCTTCATTTTGTCCTGTTTTAGTCAATTATCACTAAACTTTCAAAATAAACTCACACTTCCGTAACACAACAAGGTTGATTTTGATTTTGTGAAAAGGTATAATATAAATGTAAATTACAATACTTGATTTTGGTCAAGCGTTGTATGATAATATTTTTTGTAAACTATCCCGTAGGGGTAGTCTTGCGACCGCAAGTAATGACAGATATTTTATTGCAAAAAATTTTGTTTCATTACTTAAGGACAAACGCAGTTTGTACCCCACGGTAACAAATAAATGTAGGAGTAACTTTTATGGACAATTTTGACAACAACAATATGGGTGGGTTTGAACCGCAAAAGCCGTTCACCGAAAAGCCCGTACAAAACAATAATATGAACACGGAACAGACAAGTCCCGTTTCCGAACCCGAAACACATACGGAACAGGTTCAAAATGTTCCGCCTCAAAGCAGCACACAGTACAATAGTAATGCTTTCGGCAACAACACACCGAATATGTCCGGCAATGCAAATCAGAACGAAAATGTTCCGCCGCAGAATCAAAATCCGAATCCGAACACCTACGCTCAGCCGTGGCAGTACGGTTACGGTCAGTATCCCTACAGCGGACAGAATCCGCAGTATAATCAGAACAGTCAGCAGCACGGCCAGTATCAGAACAACACAGGGTACAATCAGAATGTACCTCCGTATCAGCAGAATATGTACGGACAGCCTCCCTACGGCAACAACGGTACATACAATCAGCAATACAATCCGCAGATGTTCGCACAGTACCCCCAAAAGAAAACAAAGGGCGGAATAATTGCGTTGATTATCGTTCTCTGTTCACTTCTTACAATCGGTTTTATCGGCATGATGGTGTACGGATTTTCGGCTGACATAAAAGAAGATTTGAACAACGACCGAAGTGATTCGGGCAATTCGTTCAGACTTCCAAATGAAGACAGCACAACACCGTTTGGAACCCTTCCTAACACATCTTCGCAGGGTAAAACTCACGATGAGTCTGACTACAGTGACAAGGTGAACAAGGATTACTCGGGTATGAAGCTTGAAAGCAATCCGAAAGACGCAAAAACAAACAACAGCTACACAGCCGCAAAAGCGTCAGAAAAGGTTTCCGACTCGGTAGTCGGCATTCTCTGTTACTCGGACGATGTACCCGATCAGGCTGACACAACAACCGCCTCCTCACAGGGAAGCGGAATTATCTTCTCACAGGACGGCTATGTTATCACAAACGCTCATGTAATCGGCAACAGCAAAACAGCCTATGCGATCAGAGTTGTAACATCTGACGGCAAGGAATACAAGGCAGGTGTTGTGGGCTACGATTCAAGAACCGATATTGCGGTTCTCAAAATGGACGATGCAAAGGGACTTACTCCTGCAACATTCGGCGATTCGTCACAGCTTGAGGTTGGTCAGGATATTATCGTAGTCGGCAACCCCGGCGGTCTTGACTATCAGAACACAACAACCAAGGGCGTTATTTCGGCGCTTGACAGAAAACTTTCAACATCAAGCCTCACAAAGTACATTCAAACAGATGCCGCAATCAATCCGGGCAACTCGGGCGGTCCGCTTGTAAACTACTACGGTCAGGTTGTCGGAATCACAACTTCAAAGATTGTTTCCGAAACTTACGAAGGTATGGGCTTTGCAATTCCGTCACAGACAGTAAAAAACATTGTTGACACACTTGTAAAGAACGGCTATGTTGAAGGCAGAGTAAAAATAGGCATTTCGGGCATTGCAGTAACCTCCGATCAGGCATCAAATTACAACATTCCGCAGGGCATTTATGTTCAGAGTATCGTATCGGGCGGTCCGTGTGACGGCACAAGCCTTAAAGAAGGCGATATCATCACAGAGGTTGACGGCGAAACAATTACAAGCTTTGCAGATGTTTATGCGATTCTTGAAACCCACAAGCCGGGGGACAAAATCAAGGTTAAATATTACAGCTCATCATCGGGCGACGGTGAGGTTGAAATCACACTTCAGGAAGATAAGTAATTTTAATATAAGAATATCACCAAAAGCAAGAGGGCAGTCACGGCAATGTGACTGCCCTCTTGCTAATTGAAAATTAAAAGTAAAAAATTGCAGGGGTGAACCGTGTTCGCCCGTTCGTGTGCGATGCACACGATTGAACGCATAGCGTTCAAATATCATATGCAACTCATTTATATAATTTAATTTTGCATATACATTGCGTCATTATTTTTTAACGGGGATAAAATTCCGCAAAAATCCTGCACTTCTTCCTTTCAGGTAAAACCAACCTATGGTGTCAAAAACTACCGCTCCTACAAAATTAACAAGCAAATCTTTCATTGTATCGATCAGACCGATGTCAAGGTAACCGTTAATACCGAGATTTTCACCGTTCACAACGGTTGATGTTATATCTCTGATGTGCATTATCACATTCGGCTTGCCCGAAATCAAACCCGAATGTATTGCCGTGATTACGGTGTCCTTTTGCATATCCTTTTCAAAAAGCATATCCGCACCAAACTCAAAAAACTCCCACACAACACCGACTGTCATTGAAAAGCAGAACGAAAACAGGCACACAAACATGGGCGAGAGGCTCAATTTCACCCGCTCGCTTCTGTTCAAAATATCGGTCAGTCCAAAACCAACGCCTGCACAGATAAAGCCGTTCACAGTATGGAGCAATGAATCCCATATCGGAATCTTTTCGTAGAACGCACCGAGCTCACCCATAACATTTGCCGCAAACACGAACAGCACAACAATCGTTTCAAGCACACTCGGCAACGCTACCGACAGCTTTCGGTCGATGAACAACGGAAGCATCAACAGTCCGAGCGTTAACACGCAGGTCATGACATTCTCCCATTTTCCGTTTAAAATGCCGGCAGTCAAAAGTGACACAAGTATGAGCCTTATAATGATGTAAACGCCTGCCTTAACTCTGTGCTGTCGCATTTCACGCACATTCAGCCACCGTGCAAGCCTTTGAAAAAATCCTTTAAGTCGTTTTTTCATAATATCCCCCGATTTTTACACTTATTTTTTCCTTAAAAACGAGATAAACCCCTGTAAAATTGTATTAGCTTTTTCTGCCTGATATTACCGCAAAATAAAAAAGCCACCGCCATCTGCGATGGCTCATAAGCATTGATATTAAATTACTTTTTCTCTGACTTCTCTGACGATTCGGCTTTTTCGCCATTTTTTTCAGCCTCAAGCTTTTTCTTGAGTTCCTCTTTGCCGACAGCAAGCATCAGCTTGATACGGTTCTCCTGATTTACCTTCGGCGCACCCGGATCATAGTCGATGGTAACGATATTGGCATTCGGTCTGATTTCTTTAATCTTTCTGATTGCGCCCTTACCGTTGATATGATTCGGCAGACAACCGAAAGGCTGTGTGCATACGATATTCTCATAGCCTGTATCGGCAAGTTCAATCATCTCGGCTGTCAGCAACCAGCCCTCACCCATCTTACTGCCGTAGCCGATAACACCGTTTACCAGCTCCTTTGTGTGAGCATATCTGTGAGGCGGAACAAAGCCGTACTTTTCAGCGGCATCAACCATAAGTCCCTCAAGCTTTGTGAGGTAGTTAAGAAGCATCGAACAGAATTTGTATTTAACTCTGCTTCCTCCGAACATCTTGTAGTCCTCAATACGGTTATCAACCTTAAATGATGCAAAACCCATAAGACCGGGTACGCAAACCTCGCAATCCTGATCTGCAAGAAAGTCCTCAAGACCGTTGTTAGCCATTTTGGAGTATTTTACATAGATTTCGCCGACAATACCGACTTTAACCTTCGGCACTTTGTTAAGCTCAATTTTTGTGAATGACTTTGTAATTTTATCAAGGGTTTCGTCAATTTCTTCAAGAGTGTAGCCCTTGCCCTTTATGAGCATATCGGAAATCTTATCCGTCCACTCATCAACAAGCGCCATACTTTCGCCCTTGTTCACCTCATAGGGCTTTGTCTGGTTTGAAAGCAGCATTAACTGGTCGCCGTACACAAGACCGCCGACAAATCTGCGAATAAGCGGGAGTGTGAGCGAAAAACCGCTGTTGTGCTCCATACCGAATGAAAGCGAAATTACGGGAACGAACTCAAAGCCTGCCTTTTTGAGAGCCTTTCTCAAAAGGAAAATGTAGTTTGACGCACGACATCCGCCGCCTGTCTGAGTAATCATCAGGGCAACCTTGTGAACATCATACTTTCCGCTTTGCAGAGCATTGATGAACTGACCTATAACCAGCAAAGCCGGATAACAGGTATCGTTGTGAACATATTTAAGACCTGTCTGCGCAATCTCCGGACCCGTTGTGTCGAGCAAATCAGACTTATAGCCGTAGTAGTTGAACACCTTTTCAAGTATTTTAAAATGAATAGGCGCCATATTGGGCATAAGAATTGTGTATTCCTTTTTCATCTGCTTTGTAAACAGCAAACGACCTGTTTTTTTGTCATACTTCAACTCTGCCATAACAGAATTTCCTTTCATCAATCGTTTTCAAGCGCAGCAAGCAAACTGCGGATTCGGATTTTAACTGCTCCGAGGTTTGTAATTTCATCTATCTTAATCTGAGTGTAAATCTTATTTTTGCTTTCAAGAATTTCTCTTACCTCATCGGTTGTAATCGCATCAACACCGCAGCCGAAGGATACAAGCTGAACAAGCTCCATGTCCTTTCTTGTTGTAACATATTTTGCCGCCGCATAAAGTCTTGCGTGGTATGTCCACTGGTTGAGAACATGAGTCCGGAAATGTTCAACTCTCGGAGAAATAACATCTTCGCTGACGATTGCAACATCAAAGCCTGAGATAAGTCTGTCGATTCCGTGGTTAATTTCGGGATCAATATGATATGGTCTGCCTGCAAGAACAAAAATCTTTTTGCCCTCTTTTTCAGCCTTGGCAATAATCTCGTTGCCCTTGTCGATAACCTTTTTTCTGTAATTTTCCTGTTCCTGATATGCAAGCTTAGCCGCATTTCTTACCTCGTTAAGAGTGAGGTCGGGGAAGTGGAACGAAAGTCTTTCATAGGCTTTCTTAGGAAAATCGTTCGGGCGGTGAATACCGAAGTATTCCTTTATGAAGTGAACCTTGCGTATATCCTTCATATTGTTTTTGATAACCTCGGGGTAGTAAGCAACAACAGGACAGTTGTAATGGTTATCTCCGAGATGCTCGTCAAAATTATAGGAAAGACAGGGGTAGAAAATTGTTTCTGCACCCATATCAATAAGAGTCTGAATGTGACCGTGAACAAGCTTTGCAGGGAAGCAAACGGTATCGCTCGGAATTGTCTGCTGACCTCTCTGATAAAGCTTTCTTGTTGAATACGGTGAGTGGAACACCTCAAATTTAAGTTCTGTAAAGAATCTGTACCAGAACGGATAAAGCTCATACATATTGAGCGCCATAGGAATTCCAAGCTTACCTCTTATGCCTTCAACAGGCTTGTAGGAATCAATGAGATTCAGCTTATAGGCATACATATTCATATCGTTTGCAGGAGCCTTCTTTGTGATTGGTCTTTCACAACGGTTTCCCGCAATAAACTTTCTGCCCTTGCCGAATGAATTTATTGTAAGACGGCAGTTGTTGTTGCACATACCGCAGTTTGCAACCTTGATTTCGTGAACGAATTCATCAAGTCCCTTTTTGTCGGTAATTGTACTCTTGCCAATGCCCTTTGACTTTTTCTTTGCGTAAAGAGCCGCACCGTAAGCACCCATAAGTCCTGCAATGTTAGGACGGACAACTTCAACGCCCATTTCCTGTTCAAATGCACGCAAAACAGCGTTGTTAAGGAAAGTACCACCCTGAACTACAACACGCTTGCCGAGTTCGTCGGGGCTTGACGCACGAATAACCTTGTAAAGGGCATTCTTTACAACGCTGAGTGAAAGACCTGCCGAGATATCTTCAATTGTAGCGCCGTCTTTCTGAGCCTGCTTAACGCTTGAATTCATAAATACGGTACAGCGTGAGCCGAGGTCAACGGGACGCTTTGCAAAAAGTCCGAGCTTTGCAAAGTCGGCAATCTCATATCCGAGAGCGTTTGCAAAAGTCTGCAAAAAGCTTCCGCAACCCGATGAACAAGCCTCGTTAAGGAATATATTGTCAATTGCACCGTTATGTATCTTAAAGCATTTGATATCCTGTCCGCCGATATCGATGATAAATTCAACATCGGGCATAAAGTATTTTGCGGCGGTAAAGTGGGCGATTGTTTCAACAATGCCGTAATCAACCGCAAAAGCGTTCTTTACAATGTCCTCACCGTAACCTGTTACGGCAGAAGAAACAACATTTATTTCGGGATTTATTTCGTAAACCTCGTCAAGGAATTGCTTCATAATCTCAACGGGGTTTCCCTTTGATGGCAGATATTTTGAATAGAGCAGCTCACCGTCATCATTGAGAACAACACCCTTTACGGTTGTCGAGCCTGCGTCCATTCCTATATAAGCCTTGCCAGTGTAGCCCTTTAGCTCCTTCTGCTTAACATCAGCCTTTGCATGACGGTCGCAGAATTCCTTGTACTCCTCTTCATTTTTAAAGAGCGGCTGATTGAACGCAAAGTTACCGCTGCCACGGTAGTTCTTTACCTTTTCGATAACCTCGTCAAAATCAATAGTCTTTTCGGCACACAAAGCCGCACCGCAGGCAACATAATAAAGTGAATTTTCGGGACAGATGCCCTTTGTTCCGAGCGTGCGGTCAAAGCAGTTTCGCAGTTCGCTCATAAATGTAAGAGGTCCGCCGAGATATACAATCTGACCTTCAATTTCTCTGCCCTGTGCAAGACCTGCAACAGTCTGGCTTACAACCGCATTGAAAATACTCTCTGCGATGTCGCTCTTCCTCGCACCCTGATTAAGGAGCGGCTGGATATCGGTCTTTGCAAACACACCGCATCTTGATGCGATTGTGTATGTCTTTTCGTGCTGTTTTGCAAGCTCGTCCATATCCTCAAGCTTAACATTCAGAAGTGTTGCCATCTGGTCAATAAACGCACCCGTGCCGCCGGCGCAGGTACCGTTCATTCTTACCTCAAGTCCGTTTGTGAGGAACAATATCTTTGCATCCTCACCGCCGAGTTCAATTATAACATCTGTACCCGGAATAAAAGTATTGGCGGCAACTCTTGTTGCGTAAACCTCCTGAATAAAATCAACGCCGACAGACTCGGCGACACCCATTCCGGCAGAACCCGAAAGAGCCACCGAGGCATTTTCAACGCCGTCAATCCTTGTTCGTACAAGTGCAAGAATTTCTGCAATCTTTTCCGTAATTCGGGAATAATGCCTTTCATATGTGCTGTATATTAATTTGTTTTCGTCGTCAAGCACAACACATTTTATTGTTGTTGAGCCAATATCCAATCCTAATTTCAACTTGTGCCTCCGAAATCAATACATAGTAATCTCATTGTGCATATCTAATTAATTATAGTATTTTTTGCTAAGAAAATAATTCTAATTTGGAATATTTTCACCTTTGATGAATTTTACCATTTTTATCACAAAAATTCAATACACATAAAGGGCATAATGTATAATCTACTGCATATAATTTGCCCTCAAAAGCAAAGCGGAGCATTGTTCCGACTTTAATATATCTTAAAAATGCAGAAAAACCTGCCGAAATCGGCAGGTCTTTAGCTTTAAGTATTTAAATTATCAGAAAAGTTCACCGTGAGGAGCTTCACCGTCATCTGCCTCGTCTGAATCTGCGGACTCGGAGAATCCTTCTTCACGCTTTGCCTCAAGCTCTGCCTTGAGGTCGCAGATGTTTGTAAGATGCTCGGGTTCTGCCTTTTCTTCGGTAACAGCCTCGGGCTGTTTTTCAACAGGCTTTTCCTCTTTAAAAGGAGATGACTTGTAGTCGCCCTCATTTGAGCAAGCTACTGTAATATCAACAATATCATCCTCTTTAACCTCGGGAACAACCTCGGGATTGCCGTAGAAAATATCGTTTGAGCTGTTGACAATCTTTCTGTAACACTCTCTTGCTTTTGCAATTTTGGCCTTTGAAGTGTCAATAACCTTCAAAAGCTTTTCGCACTCGGCATCATTAATTTCAGTGCCTTTCTTTCTGCTGTCGTACATAATCTTTCCGAGAGCAATATATGCTCTGTTCATAAGCTCGCTTTCGCTTTTCATAACAAGTCTTAATCTGTTGAGCTTTGCGTTTGTTCTGTTCTTTTCTACTATTGTCTGAGCTACCGATGAAATTGTATCAACGGCTGTATTTACTGTTCCTTTTACACTGTCAAGTATCGTCATAGTAAATTTCTCCTTTAAAACCGCTTTGGCACAAACACTCTGACACATTCTGCCGTGGCGAATAATATTAAACTTATTTCTATTATTATGACAGATTTTTTTGATAAAATCAACATTTTTTTAAAATTTACTTGTTAAAATCACGGTCAATTGCTATAATTAGTTTCATAGAGTGTTAAAGAGGTGGTTTGGATGCCTGAAAAGAAAATTACCAAGGCAATCGTCTGCCCAATGTGCGGTGAAATGAGCAAGGCTGATGTTTACACCAGCATCAACCCGTCCGTAACAAAGGGTGTGCGCAGAAGAGCGCTTGACGGTGAGCTTTTTGCGTGGAAATGTCCGTCATGCGGATACTCCGCAAGGCTCACATATCCGATTCTCTACAATGATATGAAGAATCGTTTTATGGTGTATTTCATTCCCAAAATTGATCATTTTCAGCTCTGCGACAATGAGCTTGAAGAAAAATACAGCAATCTCCGCAACATAAGCAAACGAATTGTTCCGACCTTCAATTCGTTCAAGGAGAAAATTTTTATCTTTGAGTCGGGACTTGACGATATGTCGGTTGAGCTTACAAAGCTTGCAATCAGCCAAACAGTTTCAAAAAAGCTTAACGGTGCGGAAATTCATGACGGATACCTTTCAATGTACGATCGTGAACGCAACACAATGGGATTTACATATTTTACAGGTGAAAAGCATACGCCGTATGTTCAGACAGCAAGACTTGAAATTTATGTTAAATCGAAGAAAATTGTCGATTCGCTTGCGTATAAGGACAAAAAGTTAAAGGGCTTTCTTAAAATTGACCGTGAATGGGCAGAAAACATTCTCTACCGCTACAAGCGCATGAAGCATATTGAAAAGCTTAACAAGCTGAAAGAGTAAGCTGTTACTGTAGTCAGTCGATTCTTTTGGTTTAAAAAAGAATCTGCAAATAAGTAACATATACACTGTAAAGAATATCCGTAAACATAAACTCGTTAAAGCAAACATGCATAAAAATTTCCGCCATTACGATTGGGGCGGCGGATTCATTCAGCTTAATATTTTTTGTATTTGCAATTCAAACTTGTTAAAATGCCGATACAATCGGGGATTTTCGTTGCACAAAAAAATCAGGGATCGACTCAAAGAGCCGACCCCTTTTTAATTTATTGAAAAGATTGGTAATTACTTGTTGACAGCTTCATAAACTGCAACTGCGCAAGCAACTGTAGCACCAACCATCGGGTTGTTACCCATACCGATAAGACCCATCATTTCAACATGAGCAGGAACAGAAGATGAACCTGCGAACTGAGCGTCACCGTGCATTCTGCCCATTGAGTCTGTAAGACCGTATGATGCAGGACCTGCACCCATGTTATCGGGGTGAAGTGTACGGCCTGTGCCGCCGCCTGATGCAACCGAGAAATACTTAACGCCGTTCTCATTTGCCCACTTCTTGTATGTACCTGCAACGAGGTGCTGGAAACGAGTCGGGTTAGTAGAGTTACCTGTGATAGATACACCTACATTTTCATGCTGCATGATTGCAACACCTTCACGAACATCGTCAGCGCCGTAGCAGCGAACTGCAGCTCTTTCACCGTCTGAGAAAGCTCTCTCTTCAACGATTTTAAGCTCTGATGTGAAATAGTCAAACTGAGTCTTTACATATGTAAAGCCGTTGATTCTTGAAATAATGTAAGCAGCATCCTTGCCAAGACCGTTAAGGATAACACGGAGCGGCTCTTTTCTTGCTTTGTTAGCGTTACGAGCGATACCGATAGCACCCTCTGCTGCTGCAAAGCTTTCGTGACCTGCGAGGAATGCAAAGCACTTTGTTTCATCTCTGAGGAGCATTGCGCCGAGGTTACCGTGACCACGGCCAACATTTCTCTGCTCAGCTACTGAGCCGGGAATACAGAAAGCCTCAAGACCGATACCGATAGCTTCTGCTGCCTCTGAAGCAGTCTTTGCGCCCTTCTTAACTGCAACTGCACAACCGAGTGTGTAAGCCCAGCCTGCGTTTTCAAATGCGATCGGCTGAACGCCCTTTACGATGTCGTAGGGGTCAAAACCGAGATCGTTACAAATTTTTCTTGCCTCTTCAAGATTTGCAATACCGTATTCGGCAAGGCACTTCTCAATTTTAGGCATTCTTCTTTCCATACCTTCAAATGTTACTGCCATTATGGTGTCCTCCTTACCGAATTATTCTTCACGAGGGTCAATGTACTTAGCTGCGCCGTCAAAACGACCGTACTGACCGATGTTGTTCTTGTATGCTTCGTTTGGCTCAACGCCGTGACGAATGTCCTCGAGCATTTTGCCGAGCTTTACGAACTGATAGCCGATAACTTCATCGTTCTCGTCAAGTGCTGTCTTGAGAACATAGCCTTCAGCCATTTCCATGTAACGAACGCCCTTAGCGTTTGTGCTGTACATTGTACCAACCTGGCTGCGAAGACCCTTACCGAGATCCTCCATACCTGCGCCGATCGGAAGACCGCCCTCTGAGAAAGCTGTCTGGCTTCTGCCGTAAACGAGCTGCTCGAAGATGTTCTTCATGGCTGTGTTGATAGCATCACAAACGAGGTCTGTGTTAAGGCACTCAAGGAGTGTTTTGTTAGGAAGAATTTCTGCTGCCATAGCTGCAGAGTGAGTCATACCCGAACAACCGATTGTTTCAACAAGAGCCTCTTCAACGATACCGTCTTTAACATTAAGTGTAAGCTTGCAGGCACCCTGCTGAGGAGCACACCAGCCAATGCCGTGTGAAAGACCTGAAATGTCTTTAATGTCATAAGATTTTACCCATTTGCCCTCTTCGGGAATAGGTGCAGGACCGTGCTTAGGTCCCTTTGCTACAGTGCACATATTTTCAACTTCTTTTGAATAAATCATGTGTACTTCTCCTTTCAATAAATTGTATGAGTCCGAAATCCTCAAACACCTATATTATACGGCTTAACCCGACATTTTTCAAGCATTTTTCGTTAATTTTTACAATTCCCCCACATTGTAATATTTCCCGTGGCAATTTTCCGTTTGATTTTGAAACGGTAAAAATAAAAACGGCAACCGTGAAACAAATCACCGATTGCCGTTAAAGTTTACTTATTCTTCCCAAAACAATTCGTCAAGGGTTTTGTCAAGCGCTTTACATATTGCTATGCAAAGGTTAATTGTGGGATTGTAGTCACCCTTTTCAATTGCGCTTATTGTCTGTCTTGACACCTTTACAAGTTCCGCAAGCTGTTGCTGTGACAAATCCTTTGCGGCACGGGCGCTTTTTAATCTTAAATTCTTCATTCTTCAACTGCCTTTTTGTCAATTATTTTTTTGATGACAACTATCACAAAAATACTTATTGTCCAAATCATTACAATGATAGGAATAATGTCAAGATTTGCTATTCCGTTTGTAACAAAGGTTTTGTTGCCGAAAGCAATTCCCAAACATTCTGCTCCCGCAACAAATGCCAAAGAGCCTAAAAGACTCCTTCTGCCTTTATTCGATGTGAAATATGCGTCATTTAAAATGCTTATTCCGACGAATACGGCGGTTGAAAGAAACAGTCCTATGAACATTTGAACGCTGAGTTCAGCCCAATTAATCTCCAAAACATTAACTAAAGCGCAGGCAATTATGTACCCGATAAGCACAAAAAATGCCGATTTATAAGCCTTGCCCCGTGCAAGAATCTGTCGTTCATCGTATTCTGTGTAAGTGTTCTTTTTCCTTTTAATGTTTGCGATAATGAGCGTTACGATAACTACGGCAATAAAACCGCAACAAAAACCAAGCACCCAATAGTATTTTTCTCCCATAATAACATCTCCCAAATAAATCAGCCAATTTGCAGATTTATTCGTCCAACCGATAATCCGCAAATAATATTAAAAATTTTATGTGTTTAGATGTGAATACTTAAAAAATCCACAATGCGTACAAAAAGCTTTCTGTACCATTATAGTACATTAAAAGTTACTTATTGTCAAGTATATTTTACATAATTTCAAAAATACTTTCATTTGGCTGTTTTGAAAAATTAAATCCGTTAAGAAACCTGTCAACTCAAACAAAACAAGACAAGCCCATATTTCAGAGCTTGCCTTGTGGAATTACTCACCGTCACGCTGTATTGTTTCATTAATAGCACGATTAACAAAGCCGTTCACGCTTTCGCCGTTCTTTTCTGCGTGGGCTTTGATAATATCCTTTCGACCTTTCGGCACAGCAACATTGATACGGTCATATGCTTTAGCGTTATATCGGTTGTTTGCCTCAATTCTCGCCCTGCTGTTCTTATTTTCTGCCATTTCTTCACCGCCTAAAATCTATTGACATCAAATTATTGTTGTTGTATAATATAGGTGAAAAGGAACGGCTTTAGCTGTTTCGCATTTGCGTATTTTTTTATTAAAAACCGCTCTGTATTGCGACTACAGGGCGGTTATTTCTTTATATTCTTAATGACTTCATTAAAAGCCACGAAAACAATTGCGAGAACAAACAAGTATGTAATCTCTGCCATTGGAATACACCCCCTTTCGCAAGGGAGTCGAAACAGCCGCCACCGTTCCTTTACAAGTATTATTATAGCATACCTCTTTACACTTAACAAGTACCAATATGCACAATTATACGCTTAAACATTGTAGTATAATATAGTCACAGGATAAGGAAAGGGGAAAGCGATAATCAGTATGACCGCAACGCAATTGCAGTATATGCACGATAGATTGTACAAGAATAATATTAATCAGTTTGGATTTGGCAACGGTATTGTTTTCTAAACAACAATAAAAAGGTATCAGCCTTTTTAACCAATACCCTTTTATGGAGCTGATAACTATTCTGTGCATTGCGAGAGTGCATACCTCGCTTGTTGCTTGCGGTGCAAATTCTGAACGCTCATCAACGCTACGCCCTAAAAACGCTTTACTAAAGCGTTTTCTAAACGGGCTTTCGAATCCCGTTATCTTAATCTGAATCTGAAACAACAATAAAAAGGTATCAGTCTTTTTAACCAATACCTTTTTATGGAGCTGATAACGGGATTCGAACCCGTGACCTCGTCCTTACCAAACTGCCTTGTGTGTTTTTATGTGATTTTGCAAGTTTTGATAAACGGCTTTATAATGCGGTTTTTAGTTATTTAGCTTTTATGGGATTTTATGGGTTGCTGTTTATTTTAGCGGAATTAAACGGCAAATAATCGGCAAATAAACGGCAGAAAAAAAGGTAGTATTTTGTAGTAAAATAAGCTTTACTTTTTAAGGACTCCGAAATCTCCAGATAGTTTTTTAGGGCTTGTAAAATCGGTAAATAGAAAAAGCCGTGTATCTCTTTACGGCGTTACTTTTGTCACCACACGGAAGAAATACACAGCTTGTTGCGTTATTAAATTGTTTAATGCTTGCGGATATACTCAGTTACAAAGCGGCTTTGCTCGGTTGTCAATATTGTTTGCTCTGTCCCGTAGCTGATATATTCGCCGTTATTGCGGCGGCGTTCTATATCCTGTTTGAGGTTATACCGTTCGTTTGAATACTGCCAATGTTGCAAGGCTGTTTCAAGCAGCCAATCACGCTTGCTATAATGCAAGGTCAATTCTCCGTAAAGGCTTTGCAAGCTCCTGTTTTTACGCAGTAATGACACGCCCTTGTGTATATCGGCTTGTACTTTGCTTTTACTTTCTCCTTTGGCAGCGGCAATATTGTCATATGTAACGCCACGCAGATAATACAAGCGTACTAATTCGCCGTTGTTTTCGGGTAGGTCTGCAATAGCCTGTCTGACTTTCTGTTGCAAGTCGGTCAGTTCCAAATTTTCAAAATCTTTTGTACTTGTACTGTCGGCAATGAAGTCAAGCAATTCTGTTTCTTCGCTCTCATCAACAGTTATATTGTATGAAGTTTCCGAAAAAGTTTTCTTTCTGAATTTGGACTGTATAACGCTTTTTATAGAATAAGTCAGATAGGAAGTAAACTTATATGGCTTTGTATCGTCATAGGCTTGTACGGCTTTACAGAGGGCAAAATAAAGCTCTTGCACCATATCTTCTTGATTGATGTAATTCGGCAGAGTATAAGTTGAAAGCTCCTTGAATAAAATTTTCGTCATTAGCTTTTTGACCTGCTCCCACAGTTCGGCGTATAGGTCGGACGCTCCTAACTGAATTTGTACCGCTAATTCTTCGTTAGTCAAGGTATCTGAATTCGGCTTTCTTAATGCTTTCGGTCAAGGTCTTGTGTGAAAACAACTTGCCCTCTGAAATTTTCTTCAGCTCTGCCATAGTGAAATCACCCTTGATATTAAGTATAACAACGGGTGTGTATCCGTTTTCAAGCAGAAAATCTTTAATGCACAACGCCCCGTCCGTTTCGTCTTTTACTGCTGATTTCGGTATTTGAAATTCATTGTGAAAATCTTCTCCGCTGCGGTTTTTATAATCTGCTATGTAATTGTAAAATGAAAATATGCTGTTCATTGTATGCTCCTTTCGTGTCCACAGTTTTTACTTATACACGCTCTTGCACGGTCTTTTCACGGTCTTTTCACGCTTTGCATTGTTGTGAAAACGGCTTGTTTATGCGGTTCGTACAGTTTGCACGGTTTACACGGTTTTTTCTCACCCTTATATATATAAATACATAGAATAAAAAAACTGTAAAAAGCGATTGTGGCAGTACCTATATATATAGATATAGGCGTGTAAAGTGTGTAAAGCGTGCAAATGCCGATAAATACTGACTTTTTCGACTTCTTCCGTACCGTGTGGAAACCGTGCAAGGCGTTTAATAGCGTGTAAAAATGTAACTGTCTGCTTTAGGGCTTTTTCCTATGCCCTCAAATCCCCTTGCACGGGTGCCGTCAATAGTTATATTTGTGCTATGTTTTATGCCTTTCTTTTTTCCTTTTTGTTTGAGTGTCGAAACAAAACTATTCTTTTTAAGCGTGGTTAAAAGGTTTTCTTCGCAAAAGTCTGTATAAATTTGGTATAAGTCACAACCGAATATTTTTTCAGAGGGTGCAACAACAATCCTGTCGCACTCTTCAAGAAAACAAAGTACAGAATCCTGCTGCTTTTTTAATTCCTCGCTTTTAGCCTGTGTGCGGTCGCTGACAAAGATTTTATAATTGTTCTTGATAAGTTCGTTTAAGCCGTTAATTATCCACAGCATAACGCCCTCGCCCTCTTCTTCGACAATTTCACGGTCAATAAATGGGTTGTCGGTTCTGTTTTCGGCTTTTGGCTTTGCCTGCAAGACAAGCTGACGGCGTGAGAAACCCTCTGAAAGGTCGTATAAAGATTGCAATGTAAAGTTACCGAAAATTAAAAAGCGGATATATGACTTGAATTGATTGTTTTGTACAAACTTCTTTTCCGCTGCTATCGTTGTTTTATTTGTAACAAGGTTCTTAAATGTTCGGGCATTAGTCAAAGCGTTTTCGCTTAAATCGTCATCAATGAAAAGCAATTTGTTTTCTACATTTGCAACGCCGAATTTACTTTGCAAAACGCTTATACTTTCGTTGTAGCAATTTTCTTCACCGAACAAAACATTTAAAATAGCACCCAGAACACTTTTACCCTCGCCGCCGTCACCGATTATAAGCAAGGCTTTTTGTATAATGGTGGTAGGTATAAGGCAATAGCCGCAATACTGTTGTATAGTCTTTCTGTCATCTTCATAGTAAACCGCTGAAAGATAATCAAAGAACTTTTTCGGTATCGGTGCATTAGGGTTATAATTAACTGCAAGGCGGTTTATACAGAATTCCTTTTTGTCGCTCCACACCGTGAAAAGTCCGTTTTTATCCTTTGAAAGTGTGCCGTTCTGAAAGTGGATTTTATCAAGTGTCGGCTTTGGCGGTTCGGTATAACAATACTGCTTGATACCCTTTAGCAGCTTTTCGGCTTTATCTCCTGCGTTTGTGCGAACATAGCTTTTAATCTCGGTGAATATTATGTTTTTAGCTTTGTCGTCGTTCATTTTGCCGTCAACAGAATACAAAGCACCGTTTATGCACTTCACGGCTTGTTGCTCTGCAAATGTGGTTATATAATCGTTTTCGTCAATTTTCAGCTTGCCGTCCTCACCTTGATACACCCATTTCGGAGCATATTTTATACTCTCGCTGAAATCCTGTATTGCTGTTTCTGCTTTGCGGTTAGGGCTATATGTTTCGTGACAATCCTGTATTGCTTTTTGAACGGTCATTTTTCCGTAGGTTGTGCCGCCTGTTTCCCTGTCCCACTTGTCACGCATTAAACCCGACTGCCTGAAAAGGCGGTCAATCGTTGAGCTGTCGCAGCCGCTCCAAAATGCAAGAATATTACAAAGTGCCAAATCTGCACGGCTTTCATCACCGTTATAATTGCTTGTGTCACCTCTCCAAAGTGAAGAGAATTCAACGCCGTTCTTTGAGCGTGTTGCCTTTTCTATAATTTCGTTGTCTGTCAGCGGCGTAAACGACTGTGTGGGCGTTGTTGCCTTGAACGGCTTACTTTCGGGCTGCTCGTCCTCTTGCATATAGCCTCTGTATATGCAGTCGGCAGCGGTAGAGCGTTCATTCAATGAAGTGTAACCGCCGAACATTTCGCCCGTTACGGTAAAATAGCGGTCGGTCTGATACATTTCAAGGTGTTGTATGCTGTCAATAGGCTTTTTCTTGTCCCATTCCGTGTGGGCATTGCCGTCATTCTTATAGAAGATATGAACGCCTGTTCCGCTCGGTGAAACCTCGGTGTAACTGTTCATATTCTTGATAATGTCAAGTGCCTCTTTTGACCATTCGCCCGTTTCGGGGTTAAAACAATGGTCTATGTCAATTCCACAGTACGGAGCAGACAGAACAAAGCCTATACCGTTGCATTCCTTGCCCTGTACGGCTTTCATTTTAGCCTTTTTGCCGATTGCAGCCTTTGCCTGTTCAAATGTTCCCCAGCTTGTTTTATCGGTTGATTTCGCACCGTAAAGGCTGTTAGGGTTTATGGGGATTTTATCAACCCTTGCCACCCATTGCGGCAGTTCTTTCATTTCCTGCGGTATGTTGTCAAAGCTATTCAATATATCACCGCCTTAATATATCGGTCTGATGTTGTTTGACGGGGTGTATTCGGGTGCGGTTTCGGTTGTATTGCCGCTGCACGAAAGATAATTTATAAGCCCGTCAAGGTTGATAAGTCTTTTTCTGCCGCACATTACAACGGGGATTTTACCCGATAGTGCAAGGCAACGTATGTAATATTTTGAAATGGCTGTGTTTTCGTCCATTGCTTTAATCTCGGCGAAACATTCGTCAAGCGTTCGCATTCTTGCAAGTTTCATAGAATAATTATCCTTTCATTTCGTATTTACACAGCCGTTTTATAATGTTATAATCTGAATAAGGCTGTGTATCGCTCATATAAAGGCACAAAAGCGGTTGAAATTAGTTCAAAATTTCTGCTTGTGTGCGGTTATGCAGCTTGTGCCGTTGGCTTTCGTGGTGGTTAGTCAACGGCTTTTTCTTTTGCAATTTCTTCAATTGCAGAGAATATACGCTGTTTCTCGCCCTGTGGTAATTCACGGCGTAATTTGCGGCTGAAACTGCTGTCAGCTATGCCGATTTTGTCGGCAATCTCCCACAGCATTACAGCGTTATTCTGTGCCGCCTCTCTAATGTCAAGAATTCCTTTGCATAGTCTTTCTTCTCCTTTCGGTAATGTTGTTGATGTTTTCAACGAATTTTAATTATAACAGTACAGCAGAAATCAAAAATCAAGTATAATTTTTAAAAAAAATGAAAAATAGTTGAATTTAGATTGTTGATGTTGTTGACAACATAAAAAATAAATGATATTATGTACTATACAATAACAACTTAAAGGGTGTTATAATATGAATATTGACATTTTTTCCCAAAGGTTAAGAGATACAAGAAGAAAAAAGAATATTACACAAGCACAGCTCGCAAGACAGTCAGGCGTCACCGCTGCCACAATTTCAGCATATGAGAATACAGACAGTAAAAAAGGCTGTAATCCGTCACTTGAAAACGCCGCAAAACTTGCGGAAGCGTTAAGCGTTTCCCTTGATTGGCTCTGTGGCTTTGCTACCGATAAAAAGTCAATAACAACTGTGGATTTTTTGAAAGTACTTGTAAACCTTAGCAAAACAACAAAAGTTGCAATTGACATTGTAGATATTTGCAACGAGTACGATAAGCGTTTAATTTCCGCAGCTGCAAATCTCTTTACTGACGAAGAGTACAACGAAAATCATTTAGTATGTGAGGCTAACAATGTTAAAGACACTTGGCTTTTGCCGCTTGCGAGTTTTAGAAACAACTATATTGCAGAATTCTTAGCCGAGTGGAAAAAAATGAAAAGCCTTTATGAAGACGGCACAATAGACGAAAGCCTATACGATTTGTGGCTTGAAAAATTGTTTGCTGACATTGAAAATAGAGAAAAAGCAGATAAATGATTGCATTTTTACAAGGCGGTGATTAAATGGCAAATATACGCAAGCGTAACAAAAGCTATGAAATAACCGTGTCTTGCGGTTACGGGATTGACGGGCGACAGATACGCCGCACAATGACTTATACACCCGAAAAGGGAATGACTGCAAAGCAGATTGAAAAAGAAGTGCAGCGGCAAGCGGTGCTGTTTGAAGAGCAATGCCGTGACGGTGCTGTCGGTACTGACGGAAGAATGAAACTTGCTGACTATGTACCCGTGTACCTCGAAAACGCAAAGCACAGACTTTCACCCGTTGTCTATGAAAAATACTGCCGTATGCTTGAAATCTGCATAGTGCCTATGCTCGGACACTTTAAGCTGAAAGATATTAAACCTATACACATTCAGAGGTTCGTAAACGCCCTTGAAGAACGCACAACCCACCTTGACGGCAAAGAGAGAAAGTTGACACCGTCCACAATTCGCAGATATTACACAATGGTTCAATCGGTGTTGCACAGTGCGTATAAGCTCGGTTTAATCGGCACAAATCCAGCCGACAGCGACAGAATAACATTGCCGAAAATTGCAGAGCAAACAACGGAAATCTTCACACAGGAAGAAACAGCCGTGTTGCTTGATAAGTTGGAAGATGAGCCGCTACAGTTCAAATTACTGATACACCTTGCATTAAATACAGGGTGCAGGCGTGGCGAACTTGTGGGCTTGAAATGGTCTGATATAAACTTTAACACGGGCGTTCTCACGGTCAGCAGGAGCAATTACAAGCTGACAGGCGAAAAGGAAATCAAAAGTAAACCCACAAAGACAGGCAAAAGCCGCACAATCATTTTGCCGCCGTATATGTTGAAAATGCTAAGACTTTACAGAACAGAGCAGATGAAAACAAGGCTTTTAATCGGCGATAAGTGGCAGGGTGACGAATGGGTGTTTATACAGGCTGACGGAAAACCTATGTACCCCACAACTCCGACACTGCAATTTTCAAGATTTTTAAAGCGTGCAGGACTTGAACACCGTAAATTTCACGCACTCCGCCACACTTCGGCAACGCTCTTGCTGAGTAACGGAACGAATATCAAAAATGTTGCGTCAAGGCTCGGACACGCACAGCTTAAAACAACTAACCGCTATGTACACGCCGTTGAAGAGGCAGACCGACAGGCGGCGAATACGCTTGAAACAATTCTAAACACCAACCGCAAAGCAAATGCAGGATAAAAAGCATTGCTTTAAATGCCTTGTAAGCAAGCAAAGGCGTAAAATGTAAACTTATATCAAAACATAGTGAAAGCCCCGTACAGGTCAATTCTCGGCTTGTATGGGGCGTTTTTGCGTTGATTATTATATTGTTCAGTCAATAAACAGCAAATAGGGCGTGTTAAACTGCATTTAGGGCGTGTTAAAATTCGATCCGACAGCGGCATAGCAGAAATACAGGAATCCACAGGCAAAAGAAAAGCAAGCCCCATATTTCAGAGCTTGCCTTATTTAGTGCATATGTTTTTGGTGGGGCGACACTCCCACATCTCCTAACCTCTTGCGAGGGGCAACGGCTGCCCGTTCCGTCCTCAAAAGCATATGTTATACTGTGGAATTACTCGCCGTCACGCTGCATTGTTTCGCTTATGGCACGCTTTACAAAACCGTTTACGCTCTCGCCTTGTTTGTCAGCGTGTGCCTTGATTACTTCTTTTTGTCCTTTGTGTACACGCACCTTTATTTCTTCATATGTTTTAGCATTGTACTTTTCATTAGCTCTACGCCTTGCCTCTGTATATTTATTTACTGCCATTATTTCACCGCCTGACCGTTAAAAATCTATTGACTTCAAATTGTTGTTGTTGTATAATATAGGTGAAAAGGAACAGCACAGGCTGTTCCGCATTTAACCGTTTTATTTAAAAACCGTCTTGTGGTGCGAACACAGGGCGGTTATTTTTTTGCGTTATTTATGTAAGCCGTAGCAAATATAAGTATCAATACTATCATTGTCAAGTATTCCACGCAATCACCCCCTTTTAGAGGTGTCAGAACAACCGCCGCCGTTCCTTTACAAGTATTATTATAGCATACTGCATATACTGTGTCCAGTGTAATTATTCACAAAATACACTGGGCATATTTGTTTATTATGCCTATTGAAATTGTACTGTGCACAGTGTATAATATAGTCACAGGATAAGGAAAGGGGAAAGCGAAATGTTAAACCGTTCAATCATCTGCAAGGTAGCGAACAAGCTCCGCAAGGGTGGCTATACACTTTCACAGGCGTTTAGAATGGCGTGGAAACTTGCAAAGGGCAAGGCAAGCGTAAAGGTTGCAGGCGTTACCAAAGAACGCAGACAAGAGGCAATAGAACATTTGAGCAGATACAACCCCGAAACGGTCAGCTTTATTCTGAACAGGGAAAGCGATAATCAGTACGACCGCAACGCAATTGCAGTATATGCAAGTGTGGGCAGCGGCAAGGCGTACAAAATGGGCTATATTTCCGCTGCTGTGGCGTGTTTATTAAGCAGCATAATTGATAACATTACAACCGTAAATGCACGCTTACAGGCTATTACAGGCGGTTTCTACGCCGATATGGTGCAGGGCTTGAGATTATCACTTTCAATCTAACCCACACGGGTGCAGGTGATACAGTTTTACGCAAATAATCCGCAGACTGGTACTAATGCGGAACAAATCAGCCGTTGTATAGTTGGCGATATACAGCGGCAATACACGAAAGGGTGTTTACTTAAATGTCAGCCGTAAAAAACACAATGGAAGTTATCAACGGGGCAAATCAGAGCATAAACAATTATTACGATATGTCGCTTGATAACTTAAATGATATTTACCATAACAGCGATAACGCCTTTGAAATGATATGCAATGCTTTCAAATTCGGCTATGTGCAGGGTGCAAAGGCGACAAAAGCGTACATAAAGAAACAGCGAAAGGGAACATAGACAATGGAAACAATGGAAGAAATGGACTTGCTTATTAAGTCGGAGCTTGAAAAGTGCGGAATTCCGACAGATAACCTTGACGGAGCAGTAAACACACTTGCGGACTTCTGCGAGGCTCATAACGATATGAGAAACGCAAATCACAGCGTATTTTATGTGGTGCTTTTAGCGGCGGCATACAAGGCAGGGCGTGAAAGCGCAACAGTTCCACACGGTGAAAAATGTGAGAGAATGTGAGAGAAAAAGCAAAGGCAGCGGAATAACAACCGTTGCCCTTTTTTCTGCCTTAATATTCTTATGTTTTGCCAAATACCGCCATATGTCCGCAAATAACAGGGAGGGGGGCTATATATTGGCTGCGTAATATTTCAATGTTACCCCTACGGTCTTGCGAATGCAAACGCTGAAAATTTTAACGGGGGGCGTACCTCTTCACGGGTTCGTCACGGCTTTAATTGTCAACAGCTTTGATATATGAGTATTGCACCGTTACTTCACGAATACAATTGATAAAGTCACATTGCTTTTGCGAATTGCTCCAACATTTACCAACATTCTTAGTTGCAAATAGTTGCAATATGCTTTGCCGCTGCCCGTATCGTTTTGAAGAATAGCCCATTCAACACCATTGCAGGCGAAAACTTGGCAAAACCCAACAAGCAAACACATACACAGCCGCAATACTCCCACACAGGCAAGTACACTTTGCCCCGTTCCGTACTCTCATAGCTTTGAAATGCCATTTATTACCATAAAATTAACGGCAGTTGTTTCATAACCTTTAGCCGATTTCAGCCCGTTTTCACCTCAATAAACAGCAAATAAACGGCAAAACGCCTTATATTTCACTTACAGAAATAAAATAAACCGCCTTGAAACTGCCGAAAACGGCTTGCCAATGCGGTTTATCTTATGGAGCTGATAACGGGATTCGAACCCGTGACCTCGTCCTTACCAAGGACGCACTCTGCCTACTGAGCTATATCAGCATATTTAATTGTAAGGCTACAACCTTTACAATGTTAATCTCGCAAAATTTCGGACATTAACAGCCAAATCATTGATAGAAAAAACAGTAAAAATCCAACAATAACAAAATCAAAATTAATTTTACTTTTTTTACACGGTTGCAAAACCACGGTGATTATATCACAAAAACATCGTGATGTAAAGTGTCCACGGAATATAATAACACATTTGCACGGTGATTTCAAATGTTTTTTTAAACTTTTTTGTAAAAAATACGAAAAGATTTGAAAAACACTTGATTATAAGCCGTTTTGGTGCTATAATTTTCTTGTAAATAATGAAAGCTAAAGGAGTGGGCAACAAACCCGCTCCTTATTTATTAGTTTTCACTTTGTTCCTCGGTGCGGTTTATCTGTCTGCAATATTTCGCACAGGGTATTTTTGCAGACAGGAAGGCAGTGAATTTATGGCAAAAAGCAAAGGCGGTGTAACCGTATCAAAAGTATGGGAGCTTTGTCAGCCGATTGTTGAAGGCTTCGGGCTTTCACTTTGGGATGTGCGTTATGTCAAGGAAGGTGCAGACCGTTTCCTGCGTGTTTACATTGACAAACCCGAAGGCATTGACATTAACGATTGCGAAAATGTTTCCCGTGCAATCAACGGTCCTCTTGATGAGCTTGATCCGATTGAGGAGGCGTACTGTCTTGAGGTCTGCTCTCCCGGAATTGAGCGTGAGCTTATCCGTGACGAACATTTTATGCAGTTCATCGGTGCGGATATTATGGTTAAGATGCTCCGCCCCATTGACGGCATAGGCAGAGAATTTAAAGGGGTTTTAAAGGATTATTCCGACGGTAAGGTCACAATTGAGGATCACAGCGGTGAGAATGAAATCACAATCAGCAAAAAGGACGCCGCATGGATTAAGCTTGACGATTTTGATTAAAAATTGCAGTTTGAACACTACGGATACACATAACAGCATAACAATTTGTATATAACCGAAAAATAAGAAAAGGATGATTTGGAAAATGACTAACAAAGATTTATTTGAGGCATTGAGAACATTTGAAAAGGAAAAGGGCATTCCTATGGACTATATGCTTCAAAACATTGAAAAGGCAATTTCCGTTGCCTGCAAGAACTACTACGGCGGTAATGAAAATGTTGTATTCAAGGTTGATCCGGAAAAGAACAGCTTTGACGCAAAGCTTGTCAAAACAGTAGTTGACGAGGTTTTTGATCCTAACTTTGAGGTTACTGTTGAGGAGGCTCAGCAGATTAACAAGAGAAAGAAATTTATTGTCGGCGATGAGATTGAAGTTCCGATTGATCCCAAGCACCTCGGTTGGACATCTGTTTCTTCTGCAAGAAATGTTATCCGTCAGGGAATTCGTCAGGGAGAAAAAGGTCAGACTCTTATCGAGTTTCAGAGCAAGCTCGGTGAAATTGTTACTGCAACCGTTGAAAGAATCGATCCTAAGTCGGGAGTTGCAACAATCAAAATCGGCAAGAGCGAAGCTACTCTGCCAAAGAGCGAACAGCTCGGTCATGACGACCTTAAAGAAGGCGACCACATTAAGGTTTACATTGCAGATGTCAAAGACAACGAAAGAGGTCCTCACGCAATCATTTCAAGAACACACCCCGGTCTTGTAAAGCGTTTGTTTGAACAGGAAGTTCCCGAAATCTATGACGGCGTTGTTGAAATAAAGTCAATCTCCCGTGAGGCAGGCAGCCGTACAAAAATGGCTGTTTACAGCTCAAATCCCGATGTTGACGCAATCGGTTCATGTATCGGTAACAAGGGCGCTCGTGTAAACAAGATTGTTGAAGAACTCGGCGGTGAAAAAATCGACATCGTGCTTTACAGCGATGATCCCGAAAAGTACATTTCGGCGGCTCTCTCTCCTGCAAGCGTTTGCAAGGTTGAAATTACAGATGAAGAAACAAAGAGCTGCCGTGCAACCGTTCCCGACGGTCAGCTTTCACTTGCTATCGGCAACAAAGGACAGAATGCCCGTCTTGCCGCAAGACTTACAGGCTGGAGAATTGACATCCGTCCCGAAAGCGGTTTCTACGGCGAAGATGAGGACGATGAACCAAAGACAGAAGAGACGTCCGAAGATGTTCTCGACCTTGACGAAAGCACAGAAGGCGAAACAGTTGTTTCGGATGAAACAGAGGAATAATCAGATTAAACAGAGAGGGATTTTATGAAGCAAAGAAAAATGCCGTTGCGTAAATGTACGGGTTGCGGAGAGATGAAAGAAAAGCGTGAGCTTATCCGTGTTGTCAAAGCACCCGACACCAAAGATGAAAACGGTGAAATCATTGCAAAAGGCGAAATTTCGCTTGACCTCACAGGTCGCAAGGCAGGCAGAGGCGCATATGTGTGCAGAAATCTTGCCTGCTTTGAAAAGGCTCGCAAGGCACGCCGCTTTGAACGCTCATTAAGCTGTAAAATCCCTGATGAAGTATATGAGCAGATGCAAAGTGAACTTGCCGCAGCAGACAGCGAGTAGGCGAAAGGATTTTTTATGAACGACAGGATTTTGTCGCTGCTTGGCATTTGCAAGAGGGCAGGCAAGCTGATTACAGGTGCCGACACGACGATTGACTCAATACGAAAAAGCAAGGCAAAGCTTGTTATTTTTGTAAATGATTTTTCAAAGAGCAGTAAGAAAAGCGTGCAGACAGCCGCTGATGAATGCAATGTGAAAACATTGACAATGAACCGAAGCAAAGAGGAAATCGGATTTGCTCTCGGAAAAATCTGCGGAGTTATGACAACCGAAGACAAAGGCTTTGCAGATAAGCTTGAACAGCTTATTGAAAACGAATCGGGAGGAGAATTGTATGATAAAATATAAGGTAAAGGACGCAGCAGCAGATCTCGGAGTTTCAAACAAGGAAATTATTGAGATTCTCGAAAAACATTGCGGTGTTACAAAGAAAACAATGACAACACTCGAGGAAAGCGAACTCGATGTGATTTTTGATGTAATCACAAAGAAGAACAAGGTTGAAAACTTTGACGAATACTTTGCGGCACGCAACAACAAGCTTGACAACGAAAGCAAGCCACAGCAGGAAGATAAGCCCGCAAAGCAGAATGCAAAGGCTGACAATCAGAAGAAAAAGACCGATAAAAACGACAAAAAGCCTAACAACAAGGATGCAAAGCCTGCATCAAAACAGGAAAAGGTTGAAGTTACTCAGGAAAAGAGCGTTGAGGAGTCTGCTCCCCGCAAGCGCAGAGTAATTGACACCCGTGCAACAAATGTTGATGTTGAGCGTTACAACCAGAAGTATGATGACCTTGCAAGCGACAGCTCAAAGGGCAGAAGCACGGACAACATTGTTAAAAAGCAGAAATTCACAAACCGTACCCAGCGTCAAAAAGGCAGACGACAGAAACGTGAAACAGAGCAGGAGCGTCTGAACCGTATTGCTCTTGAGCGTAAGCAGAAACCGATTACAGTTCAGATTCCTGACGAAATCGTAGTTTCGGAGCTTGCTCTCAGACTTAAGGCTACCGTTGCCGAGGTTGTTAAAAAGGCATTCCTTATGGGTACAATGGTAACGGCAACAGATACAATCGACTTTGACACAGCGTCACTTATCGCCATGGAATTTCATGCAAAGGTTGAAAAAGAGGTTGTTGTTACAATCGAAGAACAGATTATTGATGACAGCGAGGACGATGAGGCAAATCTCGTTGAGAGAGCTCCGGTTGTTGTTGTTATGGGTCATGTTGACCACGGTAAAACTTCAATCCTCGACGCTATCCGTCACGCAAATGTAACAGCAGGCGAGGCCGGCGGTATCACACAGCATATCGGTGCTTACAGAGTTATGGTAAACGGCAAGCCTGTTACATTCCTCGACACACCCGGACACGAGGCATTCACAACAATGCGTGCAAGAGGTGCTCAGGTTACTGATATCGCAATCCTCGTTGTAGCCGCCGATGACGGTATCATGCCGCAGACAGTTGAGGCTATCCACCATGCAAAAGCCGCAGGCGTATCTGTTATTGTTGCCATCAACAAAATGGATAAGGTCGGCGCAAATCCCGAAAATGTTAAACAGCAGCTCACAGAGTATGAGCTTATTCCGGAGGAGTGGGGCGGCGATACACCGTGTATTCCTGTTTCCGCAAAGACAAAGGAAGGTCTTGACGATCTTCTTGAAATGGTTACTCTTGTTGCAGAGATGAAAGAACTCAAGGCTAACCCCGACAGAGCCGCAAAGGGTACTGTTATCGAGGCAAGACTTGATAAGGGCAGAGGTCCTATTGCAACCGTACTCGTTCAGAACGGTACACTTCACAAGGGCGATACAATCATCGCAGGCACTTGCGTCGGTCGTGTAAGAGTTATGACAAACGATAAGGGCGAAAGAGTTACCGAGGCAGGTCCTTCTGTTCCTGTTGAAATCACAGGTCTTGACGAAGTTCCGGTTGGCGGCGATATCTTTGACGCAGTTTCCGATGAGCGTCTTGCAAGAACTCTTGTTGACCAGAGAAAGGCCGCTAAGAAGGAAGAAATCTTCAACGCACAGACTAAGGTTACTCTTGACAATCTCTTTGACCAGATGAAACTCGGTGAAATCAAGGAACTTCAGATTATCGTTAAAGCCGATGTACAGGGTTCTGCCGAGGCTGTTAAGCAGTCACTTGAAAAGCTTTCAAATGACGAGGTAAGAGTAAATGTAATCCACAGCGCAGTAGGTGCAATCAACGAGTCCGATGTAATGCTTGCAGAGGCATCTAACGCAATCATCGTAGGATTCAACGTTCGTCCCGATGCAGTTGCCGCAGAAAATGCAGAGCGTTCAGGCGTTGATATGCGTCTTTACAGCATTATCTACGATTGTATAAACGAAATCGAATCTGCTATGAAGGGTATGCTTGCTCCTAAGACAAGAGAAGTTGTTCTTGGTATGGCTGAGTGTCGTAATGTTATCAAGATTAAGTCAGTCGGCACAATCGCAGGTTCATATGTTAAGAGCGGTAAGATTCAGCGTGGCGCAAGCGTAAGAGTTATCCGTGACGGTATCGTTATTGCAGATGACGCAATTGCATCTCTCCAGAGATTCAAGGACGCTGTCAAGGAAGTTAGCGAAGGCTACGAATGCGGTATCGGTCTTGAAAGATTCAACGACCTCAAAGAGGGCGATATGTTCGAGGTTTATACAATCGAAGAATACAGAGATTAAAGTTTGTATGTTAAACCAAATTTTATAAACGGCACAAATTCACCGTTATTTTGTAGGGGCGGTCATTGGGCGCCCGCAGGTAACGGCAGAAATTTTCAGTTTAAATAAATACTGTATAGTTCAAGTCAGTAGCTGTAAAATAACAAAATATTTCATCAAAGCGTGCGGCCGATGACCGCCCCTACGGAAATAAGATAAAAGGATGTGATAGCATGGGAAGCCATAGAATTGAAAGAACAACAGAGGACATCAAAAGAGAGCTTACTGCTATTTTCAGAGAATTAAAAGACCCACGAGTTCAGCAGGCGTTTATCTCTATCGTAAGAGTTGAGGTTACAAACGACCTTTCATACTGCACGGTACAGGTCAGCGCAATTGAAGGTCTTGACAGAGCCAAAGAGGCTGTCAAGGGCTTAAAGTCTGCATCGGGCTTTATCAGACGAGAGCTTGGACACAGACTTCATCTTCGCCATGTTCCCGAACTCATTTTCCACGCAACAGACAGCATAGAATACAGCGCAAACATCAGCCGTATTCTCAACAGCCTTGACATTAAAGAAGACGAGGAAGAAAATGATGAATCTGTATGAGGTTGCCCGTTTTCTTGAGGCACACGATAATTATGATATTCTGACTCACGCTTATCCTGACGGTGACACCCTCGGCAGCGGATTTGCACTCTGCCTTGCGCTCCGCCAAATCGGCAAAAAAGCAAGAGTTATCACAACAGGTGTTCCGTCAAAGTTTACCTATCTTCAGAAAAACATAGAGGAAGAAGATTTTACAACCGAAACGGTTGTCAGCGTTGATGTTGCGGCTGACAGCCTTCTCGGTTCAAATATGGGCAAATATATCGGCAAGGTTGATTTGTGCATTGACCACCACGGTTCAAACACATTTACCGCTAAGGAAAAGTTTGTTGACAAATATGCGGCGGCAAACTGCGAAATTCTCTACAAGCTGTTCCTCAGAATGCACATCAACTTTACAAAGGACATTGCAGACTGCCTCTACACAGGCATTTCAACCGACACCGGCTGTTTCAGATACACAAACACAACCGCCGAAACCATGCGTGTTGCCGCAAGTCTTATGGACTTTGGCTGTAACACCGCATACATAAACAAGGCGATGTTTGAAACAAAGTCGAAAAACAAAATTCAGCTTGAAAGAGCCGTTTATGAGTCAATGACCTATTGTGCAGACGGCAGGTGCGCAATAATTTACACAACGCTTGATATGCTCAAAAAGCTCAACACGGGTGATGACGAAATGGAGGGACTTGCCTCTATTCCCCGTCAGATTGAGGGTGTTCTCATCGGAATTACAATGCGTGAAAAAGAGGGCGGATTCTTCAAGATTTCCGTTCGTACAAACAATAATATCAATGCCTCGGATTTCTGTTCGCAGTTCGGAGGCGGCGGTCATCCTGCGGCGGCAGGATGCTCAATTGAGGGCGACCTTGAAACCGTAAAGACAACGCTTGAAAAAGCTGCGGAGAAGTTTTTATCATGAGCAATCTTAACGGTGTTCTGCTGATTGACAAGCCGAAGGAATTCACCTCGTTTGATGTTATTGCCGTTGTTCGCAGACTGACAGGACAGAAAAAGCTCGGTCACACGGGAACACTTGATCCGAACGCAACGGGCGTTCTGCCTGTTTTGCTCGGAACTGCAACCAAAACACAGGATTTGATTCTCAACCACGACAAGTCATACACGGCAGAATTTCAGCTTGGCAAAACCACCGACACCCTCGACATCTGGGGTACGGTGACGGGAGAATGTGAATCTTCGGTTACAGAGGAGCAGATCCGCAGAGTAATTCCCAATTTCACGGGCGAAATTGAGCAGATTCCGCCGATGTACTCTGCCGTACAAAAGAACGGTCAAAGGCTTTATGACCTTGCAAGACAGGGAATCGAGGTTGAGCGTGAGAGCCGAAAGGTTACTGTCTATTCTCTTTCGCTTGCGAATTTTGACGAAAAAGCACAGACAGGCACGCTTGAAATTTCCTGTTCAAAGGGTACTTATGTACGCACGATAATTGATGACATCGGCAAGGTTCTTGGTGTCGGTGCGGTTATGACGGCACTTTGCAGAACCTCGGCTTGCGGATTTTCGCTTGACGAGTGCATAACGCTTGACGAGCTGAAAAGCATTTGCGAAAACGGAAATGTTGAAGAAAAACTGCGTTCCGTTGAGAGCCTGTTTATGAGTTTGGACTATCTTGCCGTATCGCCTGCGCAGGCAAAACGATTTGCAAACGGCGGTGCGTTAAGTGCCGACAGAACATACCTTGCCAAGTCGGGGTACGAAAACGGTCAGCTTTTCAGAATGAAAACCCATGATGGTGATTTTTTAGGCATAGGCATTGCCGACAAGCCGAATAATCTCATCAAAATATATTTTCAAAACTGCAGGCGGTGAGCCACCGTTGCCTGTTCGTGAAGACAGTTTGCGATAGGCAAAACATATTTGCCCGAGTGTTGCTTTTAAATTGAAAGTTGAAAATTGAAAATGGAAAATTACGGTCGGCGGTAAGCCACCGTTGTCGGTTCGTGAAGACAGTTTGCAATATGCAAAACATATTTGCCCGAGCGTTACTTTTAGATTGTAAATAAAAACGAGAAATAAAAAAACGGTGTGCAACGAAGCGGCACACCGAAAAATGATTGACATATTAATGTTAGATGTTAATATATAGATAAGGAAACGGCTTTAGCTGTTCCGCTTTTAAGACAAATTATTTTTGGTAACCGCCTTGTATTCGCAGTACAGGGCGGTTATTTCTTTATGGTAAACACAATAAAAAAAGTTCATTACGATTTTTTGTGGGATGGTGAACGGACAGAAGGAATAGAAAGATAGCGAATCAAGGTAAAAAAGAAGTCATCATTACGGTAACCGTAGCCGATTCGTTTAGCGACCTTGATCTTGTCGTTGAAGCCTTCGAGCTTGCCGGTGCTGATTGAGTAGATGGCATGGCAGTTAAGCTGGGGAGCCGTTTTTCTTTTTGAACTGCAAACCGTACCAATGCGGGAATCTCACTTTCTTTCGCCGCCTGAAACCATTTTGTCCATCGCTACATCCGCAATAAGGGCACCAGACTGTCTGCGTTGATCTTAAGCTCTCCGGAAACAGTACGCTTTTATCTTTATTAGGGCTGATTCCTATATGTGTTCCTTTAAATCCTTAACTTTCAAATTCGACTTTGATATCATCAAAATAGAGCATAGGTTTCTCTCCTTCATTGTTTGTCTCTTCAACTACAATTTTGGAGCTTCCTATGCTCTTTTTTAATATTTATTTTTGATTATCCCACATTTTTCCGTGATGAGGGAAAAACAAAAAATGCCCCTCACAAAATGTGAGGGGCATTCCTTACTATATCGACTAAACGGAACGATATGTCAATTGCTTTAATACTTATTAAAAGTTGCTGATGAGGTTTACAACAAACTTCTGAATAGTAGTAGCATCCTTAACTGTGATTATGCCGTTATGGTCAACATCGGCAGCAGTAAACTGGTCGTTTGTGAATGCAACGATATTAGCAACATACTTCTGAACTTCGGTTGCATCTAAAACTGTGATGTCGCCATCCATGTTAACATCACCAAGGGTTACATCGCCGACAAATGCCGTTGATGCGTTTACTGATACTTTTTCAAAACCTGCAATGCCTGTTACATCGCAAACCTTGCTGTTATTTACAACAGATGCCTGATTAAGCTTGTTGCCCTTTACATAACCTAATGTAAGGTACTGTGTGTCAAGATATACGCTTGCAGTACCTGAACCGATAACCTCAAATGTGAGTGAGATAAATGTATCTCCGTTGTACTGAGTAGGCACCTGTGGGTTAGTAAATACACCCTTAATTACATTGCTGTAAGCATTGTGAATAAGGTTTGACTGTGAAGGCATGATTGTCTGCTTGCCGTCTGCCTTGTTATCAGCCATGTTGAATTTGAGCTTGCTTGAATCATACTTAACAGCCCACTGTCCGTCAACAACGCCCATGTTTGAGTTGAGCTTGTAGAGAACAGTTACCTTCTTGCCGTCAGTGCTTACTGTCTTTGATGCAGAACCAAAGTAATTTGAAGTAGCGTTTACTGTGAGCTTCTGAGCAGGAGCAGTAGTCGGCTCTGTAGCTGTTGTAGGCTGTGTAGGTGCAGTCGGCTGAGTAGCTGTTGTTGGCTGTGTAGCTGTAGTCGGCTGAGTTGAAGTAGTAGGCTGTGTCGGAAGTGTAGGAGATGTTGGAACAAATCCGTTTTCAATGTTGCCGTTCTTCATAGCATATGAATATGTGCCGTTTACACCGTTTCTTGTTGCGTCAACCTTGATTGTGCTTGTTCCCTTGAGAGCTGATGTTGCAACTGTGAATGCACCTGTTACATCGTCTGCAGTAGCAGTATATGTCTTACCGTCAACTGTAACAGTTACCTTTGCAGCGCTGGCTGTAACACCTGATACAACGCTCTTGCCTACAACTGCATATGTGAGTGTTGCAGGAGCAAGTACAAGTGCCTTCTGAGCTGACTTGAGGTCTGCAATCATAGCATTCATATCTTCAGCTGTTGTAGCGTCTTCGCCTGCTTTAATCATAGCCTCGGCTGACTTGAGAACCTTCTGAGCATTTGCCCAGCTCTCTGCTGTGTAGTCTGATGCTGTCATAGCAAGAATCTTTCTTGCTTCTTTCTTGAGTGATTCATAAGGTGAAACAACGATTGGCTTTGATGTAAGCTTGTATGTTGTACAACCTTCGTTTGTAATTTCGATTGTAGCGCCGTCTCTAACGCCTGTGATATCTGCTGTCTGACCTGAACCGCTGCTGAGAATAATGCTTACTTCGTCAACATTATCGAACTTAACAACATAGTTGCCGTCAGAATCTTTTTCTGTAAGAGCAACGCCCGGCCATGCGCCTGTGAGCTTCTGTGTATCATTCCAAGCGTAAATTTTGTAGCTTGCAGATGGGCTGTAAGGCTTGATTGTTACGGAAACAGAACCCTCTGCAGGCTCTGGCTCGCCGCCGCCTCCCTGCTGATTACCGTTGGTTACTGTCTTAACCGATGCGTAGTTGCCGTTCTGAATTTCGAGAACAGCACCGTCATAAAGACCTGTGATATCGCCTGACTGTGAGCCGCTGCCGTTGTTGAGAACAACGCTGAATGACTTGTCAGCTGAAACAGGAAGTGTGAGTTCATATGTGTTTGCCTGACCTGAAACGGCTGCTGCCTTTTGACCCGGCCATGCACCGTTGAGTGCTGTGCTTGCACCTGTCCAAGCGTAAACATTCGGAGCGCCTGCTGTGCTCTTGATTGTAAGCTTTGATGTCTGACTTGCTGTCGAACCGGGAACAGTTGTGCTCTGTGTCGGGCTGGTTGTAGGCTTTTCGTCGTTTTCGCCGAGCTTGAGGAATGTGAATTTAGCCTCTGAGCTTGCCTTGTCGTTTGTAGCCTCAACAGTTACTTCGATTGTATCGTTCTTGTAAGCTGTCTGACCGATTGTGAATGTGTCGCCGTCCTTAACAACAAACTTGTTACCGCCGTCAACAGAAACCTTTGCGCTGTCGCATTCCTTGAGAGAAACAGTAACCTGCTCTGTGCCGTAGAACTTCGGCTCGCCTGTGATTGATACAAGCGGCTGACCGTCAGCATTTTCCATAAGGATTGTGCCGTTTACACCGCTGTTGAAAGTTACCTTACCGTCAGTAACAACTGAAGATGAGTTGTCATAAGTATTTATTACATAGCTGCCGTCTTCCCAAAGAGTTGAAACATCAACAGTTACGCTTGAATTTTTGTTACAGCCGATTACTGCAGCTGCCTGATCTGTTACGCCGTTCTTATCGTATGTACGGCCGAAAGCAACACCGCTTGTAGCTGAGAGCTTAACATTTGCGCCGGCACCGATAGATACGTGCTTGTTACGGAACTGACCAACCTTCTGCCACTGAGCAAGAAGAGTTTTGTCCATGTCGTTCCAGTTCATATCACTTCTGAGTGCGTGACCCGATCCGCCGTAACCGTCAAATGCAACGCCGGGATAGAGAGGACGGTTGGTTTCGTCACCGTAGAAAATCTGAACTCCGCCCGGGAGAAGGAGGAATGCAGCCGCATTGTAAAGCATTGTGTTCTCATCGCCACGGGTAAGTGTTTCATCGTGTGATGACATAAATGAAAGAACGTTAAAGCCTTCCTTTGTGTTGATCTTGTCTGCATAGCCCTGATATGTGTTTGCAACACTACCGCTTGCAAGAGCACCGCCGCCTGTAACTGCGAAGTTAATCATTGAGTCGAAGCCGCCCTCGGAATAGTATGTGTCGTAGCCTACACCGTGATCCCAATGCTCGCCTGTCATCCAGAAATCTTCTTTCCAGTCAGCACCTGCTTTGCCCTTGTTGTTGGATCTCCACTCTCTGAGAGCAGAAACACAAGCCTGCTTGAGCTGGTTCCAAGAAGCCTTATCAACATGCTTTGCAGTATCGCAACGGAAACCGTCAACACCGTACTCCCTAACCCACTCTGAAAGCCAGGTTGAAAGGTAGCCTGTTACTGTGTTTTTGTCACCGTATTTTGCGAGCTTCTGAGCATATGTACCTTCCTGAGTCCACTTTGTTTTGAGGATCGGAGGAATTGTAACATCCTTTGTCTGCTCTGTTCTGAAGTCGGGAAGTCCGCTGAGTGACATTGTAAGATCACCGCCGGCACCCTCTGTATATCCGGGAAGACCGCTGCGGATCCAGTCATTGCTCCACCATTTGCCCCAGTCTTCTTCTGATGTTTTATAGTCAATGTGGTCGTTTACTTCACCTACATCTGTGAGCTTGTATTTGAAGTCTAACGCACCGTCAAGGAGAGTACCGAAGCCGAACTGCTCCATATCTGCAACGGTGTTGTAGCCTGTGTGGTTCATTACGATATCCATGATAACTCTGATACCGTGCTCATGCGCTGTGTCAACAAGAGTTTTGAACTCCTCTTTTGTACCGAAGTTTGCATCGGTTTCGGTATAGTCAAGAACATAGTAGCCGTGATATGAGTAGTGAGCAAAGCCCTTACCTGAATCACAATAGCCGTGAGTCTGCTCATACGGAGCTGAGATCCAAATTGCGTTTACACCGAGGTTATCAAAATAACCCTCTTCAATTGACTGAGTAACACCTGCAAAGTCGCCGCCGTGGAATGTACCGGGGTTTGTATCCCAGCCCTCAAGCGGTTTGCCGTCCTTGTCAAGTGTTCTGCCGTATGAATGGTCATTTGCGGTGTTTCCGTTCTTAAAACGGTCGGTAAGCAGGAAATACACATTGGCATTATCCCATGTAAAGCCGTCATCTTCAACAAGTGAACCTGCGGCAGTTGATGATGCAGATGTGCTGCTGTCATCGGAAACTGTTGCAGCACTTGCCGAACCAAATGCTACGGAAGCACCGGGGAGAGCCATACAAAGTGTCAAAACGGCACTGAGCGCTCTCTTCATACTTCTTTTTTTCATTGTTTGATTACTCCTTTCAAAGCTTTTAAAACGTAGGGTCAAACATCCCTAGACAATTTGATTTTATCACAAAACTCTCACAAAAACTACACATAATCCTTTTATTTTGTAAAAATAGCAAGTTACACAATCTTTACACTGGAATTTTATGCAAAATTACCCTTGTCGCTCTTCTGTTTTTATTTATAAAGACAGTTTCAATTGCCCCCCTGCCGAAAATTATATAAATACGGTCGGGAATAATAAGATTTGTACTTAACAAAACTTTATTCCCGACCGCAATTTTCGCTTTTTAATTTTTATCTTATCTGAGTCTTACATTCAAAAATCTGAGTTTAAAGGTTGAGCCGACGCCGAGTTTGGAATCTGCGGTAATATATCCGCCTGTTTTTTCAACAATTGATTTTGCAAGCGACAGACCTATGCCGACGCTTGACGGGGATGAATTTCGTGCTTTATAGAACCTCTCAAAAATGTGGGGCAAATCCTTCGGGCTGATTCCGCAGCCGTTGTCGCTTATGGTGATTTCCGAATACATGCTGTTCCTTTCGGCAGAAATTCTGACATAACCGCCGTCGGTATGCTCAATACAGTTTTTTACAATGTTTGAAACCGCTTCGCAAATCCAGCGAAAATCGCAATTAAGCATAAAATCATTTTTGACGGTTTTTTCAATTCTCACATCACGAATATCGGCAAGAACCTCTGTGCGTGAAATGCACTCGTCAATTATTTTTTCAACCGACACATCTCCAAACTTCAATTCAACAGTTCCCGAATCAAGCATTGAGAGCGTGAGCAGACTTTTTACAAGGAAATTTATCGAATGGGCATTATGCGCTATATCCATAACAAAATCCCGTCTGATTTCAACGGGCATATCATCGTCATCAAGGATATTTTCGGTTGTAATCAAAATTGAAGTCAGCGGTGTTTTAAGCTGATGTGAAATGTCGGCAAGCGAATTTTTGAGGATTTCTTTCTCTCGCATTGAATTGTCGGCATACTCACGAAGCATTACAGTTGTTTTTTGAATCTCCTGCTTTAACAGCGACATATCGTCGTCGGTTGAGCCGTCAAGGTCGAGGTCATACTCTCGGTTGTTTATTTTTTCAAGACATTTTACAATTTCAAGTCGCTGTCGCTTTTGCTTTTTACAGTATTTTATGAACACAACGCAGAGCAAAATTCCGAACACACAAACACCTGCGGTTGCAATCACAATTGTAATTGTTGCATAACTTCCGCTCTGAATGTCAACCCAGCCACTGTCGGATTTTATTCCGTACTTTGCAAAGTCGCCCTTTATATCCTCTGTATCGCTGTTTAAAATTTGAGCAAGCTCCTTTTCCGAAATGTCGGGATATTGTTCTCTAACCTTTTCCGCAACGGCAATTATCTTTTTATCCGTGCTTTCACGAACAGCGTTAAAGCCTGCACCGATGCCTACTGCAACGGCACAACAGAAAAGTCCCGTTATCGCAAGCATTACCGCAAGAAATTTTGATGTGTTTTTCATTATACCTCCAGCCTGTAACCAAGGCCCTTTACGGTTTTAATCATATTTGTATCAAGTTTTTTGCGAAGTCTTTTTATGTACACGGTCAGCGTGTTGTCCTCAACATAATTCCCCGACAAATCCCATATGCGTTCAAGAATCTGTTCACGGGTCAGCACCTTGCCGCTGTTTTTGGCAAGCATTGCAAACAGGCGGTACTCAAGCGCCGTAAGCACAACAGGATTGCCGTTTTTGCAAACCTGTTTTTTGTCAAAGTCAATGCTGATGTCGCCAAAATTCATAGCCATAGTTTTGTCGAGCTTTTTGGTAATTCGTTTAATTCTTGCGAGTAACTCACGGCTTGAGAACGGTTTTGTTATGTAGTCCTCCGCTCCGAGGTCAAAGCCTTTTACAATGCTGTCCTCATCGTCAAGTGCGGTGAGAAAAATCACGGGAGTTTCGCACACTCTTTTTATCTCGTCACAAAGTTCAAAACCGTTGCCGTCGGGAAGCGACACATCAACAATAAAAAGGTCAAAGTCGCCGCCGAGAGAGTTAAGGGTTGATTCGGCATTTTCGCACAACGCAACCTCAAAGCCGTTTTGTTCAAGAGTGTAAACAAGTCCTTTTGAAATTGCACGGTTGTCCTCAATAAGAAGAATTTTCACAACAAGTCCTCCAAAATGAAATTCGGGCGGATTAAATCAATAATCCGCCCGTCAGCAATGAAAACATACAAAATATTGTGGTATCTGTTGTTACAACTACATTATAACAGAGTGTAAAACTATTGTCAACAAATTTCAACAAAATACAGTCTGTTGGCTGAATATGACGCTCAGATATTGTCATTTCTGATTGTTTCAATAATATTTTGTTTATTAACCTTTGAGATTGAGTATTTCATAATCAGCCATACCACAATAAATACAGCCGCAATACTAATTAAAATCGCTTTCCACGGGAATACAAAGCTTATTGGAACGCTTCCTTTTGAAAATGCCGAGAAGATTGCAAATACACCGAGAACGCCGAGAGGGATACCGATAATCAAAGATTTTATGCCGTACATAAGGCTTTCAAGGCGAATCATACGGTTAAATTCTTTCTTTGTCATACCGATAGATTTAAGCGATGCAAATTCCTTGCTCCTCAACTGCATATTGGTTGAGATTGTGTTGAAGATGTTTGTAAGTCCGATGAGCGAGATAACACCGATGAAACCGTAAACAAATATTCCGACAATCAGCATAACGGCATTGAACGGTCTTACGTTTTCTTCATAGTCAACAATGTAAATGCTGTCGTCTGCACCTTCCATAGACTCAATACGGTTTGTAAGCGAAGTGTGATCTGATGTATTGGCATAGAGAGTAACGGCACATCCGTTTTTGCCGACCTGAGATGAAATTACACCCTGTTCACCGATTATCAATCCCTGACCTAAAATTGTTCCTTCGCCGATTACAGAATCAGCCGACTTTGGAATTTCATCAAACACTGATGAAACCTTTAACTCGCCTGTTTTCAGCGCGTTTCCTTCTTCGTCATTTCCGTAAACGATAAACTTTGTTGGGGCGTCTTTGCCGTACAGCGGTACAGGCTCATCATAACTCCGGCTGTCCTCGTCGTAATCGGGCGTCACCTTTGAATACGCAAGTACACCGCCCTTAACCTTGTTGTAATCAAGTTTTAATTCCCTGCAAATCTGAACAAAGGTATCGTGTTCAAACTCAAGAAATTCCACGCTGAATGACTTTGTACCGTCAGCATTGTCATAAAGGAAATTTTCTCCGCATTCGTTAACAGGCACATCCGCAGAAACACAACCGTACTGCATACCGAATGTCAGATAATTTTCAATTTCGGGCATTTTTTCAATCGTCTGAGCCTGCTTTGTATCAATTCCGGAAACCATATAGCTGTAGTCTGTTTTGCCGTAGTAATGCTCTGTATATGTCATTCCGTAGTCCATAAATGCCGAAACTGCAATGAACATTGCAACGCTGACTACAATTGAGATAACCGTTGTGCGATACTTTTTCCTACTGCGTTTAAGGCTTTTTGAGGCGATTTCACCACCTACACCGAAAAGCTTTTTCGTAAGCTTGGATGTGCGGTACGGTTTGTTATTCTTTACCTTGATATCCTTGTTGCCTCTGATTGCAACAAGGGGCGGGATTCTTGACGCACGCAGTGCAATAAAGAATGATGAGCAGAATATAGTAACAGCCGAAAGCACAATTGCACAAATAATCGGAATTGTCGGAGTTACAAATACAAATGTTGCACCGTTCAGCATATCACCGAGAACGCTGTTGAGTATTGCAATAAGAATTGCGTTTACACCGAGTCCGAGAAGTATGCCGAGAGGAATACCGATTAAGCCGAGAATGAATCCCTCAAAAAGCACATTCCTGCGGATTTGCCTTTTGGTTGCACCGACCGACGCAAGCATACCGTACATACTCGTTTTCTCTGTAATTGAAATTGCAAAGCTGTTGCGGATTACAAACACGCTCGCAAGCATTACTATAATAATGATAATAACGGCAAGGCTGAAAATCACAGTATTTGTTGCGTCACTTGAACCGTAGCCTTTCATACTGAGAAGTACGGAATTGAATTCGTATGCATTTATTCCAGAGGTCTGCTGATCTTCGGGTGAAATTTCATCGCTGATTACATTACTCATATCATCAGCTTTAAAGCCTAAAATATCCGCTGTATTTTGAAGATAATCGCCTTCGCTCTGAGGCGTATAGGCGATATACAGCTTATTCATATGCTTTGTCCTGATTGCCTCGATAGGTGCTTTTTCATCAGACACGGTATATATCATAGAAAGATTTGACGGATCATAGAGTTCGCTCGTTTTCGGTCTTTCAATAATACCCGTTACGGTATAGGTTCTTTTTACCGTGTCAATAATGCTGCACTTATTAAAATCTTTTTGCAACAAATTATGAATGCCTTCCTCATCAAGGACATTGCTGTCCTTGTCGGTAAGCACACCGACATCAAGTGTGATTTTGTCGCCGATTTTCACATCTTTTCCGTCCTGTGTTTTAAACGATTTTGTAACAACAGCCTCACCCGAATTTGTGGGGAACTTGCCCTTTATAAGGTCTATCTTAAAACAGTTGTCGTAGGTATTTTCGCTCATGGCAAGAACACTGTAATCGCAGGTTTCACCGTCAGCATTTTTTGTCCTTGCATATCCGAGCCTTTCCTTATAAAAGGCATTTTCAACATTGCGGTTATTGCGAGCCGTTTCAATTACTGAATTGTCTATAATATCAAGTGCAACATCATAATTGCCCGACCATGCCGCCTGTGCGTCAATCATAGTCTGTCGTCCGCTGAGTGCCATTCCCGAAACTACCGTGATGAGTGCCGCCGAGAGCATAATTCCCACGATTGTAACAATTGTACGCACCTTGTTAAGCCGCAGATTTTTAAGCGTAAGCTTGTTGAGAAGTTTCATAAAATCAAACCTCCTCAACAATTTTGCCGTCGCTGATTGTTATGATTCTGTCTGCCTGTTTTGCAATGTCAAGGTTGTGCGTAATCATTATAACAGTCTGTCCGTAACTCTGATTGTACATTTTGAGCATACTCATAACCTCTTCGCTTGACTTTGAATCAAGGTTGCCTGTCGGTTCATCGGCAAGCACAAGAGACGGATTGTTAATGAGCGCTCTGGCAATAGATGTTCTCTGTTGCTGACCGCCCGAAAGCTGGTTTGGAAGGTGTTTTCTTCTTGCACGCAGTCCGAACGAATCAAGAATCATCTCAAGTCTTTCTCTGTCAACACCTCTGCCGTCAAGGTCACAGGGGAGCGTGATGTTTTCTTCAACAGTCAGAATCGGGATAAGATTGTAGAACTGATAGACAATCCCCACCTGTCTGCGGCGGAATACGGCAAGCTTGTCATCATTCATTTTGCTTATATCGTTGCCGTCAACAAAAATTTTTCCGCTTGTGGGACGGTCAACACCGCCGATGAGATGAAGAAGAGTTGACTTGCCGCTGCCGCTTGCACCGACAATGGCAACAAATTCGCCCTTTTCAACCGAGAACGAAACATCGTCAACCGCATGGACAAGGTTTTCACCGCTTCCGTAGGTTTTTGTAAGATTTTCAACTTTCAGAATTTCCATAAAATATACCTCCAAATTCATTTTACACCCATATTATAGTGACGCAAAATGACTGTAAAGTGAATTTCGCAAATAAAGGCGTCAAACATATATAAGATGAAGTTATATAAATAACGGTAACTTTCATATAAAACAAAAATCCCTCAGCACGGAAAAATGTGGGATAATCAAAAATAAATATTGAAAAAGAGCATAAGAAGCTCCAAAATTGTAGTTGAAGAGACAAACAATGGAGGAGAGAAACCTATGCTCTATTTTGATGATATCAAAGTCGAATTTGAAAGTTAAGGATTTAAAGGAACACATATAGGAATCAGCCCTAATAAAGATAAAAGCGTACTGTTTCCGGAGAGCTTAAGATCAACGCAGACAGTCTGGTGCCCTTATTGCGGATGTAGCGATGGACAAAATGGTTTCAGGCGGCGAAAGAAAGTGAGATTCCCGCATTGGTACGGTTTGCAGTTCAAAAAGAAAAACGGCTCCCCAGCTTAACTGCCATGCCATCTACTCAATCAGCACCGGCAAGCTCGAAGGCTTCAACGACAAGATCAAGGTCGCTAAACGAATCGGCTACGGTTACCGTAATGATGACTTCTTTTTTACCTTGATTCGCTATCTTTCTATTCCTTCTGTCCGTTCTCCATCCCACAAAAAATCGTGATGAACCGTTTTTTAAATGCAAAATGGCAGACAACCGTGTGATTGTCTGCCATTTTGTCATGATGAATTTAAAATTACCGATTATGCTTTTACAAGAACCTTTGTAATTTCGCTGATGTACATTTTATGGAAGTCGTTGTCATACCACTTGTCAACGCTTTCACGGTCGGCAATGCTTTCGGCATTAAGACTTTGAGCGTACATTTTTTTGCATTCAAGAACAAGCTTTGCCTCTTCAAAATATACAGAACCGTTTTCCGTGAACGCAGGAGTAAGACCTGTTTCCTTTACCTTGTCATAATCCTTGCCGCTCTTTGAACCGCAGAATTTGAGGGCATCTCTGTACTTTTCATCAAAAAAGCTCATTGTATAGCGGTCGCCGTTCTCCATAAACGCAAATGTATATCTCTGCGGACGAATAAAGGTGAATACAACGGGCTTACCCCACATAATGCCTACACCGCCCCAGCTTATCGTCATTGTGTTGAATTTTTCTCTGTCGCCTGCAGTAACAAGCGCCCAGTCGTCACCGATAAGCTTAAACGGACTTTCAACAATTTCTTTCGGATTTATCTCTTTAAAAGCTGACATATGAATCTTCCTTTCAATAATTGTGTTTTATATAATATGCTTTCAAAATTCTATTTTGAATAGACTGCATCATTTTTTGCCAGAAGATAGACACAGTATTGATTCATACTTATGCCCTCTTTCTTTGAATGTTCGGCAAGTGAGCGGTGCAGACTTTTTGGGATTCTCAGCTTGAATTGTCCCGAATATTCTTCAAGGCTGTCGGGTTCGTGAATTACAACTCCGCTTTCAAAGGCGGCTTCAAACCAGGCTTTTTTAGCGTCCTCGGCATTTGCAACAGCCGATTCAATCGTATCACCGCAGGTTATGCAGCCGGGAAGTTCGGGGAACGATACAACAAAACCGCCCTCGTCCTTGTCCTCGACAATTTCCATACGATATGACATTGCAAGATAATCGTTAAGAGTTTTCATCATCTTTCGCCTCACTTTCAACAATTTGTCTTAATGCCTGTTTTCGTATTTCCGAATAATATTATATATGGTATCACATACGGTGTCAACAGGTTTTTGAAGTGATTTCAGCCGTTTTCACAAAATGAAAAATATGCAAAATGGGTGTATATGTATGTATGAATATGCATAAATGGATGAATAAAATGAATATTCATTTTTTGTGCATATATACATTTTTCAGAAATTCAGGGGGGAATGTGACATATCAACCGCCAAAAACACCGATAATATAGCGAAAACAAAGCAGATTTCGGTCAATTTGTACCCAAAAATGCAAATTTGAAAAAACATTGAATATTTATTCAAAAAACACTTGATTTTTTGAAAACAGAGTGTATAATGTAAGAGTAATAAAAATTAAGTAAAGGAAACACCGACATAAAGTGTTTCCAAATTTTGGAGGAATCAAAAATGGCTGACAATAAGATTAAAAAGGTAGTTCTTGCATATTCAGGCGGTCTTGATACTTCAATCATCATTCCGTGGCTTAAAGAAAACTACGACAACTGCGAAGTTATCGCTGTTTCGGGTGATGTTGGTCAGGGTACAGAGCTTGACGGTCTTGAAGAAAAGGCTATCAAAACAGGCGCATCAAAACTTTACATTGAAGACCTCAACAAGGAATTTGTTGACGAATATATCATTCCCACAGTAAAAGCAGGTGCTGTTTACGAGGGCAAGTACCTCCTCGGCACATCTTTTGCTCGTCCTATCATTGCAAAAAGACTCGTTGAAATTGCAAAAGCTGAAGGTGCTGACGCAATTTGCCACGGCTGTACAGGCAAGGGTAACGATCAGGTTCGTTTTGAACTTGCTATCAAAGCTTACGCTCCTGACATGAAGATTATCGCTCCTTGGAGAACATGGGAATTCAAGAGCCGTGAAGATGAGATTGAATATGCTGAAAAACACAATATTCCGCTCAAGATTAACCGTGAAACAAACTACTCAAAGGATAAGAATCTCTGGCACCTGAGCCACGAAGGTCTTGACCTTGAAAATCCTGCAAATGAGCCGATGTACAATAAGGAAGGCTTCCTTGAACTCGGTGTTTCACCTGAGCAGGCTCCCGATAAGGCAGAATATGTAACTCTTACATTTGAAAAGGGTGTTCCCACAAAGCTTAACGGCGAGACTATCGACAGCGTTGAACTCATTAAAGAACTCAACAAAATCGGCGGCAGAAACGGCGTCGGTATCACAGATATCGTTGAGAACCGTCTTGTTGGTATGAAGGCTCGTGGCGTTTATGAAACTCCGGGCGGTACAATCCTCTATGCTGCTCACGCAAAGCTTGAGGAAATCTGCCTTGACAAGGACACACTCCACTACAAGCAAAATGTTGCCAACGCTTTTGCAGAGCTCGTTTATGACGGCAAGTGGTACACACCTCTCCGTGAGGCTCTCTCAGCTTTCGTTGACAGCACTCAGGAGTATGTAACAGGTGATGTAAAACTTAAACTCTATAAGGGCAACATCATTGATGCAGGCGTAACAAGCCCGTATTCACTCTACGACGAGGAAATTGCTACTTTTGACGAAGATCAGGTTTATGACCAGAACGACAGTGCAGGCTTCATCAACCTCTTTGGTCTTCCAATCAAGGTTCGTGCAAAGAAAGGCCTTATCAAATAATTAAATCTTTGATTTGCATACATAATCAGGGGCAGGGAATTTCTCTGCCCCGATAAGTGTTTATTACACCTTTTTATTTTTTACGGTATTTGTCGGTTGAAAAATATTCTGCGATTACTTGCGGGCGTCTAATGAACGCCCCCTACAGGTTAACCCAACATTAACAACAAGGTGTAAATAAATATTTAAAACCAAAAGCAACAAAGTGCTTTACAACGGCTAAACATAATGTAAGGAGAAATAATAATGCAGCTTTGGAAAGGACGCTTCAAAAAGGAGCTTTCAAAAACCACTAACGATTTTAACAGCTCGATTTCATTCGACAGCAGAATGTATAAAGAAGACATCGAGGGCAGCATTGCCCACGCAACAATGCTTGGCAGATGCGGCATTATTAAAGAAGAAGAGGCAAACGATATCGTAAAAGGTCTTAAAGGCATTCTTGCTGATATCGAAAACGGTACTCTGCACATTGATATGGAGGCTGAGGACATTCACACCTTTATAGAGGGTGAGCTTACCAAAAGAATCGGCGACAACGGCAAAAGACTTCACACCTCAAGAAGCCGTAACGATCAGGTTGCAGTTGACATCAAGCTTTACCTCAAGAAAGAGGTTGTCAATGTAAAAAATCTCGTTGTAGGTCTTATTAAGGTTATTGCCGACAAGGCTGAAAAGTACAGCGAAATTGTTATGCCCGGCTATACTCACCTCCAGAGAGCACAGCCGATTACCTTCGGACATCATCTCCTTGCTTACGGTGAAATGCTTTTGAGAGATGTTTCAAGACTTGAAGACTGCCTTAAAAGAATGGACGAAATGCCACTCGGTTCATGTGCGCTTGCAGGCACAACATATCCGATTGACAGAACAATCACAGCCGAACTCCTAGGCTTTGACAGAATTACAAACAACTCTCTTGACGGTGTTTCCGACAGAGATTACTGCATCGAATTTGCATCGGTGCTTTCGATAATAATGGTTCACCTCTCAAGATTTTCAGAGGAAATCATTATGTGGTGCAGTTGGGAATTTAAATTCATTGAACTTGATGACGCTTTTTCAACAGGATCATCAATTATGCCGCAGAAAAAGAACCCCGATATTGCAGAACTTGTTCGTGGTAAGAGCGGCAGAGTTTTCGGTGACAATATGACGCTCCTCACAATTATGAAGGGTACTGCACTTGCATACAACAAAGATATGCAGGAGGACAAGGAGGCTATCTTTGACGCACTCGACACGGTTAAAATGTGCCTCACAGCCTTTACTCCCATGCTCGACACAATGCGTGTCATTCCCGAAAATATGAGAAAAGCCGCAGCAGGCGGTTTCATCAACGCAACAGACTGTGCCGACTGGCTCACAAAGAACGGTGTTCCGTTCAGAGATGCCTACAAGGCAACAGGCGAACTCGTTGCAAGATGTATTGAACTCGGTACAGACCTCGAAAATCTTCCAATGGACGAATACAAAAAGGTTTGCGATGTGTTCAACGATGATGTTTACAGCGCAATTTCACTTGAACGCTGTACAAACGAGCGTACAGTATTCGGCGGCCCTGCATCGACAAATGTAAAGGCTCAGGCTAAGCGTGTTGCAGAAATCGCAGAAAAACTGTAATTGCAAATCCGTAGGGGCGGATATTATCCGCCCGATTTGATGAAATTTTATGTTTTATCAAAATGTTTTAAAGCGATAAAAAGCAATGTATATAAATATTTGAACGCTATGCGTTCAATCCGTATGCGATTGCGTACGGTCGGGTGTCCGATGAACTCCACTACAGATAACAGTAAACTTGTTCCGCTTAAATGGTTTGTTTTTATTATAAAATATCTTGCCATTACTTGCAGGCGGATGATATCCGCCCCTACAAGCAGGAACATATGCTTTGTGCAAAAAGTGAACTGCCGTATTCAACACATACAGACAAAGATTGATATAAATTTACAATAGATTAGGTGATAGCAATGAAAATAAAAGCAGGTATTGTCGGTGCAACCGGCTATGCAGGTGCAGAGCTTGTAAGACTTCTTACCGCTCATCCCGAGGCTGAAATTTCGGCAATCAGCTCTGTTTCCTTTGAGGGTGACAAGCTGAGCGATGTTTATCCGTCTTATACATTTTTGAACGATATGGTTTGTGAAAATCAGGATGCTGTTGTTGAAAAGAGCGATGTTATCTTTGCCGCTCTTCCACACGGTCTTTCACAGGAGCTTGCCGCAAAGTGCATTGATGCGGGCAAGGCATTTATTGACCTCGGCGCTGACTTCCGCCTTGAAAGCGAAGAAGAATACACCGAATGGTACGGCGGAACTTTTCTCGATAAAAAACTTCACGAACAGGCAGTTTACGGACTTCCTGAATTTTTCAGAGATAAAATCAAGGGCAAAAAGCTTGTTGCAAATCCGGGTTGTTACACAACCTGTTCACCGCTCGCAATTGCTCCTGCAATTGTAAACGGACTTGTCAGCACAAAGGGCATCATTTGCGACTGCAAAAGCGGTGTTACGGGTGCCGGCAGAAAGCCAAATCAAGGCAACCACTACCCCGAACTCAACGAAGGATTCCACGCTTATAAGGTTGCAAGCCACCGCCACACTCCCGAAATTGAGCAGACTCTTTCAAAGCTTTCGGGCGAAAAGGTTATTATCACCTTTGTTCCGCACCTTCTCCCCGTAAACCGTGGCATTCTTGCAACTGTTTATGCCGACATCAAAGACGGTGTAACCTTTGAACAAATCAGAAAGGCTTATGAGGACTTTTACAAGGATGAATTTTTTGTAAGACTTCTTGATGACGGCAAATGTGCTGACATTCACAATATCAAATATTCTAACTTCTGTGATGTTTCAATTCATCACGATAAGAGAGCAAACAAGCTCGTTGCCTGTGCCGCAATCGACAACATGGTCAAGGGTGCCGCAGGTCAGGCTATTCAGAATATGAACATCATCTTCGGACTTGACGAAAAAACAGGTTTGGTAATCGTTCCGCCTGCATTTTAAGGGTGAATATCTATGGAAATCAAGTATATTGAAAACGGCTCGGTCACTTCCGCAAAGGGCTTTACAGCCAACGGAATTTGTGCCGGAGTCAAAGCATCTAACACAACCAAAAAAAGACCTTGCGCTCATTTACTGCGACAAGGTTTGCAACAGTGCGGCTATCTTTACAAAGAACCTTGTAAAGTCCGACACTATATATGTTACTAAAAAACACCTTGAAAACGGTACGGCTCAGGCTGTTGTCGTAAATTCAGGCAATGCAAATGCCTGTAACCCTGACGGCTATGAAAAGGCTGAGAAAATGTGCAGTCTTGCCGCAGATGCTCTCGGTATTGACAAAAACGATGTAATCGTTGCATCAACAGGTGTTATCGGTCAGCCTCTCCCGATTGAACCCATTGCAAGCGGAATTGAAAAACTCAAAGGCACGCTTTCAAAGGACGGCGGAATCTCCGCCGCAGAGGCAATTATGACAACCGACACCGTGAAAAAGCAGTGGGCTGTTGAAACGGTTCTTGACGGCAAAAAGGTTACAATCGGCGGTATTGCTAAGGGCAGCGGTATGATTCATATTAACATGGGTACAACTCTTTCATTTGTAACAACCGATGCGGCAATTTCTTCCGAAATGCTCAAATCCGCACTTATCGAAGCCGCTGATGTCAGCTATAATATGGTAAGCGTTGACGGTGATACCTCAACAAACGATACCCTTGCAATTATGGCATCGGGTTATGCAGGCAACAAGGAAATCACAGAAAAGAACGATGATTACAAAACCTTTACAGCCGTTCTTACCGATGCATTCAAAAAGGTTGCAAAGAAGCTTGCAAAAGACGGTGAAGGTGCAACAAAGCTCCTTATCTGCAAGGTTGACGGTGCAAAAGACGATAAGAGCGCAAAGATTATTTCAAAGAGCATCATCTGTTCAAGTCTTGTAAAGGCGGCAATGTTCGGGGCTGACGCAAACTGCGGAAGAATCCTCTGCGCAATCGGCTACAGCGGTGCCGAAACAGATGTTAAAAAAATTGATGTTTCATATAAATCCGCAAAGGGTGAAATCCTTGTTTGCAAGGACGGCAACGGTCTTGTGTTTGATGAGGACAAGGCTAAGGAAATTTTGCTTGAGGATGAAATTGAAATTCTCGTGAAATTAGGTGACGGCAATGCATCTGCCGAGGCTTACGGTTGCGACCTTACCTATGATTATGTAAAAATCAACGGTGACTACCGCACATAATATGCGATTTGATTGTGTGAGCGGAAATCAACTACATAAAGGATTGAAGAAAATGGATGTTTCAAAGAGAGCCAAGGTACTTATACAGGCAATGCCCTATATCAAGAAATATTCGGGCGAAACAATTGTTGTAAAATACGGCGGAAACGCTATGATAAACGAAGAGCTTAAAGCGGCAGTTATGAGCGACCTCGTTCTTATGCAGCTTGTCGGAGTCAATGTTGTGCTTGTTCACGGCGGCGGACCCGAAATCAATGCAATGCTCAAAGCCGTTGGCAAGGAAAGCAAGTTTATCAACGGTATGAGAGTGACCGACAAGGAAACTATCGACATTGTTCAGATGGTGCTTGCAGGCAAGGTCAACAAGAGCCTTGTTCAACTTCTCGGCAGTCACGGCGGTAAGGCTATGGGACTTTGCGGTCTTGACGGCAGAATGCTCATGGCTGAAAAGCTTGTTACAGGCGCAGACCTCGGCTATGTGGGCGAGATTAAGGAGGTTAACCCCGAACCGCTCAACAATGCTCTTGCAAGCGGCTATATTCCGATTGTTTCAACAGTTGCAGGCGGTTATGACGGCAATGTATATAATATTAACGCAGACATTGCGGCATCGCAGATTGCCGCTAAAATCGGCGCAAAAAAGCTTATTCTTATGACAGATATCAGAGGACTTCTCCGTGATGTTCACGATGAGGATTCACTCATCCCCGTTGTCAATGTCAGCGAAGTTCCTATGCTCAAGCGTGACGGCATCATCAGCGGCGGTATGATTCCCAAGATTGATTGCTGTGTTGAGGCAGTCCGCAGCGGTGTAAACCGTGCCCATATCATTGACGGCAGAATCGAACATTCAATTCTGCTCGAGCTTTTTAGCGATGAAGGCATCGGTACAATGTTTTATTGATTAGCATTGCTGTTTTGCTGATTTGTAAAAGCAGTAGAGGCGGTCATTGGTCGCTCGCTAAATAAAACTTTCTGTTTAACTTAAAATTTTTATTTGACAAAAGCAGTGTATTGTTTGTAGGGGAGCACCGTGTGCTCCCGTGGGCGAAAGCGGTTCGCCCCTACAGATTAGATTTTGGAGGGTGCAATGATTATACGAGAAATGACAATTGACGACTATGACGAGGTCTATGAGATGTGGCAGATTACCACAAAGCGTGCGCTCTCTAAGGCTGATGAAAAAGATCAGATGGAGCGTTATCTCAAGCACAACGCCGGTATGAGTCAGGTTGCCGTAGTTGACGGAAAAATTGTCGGAACCGTGCTTGCAGGTCATGACGGCAGACGGGGATTTATCCACCATATGGCTGTTCTGCCCGAATTCAGACGAAAGAAAATCGGTCACGCTCTTGCACAGACCGCTATCCAAAAAATTCGTGAACAAGGCATCGACAAAACTCACATTTTCTGTTATCAGAACAACGAAACAGGTCAAAGCTTCTGGCGTGATTTCGGCTTTGAGAAGCGTGAGGATGTTTTTGTTTACTCCTTCAGCAACGATAAAATATGAAAGGGTGTGGCTAACTTGACTTCAAAAGAGAAAGATTTAAAATATATTATGCACACATACGGTCGCTACGATGTTGCTCTCAAAAGTGCAAAAGGCGTTACCGCATATGACGAAAACGGCAAAAAGTACATTGATGTTTCATCGGGTATCGGTGTAAACAGCCTTGGCTATTGCAATGACGGTTGGGTTGAGGCTGTTTCAAAGCAGGCAGGCACAATTCAGCATATGTCAAACTATTTTTACTGTTCACAGGCAAGTGACCTTGCTGAAAAGCTTTGCACACTTACAGGTCTTTCAAAGGTCTGCTTTGGCAACAGCGGTGCAGAGGCTAACGAATGCGCAATCAAAATTGCTCGTAAGTACAGCTTTGACAAGTACGGCGAGGGCAGAAATGAAATCGTAACGCTTAACAATTCCTTTCATGGCAGAACTGTTACAACTCTTGCCGCAACAGGTCAGGATGTTTTTCATAACTATTTCTTCCCGTTTACAGAGGGCTTTAAGTATGCAGACGCAGACGATATGGACGCTCTGAAAGCAGTTGTTTCAGACAAAACCTGCGCAGTAATGCTTGAACTCATTCAGGGCGAGGGCGGTGTAAATATCCTCGATCCCGAATATGTAAAAGAACTTGTTAAGTATTGCAACGACAACGATATTCTCGTTATTGTCGATGAGGTTCAGACAGGCGTAGGCAGAACAGGCAAGCTGTTTGCTCATCAGAATTACGGTATCCTCCCCGACCTTATGACGGTTGCAAAGGGACTCGGCGGCGGACTTCCTATCGGTGTTTGTATGTGCGGTGAAAAGCTCAAGGATGTTATGTCACCGTCAACTCACGGCACAACATTCGGCGCAAACCCTGTTGTTTGTGCAGGTGCAAACTATGTTCTTGACACAGTTGCAAATGACGAATTTCTTGCCGAGGTTGAGAAAAAAGGTCAGTATTTTGAGGACAAGCTCACAAAAATCGACGGCGTAAAGAGCGTTCGCAGAATGGGACTTATGATTGGTATTGAGCTTGAAAAGGGCGATGCACACGACATTGCAATCAAATGCGTTGAAAACGGCTTGCTTATTATCACGGCAAAAGATTTGCTCCGTATGCTCCCACCGCTTGTTATTGATTACAATGAAATTGACGAGGCGATTAATATACTCGAAAAAACAATAAAGGAGAACAACTAATGAAACACTTACTTAAACTTGAGGATTGGTCAACAGAAGAAATTATCAACACACTTAACCTTGCCGATCAGCTTAAATATGAGCAGAAACACGGCATTGAGCATAAAATTCTCAAGGGCAAGTCTCTTGGTATGATTTTTGAAAAGTCAAGCACCCGTACCCGTGTTTCATTTGAGGTTGGTATGACACAGCTCGGCGGTTATCCGCTTTTCCTCTCATCAAATGACCTTCAGATTGGCAGAGGCGAGCCTGTTGAGGACACAGCCCGTGTTCTTTCCCGTTTTCTTGACGGTATTATGATTCGTACCTTTGAGCAGAAAGAAGTTGAGGCTCTTGCAGAGTACGGTTCAATCCCGATTATCAACGGTCTTACAGACTATTGTCATCCATGTCAGGTTCTCGCAGACCTTATGACAATTCGTGAATTCAAGGGCAAGCTTGAAGGACTCAAGATGTGCTTTATCGGTGACGGCAACAACATGATGAACTCGCTCATCGTCGGCGCACTCAGCACAGGCATGAGCTTCTCTGCCGCCTGTCCAAAGGATTATATGCCGCCTAAGCATATTATCGAGTTCGGTGAAAAGTACGGTAACGGCAAGTTTGAAATCGTAACAGATCCGCTTGAGGCCGCTAAGAATGCCGATGTTGTTTATACAGATGTATGGGCATCAATGGGACAGGAAGAAGAAAAGAAAATCCGTGAAGCAGCATTCGCAGGCTATCAGGTTAACAAGGAGCTTATGGCTGTTACAAACAAGGATTGTATGGTTCTCCATTGTCTCCCTGCACACCGTGGCGAAGAGATTACTGCAGATGTATTTGAAGAACACGCAAATGAAATCTTTGAGGAGGCAGAAAACCGTCTTCACGCTCAGAAAGCTGTTCTTGTTGAATGTATGGCAGATGAAATGCCTGAAAAAGTTTGATGACAGTTTGATTCTTTAAAACTTCATAAAAAGCAAAAAAGTCACATTGTACAACAGCAAGACAGCTGTTTTGTGCAATGTGACTTAATTTTTATTGCAAAACGGAGTATAATTCCATTGGGGGATAATAGCAAAATCAGAATTGCAGGTGTATAATTATGTTAAGCAATTACACGTTTTATGGCGAAAAAGGAAGTCTTTAAAATGACAAGAGAACAAAAACAGCATATTCTGCATTTTGCAGTCAGCTCTCTGGGCGGATTTATGGGCGGATATGCAATTTATAATCACTGTGATGTGTTCGGTAACGCACAGACAGCAAATATGATTCACCTTGTCAGCAAAATTTTTACGGGTGATTTTGAGGGCGTTGTGTTTATCGTCATCGCTCTCCTTACATATATTCTCGGCAATGTTTTCTTTGTAATTTCCGACCGTTTTATTAAACTTGAAACCAAAACCGTCAGCCTTATTGCAAGTGCGGTTGCTCTTCTGATTATCGGAACTTTTCCGAATATTTCAAACAACTACCTTGCAATTCTGCCGATTCTGTTCGTAACTCCTGTTTTGTGGAATTCATTCAGAACAGCCGGAAGTTATGTTACATCTCCGATTTTCTCGACAAACAACCTTCGTGTTGCAACGGTTTCAACATTCACGGGTATTATTGACAAGGACAAGGATATGAAGAAAAAGGCTAAATTCTATTGGCTTACGCTTGCAAGCTATCATATAGGTGTTGTCCTTGCCTGCGTTCCGAGCGTTTTTATCGGTGTGAACAGCATCTGGTTCGGCTTTGTAAGCATTGCCCTTTCAACAGCTTCATATATGTGGCTCTGCGGTGTGTTTGACAGAGAAGAATCCTTTGCAGCATCCGAAGGCTTAGCAGCACAATCGGAAATAATTTAAAATAAAAAATAATGTCGGCGGTACACCTCCGACATTATTTTTTTGTTTATAACTTTCAATCGGCAAAGTCACATTATCAACATCAAAACACCCATAATAACAGGCTGGTGGGCAAGATAAATCCACAGGCTGTATTTGCCGATTTTGTCAAACAGCGGAATTTTGAATTCAAAATATTTTGCAAGATTTTTTTGTGCGATGAAATTCCAAAGATAAAAGCCTGCCGTAAAGAGGAAAATCCACGGAATAATCGGGAAATAGTCTGCCGACACAAAGTCGGACGAGGGGAATCCCAGAAATGCAAGGTACTTGCACAAATAGAGAAAATCGGGCAATTTTACGATATCCAGCCCGAAAAATCCGACACAGCCTTTTTGCAAATCATACGAAACCGCATACAACAAAAGTGAAATCAACGCTCCCGACAGGGGGCTTATTTTTTTGAGGTTATCCGACAGAACGGAAACAATCATCATTGAACAGCCTATCAGATTCAGTACACCGAACCATACCGCCTGATTCGGTTCGGCTATCACGGTAACGCAGGTAACGGCAAAGCCCGCAAGATTTAAAAGAACACCTCTTTTTATGCCGTTTCCCGAAAAGTTAAGGCACATTCCCGAAAGCAGTATAAACATTACGCAGATACTGCGTTCCCAGACCGCAGTCATGGGATAAAAGTACCAGCTTGTGTTAAGTCCGTACATCATAAAAATATCGTAGCATAAGTGAAACGCAACCATACTGACGGTTGAAATTCCACGCAGAGAGTCGAGAAGATAATATCTTTTGTTTTCTTTTAACAAGGCTTTACCGTTTGGATTCATCAATTATTTATTCCTTTTCATCATAACGGAAAAGACGACCACAGCCAGAACAAGCAACACAACCGCATATCCGCAGACGGGGATAAGTTCGGGCATAATGTCCGAATAGTTGCCCGAAATTGCATCCCTTGCGGCGTTCACGGCATGGGCAAACGGAAGTGCGTTTGCAAGGTTTTTGAACCAACCGCCAACCATTGCAGTATCGAACCAAATGTTTGAAAACCATGCCGAAAGGTTTGTGAGCAATGCACCGCAGATTCCGCCGACAGCCTTTTCATTCAAAAGTGTGCCGAGCAGAAGTCCGAGCGAGATAAACACAATTGCAATCGGAATGTTTACCGCAAGCATAAGCAAAATGTTCACGCTGACCTCAAGTCCGAGGAAGAACGCAACAACAACGCATACGGCACTCTGCAAAATTGCCATTGGCAAAAGCGGAAGTGTGTATCCGATAATAAACTCGTGTGCTTTGAGCGGAGATGTGAACAATCTCATCATAAAGCTTGTTGTTCTGTCCTTTGCAATGAGCATTGACGAGAACAGGGAGATAAAGCTCATTCCGAAAACCGTAATACCGGGCGTCAGCTTGTCGATGTTGAACATTGTCATCTGAGCCTGTTCGGGGATTGCCGTATTGATTGCCGACAACAAAAGAAGAAGTACAACGGGAAATCCGAGTCCGAAACAGAATGTCAGCGGATCACGGAGAATTTCCTTTGTATTTCGTGAAGCAAATGCAGTCAATCTCATTACAACGCACCTCCGTTTGTCAGCTTTACAAAAGCCGACTCAAAATCTTTTTCGCCCGAAAGGGCAACAAGCTCATCGGAAGTACCCTCAGCCACAAATTTGCCGTGAGCCATAATACCGATTCTGTCGCAGAGTGCAACAGCCTCTTCGAGATAGTGCGTTGTGAGAATAACGGTGATTTTACCCTTGAGCTTTTCAATCTCAACCCAAAGGCTGTGTCTTGCAATTACATCAAGCCCGAGCGTGGGTTCGTCAAGAAAAAGTATTTTCGGCTCTGAGATAAGTGCCATTGCAATGCTCAGTCTTCTGACCTCACCGCCCGACAGCCTTTTAGCCTTGCGATTTTCAAATTCCCGCATGGAAAAGCGTTCGATAAGCTCGCTTGCTTTGGCTTTTGCAACTTTCTTTGAAAAGCCGTAAACCTCTGCCATGAGTTCAAGATTTTCTCTTGCGGTAAGGTTCATTGCCGCCGCACTTTCCTGCGGTGAAATTCCGATAATCTGTTTTACCGCTGCTCTGTCGGTTTTTATGCTGTGACCGAGAAGCTCTGCCTCACCCGATGTCGGCATAATAAGCGTTGTGAGCATTTTCATTGTTGTTGTTTTTCCTGCACCGTTGACTCCGAGCAAACCGTACATTTCGCCCTCGTTGATTTTAAGGTCAAGGTCGGAAACAGCCGTTTTTTCCTTATATTTTTTTGTAAGTTTTTCTGTTTTTATTGCGTACATATTTTCTCCTCAATTCAGGATAAAAGGGATTCAAGTCAAATTTTACTTCATTAACTTATCAAAGGGATTTTTTATTTTTGCAAGTGCCATACCTTTTTTCTCGTCACCGAGAACCAGAAGTCTGTCGCCTGCCTCAATTCCGAACACCTTTCTGGCGTGTTTAGGGAGTGTAATCTGTCCTCTTTCGCTGACCTTAACAATGCCGAAAATGTACTTTCCGTCACCGTCGGGAGTAAGTGCGTCAGATTCTTCCTCGTAAAAAGGACACACAAGAAGCATTTCTACCGTAGTTTCAAAAATCTGCGCCATCGTCACGCATTTTTCGACATCGGGAATAGATTCTTCATTTTCCCATTTTGCAACAGACTGTCTTGAAACCTCAAGCTTCTCCGCAAGGTCCTCCTGTGAATATCCGTACTTTTTCCGAAGATACTTCAAATTCATACCAATCATACTTTTCATACCTCCTGAGTTAAGTATATTTCATATGTAACGCAATTTCTACCAACCTGATTTTACACTTTATGTAAAAATCAGTTGCATAATCCCTTTATGATTTATGATAAACTCCCTTACAGATTTTGTCAAACAAAAGGCGGTTGCGTTTTTTACGCCTTGTTTACATTATTCTAATGTACATATCATTGTTTGTTCACAAAACTGTCACATTTCAATGTTAAACTTAAACCAATATCGTATGTACGGAGGACATATTATGAAAAAACCTACTAAAAGAGATACAATCAATCTGTTTTTCTCTGCATTTCTGATCATCGCATTTATCGTTTGCGCACACTTCTTCTCACAGTACGCATCAGCCCTTTCACAGCCACTCGGTTCAATCATTCCGATTCTTGTGTATGCTGTGTTCGGTCTTTTGATGTTCTATGCAACCCGTGTCGGTGACGGCAAGGCGGTAAAGCGTTTTTCGCTCGTTACACTTATTGTAATGGTGCTCCCGTCACTCTACATAATCGTTGCTTCCCTTGCTCCGGGACTTCCGCTTTATGATGTATTTTCAAATGCAAACGGCTCGGGATTAAGCGTTATTGTAACGCTTGCAAGTATCGCACTCGGTTACGGAGTTCCTTACTCATTCCTCAGCGGTTTTGAAGTTGCCGATGATGAGGCTGTTGAAGAAGAAACAAGCAACCACCCTGTTCATGGAGGCATTGAGGCTGATCTTGCAGATGACGAAAACGCAGAAGATACTGCATTTGAAGAATCCGAAGAGGTTGAAACAGAGGAACTTTCCGAGGATGAAAGCGAATCAACAGACGAAACCGATAACGGTGAAGACGCTTGATTCACTGCTGATTTTTCTTAAATCGACGAGTACCTGCACGGCTTGTGCGGGTACTTTTTGTATATGGCAAAAGTTATGCTTTTAAACTTAACAGTGCTAATATTCAGTTGACAAATTGTCACGGCTGATTTATTATTTTGGTACGGGGTGTGCAGAATAAATGCACCGTATTTTTCTGTTTCAAAATTTTTCTTTCAAAGGAGAATTACATAATGGACGATAACAATAAATATAATAGAAACAAGGATTATGAGCCTGACAACTTTGATGACGAGGTTGCGTTTCCTGCAAGAAGAAACAACGCCCCTGAAAGATCTTCCGATATTCAGGATGATTACGGCGATAACTTTGACAATGATGTAAAATTTGTCGGCGATTATGACGAGGATGCCGTTCAGATGCCGGAAATCGACTTTGAGGACGATATGGAAACTCCCGTAAAAATGCCGTCGGAAAGAGATGACCGCACACAGACTCCCGACTATGGCGATAATTTTGATTCTCAGACAGGAGAGCAGGTGTCAAAGGCTACAAAGGATTTTCAGTATGACCTTTCATCTGACGATATTGGTAACTACTACACAAAATCAACGATACACCCAAAGCGTAAAAAGGTTGTTAAAAAGAAAAAGAGAACAAGCCGTAATGTGGCGGTTATCTTAACAATTGCGGCGGTAATCTGCCTTATTGTTGCCGTTGTTTTTGCATTCACACAATGCAGTTCACAGAAAAATGATAACAAGGCTTCCACAGCACCGTCAACGGAACAGGTGACAACGGTACAGCCTACAACGGAATACGGCGATGACAACTATGTTCCCGTTTACACGGAAGAACCGACATATGAACCGCCGACTGAATATCAGCCTGAAACAGAAGCGCCAGTTCAAACTGAACCGCAGACAGAGTATCAGCCTGAAACAGAGCCGCAGCAGAGCAGTGATATCAGTGTTACCGAATCGTCACAGACTTCGGATGACACTCAGCCGACACAGTCAAACGAGAGCGGTGGCGATGAACCGTATGTTGAAGAAAACTGATTGTTTTCTTTTGATAAAATGAATTTATGAAATTGGAGATGTTTTAAATGGGTTGCACCCACGATTGTTCAAGCTGTTCTTCGGATTGCAAAAGCAAGGAACAGAATTTGCACGAAGAACTTAATAAATACAGCAGTGTAAAAAAGGTAATCGGCATTGTGTCGGGCAAGGGCGGAGTAGGCAAGAGTCTTGTAACCTCAATGCTCGCAGTAACATTTAACAGACTCGGTAAAAGCACGGCTGTTCTTGACGCAGATATCACAGGTCCGTCAATTCCAAAGGCATTCGGAGTACATGAGAGATGCAGAGGCAACGATGAGGGAATTTTCCCCGTTGTTACCGAAACGGGAATCAAGATGATTTCCGTAAACCTTCTTCTTGAACATGAAACCGATCCTGTGGTGTGGCGTTCGCCGATTATCACAGGCACGGTAAAGCAGTTTTGGAAAGATGTAATCTGGGAAAATGTTGACTATATGTTTGTTGATATGCCTCCCGGAACAGGCGATGTTCCGCTTACGGTATTTCAGAGCCTGCCGATTGACGGCATTGTTATTGTTGCGTCACCGCAGGAGCTGGTTTCAATGATAGTTCAAAAGGCCGTTAAAATGGCAAGGATGATGAATGTGCCGATTTTAGGTCTTGTTGAAAATATGAGCTGGTTCATGTGTCCCGATTGCGGAAAGAAACACAGCATCTTCGGCGACAGCCGCATTGAGGAAGTTGCAAAGGAATATGACACACAGGTGCTTGCAAAGCTTCCGATTGATCCCGAACTTGCAAAATGTGTTGACGAGGGAAAGATTGAATTTTTTGAAGGAAACTATCTTGATGAAGCGGCAGAAATAATCGAAAAAGAACTTAGTAAATAAGCGTTCGCAATATCTTGCTTTTAAGGTTAAAGTGGTTATCCCGAAAACAGTTAAGGTTGTGGATTCGTTTGCATTCAGCTTCAATGACAATATATACGAGCTTGAAATTGCCGACGGTGTAAAGGTTCTTGAAAGCGATGCGTTCACATCTATGACGAACCTTAAAAGTGTTACGGTTCCCGATTCCGTAAAGGAAATGGATAATTGCGGTCTTGGTATGGATGTTGCTGACAATTATGACAGTGTCCCGCTCAAGGGCTTTAAAATGTATTGCAAAAAAGGTTCAGTCGCCGAAGCATATGCAAAAGAAAACAATTTGTCATATGAGATAATCAAGTAAAAAGTTAATACAAATTAAAAACAGCTTTCCGATTTTGAGTTCGGAAAGCTGTTTTGTTTTTGTAGGGGAGAACCGTGTTCTAATAAACAATAACTGCCATATAAAGAAAACGGTCGGGAAACAATGTTTTGCATTATGCAAACCTGCTGCCCGACCATAATTTTCAATTTTCAATTTTCCATTTTCAATTTAAAAAAGTTCCACTCGGAAGGTCTTAACACTAACCCTAATCAAACTATCTTCACAAACGGGGAACGGCGGCACGCCGTGCGGCAAAACAAGCCCATCCGTTGTCAAGATGTTCTTCGATGATGTCAAAATACTGACTTACGGATGCCTTGACTTCTTCGGCACGAGTGTCGATGATACCGCTCATAATGTAAACGGCATCGTCCTTCATAAAGTCCTTAATGCCTTTTGAGAGAAACATAATCGCATCGGCAACAATATTGGCAAGAACAATGTCATACTTGCCCTCAACCTTGTCGGTAAAGCTGCCGCAGATAGCTGTAAAGCGGTCAGCAACGCCGTTAATTTCTGCGTTTTCAGCCGCAGTTCTCACCGCAGTTTCGTCAATGTCAACACCGACGGCACGGTCTGCACCCAAAAGCAAAGTTGCAATACCGAGAATACCGCTGCCGCAACCCACATCAAGAACAGAATCGCCCTCTTTAAGGTACTTTTCGCACATTTCAAGGCAAAGCCTTGTGGTTTCATGACCGCCCGTGCCGAACGCAAGGCCCGGATCAATGTTGAGAACTTTGCGGTTGCCGGCATCGTAATCATCTCGCCAGCTCGGACGGATAAGTAGTTTTTCACCGACTTCAATCGGGTTGAAATATTTCTTCCAGTTGTTTCTCCAATCCTCTTCAAGGCAGTCAAGAAGTTCAATTGAATGCTTTATACCCTCCGCATTGTAGCGTTCCGAAAGGAATGCAACCGCCTCTGACGGCGAAACATCGGGTTCAAGATAAATGTGAACAAAAGCCTTGTTTCTGTCCTTTGCAAGCAAATCCTCGTCAATAAGGTCAATATGGGCAATGTCCTCAACCTCTTGCTCAAGGTTTGTGTAATCTTCAATATAGATGCCGTAGGGAACTACGACATTTGCAATATCACTTGCTCTGTCAATATCCTTTGCGTCAACGGATATTTTTATTTCTGTCCAGGATTCCATTTTAACCTCTGATTCACGGGCATTTTATGCCGATATTTTTGTTTGTAATGTAGTGGCGGATAAATTGTTCAGACAATCACAATTGCACGCTCGGGCATAATATGTTTTTTGCACAACAAATTATCTGCTCGAATTGGGAACGGCGACACGCCGTATAAAAGATTTGTGGGGACAAATGCCCCACAAATCTTATTTATTCTGTGTTACTCGTTGAACATCTTTTTGATTTTATCAAAGAAGTTTCTGCGTTTTGCGTAGTTTTTGTCGCCTGTTGCGCCGTCAAGCTGTTTGATAAGCTCTTTCTGCTTGCCGTTAAGATTCTTCGGAACTTCAACGGTAACTCTTACATACTGGTCGCCTCTGCCTCTGCCGCCGAGTCGCTGAATACCCTTGCCCTTGAGTCTGAAAACATCCCCCGGCTGTGTACCCTCACGAACCGTGTAGGAAACCTTGCCGTCAAGAGTAGGAACGACAACATCTGCTCCGAGAGCCGCCTGTGTAAAGGTTATCGGAACTTCGCACCACACATCGTCACCTCTGCGTTCAAAAACAGGATGCGGACGAACATTTACATAAACATGAAGGTCGCCTGCAGGACCGCCGTTTGTACCTGAGTTACCTCTGCCGCTTACATTAAGAATCTGCTGATCCTTGATACCTGCCGGAATCGTTACATCAACAGTCTTGTTCTTGCGCTGTTTGCCCGAACCGCCGCACTTTTTACAAGGATTGTCAACAATCTTGCCTCTGCCGTGACAGGCATCACAGGTACGCTGAGTCTGGACAACACCGAAAGGCGTTCTCTGGTTGATTGTTACCCTGCCCGAACCACCGCATGACGAACAGGTCTTGGGGCTTGTGCCTGGCTGAGCGCCTGTTCCGTGACAGTCGTCACAGGTTGTTACACATGAATAGTTGATTGTCTGCTTGCAGCCCTTTGCCGCCTCTTCAAATGAAATGTAAACCGTAGTTTCAATATCACTGCCACGCATAGGAGCGTTTGCATTGTTGGAGCGTCTGCCGCCGAATCCGCCGAAAAAGCTTGAGAAGATATCGTCAATATCAATACCCTGACCGAACGGACTTTCTGCTCCGCCTGCACCTGCACCGTAGTTGGAATCAACACCTGCATGGCCGAACTGGTCGTAACGAGCCTTTTTATCGGAGTCGGAAAGAACCTCATAAGCCTCGTTTACTTCCTTGAATTTTTCCTCGCATTCTTTATCGCCGGGATGCAAATCCGGGTGATATTTTTTGGCACAGGCTCTGTATGCCTTTTTTATTTCATCGTCGCTTGCGCCCTTTTGAACGCCAAGCACCTCGTAGTAGTCTCTTTTGTCTGCCATATTACTCTCACCTTTGTCAAAATACCGAAATCACGCAATATTGCAAGCCGGTTATCGTCTTATACAGCCAAAAGGAGCCGCCATATAACAGCTCCTTTGACTATATGTTATTCTAACATAAATTACTTGTTATCGTCAACATCGGTGAAATCAGCGTCATATACATTAGGATCTCCGCCGTTGTTGCCTGTAGGATTACCGCCGTTTGGCTGAGCACCGTTCATATCGGGAGCACCGCCCTGCGGAGCAGCCTGCTGATAAAGCTTAGCGGCAGCATCGTTAAGAGTCTTCTGGAGGTCTTCCTTAGCTGTGCCGATGAGTGCGGCATCGTCCTTTGAGATAGCCTCTTTAAGAGCTGCAACCTTTGTGTTGATTGCGTTCTTGTCATTCTCGGGAATCTTGTCACCGCTTTCGCTGACGAGCTTTTCTGCCTGATAAACAATGTTTTCAGCCTCGTTCTTAGCGTCAACTGCCTCACGGCGCTTTTTGTCCTCTGCGGCAAACTGTTCAGCTTCCTTAACAGCCTTGTCGATATCTTCCTTGCTCATTGAAGTTGAGTTACTGATTGTAATCTTCTGCTCTTTGCCTGTACCGAGGTCTTTTGCAGATACATTAACGATACCGTTGGCATCAATATCAAATGTTACTTCAATCTGCGGAATACCACGCATTGCAGGAGCAATGCCTGTGAGAGCGAAAAGACCGAGCTGCTTGTTGTCACGGGCAAATTCACGCTCACCCTGAAGAACATTGATTTCAACCTGTGTCTGATTATCAGCGGCAGTTGAGAAAATCTGACTCTTCTTTGTTGGGATTGTTGTGTTTCTGTCGATAATCTTTGTCATAACACCGCCCATTGTTTCAACACCAAGTGAAAGCGGAGTTACATCGAGGAGGAGAAGTCCTTCAACTTCGCCGCCGAGTACGCCTGCCTGAATAGCTGCGCCGATAGCAACACATTCATCAGGGTTGATGCCCTTGAACGGCTCTTTGCCGATAAGCTTCTTAACTGCGTCCTGAACAGCAGGGATTCTGGAAGAACCGCCAACCATAAGAACCTTGTCAATCTGACTGATCTGAAGACCTGAATCCTGAAGAGCCGATCTTACAGGACCCATTGTAGCTTCTACGAGGTCTGATGTGAGTTCGTCAAACTTTGCTCTTGTAAGAGTAAGGTCAAGGTGCTTAGGACCTGTCTGGTCTGCTGTGATAAACGGGAGGTTGATGTTAGAGGTTGTAACACCTGAAAGTTCAATCTTTGACTTCTCGGCAGCCTCTTTTAATCTCTGCATCGCAACCTTATCCTGTGAAAGGTCAATGCCTGTTTCTGTCTTGAATGATGCAACCATCCAGTCGATGATTCTCTTATCGAAGTCATCACCGCCGAGACGGTTGTTACCTGCTGTTGCAAGAACTTCCTGAACACCGTCGCCCATTTCGATGATAGATACATCGAATGTACCGCCGCCGAGGTCATATACCATAACCTTCTGGTCTTTTTCCTTATCTACACCGTATGAAAGAGCGGCTGCTGTAGGCTCGTTGATGATTCTCTTAACATCAAGACCTGCAATCTTACCGGCATCCTTTGTAGCCTGACGCTGTGCGTCTGTGAAGTATGCAGGAACTGTGATAACTGCCTGTGTAACTGTTTCACCGAGGTAAGCCTCTGCATCTGACTTAAGCTTCTGAAGAATCATTGCTGAAATCTCCTGCGGAGTGTAGCTCTTGCCGTCAATTGTTACCTTGTGAGCAGTACCCATTTCTCTCTTGATTGATGCAACTGTTCTGTCAGGGTTTGTGATAGCCTGACGCTTAGCAACCTGACCAACCATTCTTTCACCGTCTTTTGAAAAAGCAACAACAGACGGAGTTGTTCTTGCGCCTTCTGCGTTAGCGATAACTACAGGCTCGCCGCCTTCGATAACTGCTACGCATGAGTTTGTTGTACCTAAATCTATACCTATTGTCTTAGCCATGATAAATTCCTCCAATTGAATTTTTAATTGTTTTTGTTTGTGTGTTTTCTGCTGAATATTTATATATGAAATCAGTCACAGTTGGCAACCTGTACCATTGCGTGACGGATAATCTTGTCGCCGATTTTGTAACCCGTCTGATAAACGGCTGCGATTGTGTCGGCACCGAGGTTTTCGTCCTCAATTTTTGAAACCGCATTGTGCAGATTCGGATCAAATGCATCGCCTGCTTTGCCGTAGGACTCAATCTTTAGCTTTTCAAAGCTCTTTGCAAGCTGATTTGAAATAAGCTCAATACCCTTGATGATATCGGGATCGGCATCTTTCAGATTTGCAAGAGCAAGCGTTACGCTGTCTGCAACGGGAAGAAGCTCGATACAAGCCTTTGAAGTTGCATCGTCATAGATTGAAAGCTTTTCGTTTGCCGTTCTTTTACGGTAATTGTCGTACTCGGCGGCAAGTCGCATATACTTATCCTTCTGTGCCGAAAGCTCATCTTCAAGAGCCTTGATTTTATCCGCATTTTCATCCTTTGCAGGCTCTTCGGTATTTTCAGTCTCAGTTTCTTCTGCGACTGTTTCTTCGGAAACCTTTTTTTCTTCGGTTTTCTCGGATTTTTTCTTAGTCATCTTTATCCTCCTTCAAGGATTTTTATTTATCATATTTCTATCAGCTCATCAATAAGAGTGCTAACGCTTTCGGACACACATTCAAGAATTGAAATTGCTCTTGCGTAGTCCGTTCTCACGGGTGCTATCACCGCAAGCACACCTGACGGATTGCCGTCAAGTCGGTATCGTGTGGAGATTACCGCACTCCCTGCAAGCTCTGTTCTGCTGTTTTCGCCGCCTATGCTGACGGAGGTGTCAAGCGGAAGATTTTCAAGCATTTCCGCAAGGTCGTGTCTGTTGTTCAAAAACTCCATAACATTTCGTGCGTTAAGAAAATTGACATCGGACATAAACAACGGCTTTGTCACACCGCTGAGATAAACGCTGACTTCCTTTGCCGTTTCACAAGCCTCCATAATTGCCACAAGCACTCCCGGGGTAAACATTGAAAGTTCACCGAGCCTTGCCGCCGCTGTCTGTATGAACGGTCGGTTGACCGATGAAAGCTTCATTCCCGAAAAGATTTCGTTAAACGCCTTGTCAAACACGGTCAAAAGTTCGGGATTCAAAAGGAAATCGCAACGAAACAGCTTTGTTTTTATGATTCCGTTTGAGGCAATCACAACAGCCATTGCCGTGTGCGAACCCGTCTGAACAAATCTTATTCTGTGGATTCTGCTTTCCTCACCCGAAGGTGTTGTTGTTACCGCCGTGCAGCCTGTCAGCCTTGAAATAACACCGCTTGCCTCTTTGAGAATACTCTCGGGGGAATCTGCGCTTTTGTAAAGCTCGGATTCAACATATTCCCGTCCGCCTTGGGTTACGGGGGTAATTTTCATCAGATTGTCGATGTAGTATCTGTAGCCCTGCAGCGTTGGAATTCGTCCTGCCGAGGTGTGCGGCTGAACCAAGTAGCCTTTATTTGTAAGGTCTGCAAGGTCATTTCGCACCGTTGCCGATGAAACCTCAAGTCCCGTTTCGTCAATCAACGCTTTTGAACCAATCGGCTCGCCTGTGTTGATATAGCTTTCGATTACTGCCGATAATATTTTCTTTTTTCCTTTCAGCCAGCTCCATACCGTTCACCTCATTTCGTGTCGGTTTTTGCTGTTTTAGCACTCTCGATAGGTGAGTGCTAATTGCTATACTCATAATATAATACCAAAGTCAGTAAAAGGTCAAGCGTTTTTGAAAAAAGTTTTTCGTTTTCAGAAAATCTTCACATAACACGGTTTGACATTGTGCCGAGGATACTCTATAATCTACTTATCAGTAATGTTTAAGGGTGAATTTCATGGGCGAATTTCTTCAGAATATGTATGTATGGCTTTGGGCGGCTCTTGCAATATTAATGATTATCGTAGGAATCAAATATCGCCACGAACATCAGGGCTTGCTTGCAGTTTTAATGGCTGTGTTTTTTATCTTCATGACCGTATGGTACGGACTGCGAACCTTTGCAGGCTACCCAATGTTTGAGGGTACGCTTAATATCATCTTCCGTTGCATCCTCGGCGGTTTCCTCGTTGCACTTGGTTTGATATATTGGTTTATAAGAAAAAGAAAATAACTATATATGTATAAAAAACAAATCGGACAGCAGATTTTATTTCTGCTGTCCATTATTTTTATGTTCATATTTTTTCGTTCGTGTAGATAGTTTGCAATGTTTAAAAACCAATTATGCCCGAGCGTAGCATTGTTATTGTCTGCACAATTTTCAATAAACATTTTCATTCGGGCATTTTACTCTTGCCCCTATCAAAACTATCTTCTCGGACTGAGAACGGCGGCTCGCCGTCAATTTTCAATTTTGAATTTACAAAAGTTCGTCCGCTTTAAACGCTGTGTAGCCCTCATAATAATAGCTGTGGTCAATGCCTTTCATGTACACCTCACGGCTGTCAATTTCATCGGTCAATGCGTTTTTCAAAACATATTTTATCTCGATGTCCCGTATGGGACTGCGCTCCATTGCAAGCAGATAATCTTCCTTGTCAACCTTGCTCCAGTCGATAACCTTGCCGATTTCCGTTTTCAACATATGGTCAAGCCAGATTCGTGTACTGCGACCGTTGCCCTCTCTGAATGGGTGCGCAATGTTCATTTCGACATACTTTTCTACAATCTCATCAAAATTGCTCTGTGGCATTTCATCAATATTTTTCAAAGCTGATTCAATGTACATCAAAGGTGCAAATCTGAAATTGCCCTTTGCAATGTTTACGGTTCTCAACTTTCCCGCAAAATCGTAGATTTCATCAAAAAGGTACTTGTGGATTGTCTGTAATGTTGAAAATTTTCCGCTTTCAAGGTTGTCAAGAATGTGATTTTCAAAAAGCATTGCCGCCTTTTTCTTACTGATTCGCTCCTCTTCACGAGCAAGCTCCGCAGAAGAAGTCAATCCGAGTTTGTTCTCAAGCATACAAACACCTCACTTTACTATATATATTGTATCATAGTGCAGATGATAATTCAATTTTTTAGTTTGTGTTTATTTTAGTTCGTGCAGATAGTTTGCAATATTTAAAAAATTATGCCCGAGCGTGGCATTGCAATTGTTCGGTTCGTGTTTATTTTCGTTCGTGCAGATAGTTTGTAATATTTAAAAAACTATTATGCCCGAGCGTGACTTTGTAATTGTTCACCGCTGCAGTGTTGCAATTACTTTGTCCTTAAACGACGAAAGCACCGGGCTTGCGGCGACCCGGTGCTTTCTTATGTTCTTTAAAAAATGAGGGGTACAATTACGAGTCTCTGTTCAGACTCGCATTGAGGAGGGTAGAACAATTATACTCTGACGGATGCGGTTCCGTCTTTCTGAGTACGCTTATATTAAACAATGCAAATATGAAAACTGTGTGAACCCTTTTTGAAATCGGAATGAAAAGCATCTGTTTTTTCTGTTAATCAATCAAAACTCAAATAATTTCTTTATTTATTCGACGAAATAAAAAATTTTTTCAAAAATATAAAACAAATGTTTGATTTTTCCGAAAATATATGGTACAATCATACTGTAATTACAAACAAGGGGCGTTGCGATATGAAACCTTTAAGCAAAAGCCAACAGAAAATTTTCGATTATCTAAAGGAATGTGCCGGCGAGGGCAGAGTTCCGTCAGTTCGTGAAATCTGCGAAGAAACGGGACTGAGTTCAACATCAACCGTTCACCACCACCTCAAGGCACTTGAAGAAAAAGGTCTTATTTCACGAGAACACGGCGTGAACCGTTGTATTCAGATTAACGGCATGGAGAAAAACACCGATGTTCCCGTTTTGGGCAGAGTTGCGGCAGGTTATCCGATTCTTGCCGTTGAGAATATTGAATGTTATGTGCCTGTTCCCGACAGCTTAAAAAGGGGCAGAGAGCTTTTTGCTCTGCGTGTTCAGGGCGAAAGTATGATTAACGCAGGCATTTTCCCTGACGATATTTTAATTGTTCACCGTACACCTGTTGCGGAGAACGGCGAAATCGTTGTTGCTCTTGTCGGTGACGAGGCGACCGTAAAGCGTTTTTACAAGGAAAACGGTCACTTCAGACTTCAGCCTGAAAACGATAATTTTGAACCGATTATAGTTGACGAAGTCGCTTTGCTCGGCAAGGTGATCTCGCTTGTAAGATATTTTGATTAAAAGGATTAGCTATGAAAGTTAAATTTTTCGACCTCAACGCAGACAAACCGTTGAAATACGCCGTAATTTGTGCGAGATACAACGGAAAATGGGTTTTCTGCAAGCACAAAGAGCGTGATACATATGAAATTCCGGGCGGTCATCGTGAGGACGGCGAAGATATTGAAGCAACCGCAAAGCGTGAACTTTGGGAAGAAACGGGTGCAAAAGATTTCGACATCTATCCCGTGTGCATCTATTCATTCACGGATTACGGAATGCTCTATTTTGCGGAAATTCGCAGTTTTGGAGAACTGCCGCCGCTTGAAATTGAAAAAATCAAGCTTTTTGACGATATGCCTGAAAATTTGACATACCCTACAATTCAGCCGTACCTTTTTGAAAGAGTACAGGAGTTTTTAGAAACGAAGTAACCAAATACTGTTTGCAATCTGCAACATAATACATTTGAGAGGAAGTGATAAAATGCGTGACTATGTAATTTACGATATGTACACAGATGACAGAATGTTTCGTTACGAGGTCTATAAACACCCGAACGGAATGTATGAAGTGTGTGTTCAGTCGAGAGAGGCGGAAGATTTTGCCGTGAATGAGCAGTATCTCTACTGCGACATTCCCGAAGAAGTCACACATTTTACCGACACCCTCGAAAGAGCTATAGAAATCGGCGATTGCAAGCTGTGCAAAGTAAGTGCTTAATTAACAGCCGTCTGTCTTTGCATAAACAGTTTAATAAAATTTACGGTCGGATGACAGTTTGCCAAATGCAAGCATTGTCGCCCGACCGTTTTTATTTATATAAAATTTTATATTGCCGATTATTTCACCCTGTATTTTGGCGGTTCGGTTTCATAGACATTGTTGCCGTTGCTGTCGATTGCAACTATGCACGGGAAATCTTCAACCTCATATCTGCGAACAGCCTCTGTGCCTAAATCTTCATAGCAAAGAATCTCCTCGCTCTTGATGCTCTTGGCGATAAGCGCCGCCGCACCGCCGATTGCGACAAGATACACGCCCTTGTTGCGAACAATCGCATCGACAACTTCTTTATTTCTTGCGCCTTTGCCTATCATTCCTTTGAGTCCGAGGTCAAGCAGTGACGGAGCGTACTTATCCATACGATAGCTTGATGTCGGACCTGCAGGGCCTACTGCATAACCGGGCTTTGCTGGAGCAGGACCAACATAATAGATAAGCTCGCCTTTGATGTCAACGGGAAGTTTTTCGCCCTTCTGAATCAATTCATAAAGTCTTTTGTGTGCGGCATCTCTGCCTGTGATGATTGAACCCGAGAGCAGAACGCTGTCGCCTGCTTTAAGATTTTTGATATCTTCGTCCGTAATCGGAAGTGTAATTTTCTTTTCCACAGCTTTTCCTCCTCAGATTGTTGCGCTTGCGTGTCTTGCGGCATGGCAACAGATGTTGACCGCAACCGGCATTCCTGCAATGTGTGTGGGTGAAGTTTCAATATTCACGCCGATTGCGGTTGTATTGCCGCCAAGTCCTGCAGGACCGAAGCCCATTTTATTGATTTCGGTGAGGAGCTCGTCCTCAAGCTGTGCATAGCGTTCATCTTCGTTTTTGGAATCAATCGGACGGAAGGTTGCTTTTTTTGCAAGCTGGGCGGCTCTTTCAAAAGTACCGCCGATTCCGACACCGACAACCATAGGAGGACAGGGATTTGGACCTGCCTGAAAAACAGTATCAAGAATAAACTGCTTAACGCCCTCAATGCCCTTTGACGGGGTGAGCATTTTTATCTGCGACATATTTTCACTGCCGAAGCCCTTACCGCCGGCGGTAATTTTAATCTGATTTCCGCTGACGATTTTTGTGTGGATAATTGCAGGAGTGTTATCCTTTGTATTGATTCTGTCGAAAACAGGATCATTTACTACACTCTTGCGAAGGTAGCCGTCAATATAGGCTCTGCGAACGCCCTCGTTGACAGCCTCATCAAAACTGCCGTCCTCAATAACAACCCTGTCACCGTATTCAACAAAAAGGACAGCCATACCCGTATCCTGACAAAGCGGAACTTCTTCACGAGCCGCAATTTTGTCGTTTTCAATAATCTGTGAAAGTACGCTTTTGCCTACAGGCGAGCTTTCGTTATCCCTTGCGGTTTCAAGGGCGCACATAATGTCTTTGCCGATAAAATAGTTGCAGTCGGTAAACAGCTTTTTAACCGTATCGCATACCGTCTGCGCCTTGATTTTTCTTATTTCCATATCCGAACTCCTTAATGTGAATTTAGCACCAAATTTTAACACTATACATTATAATTTATTTTCAACGGTATTTCAATAAGAAATGAAATGTGGTATAATCATTTTAACGGATTGTTATAACAGTTGTACCTTTACTTGCGGGCGTCCAATGAACGCCCCTACAGAATTGCACAAACAAAAAACTATACTATGCTCGGGCATAATATGTTTTTAATACTGCAAACTATCTACACGAATGGGGTACGGCGGCTCGCCGTGCGATACTTCACCAACAAAATTGAAAATTAACATAATTTTATCACATTCGGATGATAGAGTAACAGTCGGAATACACTGCGTCTTAACCGACGCTTATAACTTTAATAAAAGGGGCGTACAAAAATGAGCAGGATACTTGTTGTTGACGATGAGGCAAGAATCAGACAGATTATCAGAAAATATGCCGAATTTGAGGGCTTTGAGGTTGAAGAAGCCGTTGACGGTATGCAGGCAATTGAAATTTGCCGTAAAGAGGACTTTGACCTTATTATAATGGATGTTATGATGCCTGAGCTTGACGGCTTTTCCGCTTGCAGGGAAATCAGAAAATTCAAGAAAACACCTATCATTATGCTTTCGGCAAGAGGCGAGGAGTACGATAAAATTCACGGCTTTGAGCTTGGCAGTGACGACTATGTTGTTAAGCCGTTCTCGCCAAAGGAGCTTATGATGCGTGTTAATGCCGTAATCAAGCGTTCACAAGGCGCTCAGAACGAAGAGAATGTGAAGAAGGATGTATTTACATACGAAGGTCTTTCGGTTGATTTCTCAGCCAGAATTGTTACAATTGACGGCAAAAGAATTGAGATGACGCCAAAGGAATACGAACTCTTTTTCTATATGGTAAAGAATAAAGGACTTGCACTCACCCGTGAAAAACTTATAAGCGAGGTCTGGGGCTACGACTTCTTCGGTGACGAAAGAACGCTTGACACACACATTAAGCTTCTCAGAAAGAGCCTTGGCGAATACAGCAGATGCATTGTAACGCTTCGAGGGGTGGGTTACCGTTTTGAAACAATCTAACAAACGATTTGACCGCCATTATCTGCCGTTGAATTTTAAGCTGTTATGCTATTTTCTTCTGTTCGGATTTGCAATTGTGATCGTGTTGTGGGTGTTCCAGACCTTTTTTCTTGAATCGTTTTACACAGCTACAAAATCTTCACAGGTTGAAAAGAACGCACAGGTTATTTCAAAGTCGATTGAAGAAAACAAAAACGCTCTCGGAACAATTGAAAATGTTGCAAGCTACAATTCACTTTCGGTATATGTTTACGATTCAACTTCTCTTTTCACATTGAAGTATTGTTGCGAATATGACAACCCCGTTTCAAACCTGAATTTTCAGTATCACGATGTCTATTCATACTACAAGCTGGCAGAGGAAAATGACGGACATTATATGTTCATCACAAGTAACTACAAAGAGGACAGCATTAAAGGCAAGTTTGAGCGACAGTTTTTTAATGAATATTCCTCATCCGACACAGCCGAGAGGAATACTGTTCGGTATGCTTCCGCTCCCGATAAAAATGTTCAAAATATGGTTTACACCGACATTATCAATCTGCAGGACGGCAGCGAATGCTTTTTGATTGTAACATCGTCAATCACACCGCTGACTAACACGGTTGAAATCGTCCGTGACCAGCTTGCAATCGTTTCGGTTGTGTTTGTGCTTCTTGCCGTTATAATTTCGCTTTACGCAAGCTACAGAATTGCGAAACCGATTTCTAAGACAAACACGGCGGCAAAGGAGCTTGCAAAGAAAAACTATGATGTTGACTTTAACGCAAGAGGATATCTTGAGGTTGAGGAACTCAACGAAACGCTGAACTACGCAAAAACGGAGCTTGCCGCAACCGAAAAATTACAAAAAGAACTTATTGCCAACATCTCACACGATTTGAGAACACCGCTGACAATGATTACGGGCTACGGCGAGGTTATGCGTGACCTGCCCGGTGAAAACACTCCCGAAAATATTCAGATTATTATTGACGAGGCAACAAGACTTTCAACACTTGTCAACGATTTGCTTGACCTCTCAAAGATTCAATCGGGTTCAATTCAACCCGAAAAATCGGAGTTCTGTCTTACCGACAGCATCAAGAATATTTTCACAAGGTACGCAAAGCTCAAGGAACAGGACGGATACAACATTCTGTTTGAGAGTGACGAAGATGTTTACATTTTTGCCGATGAACTGAAAATTTCACAGGTAATCTATAATCTTGTGAACAATGCAGTCAATTATGTCGGCGAAGACAAAACTGTTATTGTAACGCAAAAGGTAAACGGCAAAAAGGTTCTCATTGAGGTAACGGATCACGGTGACGGCATTCCTCCCGAAAAGCTTGAATACATCTGGGATCGTTACTACAAGGTTGACAAGGAGCATAAGCGTGGCGTTATCGGCACGGGACTCGGCTTGTCAATAGTCAAGGGTATTCTTGACAGCCACAAAGCAAGATACGGCGTTCGCAGTACACTCGGCAAAGGCAGCACATTCTGGTTTGAACTCGACATTGTTTCCGTGAAAAAACGAAACAAAAAGAATTCGGACGAAAATAAAGAATAAACAACAAATCCCGAACACGGTAAAATGTGTTCGGGATTTGTTTATAAAATACCTATTAAATTGTCGGTTGAAAAAAGTGGATTGAAGATAAATTCATCTTCGAGGAGTTCGCCGTTTTCATAGGAATGTTCAACCTCTTTTGAATATCCCTGAAGAATTTTCACAACTTCGGTTTGAGTCGGATTGTCGGGCCTTTCGAGTTCATAAGCGGTTACTATGTATGCACAGACCATTCGTTTGATTGTGGATATGACATTAAAACTGTCGATTGCGGAAAGGTAATATCTGCGGACATAGTAGTCAAGATAGGCGGTAAGCGGTCTGTCAAAACGATTTGACAGCGTATTATTTTTTGCAAAATCGGCGGTTGTTTCAAGCTCACATAGCCAATCATTACTCATGATATCAAGGCTTTTGTGCAAATCAAAAATGAATGACGCATCTCCGCAGCTTTGCCTTTTATATTCATCTGTCGGCATAGCCGTGATATCAAAAATTTCATCGTCAAGCATATTCTGCACTCGCTCGTTGAAGGCAAGAAGTCTGCACAATCTTTCGGACAAGGACATTTTGCAGTCTGAGAGAATTTCAAAAGTGCGTTTTCTTGCAGAAAGCAGAAAATTCATCTCGGTTGTGCTGTAATCGGTCTGTGAATCCTGCGGAATACCGATTGCAAAGCCTGTGTCAAAATCCGACTCAAGCATAAGCCTTGCCGCCTCGGGACAGGCAAACGAAAGCGTATGTTCACAAAAAACGGTGTAGTCCTGAGTGATTCTCGGAAATTCCTTACAGGTGTGACAAAGGTGATTTTCACCGAGGTTGATGTAAATGTCGCACAGCATATCGCTGTTCCAGAACGGGCATTTTTCACCTTGCCTGATGAAAATTCTGTCGCCGTCCTCGTCAATTGTCATAAGCGACCTGAGCCTGTCGCCAAACTCGCCTTTGACTGTATTATAAAAATCAAAGCTTGTATCATCGACAACAACATCCCAGTCCCTGCAACAGCTGTCGGGACAGAGGTTCGCAATGCATCTGAATTTTTCGCAGTATTTCGGGAAGTAGTGTTTCATAGTCATGTCCATTTCAATGTAAGAATAAATTGCTCGTAGGCATCGTCCCAGCCGTCAATTGCGTTCACTCCGCCGCCGTTCACACTGCGAAGCTTAGTGTCGCTTTCGTCAAGTCCGAGCGCAAAAAGTTCGCCGGCACTGATTTTGTATCCGTGCGACCGGCAGAGGGAACAGAAGTTATCAATCGGATTTTCGCTCTGTTCGGTTTTCAGAAGTTTTTCTTTGAGTTCTGCGTTGCTTTTGGCATCACAGAGAAGTCGGTCAAGTTCTTCCCGTATCATAAAATCACCACAAAAAATAAAATGAAGTTTCATAAAAACGGACCGCCCAAAAAATGAACGGTCCGCATTCGGCTTTTAAGATTTACTCAATAATTACTCAATTGAGCTGTCGAGGTATTCCATAAGCTCCTCGTCATCTTTTTTCTGCTTATCCTTAACAATAAAGAACGCTGTGAGAGCAGCAGAAAGAGCTGCAACTGCAGAGATGATACCGATAATTAAAGCCCATCTGCACTTATGATTTTTCATATTCTGTCGCCTCCAAATTTTGTATGCTTGTATGGCAGTAGTATCTGCCGTATCTTTATTTATATTCTAACAGTTTTTACAAAAATGTCAACAGAACAAAATAAAAAAGCAGAGAATATTCTCTGCTTTTAAGCCTGTAAGATTTATTGCACTTATGCTGATGCGTTAAGTCTTTTAGCAAGTGATGATTTGCTTCTTGCTGCAGTGTTCTTGTGAAGAATACCCTTAGCTGCTGCCTGGTCAATTTTCTTAATAGCAAGACGAACTGCCTCTGTTTTGTTGTCAGCGTTAGTGTCAACTGCGTAATAAGCCTTCTTTACAGCTGTTCTGAGAGCAGATTTTGTAGCCTTGTTACGAGCAGTCTTTGTAGCAATAACTTTAACACGCTTTTTAGCAGATTTGATGTTTGGCATTGTCCCACCTCCTTAAAGTATCGGTCATATAGGAATTATGATAGCACAAGAATGTGCAAAAATCAAGTCTTTTTACAAAAAAAGTTGGATTTTATGCGGATTTTATCGGTTTTCTCTGTTCCGCAACAACATCTTGTGTATTGATTTTTTCATTTATCTATATGCTGTAACAGAAAAATAACAGAAATTTCCCCGCCGCATAAATTTTATATGTTTACGGTAATTTTGTCAAGCAATTCTCCAACTTTTTCATGGAACACAAGATTTGCGTTCTTGTCCATTGGGGTGGGATCACGGTTGATAAGCACAAGATTGTCACCGCCGAAGTAGCGAATAAACCCAGCCGCCGGATAAACCGTGAGGCTTGTGCCGGCAATAATCAGCGTGTCAGCCTTTGAAATTGCATTGACCGCACCCGTTACCGTGCTGTCGTCAAGTCCCTCTTCATAAAGCACAACATCGGGTTTCATGATACCTCCGCAAGTGCATTTGGGAATATCGGCAGAGTTCTTGATAAACTCTGCATCATAGAACCTGCCGCACTTTGTACAGTAGTTGCGGAGAACACTTCCGTGCAGCTCATAAACACGCTTACTGCCCGCCGCCTGATGAAGTCCGTCAATGTTCTGGGTGACAACAGCCGAAAGCTTTCCCGCCTTTTCAAGCTCTGCAAGCTTATAGTGCGCCTTGTTCGGCTTTTTGTCAAGGCAGAGCATTTTGTCACGGTAAAAGCGGAAGAACTCGCTTGTTTTGTGAACAAAAAATGTGTGGCTGAGAATCTGCTCGGGCGGATAATCGTACTTTTGATTGTACAGACCGTCAACACTTCGGAAGTCGGGAATTCCGCTTTCTGTCGAAACTCCCGCACCGCCGAAAAATACTATTCTTTTGCTTTTGTCAATTACGCTTTGAAGTTCTTCGAGTGTACTCACGAAATCGCTTCCTTCATACTTTTAACATAGTCGCAAACAGGCTTAACGCTGTCTTTGCCGTACTTTGCAATAATTTTCACGATTGCAGAACCAACGATAACACCGTCTGCACTTTCGCTCATTTTCTTTGCCTGCTCCGGAGTTGAAATGCCGAAACCGATTGCACACGGAATATCCTTTACAGACTTAACAAGTCTTACCATTTCGCCTACATCGGTTGTGATTTCACTTCTTACGCCTGTAACGCCCATTGATGAAACGCAGTAAACAAAGCCCTCTGCCTCTTTTGCAATCATCTTGATTCTCTCGTGAGATGTAGGAGCGATGAGAGAAATTACATCAATGCCGTATTTTCCGCTGTAATCGGTAAGCTCGTGCTTTTCTTCATACGGTGTGTCGGGAACGATAACTGCGGAGATTCCGCACTCCTGACACTTTGCCATAAATCTTTCCGTACCATATACGAAAATCGGATTCATATAGGTCATAACGGCAAGAACGGCGTCAATCTGCGGACGGATACGCTTTACCATATCAAAGATTTTATCTGTTGTTGTGCCTGCCGAAAGAGAACGGAGGTCAGCCTCCTGAATTACAACACCCTCGGCAATCGGGTCTGAAAACGGAATACCGATTTCTATGATATCGGCACCGTTTTTGCTCATTTCAATAAGAAGCTTTTCTGTTGTTTCAAGATCGGGATCACCCGCTGTTACAAACGGGATGAACGCCTTACCGTTTTGGAATGCAGATTTAATATCAGTCATGGAGATCCTCCCCTCTGTATCTTGCGATAGCCGCAACATCCTTGTCGCCTCTGCCCGAAAGGTTGACTACGATAATCTTGTCTTTGTCCATTGTCGGGGCAATTTTTATACAATGTGCAACTGCGTGTGCGCTTTCAATTGCAGGGATGATACCCTCTGTTCTTGAAAGATATTCAAATGCGTTTACAGCCTCTTCGTCTGTAACGGGGACATAGCTTGCTCTGCCCGTGTCGGCAAGGTTTGCGTGTTCGGGACCGATACCGGGGTAGTCAAGACCTGCCGAAATTGAATATACGGGAGCAATCTGACCGTATTCGTTCTGACAGAAGTACGACTTCATACCGTGGAAGATGCCGAGTGTGCCTGTTGCGATTGTAGCGGCAGTTTTTGGAGTATCTATGCCGAGGCCTGCGGCCTCACAACCGATAAGCTTTACATTTTCATCCTTGATAAACTCATAGAAAGCGCCCATTGCGTTGCTTCCGCCGCCTACGCAAGCCATAACAACATCGGGAAGTCTGCCTTCCTTTTCAAGCATCTGTGACTTGATTTCCTTGCCGATTACACTCTGAAAATCACGGACAACAGTCGGGAACGGGTGCGGTCCCATTACCGAGCCGAGAACATAGTGTGTGTCGGAAACCCTGTTTGTCCATTCACGCATTGCCTCGTTTACGGCATCTTTAAGAGTCATTGTGCCTGTTTCAACGGCATTGACCTTTGCTCCGAGAAGCTTCATTCTGTAAACATTGAGAGCCTGACGGATTGTGTCCTCTTTGCCCATAAAGATTTCACATTCAAGTCCTAAAAGTGCGGCTACGGTTGCCGTTGCAACACCGTGCTGACCTGCGCCTGTTTCGGCAATAACTCTTGTTTTGCCCATTCTCTTTGCAAGAAGGCACTGACCGAGGCAGTTATTGAGCTTGTGTGAACCTGTGTGGTTCAAGTCCTCACGCTTGAGATAAATCTTTGCACCGCCGAGGTCTTTTGTCATTTTTTCGGCATAGTAGAGAAGTGACGGTCTGCCTGCGTATTCACGCATAAGTGTGTCGAGTTCTGCAACAAACTCGGGATCGTCCTTGTACCTGTTGTATGCCTCTTCAAATTCATTAATTGCATTCATCAGCGTTTCGGGAACGAACTGTCCGCCGTGAATACCGAATTTTCCTTTTGTCATCTTGATTCCCCTTAATTACTTTTATATCATTGGTGTGTTTCACACACGGCGGGCGGCCGATGACCGCCCCTACTGTTATTGGTGTGCTTTGCACACGGCTTATAAATCAATTTTTTATTTTCTGCCCGACAATTCGTCAAGTGCGGCTTTTTTGTCGGGATTTCTCATAAGGGTTTCACCTATGAGAACTGCGTTTACTCCTGCGTTTTCAAGCACCTTGATGTCATCCCGTGTTTTAATTCCGCTTTCGGCAACAAAAATAATGTTGTCGGGAACAAGCTTACGGAGCTTTGTGCAGTTATTTATGTCCACCGTGAAGTCACGAAGATTTCGGTTGTTTACACCGATAACTCTTGCTCCTGCGGCAATTGCGGAATACACCTCATCGGCTGTGTGAGCCTCAACAAGTGCCGAAAGTCCGAGAGAGTCGCAAAGCTTAATCCATCTTCTGATTGTGTCCGTATCAAGAAGTGAACAGATAAGCAGTACGGCTGACGCACCGATTGTCTTTGCCTCATAAATCTGATATTCACAAACTGTGAAGTCTTTTCTCAAAAGCGGAATACTTACATTCTTTGAAATTTCTTCAAGAAAAGCATTTTCGCCCTTGAACCACTTCGGTTCTGTCAGAACGGAAATTGCACTTGCACCTGCATTTTCATAATCCTTGGCAATCTGAACATAGGGAAAATCCTCTGCGATAATTCCCTTTGACGGGGACGCTTTTTTGACCTCGCATATAAATGAAATGTCCTTGCCCGCAAGCGCCTTTTCAAACGGAAATTCATTGTCTGTTTCCATTGAAAGTGCTTTTTGCTTTATCACTTCAAGCGGAACTTGCTTTTCGATTTCTTCATATCTTACTCTGTTTGCATCTGCAATTGTTTCAAGTATCATTGTGTCACCTTTATTCGTTGGAAGCCTTTGCAAATTCTTCAATCTTTGCATAAGCCTTGCCGCTGTCGATAATTTCGTTTGCAAGCTTTATGCCGTCCTGAATTGAATCTGCCTTGCCGCCTGTGCAAAGTCCGAGTGCGGCATTGAGAACAACGATATCACGCTTTGCGTCCTTAATTTCACCGCTGAGAATTTCTTTTGTGATTTCAGCATTTTCTTTGCCGTCACCACCTGCAAGATCCTCGGGTGCACAAAGTTTAAGACCGTAATCTTCGGGATTGAGAATAAATGTGTTGAACCTGCCGTTGTCAATCTCACACACCTTTGTTGTTGTTGTGAGAGTAACCTCGTCCATGCCGTCCATGCCGTAGAAAACATAGCCTTTCTTAACACCGAGGTTTGAGAAAACCTGTGCAATCGGCTCAACAAGAGCCTCAGAATACACACCCGTTACCTGAAGGTCTGCGCCTGCAGGGTTTGAGAGAGGTCCGAGAACATTGAAAATGTTCCTGATTCCGATTTCCTTACGGACAGGACCTACATACTTCATTGATGAATGGTAGCCCTGTGCAAACATAAAGCAGATGCCTGCTTTGTTAAGAACCTCTTCGCTCTTTTCGGGAGTGATGTTGATGTTGATTCCGAGCTGTTCAAGACAGTCTGCCGAACCGCTTTTGCTTGACATTGAACGGTTGCCGTGCTTTGCAACGGGGATTCCTGCGGCGGCAATTATAAATGCCGCTGTTGTTGAAATATTGAATGTGCCTGTACCGTCGCCGCCTGTGCCGACGATATCGAGTACATCACGGTTAGGCTTGATGTGGAGTGCTTTTTCTCTCATAACCTGTGCGCTTGCGGTAATTTCGTCAATTGTTTCACCCTTGATTCTCAAGGCTGTGAGATAAGCCGCCATCTGCGACTGCGTTGCTGTGCCTGAGAACATTTCGTCCATAACCTGTGCCGCCTCATCAAAAGTGAGGTCATTGCCTGCAACCAACTTTTTTATTGCCTCTTTAATCATAAAACTTCAATCCTTTCCGTGTTATTTGCAAAGTGTAATAAAATTCTTTATCATTTCCATACCGTGTGAGGTGAGAATTGATTCTGGGTGGAACTGCAATCCGTAAAGCTCAAAATCCTTGTGCTTTACTCCCATAACCTCGCCGTCACGGTCTTCTGCGATTACCTCGAGTGTGTCGGGAACCGTATCTCTTTTCGCAATCAACGAATGATACCTTGCACCCTCAACAACCTTTGGAAGTCCGTTAAAAATTTTCTTGTCCGTGTCAACAATGATATCGCTCTTTTTGCCGTGCATAAGCTTTATTGCGTGGGCGATTGTTGCACCGTAAACCTCACATATTGCCTGATGACCGAGGCAGATACCGAGAATCGGAAACTGTCCTGCAAGCGCCTTTATAACCGCCTCACATATTCCGGCATCTTTCGGATAGCCCGGACCGGGCGAAAGGATGATGTGGGAGGGAGCAAGCTTTTTGATTTCGTCAACTGTTATTTCATCGTTTCTTACAACCTTGATATCGGGATTTACGCTGCCGCAGAACTGTACAAGATTGTAGGTAAAGCTGTCGTAGTTATCAATAAAAAGTATCATAAAGCGTTTACCTCCCCTGCATTTTTAACTGCATTCATAACAGCAAGAGCCTTGTTGTAGGTTTCCTCGTATTCGCTTTCGGGAACGCTGTCAGCTACAATACCTGCGCCTGCCTGAACATAAACCTTATCATTTTTCTTGACCGCCATTCTGATAGCGATACAGGTGTCGAGGTTGCCGTTGAAATCAACATATCCGAGTGCTCCGCCGTATACACCTCGGGGAGTTCTTTCAAGCTCTTCAATAATTTCACAGGCTCTGATTTTCGGAGCTCCCGAAAGTGTGCCGGCAGGGAGGAGGGATTCGATTGCATCAAAGGCGTCAAGTCCGTCCTTGAGCTTGCCCTCAACCTCACTGCAAATGTGCATTATCTTTGAATAGCGTAGAACCTCCTGATATTTTGTAACCTTAACCGAATTAAATTCGGAGATTTTTCCGATGTCATTTCGTCCGAGGTCAACGAGCATATTATGCTCTGCAAGCTCCTTTTCATCGTGAATAAGCTCGTCTGCAAGGGCATTGTCCTCTGTATCTGTTTTACCTCTCGGGCGAGAACCTGCAATCGGGAATGTGTTAAGCACTCCGTTCTGTAGCTTTACAAGTGTTTCGGGAGAGGTGCTTATAATCTCGTCACCGTCAATTGACATATAAACCATATAAGGTGACGGGTTTGTACTTCTCAGCACTCTGTATGCATTGATGAGGGAATTTTTGTAATCCGCCTCAAATCTTCTTGAAACAACACATTGGAAGATGTCGCCGTCAAAGATGTACTCCTTGGTTTTCTCAACCATTTTGCAGAATTCTTCTTTTGAATATGTGCTTGTAAATTCAACATTCCCGTCACTCTCAAGCTTTGGAAGGGGTTCGGGAGATGTGATTGTCGAAATTATCTCTGCAATATCCTTTTTGGCAAGTTCATACTGCGCCTTGGTGTCGTTTGTTTTCATATTAACAATGATAATGAGTTTTTCTTTAAGATGATCGTAGGCTATAATCTTGTCGAAAAGCATCATATCAAAATCGTTTGTATCTCCTCTTTTGAGCTTTAAAACAGGCTCTGCAACGGAAATCATTGCGTAACCGAAATAGCCGACAAGACCGCCTGTGAACGGTGGAATGTCTTTGAAATGCGGAGTTTTGTAATCGGCAAGATACTCACGGAGAGCGTCATACGGCTTTGCTGTTTTAACAACTCTTGCACCCTCGCCCGTAACCGTGAGAGTTCCGTTTTTGTACGAAAGCCTTGCCTTGGGGTTGAATCCGATGAATGAATATCTTGCCCACTTTTCACCGCCCTCGATACTTTCAAGAAGAAAGAATTTGTCGGATTTTCCTGCAATTTTTCTGAGCAGGTTAATCGGGGTAAATGCGTCAGCGTAGATTTCCTTGTAAATCGGAATAACGCTGTAATTGTCCTTGAGGTTCAATACCTCATCGTAAGACGGTTTAATCATCGTACACCAACCTTTCTTTGGTAAAAGTTTTAAACATAAACAAAAAAGACCTTTGTCCCCACAAGGGACAAAAGTCTTGAAAAATCAACTTCTGCGGTACCACCCAAATTGACGATAAACGCCCGCTTTAACAGCATACTAACATATGCCTCTCACTTTAACGGTTGAGCTCCGTCGGAAACTACTTGCCAAACGGCTTTCGGCCCGCCCTCACAAGTCCATTCGGCAAATCCTCTGCTGTCAGCTTACACCAACCGCTGACTCTCTGAAAGCTTTGGAAAAACCTACTATTCTTGCTCACAGGTTTTTTCTTTATAGGACAATTATATGACTGTATTTTTGATTTGTCAACATTTTTTTGCGGTAAATCAAAAATTCTGTTTGAGAAACTCAACAATGTTTTCAAACTGCATTGAATGTGATGCCTTAACAAGCACAACATCTCCGCTTTTAATTGTTTTAAGAATTTCGGATTTTGCATCTTCGATTGTGTCAAACGCTTTGCCGTCTGCACCTTTTGCAAGCTCCTTTGCAAGCTCGCCTACGGTTATAACCGTGCCGATATCCTTTGATTTTGCATAAACACCCGTGTCAAAGTGGAGTTTCAACTCCTCACTTCCGAGCTCCTTCATATCGCCGAGGATTGCAACCTTTCTGCCGTCAAGGTTGGAAAGTGTGTCAAGAGATGCTCTGACGGATGTCGGATTTGCGTTGTAGCAATCGTCAATGATTTTGATTTTGCCTGTATTGATAACATTGGCACGACTGCCTACTGTTTTGTACGAGGCGACACCGTTTGCAATTTCTTCATCGGTAAGTCCGAGAAGCTTGCCTGCGGCAGCAGCCGCAAGAGCATTTGTTACCATATATGTACCGATTGCAGGAATTTCAACATCAATATTATTATTGTCAAAACAGAGTGTTGCAAGAACCTTGCCGTCACCGCTGTTTTTTATATTCTTTGCGTAAAAATCGTTCTTTGCGTCAAGTCCGAAGAAAACAGGCTTTTTGCCGTTTACCGTCTTAACGGTTGAAAGCTTATCGTCATCGCCGTTAAGAATAAAATCTGCATTTTCACAGGCATTTTTGAACATTTCTGTTTTAGCCTTGAGAACACCGTCACGGTCGCCGAGATTTTCAAGATGACATTCGCCGATGATTGTAAGCACGCAGATTGTAGGCTGAACCATTTCGGAAAGTCTTGTCATTTCACCGAAATCGGAAATACCCATTTCGATAACAGCCGCCTCGGTATCCTCGGGCATTGAAAGAAGTGTGAGCGGAACACCGAGCTCGTTATTGAGATTGCCTTGTGTTTTGTGGGTCTTGAACCTCTGTGAAAGAACGGCATATAGCATTTCTTTTGTAGAGGTTTTTCCGACGCTGCCCGAAATTCCGATAACAGGAATGTCGAATTTTTCTCTGTATGCCCTGCCGATTTTCTTAACGGCATCAAGTGTTGAGGAAACAACAATGCAAGGCTTTGTCGCATTTTCGGGAGCTTTCTCGCACAATGCACACACAGCACCCTGCGCAAAGCATTTTTCGATAAAATCATGACCGTCAACACGCTCGCCCTTTATGGCAAGAAACAGACTTCCGTTATTCACCTGTCGGCTGTCACGCTCAACAGAGGTTATTTTTGTGTTTTTAAGCGATTCGTCGCCGACATATTCGCCGTTGCAAGCCTTTGCGATTTCGGCAAGAGTAAAGTCTTTCATACTAACCTCTTATTAAAAATCAGATTTTTCTTCGGGATATTTTGCAAGTGAAATTTCAATAATCTTTTCGCACAAATCGGGATAGCTTATACCCTCAACAGCCGCCTCCTGAGGAAGAAGGCTTGTGGGAGTCATGCCGGGGAGAGTGTTTGCCTCGAGGCAGTATGTAAAACCGCCCTTGTCAAGAAGGAAGTCGATTCGTGCATAGCTTTCAAGGTGAAGTGCCTCGTATGCCTCTGTTGCGGCACCACGGAGCTTTTTGTCGGTTTCTTCGTCAATGTCTGCGGGACAGGTTTCAACTGTTGCGCCTGCCTGATATTTTGCGGCATAATCATACATTCCCGACTTAGGAGCAATCTCAATCGGCGGAAGTGCCTTACCGCCGATAAGACCGACGGAAAATTCTCTGCCTGTTACGAACTGCTCAACAACAATTTCGTCCTCATATTTGAGAGCCTCTTTAACAGCCTTTTTATACTGATCTGCATTCTCAACCTTTGAAACACCCACGCTTGAACCACCCGAGCATGGCTTAACGATGCACGGGAACATATTCCATGCAAGAGCGTCCTTTTCGTTCTTGTAAAGTTCACCTGACGGAGTGTTGATATTCTTCTGCATAAACACGCTCTTTGTAAGACCTTTGTTCATTGCAAGCGCAGAACCGAGATATCCCGAACCTGTGTACTTGATTCCGAACAAATCAAGCGTTGCCTGTAACTGACCGTTTTCACCCTCACCGCCGTGAAGTGCAAGGAAGGTAATGTCTGCCTCGGCGCAGATTTCAATTACATTTCTGCCGATATAGCGTGATGTTTTGTCAAGGCGATTTTCCTTTGCCTCTTTGATATTTGTGATTGTATTTTCAACATCGTCACCGATTGAATTTCCGTCGGTAAAGCTGTAGTTCTGCTTAAAAAGTGCGTCAATGTCACAGATGTTTTCCTCATAGCCCATAAATACATCAAGCAAAACAACCTCGTGTCCCTTGCTTCTGAGAGCCTCGGCAACAAGTGTGCCTGATGAAATTGAAACTTCACGCTCTGTGCTCAGTCCGCCTGCAAGAACAACTATTCTCATATATATTTCTCCCTCTGAAATGTTTTGTTTCTATTTTTATTTCTTTATTCTCTTTAACTCTGTCAGTCTGTTACCTTTTTGAAACAAGGCTGTAACCTATATTATAATATTTTATTTATCCGATTGCAAGCAAAAAAGCAAATTTGTAGAACAGGGTATCATCATACTGTTTTGCCGTTTAAAAACTGTATAATATTCAGATTTACGGCTTTCAACTCCGTGAAACGATATGTGAATAAATGTGTTGAAAATGTTAATAATTTGCTCCTGTTATTCACAATATACCGATATGCGGATAGTGTTATGCAAATTTGGATAGCTACATTCCGTGGATGAATAATTATAAATTTTAGTCCGTGTTTTTTCATAATGGGCGGTATTGTATAGAAAAGGGTTTGTGTTATACAATATTAATTGAAAAGGCAAACCAAAAAAACGACTTAAATAAGGATGTAAAAAATGCAGTTATACAAAAATTTCTGTAAAGAAACTACCGACGAAAACGGAAAACTGACAAGCTTTGAACTTGTGTTTCCCGAAAACTATAATTTTGGCTATGATGTCGTTGACAAAATGGCAGAACTTGTGCCGAATGACACGGCAGTTGTGTGGACAAATCCCGAAAAAGAGGAAAAGATTTTCACATACTCCGACATCAGCAGACTGAGCAACAAGGCTGCAAATGTTTTCAGAAATCACGGCATTAAAAAAGGCGACAAGGTTCTTGTTATTCTGAAACGAAACTACGAATACTGGTATGTTGCCCCTGCACTCCACAAGCTTGGTGCGGTTATTATTCCCGCAACAAATCTTCTGACTCAAAGCGACATTTCGTATCGTGTTAACACGGCAGGGATAAAGGCAGCTGTCTGCACTCCCGATGAAACTACCGCCGAAGATGTGCTTGCGGTTGCATCTCAGCCGAACACGCTTGAAACCGTTTTTGTTCCGAGAAGGCAGATTTTCGGTGCGGTTGATTTTACCGAAGAAGTTGAAAACGCTCCCGATACCCTTGAAAGAGTTGAAACAAAAGCAGAAGAGCCTATGGTAATTTACTTTACCTCAGGCACAACAGGCTATCCTAAGGCTGTTGAACACAATCATATCTACACACTCGGACACATTATCACGGCAAAATACTGGCAATGTGTAAAAGACGGCGGACTTCACCTCACTGTTGCCGAAACAGGCTGGGCAAAAGCGTCATGGGGCAAAATCTACGGACAATGGCTCTGCGGTTCAGCTGTTATGGTCTATGACTTTGACAAATTCTCTCCGGGCAAGCTGTTGCGTATAATGGAAAAGTACAAGGTTACAACCTTCTGCGCACCGCCGACAGTTTACAGATACTTCATTAAAAAGGGTATGAACAAGTACGACCTTTCTGCACTTTCTCACCTTACGACAGCAGGCGAGGCACTCAACAATGAAGTTTTTGAAGAGGTGTTTAAGCAGACGGGAATTGAACTTTGCGAGGGCTTCGGTCAGACCGAGTCGGTTCTTATGCTTGCAAATCTCAAAGGGGACAAGGCGATTGCAGGCTCAATGGGCAAGCCTACTCCGCTTTATGATGTACGAATTGTTGACGATGAATGCAACGAGGTTAAGCAGGGTGAGGTCGGCGAAGTTGTTGTATTCCCTCCAAAGGACAGAAAACAACACGGAATTTTCATCACATACTATAACAACGAAAATCTTTATGAAAAGGTGTGGCGACACGGTGTATATCACACGGGCGATACGGCATATAAGGACGAGAACGGATATTTCTGGTATGTCGGCAGAGCCGATGACCTTATCAAAACAAGAGGCTTCAGAGTAGGTCCGTTTGAAGTTGAAAATGTTCTTATGCAATATCCGAATGTGCTTGAATGTGCGGTTATAGGTGTTCCGGACAAAGACAGAGGTCAGGCAATTAAGGCGATTGTCAAAATGACAGACGGCGCACCGCATGATAAGGAGCTTGAAAACAAAATCAAAACCTTCTGCAACAAGCGTATGGCAAGCTACAAGTGGATTCAGCACCTTGAAATTGTCGATGAATTTCCAAAAACAATCAGCGGAAAAATCAAGAGAACAGATTTAAGAGAAAATCACAAAGCATAAAATAAAGGCAATCTTACGGTAAAGTAGGATTGCCTTTATTAGAATAATATTGCAAATTTACAGATGCTATGTAATATACAATCAGCACTTGAACATAAACAATGTATGTGTTCACCATAAAGAAATAACCGCCCTGTGTTGCAGCACAAGACGGTTGTTAAAAAACAATTAAACTGTACTAGCGAAACAGCTCAAGCCGTTTCCCTACTTATATATTAACATCAATTTTTAATTATGTCAATCTGTTTCGGTGTGTGTTTGCATACCGAATTTTTATTTTACAAAACACAAACTTCCGTCTTGAAAACAAACAATATATTTGTTAAAATAACTCTGTAAGGAAATGGCGGCGGCTGTCCAGTCTGAAATATAGTCGTATCTCGTTGTGCATAAATGCACTTCCTTATACTCGTTATTTCAGACAGCGCTATGCTCCCTTTTTCCGCCACTGGCGGCGGTCGCAAGACTACCCTTATGAAAGGGGGTGTTTGCGTGGAATACATAATCTGTTTTACTTTGTTAGTAACTATTATAGTTTTATGCATAAAGAAATAACCGCCCTGTACTGCCATACAAGACGGTTATAAAAAATAATTAGTTTTGAATAGCGAAACAGCTCAAGCCGTTTCCCTACTTATATATTAACATCAATTTTTAATTATGTCAATCTGTTTCGGTGTGTGATTTTGCATACCGAATTTTTATTTTATTCATCAAACATTTCAATTGAACGGTCGAGAATTCCACGCATATAGGCTATGGCGATTCCGTAGTTTGTGAACGGAACTCCGCTTTCAACCGAACGGTTCATTCGGCTGATTATCTCTCTTGAATTGAGCATACACGCACCGCAATGGATTGCAAGTGAAAATTCCGACAAATTATTCGGGAAGTCTTTGCCTGAGCTTGTCACGATTCCAAAATTTTTACCCGTGTATTTTTTCAGCAATCGTGGAAGTTTTACCGTGCCGATGTCATCACATTGCCTGTGATGAGTGCAACCCTCGCTGATGAGAATTTTGTCGCCGTCATTAAGCGACTCAATTGCCCTTGCACCGTTTACGGCAGTTTTCAGAAATCCCTTGTACCTCGCCATAAGAATTGAAAACGAGGTCAGTTTGATATCGTTCGGCACAATCTCCGAAACAGGCTTAAATACCTGACTGTCGGTTATGACGAGCTTCGGTTTTGTACCGAGATTTTTCAGAGTATCGGCAAGTTCGCTTTCACGCATACAAACGGGGATTGCTCCGCTGTCGAGCAAATCACGGATAACCTGCTGCTGCGGAAGAATTATTCTGCCCTTGGGGGCGGCGGAGTCAATCGGGATTACAAGCACAACAAAGTCATTTTTATTAACAAGGTCACCGCAAAGCCTTTTATCGGATTTTTGTGCGTTTACAACTTTTGCGATTCTATCCTTTAAAAGTTCGATATTCGTATTGTTTTTTGCACTTACAAAGATTTTACCGTCAGTTGTATTGTCAAGCAAATCGCATTTGTTGAACACAATAAGATACGGAATTTTCTTTTCCTCAAAAAGCGATACAAGTTCGTTTTCAACCGAGGTCATTCCGATTGTTCCGTCAACCACAAGCACGGCAATGTCAACACGGTTCAGCACGGCTTTTGTGAGTTCAACACGCATTGTGCCGAGAGTTCCTCCGTCATCAAAGCCTGCCGTATCGATTATCACAACAGGACCGAGCGGAAGAAGCTCCATTGTCTTTTCCACAGGATCGGTTGTTGTGCCTTTTTGGTCCGATACAAGCGACATATTTTGATTTGTGACCGCATTCACAACGCTTGATTTTCCTGCATTTCGTCTGCCGAAAAATCCGATGTGCAGTCGTTCCGACGACGGTGTATCATTCATTCCCATTACGCCCTCCGTCAAAATCTGAAATCTCTTTTATTGTTGTTTCTTATGTCAAAAATATGTTCTTTTGCAATGGTGCGGACTTTTTCGTTGGGGATTTTTTCGAGTTCCTGTTCAATGAGTTTTTGACCGACATTCCTTGTATCGTTACTTGCATAATCAACAAGATATTCTTCAAGCGTCATAAGGGCGTTGGGGTGGCAACAGTTCTGAATCTGACCGCTCTTGCAAAGCGACATAAAGCGGTCACCCGTTCTGCCCTCACGGTAACAGGCGGTGCAGAATGACGGAATATAGCCGAGATTCATAAGCCACCTTACAACCTCATCAAGACTGCGGTTGTCGGAAACATCAAACTGAGCCGAATTTTCTTCTTCCGATTCGGGTTCGTCATATCCTCCTACGCTTGTGCGTGAGCCTCCGCTGATCTGAGAAATGCCGAGTTCAAGCACCTTTTTGCGAACGCTTTCGCTCTCTCGGGTTGAAATAATCATACCCGTGTAGGGAACTGCAATTCTGATAATTGCGACTATTTTGGCAAAGGTTTCATCGTCAATTCCGTTGTCAAAATCATCGGGATTTATATCGTCTGCCGCCTTGATTCGGGGAACGCTGATTGTGTGCGGACCGACACCGTGAACAGCCTCAAGATGTTCTGCGTGCATAAGAAGTCCTGCAAGTTCATAGCGGTAGAGCTCAAGCCCGAAAAGCACACCGATTCCCACATCATCAATACCGCCCTGCATGGCTCTGTCCATTGCCTCGGTGTGGTAATTGTAGTTATGCTTGGGACCTGTTGGATGGAGCTGTTCATAACTCTTTTTATTGTAGGTTTCCTGAAAAAGAATGTATGTGCCGATTCCGGATTCCTTGAGCTTTTTATAATTTTCAACGGTTGTTGCGGCAATGTTCACATTAACCCGTCTGATTGCGCCGTTCTTGTGATTGACCGAATAAATGGTCTTTATGCAGTCGAGAATGTACTCAATCGGGTTGTTTACGGGATCTTCGCCTGCCTCGATCGCAAGGCGCTTGTGTCCCATATCCTGAAGTGCGACAACTTCTTTTCTGACCTCATCCTGTGTGAGCTTTTTACGGCAGATGTGCTTGTTCTTTGCATGATACGGACAATAGACACAGCCGTTTACGCAGTAGTTTGAAAGATAGAGAGGGGCGAACATAACAATTCTGTCACCGTAAAAATCCTTCTTAATTTGACGGGCAAGGTTGTAGATTTCTTTGAGTCTCTCCTTATCTTCACAAGCTAAAAGAACGCTTGCCTCACGGTGATTGATACCCTTTTTGAGCCTTGCCTTTTCGATTATTTTATCGACAAGTTCAAGGTTATTTTTATTTTCATCGGCAAATTTCAGGGAATCAAGAATCTCCCCGTCATTGATAAACTCCTCCGCTTTCAGCGAATTTTTATCGTATTTATTCATAATATTTCCTTTCGGATTAAATATCCGCTTTGTAATCTCCTCGGTCGGTCACGATTTCAAAGCCGATTTTTTTCATTCTGTCTGCAAGACAGCCGATACATTGTGCTGCTTCGTCTCCCGTACAGATTTTGTTGTCGTAGAGCGAGTAATCTTTTCTGTGCTTAACAGGGGAAAGGTTGGGCATTACTACATTTGCACCGTGAAGAATGCCCTTTTCCCGACCAAGCGGATCGACCGTACCTAAGGCGGTTGTTGCCGGCAAAAGAATGTTCGGTTTTAAAAGCCTTATTATTGAAAGCAACATAAGCACAAGGCTTACATCGCCGTGATTTTCATTTTTGAATTTTGTGTCTTTGTGCGGTACAAACGGACCTATTCCGCACATTTCGGGACTTAATTTTTCAATAAATTTTAAATCCTTGACAAGCATTTCGGGAGTTTGGAACGGTGAGCCAACCATAAATCCTGCGCCTGTCTGATAACCTATTCTCTTTAAATTATACAGGCATTGCATTCGGTTTTCAAGTGACATTTCGGGCGGATGCAACATGGAATAGTGTTTTTTGTCGGCTGTTTCGTGACGGAGAAGATATCTGTCTGCGCCGCTGTCAAAAAGTCTTTGATAGCTTTCATACGACCTTTCGCCAAGCGATAGCGTTACGGCACAATCGGGAAATCTCTTTTTTATTTCCGACACGATGCCACACATCACATCATCTGTAAAAAATCCGTCCTCACCGCCCTGCAACACAAATGTGCGGAATCCGAGTTCGTGTCCGTTTTGGCAACACGAGAGAATTTCATCCTTTGAAAGTCGGTAACGCACGGCATTGCCGTTTGAACGGCGAAGTCCGCAGTAAAAGCAATCATTTTTGCATATACTCGAAAATTCAATCAAGCCACGGATATAAATTTTGTTGCCGAAAATTCTGTCGGCAGTATCTCTTGCACATTTGCGAAGATATTCAAAATCTTTTTCGTTGCAAGTTGTAATCAGCTGTAAAAGTTCGCTTTCACAGGCTGTGTGCATGGTATTCAGTTTTTGAATAATTTCAATATTCCTCATAATTTTTTCACATTAAAAGAGGACGGCATTTCTGCCGCCCCCAAACAGAGAATACAGCATTCTCCGTAAAATTCAAATAGTTTTCAGCATTAAAAGCTTCTGCTTCCGCCGCCCGATGAACCGCCGCCACCTGAGGAGCTGCTTGATGAACCGCCCGAGCTGTCGGAATCACTCCGGATTCTCGTAACGGAAACATGCTTTGTCAGGAAGATATCCTTCTTGTCGGTAAGCATAGTCTTGCTGTTTTTCTTGAGGTCATAAGTTCCTGCTTTGCCGTTGTGCTTGTAACGGTTTTTCACTACAATAACTACAATAACGGCAACAATAATTGAACCGCCTGCAATGACAATGCCGTAATGCTTTACGACATAGAGGAATTTGTTATCCTCTTTTTCCTGCAAATCAATATTTTTATTTGACTTGTCATCGTCAATACCCTCGTCATAGTAGTGGTCAACATAATAGAGGAATTGTTCGGCAGCACTGTAATAGTTGCCTTGCTTCATATCATACTGAACATCATCAAGAAGAGTATTAACACGGCCATCGCCGAAATAATACATCGCATCGCCTTTTGTTCTGAAGTCGATTGCTCTGCCCTTCATATCAATCGTGAGTATAACGCCCGCTGTAGTTTTGCCGTATTTGTCGGCATAATAACGGTTTGCAAACGGTTTGATATCGTCCTCGGTTTTGCCCTCGTTGTTAGTATAGATAACCGCAACCCAGCCGGTTTTTTGAGCAAAAGCGTCAAGTTCCGCCTGAAGCTGTGTTTCTTCCTCCGAGGTAAACAGTTCAGCGTCATCACGGAGTTCTGTTTGTCCCGCCGCAAAAACAAAGAGCGGAGTACAGAAAACCATAATCATAGCCGCAAGCATTGCGGAAAGTCTTTTTGTAACATTCATCATAAGAACAACAGACCTCCCAACAAGCCGAGTGCCATAAGCGCTGCGGCAATAATTGCAGCGAAAGCAAGAAGCTTTCCTGCGGAGGTAGGAAGCTCACCGTAGGTTTTGCCCGTCTGACCGTTAACTGCAAACGGCAGAATTTTACCTCTGTATTTATAGGTTACAATCCAAACGGGCAAGAGGGTATAGTTCCAATTTTCAAGGTCGATTTTATCGTTGTAGTTCTGAATCTGAACGGCACTGTATCCGCTTGCCGTGTCTTTCATAAGCTGTTGACAGTATCCGTTGATTCTTGTTTGAACTGCCTGTGCAACCTCATTTTGCTCAATATCACGCTTTTCTGCCTGAAAACCCGAAAGATAGGACATTGCAAACGGGTGAGCCTCGCCCAAATCGTAAGGGTGTACGCATTGGAGCATATCTCTGTCCTGACCTTTTAGCGCTCTTTCAAAAACATTATTTACAATCAGATTGCCTGCTCTGTGGAGCTCAAAAACCTTTGTTTCCGTGTAACGGTCATCTCCGACAGTCCACGAACGAACCTTTTCGCCCTTTGCAACCATCTGTGCGCTACGCTGTTCGTCAACATACCAATACGGAAAATACACACCCGTGAGTTTGTCAAAATGCTTTTCGCTGACAAAATTCTTCGGCAAAAACCATTTCCTTTTGCACATTTCAAGAAACTTGTCAATTGCCTTCTGCTTTGAAAGCTTGAACGGAATCACACGGTCGGGTTTAAATTCACCCGAAAGTCTGCCGCCGAGAACAACAGGATTCTGACAATAGAAGCAGGTTGTTGCCGCAGTTGACGCTGTTGTAACAACCTGAGCACCGCAGCTTGGACAGTTGTAGATAACAGCCTCTTCCTCAGTTTTGTTTTCTGCCTGTGCGCTGTCATTGCTCTGCGCCTGCTTGGCGGCATTCTCTTTAGCCTTTTCCTGTTCCTTTTTCTCCTGCTTTTCTGCGCTGTTCTCTTTTTGCTCCTTCTTGGCAAAAAAATCCTGAACATACTTTTCCGTAAAATCGGACATACAGTATTCACAACTGAACATCTGCTTATCGGGATTGAATTTCAGCGGAGCGGCGCAGTTCGGACAGGTGTAGTTTACAGTTGCCATAACTTACCCCTTATAATTAAATTCTGAAACATCCCCCTCCGTTTGAGAAGAGGGATTGTTTGTACTTAAAATTCAGCTTATTCTGTCTTTGTACCGCACTCGGGACAGAACTTTGCATTTGCAGAAAGCTCGTATCCGCAGTTTGTGCAGAAACGCTTTTTGGGAGCCTCGGGCTTCTTTGAACCGCACTCCGAGCAGAACTTGCCTGTGTTTACCGCACCGCATGAGCAAGTCCATGAGCCTGCGGCTGCACCGCCTGCCTGCACAGCGGGAGCCTGTTGCTGTGGCTGAGTCGGCTGCTGCTGACGGTACTGCGGATTCTGCTGATAACCGCCCATGATATTTCCGCCGGCATTCATACCTATGCCCATGCCCATAAAGCCTGCCATTGCACCGTTTGCATTTGAGCCGGCATCTTTAAGGCCCTCTGAAATATTGGCTGCAACATAGCCCTGCTGAACTGCTGCGTCCGAGAGCATTGCGCCCTTGTTACGCATATTGATGAGCTCCTGACTGTCCTCTGTGTAGGAAACATCCATACCAACGGCAAAGACTTCCATACCACGAGCCTGTGTCCATTCCTCATCAAGCGTCTGTGCCATATACTGACCGATAAGACGCTGTTTTGACTTGATGAAGCTGATTCTCTCACCGTCAGCGGAATACTGGTTGATTGCAGAACCGAGAGCGCCGACGAACTCCTCGTTATACTGTGCTCTTACATCTGCGAAATCAACAGATTTGTTTTCCGTAACAGCCTCTCTCGGAATAACCTCCTGATAGAACTTGAACGGCTCAACAACCTTGATTGAATATGTACCGTGAGCACGGAGCATAAGCTCTGAATTGTAAAAATTGTCAAAATAGTTTACGGGAGTTGATGTTCCGAAAGGAATACCCTTGATTTCCTGAAGATTTATATAGAAAACTCTCTGAGCCTGTGAGGGGATTCCGCCGTACTTAATACGGTTAAATGTTTCCTTGATCGAATCACCGAACTGACCGCAGAAAAGTGACGGCATTGAGCTGTTATTTACCTTAAAATAACCCGGCTCTGCAGTAAAGTCAACAATCTTACCGCCGTCAATAAGAATCATCATCTGGTTATCGTAAACATGAATTACAGAACCGTTTGATACGATGTTTTCAGAACCCTTTTTGTTCTGACTTTTGCCGTTCTGCGAAACAAGCTGACCGGGACAGATGAGGGTGTTGTCGCCCATGGGGGACGGTTCAATGACCTCGAGCCATGAATCCGCGAGTCCGCCTCCGACTGCATTTATCGCTGCTTTAATAATACCCATAATTTAACTCCTTAATTTTTGTAGCTTATAGCTGATTTTTCAGATATTGCTGTTACACTAATAATAATATGTTTGAAGAAAAATTTCAATACTATTATTAAAAAACAGGCTGAATGGCATATGCTTTTTTTATTGTTCCAATGTTTTGCCATCATAAATAATGCAAAAAGACGGTCGGGAAGAGGGCATTTGGCTCTGACAACCCGACCGTCAAACTTTCAGAATTTTCTCTGTTGAAGTGTCTGTTCGTTTACGGAATTAAACTTCCACGAACGAATGTTAATTTCTTTTATTGCAGTTCCGCAGAACTGACAAAATTTTTCTCCCAGCGTTTTTACGGGAGCACCGCAGTTGGGGCAATTCACTCCGAGAGCGGTTGCTCTGTTATGAAGCCTATCAGCGTCCTGAACATACATCAACCCAACCTCATAGATTGTCTGCATTCTGTTCTCTCTGCTGCCGAAGGTCACCTCGTTGTTCATATCGGTAACATACGAAAAGTAACCGACAGATGCCTCAAAAAGTATCGTTACCGTTGCACCGTTTTTTATATAGCGGGCAATCTGAACATCGTAAATATTGACATCCTCATAGTGCTGTGTATTTGCAACAGATGAAAGCTGGTCGATAATTCCCTGAACATAGTTTGTAAAATTCGGAGTGACCTCCTCCGCAATAACACCGAGCCTTTTTGACTCAACCGCCGAAAAGTAGTTTCGCAAAAGTGAACGGGTTTTGTTCATATACTGCTCAACATCAAGCTCGGGAAAATCCTTTTTTATCATTGGCATATAAACCGAGGTCATTCCGTGAAGCGAACGGGGAGTTTCACGCATTTGCTCCTGATCCTCTTTCACGCCCTGAATGCCCTCTATAAGGGAACTTGTACCGAACAATGTTCTTGAAAGATGTCTTATTTTACTGACAATTACCGTAACTATAATTGCTATTGCAAGTACGACTATCGACACAGAGATGATTGTTGCAATTGTATCCGGACTCATATAATTGTACCCTTAATCAGTCTTCTTTGTTGACAACCTTGATTCCGAGAACCTCAAGGCTTTCATCGTCAACCTCTGCCGGACATGCAGACATAAGCTCGCTTGCATTCTGAACCTTCGGGAATGCTGTTACATCACGGAGGCTGTCAGCCTTGCACATAAGCATTGTAACACGGTCAAGACCGATACCCATACCACCGTGCGGCGGTGCGCCGTATTTGTAGGCTTCAACAAGGAATCCGAACTTTGCTTCGATTTCTTCATCGGTGAGCTTCAAAGCCTTGAACATCTTCTGCTGGAGTTCATAGTCTGTGATACGCATTGAACCGCTTGAGAGTTCAACACCGTTAAGTGTGAGGTCATAGGCCTTTGCAATGACCTTTGACGGATCTGTGTCAAGGTACTGCAGGCACTCTTCCTTAGGCATTGTGAACGGGTGATGCATTGCAAGCCATTCGCCGCTTTCCTCATCATATTCAAAGAATGGGAAGTCAACAATCCAGAGGAACTTGAATACATCGGGAATAATGTCAAGACGCTTTGCAACAACAAGACGGAGTGCGCCGAGTGTTGAAAGAACCGTGCTGTTCTTGTCGGCAACGATGAGGATAACATCGCCCTTTTCCGCACCGAGTCTTTCGTAAATTGCCGAAAGCTCTTCTTCACTCATAAACTTCTTGAATGATGCGTTAGGCTCGTCAACCCATCTTACATAGGCAAGTCCCTTTGCACCGATGCCCTTTGCATATTCTGTGAGCTTGTCAATTTCTTTTCTTGTGTAAACCGACGACGCATTCTTGGCAACAATTGCTCTTACAGAACCGCCGTTCTCAATTGCACTTGTAAATACGCTGAAACCGCAGTCCTTAACAAGGTCCGAAATGTCCTGAATCTTCATGTCAAAACGAAGATCTGGTTTATCAGAACCATAGTAGTCCATAGCATCCTGCCATGTCATACGCTGAATTGGTAAAGATACTTCTTCATTCAGGCATAACTTAAATAAATATGCAAGCAGTCTTTCATTTACATCGATAACATCATCTACATCTACGAAAGATAACTCCATATCAATCTGTGTAAATTCCGGCTGGCGGTCTGCTCGTAAATCCTCATCACGGAAACATCTTGCAAGCTGAATGTAACGGTCAAAGCCCGAAAGCATAAGGAGCTGTTTGTAAATCTGCGGTGACTGAGGAAGAGCATAAAACTTGCCGTTGTGGATTCTTGACGGAACAAGGTAATCTCTTGCGCCCTCGGGAGTTGACTTGATCATCATAGGAGTTTCAATTTCAACAAAGCCGTTGTCGTGGAAATAATCTCTTGCAACCTTTGCAATCTTACTTCTCATCATAAGATTGTTGAGAAGAGGACGGCGGCGAAGGTCAAGATAACGATATTTAAGTCTTAACTCCTCGTTTGTGTTTGTATCGTCAATAATTTCAAAAGGCGGCGTCTGTGCCTTTGAAAGCACACGCATATCGCTTACAACAACCTCGATATCGCCTGTGGGGATTTCGCTGTTTTTTGAACTTCTTTCGCAAACAACACCCTTTGCGGCAAGAACAAATTCACTTCTGCATGAAAATGCCTTATCAAAAATTTCTTTGTCTGTTTTGTCATTGAATGCAAGCTGAACAATGCCTGTGCGGTCACGCAAGTCAATGAAAATGAGCTGACCGAGGTCACGGCAACGCTGTACCCAACCGCAGACAGTTACCTCTCTGCCGACATCACCGATACGCAAATCTCCGCAATAATCGGTACGCTTCATTCCTGTCATAAATTCTGCCATTGTATATGCTCCTTTATATGAATCGGTCGGCATTTTTAATGTGCCTGACCGACCGAAAATTTTCTTTTATTACTTATTTTTCTGTTCGTCCGAAAGCTGAATTTCGATGAACTTCTCCATGAAATGCCCGTCAAGAGTAACATCGGCTGTTTCGCCTGTTTCCATATTCTTGACCTTGGCTGTGTTCTGCTCGATTTCGTTGTCGCCCAAAACGATTGAATATCTTGCGTCAATCTTGTCGGCATACTTCATCTGAGCACGAAGTCCTCTGCCGATAACATCGGTTTCGGCAATCATTCCGCAGCTGCGAACCTGTTTGATAAGCTCAAAAGCCTTAACCTTTGCGGCATCGCCCATTGTTGCAATGTAGAGCATACACTCGTCATTGTCGGGAATCTCAATGCCCTGCTTATCCATTACCATGAGAAGCCTTTCCATACCCATTGCGAAACCGAGGGAGGGAAGGTGCTTACCGCCGAGCTCCTCGATAAGACCGTCATAACGACCGCCGCCGCAAACAGTACCCTGAGCACCGATACAATCGGTTACAAACTCAAATACTGTCTTTGTATAGTAATCAAGACCTCGTACAATTGTGGGATCAACCGTGTATTCAATGCCTGCGGCATCAAGATATTTCTGAACTGCGTCAAAGTGGTTTCTGCACTCGTCACAAAGATAGTCTGTAATCTTAGGTGCGTCCTTTGCAATCTCGGAACAGATAGGACTTTTGCAGTCGAGAATTCTCATCGGGTTTTTGTCAAGACGGGAAAGACAGGTGTCGCACAGCTTGTCCTTATAACCCTCAAAATATGATTTCAAAGCCTTGTGATATTCCGCACGGCAGGTCGGACAGCCGATAGAATTAATCTGAAGATGAACGCTGTCAAGCTGAAGTCTGTTGATTACGGAGCTTACAAGGCTGATAAGCTCTGCATCGGCAACAGGGTCCTGTGTGCCGTACTCCTCAATACCGAACTGGTGGAACTCACGAAGTCTGCCTGCCTGTGGCTTTTCATAGCGGTAGCATGAAACAAAGTAGCTTGCCTTAATCGGAAGTCCTTCGTTTTCAAGAGCGTGTTCAAGAACGGCTCTTGCCGCACCGGCTGTACCCTCGGGGCGAAGTGTTACGCTTTCGCCGCCCTTTGTGTCGAATGTGTACATTTCTTTCTGAACAACATCGGTTGTCTGACCAACGCCACGGGCAAAAAGCTCTGTGTGTTCAAACACGGGAGTTCTGATTTCTCTGAAACCGTAGGAGCGAGCCTCCTCACGCATAATCTTTTCAACGAACTGCCATTTGTAGCTTTCCTTCGGAAGAACATCTTCCGTACCCTTGATTTTCTTGGTTATAAGTGCCATTTTTTCCTCCGAAAATTACAATCTTTTATAGAAAAGGGAAACGAAAAAATTTCCCTAAAAAACACAACAATCGGGCAGTATTACACCACCCGATATGTAAAGCAAAAATAATTAAATTATTTGAGAATATTTCTCCAGTCAAGGTCGCCTCTTTCAAGACCGTGGATAAGCACCTCGGCAGTTGCAATGTTTGTTGCAACCGGAATGTTGTGCATATCGCAAAGACGGAGCATATTCATATCGTTAGGCTCGTTCGGCTTTGGATTGAGCGGATCTCTGAAAAAGAGAAGCATATCAATTTCATTGCACGCAATTCTTGCCGCAATCTGCTGACTTCCGCCCTGAGAGCCTGCAAGGAATTTCTGAATTGTAAGACCTGTTGCCTCTGACACCATTTTGCCTGTTGTGCCGGTGGCGCAAAGGTTGTTGCGGCTGAGAACACCGCAGTAAGCAATGCAGAACTGCACCATCAGTTCCTTTTTTTCATCATGAGCTATAAGGGCTATATTCATATATATTTCCTCCAGACATTTATTTCATATCAAATTAGTTTCAAAACTTTAACTCAAAATACCCCGCACAAACTACCCTTTGAACGCAAGGGGAATATGTTTTCCCTCAAGCCTCTGTGCAAGACAGTCAAAAACGGACGCCGCCGCACTCCAGTTAAGTCCGGCAACACCTCGCTGAACAATTACCGAAATACGGATGTCAAACGGCACAAGCGCAATAAGCTGTGTCTGTGTTGCGTCAATAACGCTGTCGAGGTCTTCATAAAAACCGAGCTGTGTAAAAAGCTTTCGGTCAAAGCGGTTGATAACAAGTCGGATATTTGTTTTTCCCATTGACTCAAGCTTTCTTCTCACCTTAACCGCACCACGCACACCCGTCGGCTCTGCATTGGTAACAATCAAGGCTCTGTCGGCAGGAGCCGCCGCAGTTTCAAAGCCCGAACCGATTCCGGCAGGGGAGTCGATAAGGACAAAATCAAAGCTGTCCTTTACTGAGTTGACAAGTTGAGTAAACACCGAGGGACTGAGTTCGTTTTCGGTGTCAAAGGGAGCCGCCATAAGGTAGAGGTTCTCATTGTTTTTGCTTTTGTAAACAGCCTCACCGAATGTACAGTTGCCGCATACGGCATCCGACGCATCAAAAATTATGTCCTGCTCCATATCGAGCATAATGTCAAGACCACGCATTCCGCAGTCACAATCAATAAGCAAGACTCTTTTGCCCTGCTTTACAAGAGCAACGGAAAGACAAATGCAGACGGTTGATTTACCCGTTCCGCCTTTTCCCGACGCTACAACTATAACATTATCCATAATAAATTCTACCTCTGCTATATTCTATCACAAAATCCGTTAAAGAGCAAGAAACGAACATTATTTTTATCAGCCAAAATTTTTGTTGATATTTTAGTGATAGTTAATAAAATTATTCTTCATTTTTAACGGTTTGCACAATAATTTCATTGATTTTTAATGCTAAAAGCAAAAAATAAGTTTTTATTGTTTAGGCACTCAGCCACATTATGCGGTCAAAAATTCTTGGTTTTGTTTTAACACAGTGTATTTACAACCGTAAATTCAATTTTTATTTAAAATATGCGTCCAGCAAATCCTTTGCAACCTGCATTGAATATCTGCCCTTTGCACCGTGTTCTATTACAACGGCAATTGCTACCTCGGGCTTTTCATACGGAGCATAGCAAATGAATGTTGTATGGTCTGAGCCCGAGTTTTCAGCCGTACCTGTTTTTGCGGCAACCTTAACTTTATAATCACCGAACATATAATTTGCCGTGCCGTTTTCGTCCTGAGTAACTCCGAGCATCGCCTTGCGAACAATATCAAGATTCTTCTTTGAAATTCCGCAGTCGCCGTAGCTTTCAACAGCTGTCGATTTTACGGTTTTCGTCCGCTCATAATTTGTAACTTTATCAACAATGTGTGTTTTGAGCCTTTCACCGTTGTTGGCGATTGTCGCAACATAGGTTGCAAGCTGAACGGGAGTAAATGCGTTGTCGGACTGACCGATTGCGGCTGAAACCGTGTTGCCTGCCTGCCAGCTTGTGCTGTCCCTGCCTGCAAGCGTTCCCTTTGATTCCTCAATTTCAACGCCCGTGTATTCACCGAGCCCGAACTTCTGCGCATACAGATACATCGGTTCGATTCCGAGCCTTCTGCCCGTGTCGGCAAAAAAGTAGTTGCACGATTGTTCAATCGCACCTGTAACATCAAGACTGCCGTGATAGTGCATACACCTTACCACATTGGTGGGGTAAAAATCATAGTCCTGTTTGCAGTAGATTTTCGTTTTATCGGTTATGATTTTCTCCTCAAGAGCCGCACCCGCAACACACGGCTTGAACACCGAACCGCAGGCGAATGTTCCGACTGTTGCACGGTTGTACATCGGAGAATTTTTATTTTCGGAAAGTTTGACATAGTACGAGCCGTATTCGCTGTACCTGTTCAAATCGTATGTAGGATAGCTTGCCGCCGCAAGTACCGAAAAATCCTTGACCGACAGCATTACAACTGCACCTGTTTCACAGTCCTCACCGTTATTTTTCTGTCCCGATTCCTTGCCTGCCTGTTTTGCCGCTTTGACATTTTCTTCAAGTGATTTTACAGCGGTTTTCTGCAATTTTGAATCAATTGTGAGGTAGACCGTGTTACCCGGTTTTGCACTCTCGGTTTCAATGCTTTCAACAAGAGTTCCGTCGGCATTTCGCTGAATAACCCTTGTTCCGCCCTTGCCTTTGAGGTCATCTTCACAGGCAAGTTCAATTCCGAATTTGCCTATCTTATCATCATAGGAATAGCTTTTGCCCTGTTTTTTCAGCTCATTGTATTCATCTTCCGACAACGAACCGAGTGCGCCGAGAATGTGCGGTGCAAGGACCGGGTCCGAAGCACCTCGTGTGAGATAGGTCTGAATTTCAACACCGCTCACACCCTGAGTATTTTCGCTGACGGCATTCACGGCACTTCGACTGATATTTTTGGCAAAAACATACGGATTTGAATTTGAATAATTTTCAAGTTCCATATTGTAATGAATTGAAACGAGCGTTGTTTTTTGACTTATACTTAACCTGTCGGAAATTTTGTAGCGTTTTAAAAGTGCGTCAAAGCAATCATCGGCACTTGTGTTCCTGTCCATATCAAGAAAATCCGATGACAGAAGTTTTTCCGCATCTTCTTCACGGCTTGTTTTATAAACGCAACTGCCGTCCGAGCCGACCGAAATCGGCAATGAATCTGTTCTTGCGTCTCCCGTTTTTGTGAGAATATCAGCAAGCTCAAGTAAAATTCCGTCAAGCCTGTCCTCCTCAATATAAATCTTATTGAGGACTATTTTATACTTTGTGGTGTTTACAACAAGACCTACACCGTTGCGGTCAACGATTTCGCCCCTTGTTGCGTCGGTTTTTTCGGTATATCCCGTTGATTTTGCGGCAAGACTCTTGTAGCTTTTTCCCTGTACAAGCTGCCAATCGACAAGCCTGATTGCAAAGCCTGCAAAAATTGCGGCTGTTATTATTATGCAGACTGTTGTTCTGCTCTTTTTACTTTTTTTGCCGTTTTTTCTGCTTTTGCCGAATCTCATACCGAACCTCCCTTTCACAAAGATTAAAGATTTTTGTTTAAAAATGCCGTGAGAAAATACAGCGGAATTGTCACGGCAAATGTGTAAAGTATTCTTGAAATGTAGTGCCGTACAAACAACACGCAACCGCTGTCAAGCCCTGCAATCAAGACAAACAGCAGATAATAAATCAACATTACCATCATCACCGCCGCAAATGAAAACACGATAACGGTAACAAATGACGGTACAAAATATTTGCTGAATACAAAGTTTTCCGCATAGCAGACAATCGTAAGTGCAAAGGCAAAATAGCCGATACTGCCGTCAAATGAAATATCCGTCAGCACACCGCACAATGCACCGAAAATTACCGACGGCAAAGTGTTTTCAAAAGAAGCAATGCAGAGTGCAAGTGAAATCAACATAAGCGGTCTGCCGCCGAAAATTTCGGGAATTATAAAACCCGAACCCTGAAAAACATACAGAATTATTAACAGCAGGGAATAGCCGAAAAATCGAAAAAAAGTTCTTGAAGCTCTCATCATTTTTTAACCTCGCCCTTGCCGTCAAAATCGGTAATAATTGCGGCAGAGGTCACGGTGCGGATGTCCTCATACGGCTCAACAACAGCATAACGGGTTGTGTCATAAGAATTAAACTTCAGTTCTTTAACCTTGCCGATTATGAGATTTTTCGGATAAACTCCGCCTGTTCCCGAGGTTACAACAATGTCGCCTACTTTGATTTTGTTGTTCTCTGCAATCTTTGTCAGACAGGTGAGATTATCGTCACAATATTCAGCGTTTCCGCTTATGATTCCGTTGTCGGAAGTCTTTTTGTCAATTGCAGACGCTTTGGTGTCGGGCGAAAGAATTGTTCTTACCCGACAGGTTGTAAGTTCAACATCACTCACCCAGCCGATAAGACCGTTTTCCGTGATTACGGGATCATTTTTTTCCACATTGTCTGTTGAACCCTTGTCAAGAGTGAACGAGTAGAAATCATCGTTTGCATCCCTTCTCAGCACACCTGCCGGAAGAATGTCGTATGACGGATTTTCCTTTTTCAGCTCATAATATTTCCACAGCTTTGCATTTTCTTCCTTGGTGTCAAGGTAGTCAACAAGCTGTTCACGGAGTTCGGCATTTTCCTTTTTAAGCTGTTCGTTTTCTTTTTCAAGTTCTTCCTTTGACTTGTCGGAAGACGCCGCACCTGCGGTCAGCGTTGAAAGTCCTTTTGTAACCGTGTTTACCGCACCCGAAAAAATGTTACTGCCGTTATGAGAGAAAACACTCATCACAGTTAGTATGACGAGTGTAATTATCAAAATTTTTGAGTTTTTATTATGTGAAAATTTTCTCATATCTCATATTTATATTACAAATACGGTCGGGCGGTGTTTTTTCAATCTGCCCGACCTTACTTTGTCGATTTTTATTATCTGTCGTGCTTGTACTGAACGCCGAGCGGTTTGCCGAGTCTTTTGCCTGCACCGTCAACAACACAGTCAAGCGGTCTTTCGGCAATGTGAACAGGCATACCCGTCTGTTGCATAACAAGCATATCAAGTCCCTTGAGTAACGCACCGCCGCCCGTGAGCATAATACCGTGGTCGATTATGTCGGCAGAAAGCTCAGGCGGAGTTTTTTCAAGAGTGGTTCTGATTGCCTCAACAATTGTTGCAAGCGGATCGGCAAGAGCCTCTCTGACCTCGGCTGAGGAAATTGTAATATCCTTTGGAAGTCCGTCAACAAGATTTCTGCCCTTGACAACAAGGTTTTTTTCTTCCTCACCCGGATATGCGGAACCGATTTTCATTTTGATGTCTTCGGCAGTTCTTTCACCGATGAGAAGATTATATTTTCTTTTGACATAGGTTGAAATCGCCTCGTCAAACTTATCTCCGGCAACTCTTACAGAACAGGCTGTAACAATGTCACCGAGAGAAATTACGGCAACCTCGCTTGTGCCTCCGCCGATGTCAACAACCATACTTCCGCACGGTTCGTCAACGGGCATACCTGCGCCGATTGCGGCAGCCATTGGTTCTTCGATAAGAACAACGGGAGGCTTTGCACCTGCCTGATATGCGGCATCCTCAACAGCCTTTCTCTCAACCTCGGTAACACCCGAAGGCATACAGATTATAACTCTCGGCTTGCTGAAAATTCCGGGTTTCACCGCCTTTTTGATAAAGTGCTGAAGCATTTTTGCGGTTATTTTAAAATCGGCAATAACACCGTCCTTGAGCGGACGAACCGCAACTATGGAACCGGGAGTTCTGCCAATCATTTCTTTTGCCTGTGAGCCGACTGCAAGAACCTCATCGGTACGCATATCAACTGCGACAACGCTCGGTTCACGCAAAATTATTCCCTTCCCTTTAAGACAAACAAGAGTGTTTGCAGTTCCAAGGTCAATTCCTATATCCTTTGAAAACGAAAACATCCCACAGCCTCCTTTTACGCTGTAATACCCAAATGTATTTTACCCAGGCAGTATACTTTTATCATATATCTTTTCACAAATAAGGGCAATGATAAATTGTCGAAATTCTTTTATTTTTTACCCGTTGAGCCAAAACCGCCATCGCCACGCTCTGTGTTGCCAAGCTCCGTAACCTCTTTAACATCACACGGAACAACAGGAGCGATGACCATCTGACAGATTCTTTCAAACGGCTCAATCTCATAAGGCTTGTCCGAAACATTGCAAAGACCTGCGCAGATTTCTCCACGGTAGTCGCTGTCAACAACACCCACACCGTTGGAAAGGCAGATGCCGTGCTTGATTCCCAGACCGCTTCTTGCATAGAGAAATGCGGCAACGCTGTTGTCGGGAAGTTCAATTGCTATACCTGTCGGAACAAGCACAAGCTGACCCGGATTGATTGTGATTTTTTCGTCAATGCAAGCATATAAATCCATACCGGCAGAACCGTTTGTGGCTCTTTTCGGGATTTTTGCATTGTCTTTTACCTTTTTTATTTTAACAGTCATAGTTTACCATCCTTCATTTCCTGCAAAAATTTGCAGGAATTATTCATTACTGTTTTTATTTTTCTCTAAAAAAATTATTTATTGCAAAAATGTAATTATAAATCTCTGTTAAACGGAAAAATCACTTTTTCCACAAAACAATAATGATTATTTTAACATTTTCAACAATCTAATTAACACCTCGGCGGTACAGTCCATATGTTAATTTATCTTTCAACATCGGATAAAGGCTTGATTCGTTAAGACTTTCCACGGTTTCCACATAGTTTTCAACACTAAATCTTAAAATGTTGAAAGATGTTAAAAGTGTTAAATTTTGTTTATCAGGAACGAAAAGCAAGTCACAATTCAGAACCTCGGTACAGTTTCCGTCGCATTTCAGTAAAAATTGTTTACCGAGTCGGTCTTTCATTTTTGAATGATTTTTGCAAGTTTTGCAGTCTATACCTGCGCCCTTGACAGGACAACTCCTGCAAAGCATAAGAGGAAGGTAGCCGTAGCTGATAATTCCCCTCGGGATGTTGCCTCCGAGTGCGTTAATTCGCTTAAAATCGAGTTCAAAACTGAGTTCTGCGTCCTTGATTCCGTATTCCTCCGCCCACAAAAGGTCGAGAGTATTTACAAAATTCATTCCGAAACCCGAATGAAGTGTGAAACCGAGATTTTTGGCAATGTATAATGCTCCAAGATTGTTGCACAACACATCGGATATGCCGATTTCTTTCATCTCGGAAAGCTTTTTTGCAATCGTATCTTCCCGTCCGAACATTCCTCTCGGAATTTCAACACCGATGCTAAAGCCCTCGTTTTTGAGCCTTACTAGCTCCCTTTTGTCGGCAAAAAGCGGAACAAAAACAAGCTCGCATTTTTTAAAAGCATTGGAAAGCTTTGTCTGAGGCACTCTTGCACGAGTGGATTTTTCCACAGGCGGTGTGAATTTAGGAAAAGTTATTTCGTAATCACGGTTGATTTTGTAGTTGTGAACAATACTTCTCGCCGAGTCGAGTTCGTCAAGAACATCTCTGCGCAAGGAATTGATAATTGAAAGCGGAATAGAAATGTCATCATCAATATTTATGTTCACATTGGTGGGATTATATGCCGTTGAGCCTGTTTTTTCAAGCTGTTTTCTGCACTTTTCCGCATCAATCGGTCTGTTGATTGCTTTTTCGGTTACGGTATCTGCAATCTTTCTGACGGTGTGAACTCCGTCAGAGGCGACTAAAACCGGAGTTTCGCCGAGTTTTGCCGTAAAATCAAAGGTTATTTCAACATTTCCGATTTCGTCCTTGTAGGAAGAACGGATTGCCGAAAACAGCTTTTCATCGGCAGAAACAACATCCGATTTTGTTCTTGTGCCAAACATATGACTTCCTGTTTTGCCGATGTAATAAGCGTCTGTAAAGCCTGTTCGTGAAAAAACCCCTCTGAGCATCTTCTGAGTTTTGTCGCTGATAAAGCCGAAATCACGCTGTTCAACACACGCTCTTACTGCGGCTGAAACATACTCGGGGCGTTTCATTCTGCCCTCAATTTTAGCCGAGGCAACCCCCATATTTTGAAGTTCATCAAGGTAATTTACAATACTGTTGTCTTTAAGACTTAAAGCATGACCGCCTTTTTGATTGTTTACGGAAAACGGCAGTCGGCATGGCTGGGCACAGGAACCACGGTTTCCGCTCCTTGCGCCTATCATTGCGCTGAGGTAGCATTGTCCCGAAACGCACATACACAATGCACCGTGAACAAAAACTTCGAGTTCAACCGGAATTTCACAGCATTTTTCAATCTCTTTTTTGCTCATTTCACGGGCAAGAACAACACGCTTGAAACCCATTTCATAAAGTGCCTTTACACCGGATGCGGTGTGAATGCTCATCTGGGTTGACGCATGAAGTGCAAGGTCGGGAACAAGCCTGTGTGCAAGCCTTGCTACACCCATATTCTGAACAATGAGTGCGTCAACATCAGCCTCTGCGGCTGAAATTATGGCTTTTTTCAGCTTTTCAAGCTCGTCATCGAACACAATCGTATTGATTGTGACATACACCTTTACACCGTGAATGTGACAGTATGCCGTTGCTTTCTTTAGTTCTTCATCATCAAAATTTTTGGCAGAGGAACGGGCGGAAAATGCCTTTTCGCCAAGATACACTGCGTCTGCTCCGCTCCTTACGGCGGCAATTACACTGTCAAAGCTTCCCGCCGGAGCAAGTATTTCTATCTTTTTCATTTCTTATCTTCATCAAACAGAGAGAACTGCGTCATTGGAACATAACCGAGAAGTTTTTCATTACGCAATTCCTGTTCTGTTTTTTTAGCCTCGTTTGACAGAACATTCACCGGTATATCATCTGACTGCTCTGTCATATTATTTTTTGCATCTGAAGCCTTTTTTTCCTTTGGAACTGAATTTTTTTCAGGCTCTGATTTTTCCGATTCGGCTTTTTCTTTGCCTTTCTCAACACTTTCGAGCTTTTCTTTAAGCTGTGAAACCTCGTGTCCGAGAACAGCGAGTCTTTTTTCAAGCTCTTTATTATTATTTATAAGTCGAGTGTTATCGTTCATGGCCTCCGTAAGCTTTTCTCTGTATTCCTTGCAAAGCCTGTTAAGATCATTTGTCTGCTGAATAATTTTGTCGGCTTTTTCAACATAATCTTTGTTCTTTTTAAGAGCCTTGTTGCGGTCATCGCAGAAGTTAAGCGCCGCAAGAACCGCACAATCACGGGTATCAAGCTGCTTTGTGCTTTGGGCGGCCTTTCTTATGTGAGAAAGCACCTCGTTTGCTACCTTTTGAACATACTTTTCATCATCTGTTGTGATAAGTGAATAACTTCTTCCCTCAATCTGAACGCTTACTCTCTTTTTCTCCATAGGAAATGCATCTCCCTTTTATAGCTTTTTCGTCCTCATTTGACTTCTTTGCATATATAATCATTTTACATTATAATATAAAATTGGAAATAATAAAAGAGCAAAGAGAATATTGTTTAAATATTTTTTCATTCGTAGGCAAATCTGGCGATTTTGTGCTGTTTACAACTTATATCGGTTGAAATATTTATTCTCTTATGATAAAATAATCTTTGCGTCATTTTGGCGGATTTGTCTTAATTTCCGATTAACAGGGCATAACCGCCAAAACAAAATTGACATTTCGGAATATATTATTATGGGAAGTGATTATATGCCCGTACCGTTTGATTCACGAAAAATTTACTATCGTTCACCGTTTGGTGCGGTTGAACAGGGTACCGAGATTCATTTCAGAATTCTTTTGCCTAAGGCGGAGCATACACAAAAAGCACACTTGTGTGTAAAATATGATTATGACTGCAACTGGGAATTTACCGAGCTTATCTGGTGCGGTAAATTTGACGAGGATACCGAAATTTGGGAGTGCGATTTTACCCCGAAAAAAATTGGACTTTATTGGTATAACTTTAAGCTTACTGCCATTGATAAAACAAGATATGTTATTCCGTCCGATCCGTATAAGGTCAGCACCATTGAAGACTATATGGGCAGAAGCTGGCAGATTACCTGCTACAAAAAAGGCTTTAAAACTCCCGGCTGGCTTGTCGGCGGAATTATGTATCAGATTTTTCCCGACCGTTTTTATTTCAGCGGTGAAGAAAAGAATATAAAGCGTACCGACTTCAAACGCAACAAGGATTGGTATGCTCTCCCCGAATGGAAACCCGATGAAAACGGAATGATTAAGAACAATGATTTCTTTATGGGCGACCTCAAGGGAATTACGATGAAGCTTGATTACCTTGAAAGCCTCGGTGTAAGCTGTATTTACCTTAATCCTATCAGCGAGGCATACTCAAACCACCGCTATGATACGGGCGACTACTCAAAGGTTGATCCGATTCTCGGAACGGAGGAAGATTTTAAGCACCTTTGTGCAGAGGCTAAAAAGAGGGGAATACACATCATAAATGACGGTGTGTTCTCTCATACGGGAAGTGACAGCGTTTACTTCAACCGTTACGGCAGATACGGCAAGGGCGGTGCGTATAATGACAAAAACTCACCGTATTTCAGTTGGTACAAATTCAACGAATGGCCGAACAATTACCAAAGCTGGTGGGGCTTTGATACTCTACCCGAGGTTATTGAGGAAACTCCGTCATTCAACGAATATATCAACGGCAAAGACGGCATTGTCAGAAAATGGATGAAATGCGGTAACTCGGGGTGGCGGCTTGATGTTGCAGATGAACTTCCCGATGTGTTCATTGAAAATCTACGCAAAGCCGTTAAGGACGAAAATCCGAACGCCTTTCTTGTAGGTGAAGTGTGGGAGGACGCAAGCAACAAGGAAAGCTACGGTGCAAGAAGAAAGTTCTTGCTCGGCGAACAGTTTGACTCCGTTATGAACTATGTGTTCAGGGATGCAATTCTCAACTTCTGCAAAGGTCAGCACGGCAAATACACAATGGATCTGATTATGAGCGTAATCGAAAATTATCCCCGTCCTGTTCTCAGAGTGCTGATGAATTCACTTTCTACTCACGATACCGAAAGAGCAATCACAGTTATGGCAGGCGAACCGCTTGACGGCAAGGACAGGGAATGGCAGGCTGACACTAAGCTTGATGACGAGCATAAAAAACTCGGTGTAAAGCTACTCAAGGTTGCAAGCGCAATGCAGTTTACTCTCCCGGGATTTCCGTGTATTTATTACGGTGACGAGGCAGGAATGGAGGGATATCGTGATCCGTTCAACCGTTGCTGTTATCCGTGGGGCAAAGAAAATAAGGAACTCATTGAATGGCACAAAAAGCTTGCCGATGTTAGAAAAAGCTGTTCGGCATTGTGGGACGGTGATTTTATAAATGTTCTTTCGGAGGAAAGAAGAATTTCATACATCCGCCACGACAAAGATTCCGCTATTTTCTGCACATTCAATCTCTATGATTATGAAGTCGAGGCAAAAATGCCGCCCGGATATGCAGACGGCAAACCTGTTTTCGGTTCAAAGCTTGAGAACGGTATACTCACAATTCCGCCCATGTCCGCAGAATTTGTAGTTCTTGAACTCGGTACATGATATATGTAATGTAAAACAGAATAAAGTAAAATTACAAGCGACAGAAATTAAACTGTCGCTTGTTTTGTTGCGGTATTTATTATGTTATTTACCGACTTACTCGCCTTCCGTTATCGGCGGAATAAAGCATTCTATCGCACTGCGAAGCTCGGGGTGACACTCCACAGGCAACGGCTGTTGACAGAAAGAAAAAGTAAAACAAATAACAGAAGAGATTAAACTATAAGGCGGCTATCGAAAACGATAGTCGCCTTGTCTTTTTGCAAAATTCATTTTTAATTTGCGTTTGTTGTTACCTGAGTTGCGTTTGCCACATAGCTTTGATACTCGTCAATGCCCCAGTTTTCTTTTACCTCATCAGAGATAGGAAAGGTGCGAAACAGCATTGTACTGCGTTCACTGTCTGCCTTATCCTCATTGGTGCTGAGAGCATAGACATTGCCGTTGTACCACAGCTCATTTGTATTTTCAAAGGTTGTAAGATAGAAAATATCCTGAATTGTATCAACCTTATTAATGCCCATTCCGCTTACTGCGGCAGCCATTACGGCACTTTTCATCAGGATTGTATCGCTGTTATTTTTCTCGTTCTCAATCGAAACAAAGTTGCTCATTGTTGTTCCGAGACCTATATTCATAATATAATTTGTCTTTGTTTCAACAGAGGCTGTGAAGCTGATTTTATCGGCATCGTAGTAATAATACTGATACTCCGTTCCGTTTGCGTCATTCTGAGGACTTCCGAGCATTTTCCAACCCTTTGGATTAATCATATCAAGATTACCCGCCTCTTTGAGCATTTCGTTGTAATTATATGTAAATTCTTCAAGAGTGATTGCGTAGCACATTCCGTTTACATTTTCACTTTCTTTGCGAATGTTCGGATTTTCTGTTACCTTTGCCTCATCGAGAGTAGAAAATTTATCGGGCGCATCTACTACACCCGAAACATCGGCATTCTTCTTGTCAGAACAGCCGAAAAGTGAAAGCATGAGGATTGCCGCTACAATCAGAACTAAAGATTTTTTCATCAAATCACCAGATTTTCATATGTGTCAAAAACTCCACTTAAAAAAGTGGAGTTTTCTTATTTTTATCAATTATTCTTCCGTATTTTCTTCGGTTGAATCAGAAGTTTCGCCCTCGTTATTTTCGGAAACTTCTTCTGTAACCGCTTCTGACGGTTCACCGTTTTCTGCGTTATCTTCGCTCTCGGCTGATTCATCATCTTCACCGTCAATGTGAGGAACACGGGCGATTGTTACAACCCTGTCATCACCGTTTACTTTCATTACGGTTACACCCTTTGAAGGACGGGCGCAAACACGAATTGATTCGGCGGCAATTCTGATAATAATGCCTTCTTCTGAGATGATAATAATATCATCGTCAAGGTTAACCACCTTGATAGCGGCAACATCGCCGTATTTTTCCGTGTGGTAGTTGGTAAGACCTTTACCGCCACGGCTCTGAACACGGTAATCATCGGGACTTGAAAGTCTGCCGTAACCTGTTTCGGAAACTGTGAGAACAAGACCGCCCTCACGGACAACACTCATTCCGACTACGCAGTCGCCCTCTTTGAGAGCCATTGCCTTAACACCTCGAGCCTGTCTGCCCATTGCACGAATGTCGGTTTCGTTAAAGCGAATAGCCATACCTTTCTTGGTAGCGATAATAACCTGACTGTTACCATCAGTCATTCTTACCCACGCAAGTTCGTCACCCTCATTGAGTTCAAGAGCGATAAGACCGCCCTTTCTTGAGGTGTTGTATGCATTGAGTTCAATACGCTTGATAATGCCCTGACGAGTGACCATAACAAGGTATTTTTCCTCGTCAAATTCAGGTACTCTTATCATTGAAGTAACCTTTTCGTCGGGTGAAATCGGAATCAGATTTGCAATATTCACACCCTTTGACTGACGGCTTCCCTCGGGAACCTCATAGCATTTAAGGCGATAAACTCTGCCCTTGTCGGTAAAGAACAGAACATAATCGTGTGAATTGATTACGAACATTTCAGCCGCAATATCTTCTTCACGGCGTGACATACCCGATACACCGCGACCTCCTCTGCGCTGAATTTTGTAGGTATCGGCAGAAAGACGCTTTACATATCCAAACTGTGTAAGTGTAAGAACGCACTCCTCCTGCGGAATAAGATCCTCAATATCAACCTCACCGCTTACAGCACAAATTTCTGTTCTTCTCGGATCGGCATACTTATTACGAATCTGCATAATTTCTTCTTTTACGATTTCAAGCTGTCTTGGCTCGCTTGCAAGAATTTCGAGATATTCTTCAATCTTTGCGTGGAGGGCTGCAATTTCATCCTCAATCTTAGTCTGCTCCATATTTGTGAGCTGACCAAGACGCATCTGAACGATAGCCTGAGCCTGAACATCATCAAGACCAAAACGCTCCATAAGACCTGCTTTTGCACTTGCAGTATCCTTGCTGTTTCTGATGATTTTGATTACCTCGTCAATAAAATCAAGCGCAATCTTCAAGCCCTCGAGAATGTGAGCTCTGTCACGGGCTTTTTTGAGGTCAAAATCAGTACGACGGCGAATAACCTCAGCCTGAAATTCAATATAGCATTGGAGCATTTCCTTGAGTGAAAGAATTTTAGGCTCGCCGTCAACGATAGAAAGCATAATTGCACCGAAGGTTGTCTGCAACTGTGTATATGAGAACAGCTGGTTAAGAACAATCTGAGGTGAGGCATCTCTCTTGATGTCAATTTCAATGTGCATACCCTTACGGTCGGAATGATCCTCGATATTTGAAATACCCTCAATTCTCTTATCCTTTACGAGGTCGGCAATGTTTTCAATAAGTCTTGCTTTGTTGACCTTGTACGGAAGCTCCGTAACGATAATTTTATATCTGCCGTTTTTAGCTTCGATAATTTCAGTCTTGGCTCTTACGGTGATTTTTCCTCGACCTGTTGCATAGGCGGCACGAATACCGCTTCTGCCCATGATAATACCGCCTGTCGGAAAGTCGGGGCCGGGCATACACTCCATAATCTCTGCAAGCTCGGCATCGGGATTGTCAATGAGAGTGCAAACTGCGTCAATTGTTTCACCGAGGTTATGGGGCGGAATTTCGGTTGCCATACCAACGGCAATACCGCTTGAACCGTTTACGAGAAGGTTTGGAAAACGGCTTGGAAGAACAGTTGGTTCTTTAAGACGGTCATCGTAGTTCGACATAAAGTCAACCGTGTTTTTCTCGATATCCGTGAGCATTTCAAGAGAAATTTTACTCATTCTTGCCTCTGTATAACGGTAAGCGGCAGGCGGATCACCGTCCACCGAACCGAAGTTACCGTGACCGTCAACAAGCATATATCTCATGGAAAAATCCTGTGCAAGACGAACCATTGCGTCATAAACCGAGGCGTCACCGTGAGGGTGATACGAACCAAGCACCTGACCTACCGTGTCGGCACACTTGTGGTACGGCTTTGACGGATCAAGACCGATTTGATTCATTGTATAGAGTATTCTTCTGTGAACAGGTTTCAAACCGTCTCTGACATCGGGCAACGCACGAGAAACAATAACGCTCATGGAGTAGTCCAAAAAGCTTTTTCTCATTTCATTTTGCAGATCGACATCAATAATTCTCGAATTCTTGTTCTGATTCTGTTCGTTATCCATATTCTTTCCTCGCTTTTCAAGCTCTTGTTACTGTCTGTTCAATAATTTATAATAATGTTATTTTGCGTTTTTTGGGTGGTTTAGTGTGTGATTTTGTTTTTGCTTAAAGTAAATTGTATTTTTATATAGCAATGTTATTTTTAATCTGTAGGAGAGAATCTTGTTCTCCCGTTCGTGTGTGTTGCACACGATTTCACTCAATGCGTAAAAATTTAATACACAGATTAAATCACTTCAAAACATATGTGTAAACAAATTCATTCATCAAGCGGGCGGATGATATCTTCCCGTCTGAAATATAGTCGCAATGCGTTGCACATAAATGTGCCGCCTTTTGCTCGTTATTTCAGACAGCGCTTTGCTCCCTTTTTCCGCCACCGGCGGCGGTCGCAAGGCTACCCCTACTAACCCGTTAAAACGAATTTCACTGATAAATAAATTTAAAAAATTTAATATCAAAAGTGTTTTACTGCGGCTGAAATATCTTCGTAGAGTTTCGGAAAGCGTTTTTTGATGCTTGTGGGACGGAATGTTTTGGAATCTACAAAACCGTGTTCGGTTGTTCCGTAGCCAAGTTCGGTTTCCGAACCGTCCTTTTCAATACGCTTTACCGTGTATGTAAAAATAATTCTTGCGGCTGTGATAGTCTGCACCCAAGTGCGGATAATCAGCTCGTCCTCATAAAGAGCAGGGATTCCGAAATGACAACTTAGGTTCAAAAGGGGAGTCATTACACCTGCATTTTCCATGTCTGTGTAGCTGATTCCGAACATTTTGATATAGTCATTTCTTGCTATTTCGTACCAAATCGGATAATTTGAGTGGTGTACAATTCCCATTTTATCCGTTTCTGCGTAACGAACTGTAACTTTTGTTCTTGCGTGCATAAAATCACCCCGTTTTTAAAATTTTGGTTTATCGTAATATATCAGACATCGAGATTCTGTACATACTTTGCATTTTTCTCAATGAAATCTCTTCTCGGCTCAACCTTGTCACCCATAAGAATTGTGAAGGTTTCGTCTGCCTGTTCTGCATCGCTGAGATCAACACGAAGCATAAGTCTTGTTTCGGGATTCATTGTTGTTTCCCAAAGCTGTTCGGAGTCCATCTCACCAAGACCTTTGTATCGCTGAACTTCGGTTTTACCCTCAATTTGAGCCAGAATTTGGTCACGCTCAAGGTCCGAATACGCATATTTATGCTCTTTGCCCTTTGAAATTCTAAAGAGAGGCGGCTGAGCAATGTAAACATGGCCCTCTTCGATAAGCGGACGCATATATCTGAAAAAGAAAGTTAAAAGAAGGGTTCTGATGTGCGAACCGTCAACATCGGCATCCGCCATAATGATAACCTTGTCGTATCTGAGCTTTGCAATATCAAATTCATCACCTATGCCTGTGCCGAGTGCAGTGATAACGGGCATAAGCTTGTCATTTCCGTAAACTCTGTCAATTCTTGCTTTTTCAACATTGAGCATTTTACCCCAAAGAGGGAGGATAGCCTGAATTCTTCTGTCACGGCCGCCCTTTGCTGAACCGCCCGCAGAATCACCCTCGACTATGAAGATTTCTGTTTCGCTGCTGTCTTTTGACTGGCAGTCGGCAAGCTTACCCGGAAGCTGTGCGGAGTCAAGCGGAGATTTTCTTCTTGCATTTTCCCTTGCTTTTCTTGCAGCCTCTCTTGCTCTTGACGACGCAAGCGCCTTTTCAAAAATTACCTTTGCAACAGCAGGATTTTCTTCGAGATAAACAGAAAGCTTATCCCTCATAAGGCGGTCAACCATTGCTCTTACCTCGGTATTACCGAGTTTTGCCTTGGTCTGTCCTTCAAACTGAGCCTCTTTGAGCTTTACACTGACAATTGCGGTAAGTCCTTCACGGACATCTTCACCGCTGAGGTTCTTATCATTGTCCTTCAATTTTCCGAACTTTCTTGCATAGTCATTCATAACATAGGTGAGTGCTCTTTTGAAGCCTTCTTCATGAGTACCGCCGTCGGTTGTATGAATGTTGTTTGCAAAAGTGAGCAAATTTTCGTTGTAGCTTTCGTTGTACTGGAGTGCAATTTCAACCGCAATCGTGTCATCTGCGTTTCTTGACGCAAAGTAAATTACATCGGGATGAATAACTTCAAGAGAACGCTTTTTGTGAATATACTCAACAAAGCTCTTGATACCGCCCTCATAGACAAAGTTATTCTGAATAATATTTTCAAGGTCACGCTCGTCACGAAGCTCAATGTGAACACCTGCATTGAGAAATGCCTGTTCACGAAGTCTTCTTTCCAAAATGCTGTAATCGTAAACCGTGGTTTCTTTAAAAATTTCAGGGTCGGCTTTAAAGCGTACTTCCGTACCCTTAACATCAGACTTGCCGATTTTTTGAAGGTCGGTTACAATTTTTCCTCTTTCATAACGCTGGAAGTAAACATCCTCGCCGTCACAAACCTTGACTTCGAGCCACTCGGAAAGTGCGTTTACAACAGACGCACCTACGCCGTGCAAACCGCCCGAAACCTTGTAACCGCCTCCGCCGAATTTTCCGCCGGCATGGAGAACGGTGAATACAACCGTTACGGCAGGGAGTCCTGTTTTGCTGTTGACACCGACAGGAATACCACGACCGTTATCGGTTACTCTGATTATATCGCCCTTTTCGATGACAACATCAATTTTTGTACAATAACCTGCAAGTGCTTCGTCAATTGAGTTATCTACGATTTCGTAAACAAGGTGGTGAAGTCCTCTCGGTCCTGTTGAACCGATGTACATGCCGGGACGCTTTCTTACAGCCTCAAGTCCTTCAAGAACCTGAATTTCATCTGCGCCGTATTCCTGTTCAACCTTTGAAAGCTCCATACCCTCGGATTCGCCGTCAAATTCAACCAATTTTTCAGCCTCAATCTCTTTTTCGTAGGCTTCATCAATGGCTTCCTCGTTTATATTTTCGTTGGTTTCATCAATATTTTCATTCATATTTTCGTTGTTTTCAAGATTATCCAAAACACTTACCTCCGTTTATTCGATGAACGAACAGCGTTTTTGTTCGTTTGTTTTTTCTGCTGCTTTTTTGATATTTGAATATTTTCGCTTTTTTGAGCGTCTGCTCCGAATTTTCTGAATTTTGTAAAAAACGGCACAAAAAGCAGAAAAAACAGTATAAGTACGATATTTGTAATCATCAACGCTATCACATTTGTGCCTGAAAAAGCCGTCATTTCAAAGATATTGACGAAAATTCCTATCACAACTGCAATCAAAAATAAAATCCAAAGTCCCGAAAATGAGGTTTTGAACTGCTTTTTGCAGTGATAGCAGGTGTGAATTTTTGTATTTAAGCTCTTCCTTGCGTCACAGTAACGATAAATTGCGTGACAATGCGGGCATACGGGCAGTCTGAACACAATATCACCCGTTAAAACTTTCTGTTCACGGAATAACGGTTACCGTCATCCGTTTTTTTATTTTCCGAAGCTTCCTCGGAATTTATGTAGTGTCTGCTTCTGTTCACCGTATGGTGCTGGGGCATTTCGGAGTGAATCTTTTTGAGTGTTGCTCCGCTTGACGCATGATTCTCGCTTGTATTATTAATCACGGAAACATATTCCTGCTTTTCAAAGGATGACGAATCGGAAGAAATCTCATTTGAATCAAGTCTTTGTCTTGCGGCATTTCTTTCGGCTCTTATTTTGTTAAATACATCCGTGTTAATTTCAAAATTATCATCGGTATCATTCTGCTGAGGAGTGATACTCGGAAAAGTATAGTTTTCGTCCTCGTCAAGTTCCGAGGTAAGAAGATTGTCGGAATAAGCGATGCCTGCTTTTTTTGCCTCCATAGACTTACGGTATTTTTTGTACGGCTCATAGTGAACGAAGTTCGGTGAAGCTGCCGTAAAAATTATAAGCGGAATCGCAACGAGTAAAATTCCGAGAGGATTGCTCACAAGGCCTGCAAGAATCCAACCTGCCATTATTGCAAGAGAAATTACCACAGCAACAATAAAAAACAAAATTACCTTCTTATCAACTGCAACCTTGCTCTCTTTTCCGCACTTTTGGCAGATATATTCTGCTTTTCTTCTGCTTGCAAACGATGAGGTATATGAAATTCTTCTTCCGCAGTAGGGGCATTTTCTCATTTTCATACACAGAACTCCTTTTTATATCCGTATCAACGGTACATAAGCTCCTTATAGGGAGATTGACTTCTTTTTATGAGTGTTTTTGATGAAAGCTGGCTGATATAAACGGTAATTTTGCCGTTCTTTTCACAGACAACAAAGGATTTCGGCAATTCAAACGAAACATTTACAACTCTGCCTCTTTTTTCGGCGGCAGTAAGATAATCCCTTGTCTTTTTTGACACTGTACACTCGTCCATATCAAAAATTCCGATAACCGTTTCGGTTGTGATAACGGTGTCCTGTCCGAGATGAAGATACATCAGCTCACCTCTCCGTTGTTCAGCAGAAAGATTTTTCCGTCTTTAAGCTGTTCTTTATTCGACTTTTCACAGCAGGTAATAAACACCTGACATCCGTGAAGTTCGTTGAGTAAAAAATCCTGCCTTTTTGCATCAAGCTCAGAAAGCACATCGTCAAGCAGAATAACGGGTTCTTCGCCCATTCTTTCACGCAATACAGACGCCTCGGCAAGCTTCAGCGACAGAACCGCACTTCGCTGTTGTCCCTGAGATGCAAAAGCTCTGGCATTTTTACCGTTTATTATAATTTCAATATCATCACGATGAGGACCGTAATTTGTAAAACCCGTCCTTATATCGTCACTCTTGTGTTTTTCAAGTTTACACTTGAGTTTTTCATAAATTTCACCGACCGTATCATCCTCGGAGGCTTCATATCCCGACATATAACGGATTTTCAGCTCTTCTTTGCCTTTTGAAATTCCGTTATGATATTCAACGGCACGGTCGGAAAGCATTTTTACATAGTCGATTCTGTTTTTTACAAGCACTGCGCCGCTTTTCAAAAGCGGTTCATCCCATACGGGAAGTGTGTCCGCAAGTGACGGCCGCCTGTAAATGTCTTTCAAAAGAGAATTTCTTTGATTGAGAATTCTGTTGTATTTTGAGAGAACAACCGCATTTTTGAGCTTTTCACGACAGATTGCACTGTCAATAAATTTTCTCCGCTCACCCGGACCTCTTTTTATAAGGCTGAGGTGTTCGGGAGAAAATACAACGGCGCAAAACCGTTCAATCAGTGCGGCGGCTGAATTTTTCTGCACACCGTTAATTTCAACGGACTTTTTTCCGCCCCTGAAAAGAATTTTTGCTGTTTGCTCACGCTCCTGACCGAGAAAACGCATCTCAATCCTCGCAAAATTCTCATCCCAATTGATAATTTCGCTGTCCTTTGAACCTCTGAAACTGTGACCTCCGCAAAAAAACCACAGTGCCTCAAGCAAATTTGTCTTTCCCTGAGCATTGTCACCGTAAATTATATTTACTCCGTCACAAGGAGTGATTATATTGTCCTTTAAATTTCTGTAATTTTCAAATTTAAGAGCAATTACCTTCACTTACTTCATCAATCCCAAAGTTATTCAACGATTATTTCAAGACCGTCAAACACAGCCGTGTCGCCGACACGCATTTTTTTGCCTCTCATTGTGCAGATCTCACCGTTTACGGTAACATCTCCGTTCTGAATTACAACTTTTGCCTGTCCGCCGGTTTCAACCGCACCGCCGAGTTTAAGTAAATCCTGCAATTTTATGTATTCGCTGTCAATTTTAATTTTCTCAGTTTTCATTTGCCAACCTCATCGGAACAACTATGCTCAGATAGCTGTCACCCTTAACGGGTTTTACAATCATTGCCGTAAGTGAACCGTTGAGAATAAGCTTAATCTCATCGGTATCGGCATTTTTCAAAGCGTCAAGAAGGTATCTGTTGTTAAAGCCGATTTCAACCGACTCTCCGATGATAGGAACAGAGATAACATCATTGGCTCTGCCTACTGCGGATGTGCATGAAAGTTTAATTTCATCATCCGAAAAAATGCATCTTACCGGGCTTTGGATTCTATCGTTGTTCAAAAGCGACATTCTTTCAACTGCATCAATAATTGTTCTTGTATTGATAACTACCTCAGTTTTTGTCTCCTTTGGAATTGCAGACTTGTATTCTATGAATGTGCCCTCGATAAGACGGGAGATAATTCTGTAATTTTTGATTTTGAATGTGATATGTCGCTGACCGATGATAATTTCCGTATTTTCTTCGTCATCGGTGAGGAGTTTAAGCACCTCATGCTGAGTTTTTCCCGGAACAACAAAACGGTTTTTGCTTTCGCTGTCTACATTTTCACTACGAATTGCCATTCTGTAACCGTCAATGGCAATAATTTTGAATACACCGTCCTCAATTTCGTAAAGTGAACCTGTGTAAATAGGCTTTGCCGTGTTTTCGCTTACTGCGTAGACTGTCTGTCTGATCATATCACGCAGAATTTTTGCGTTGAGAGTAATTCTGTCAGTCTGTTCAAATGACGGAAGGTCGGGATATTCAACAGATGACATACCGACAATCTGATAATTGACCTTTCCGCAGGCAATGTATGTAACCATACGCTCATCGGTTTCGATAAAGACAATCTCTTCGGGAAGTCGGCGTACAATATCAAGAAACAGCTTTGCGCTTACGACAATTTCGCCTTCTTCTTTGATTGTTGCCTCAATATCGGTTGTTATACCGATTTCGAGGTTATAACCTGAAATATTCAGTGTGTTACCGTATGCTTTTATAAGAACGCCTTCAAGTGCAGGAATTGATGCCTTTGTTGACACAGCTCTTGACACATTGGATATGGCTGTTGCCAAATCGGAGCGCAAACATGAAATTTTCATCGGGTGCATTCTCTCCTGTCTTTTTATTAATATTTTTATTGTAGTAGTAGTAGGGGATGTCAAAATGTCAAAAAGCGGTGAGATTCCGCATTGACACTGAAAAAAAGCATAAACAAAAGATTTTTTCGATTTGTTTGCTTTTGTTGACAAAAATATTTTTTAGTAAATTTTTCAACATCGGGTTGAAGAATGTTTATGGAATGTTGAAAAATATGTTAAATAATTCAGCCTATCTGTCACGGATATTTTTGATGGTATCGTCAATGATTTCTTTGACCTTTCTGTCCTTTTCCATCATCTTCTGAACCTTCTGAATTGTATATATAATGGTAGAATAATGACGGTTGCCGAATTCTTCACCGATTGCAACCATTGAAAGCGTTGTAAGCTCTCGTGTAACATATATTGCAATATGTCTTGCGTTGCTGATATTGGCACTGCGGTTTTTCTGTGAACGAATTTCGTCTGCCGAAACGCCGTAGGTTCTTGCAACCTCGTCAATAATGCGTTCAACGGTAACCTCGGGCGGAGCGTCGTTGTTAAGAATGTCGGAAATTATGCCCTGAACCGAATTAATTGTCGGTTTTTCACCGTCAAGGTAGTATTTGGCTTTGATTTTTTTAACTGTTCCCTCAAGCTGACGGATATTTGCCTTGATTTTAGATGCAACATACTCGCAGACTTCGTCCGAAATTTCAACTCCGTCAAGCTCTGCCTTCCTTTTTATAATGGCAATTCTTGTTTCAAGATCCGGAGGCTGGATATCTGCAATAAGATCCTGCTCAAATCTTGAACGCAAACGATCCTCAAGAGTTTTGATTTCCTTAGGAGGACGGTCCGATGTGAGAACAATCTGTTTTCTTGCGTCATAAAGTGCGTTAAAGGTATGGAAAAATTCTTCCTGTGTACTTTCTTTACCGCCGATAAACTGAACATCGTCCACAAGCAGAATATCCGCCTGTCTGTATTTTTGTCTGAATTCATTCATCTTGGCAAGACGGAGCGACTCAACAAGCTCAACGGTAAAATCGTCGCCTTTTATGTAACAGATAACCTTTGACGGATCGTTTTTCTTGATTTCATTGCCGATTGCATACAAAAGGTGAGTCTTGCCGAGTCCCGAGTTTCCGTAAAGAAAGAGGGGGTTGTAGGCATGTGACGGATTTGTTGCAACTGCAAGACAGGCTGCATGAGCAAACTTATTTGACGAGCCGACAATAAATGTGTCAAAGGTGTATTCGTAAGAACTGCTGTCGGGGCTTTGCAAAAGAGGAGCGGTTGCCGCCGATGTTGTGATTGATGCCGCCGCAGACGGCTTTGATTTTTTCGGCGCATTTGCCGGTGTGCGGAACTCAATATTGAATTTTGTTCCGAAAATCTCTTCAAATCCCTCGTTGAGAAGCGACATATAGCATCTCCTCAATGTTTGGGCGTGAAAGTCATTTGGCACGAGCAGATAAGCGGTTCCGTTGTCAAAGTCAAGGTCAACGGGCTGAATTCTGCTGATCCATGTATTGTAGGCAATGTCGGTAATTTTAGATTTACAGTAATCGCTTATAACTTTCCATGCGTCTTCAAAGGAGTCCATTAATTTAATCTTTCCCTTCCACGGTGCAACACACTGCACCCATTTTCCATAATTATCCCATTTTGATAAAATACCATTCTGCTTTATTATAACGCAACAAATTTAAAATTGCAATTACAAAAAGCCATTTGTAATTTATTGTAATTTATACTTTATTATTATTAAAGTGCGCAAACAGGGTACAAATTTTACAATAATTCGGATATATAGTGTGTGTTAAATTCTGTGTTGCAATATATTGTATTTACCGATAAAGAAAATAATTTGCTGCTGTTTTTTCAAAAAGTTCAAAAAGAAAAATTTTTCAAAAGTTTTCATTTTTAGAAAATTAAAAAAAAGATAAAAAATTTTTTGGATTTG